>ERZ501013.21-NODE-21-length-41621-cov-6.004355_pt1 | contig 41621 bp, 81 predicted proteins | sample MGYA00248834_ERZ501013 | MGnify/ENA primary metagenome ERZ501013 (study PRJEB25958, sample SAMN03398545) | human skin metagenome | study: EMG produced TPA metagenomics assembly of the Human Skin Microbiome Metagenome (human skin metagenome) data set.
CACATCCCCGTCCTTGTCGATGAACCCGACAACCCCTTCCTCAATGTAGGAAATACCATTGTCGACCACAACCCGCCGCACCCGGTTTCCGCACTCTAGAGGGTCATCGCGGTAGAGAGGAGTCCAAACCGTCTCGGAATCCTTACCGACATTGAATAGGGCAGAGGTCTCTGGGTGATTGAAGGCGGCAGTGACCGCTACCTCAACCAGATGCGGGAAGTTGTCTACTCCTCGGGTTCTGGGCTCGGTCATGAATGCCTCGTGAGCGGCCTCTACGATTCCTGGCGTGGGGATTACCTTGGTCATTGCTGTGTTCTTTCTCATAGTATACTCACCGCTTATGGTAATCTTCCTTGCGGTACTCTACACCATCTAGTTCGCACTGGATCCTGTCTGCATTTGCCCAAGCGGTATCCTGGTACTTCTTCTTTCGGCCAAAGATGGTGCGTACCTCGTGTACCTGGCTTGACCGCTTCTTGAGGTAGTCAATGAATGCCTGCACCCGGTTAACCTTCTCAGCCTGGTCAAGGTAGCCCAAAGCAAGCATCACCGCATCATGCTTATTAAGGCATACACTGTGCGTAAACGAGGAACTGTCCTCATAAGCATTGATGACGGACTGAGCAACCTCTTCTGCATTTCGGTACATATCACTCACCGCTTCTTTGAGATGTCGTAGGGGGATCGCTGACTGTCAACACCGGACTTGGGATTGAAGGATTGCTGTGCCTCCTTCATACTGAGTGCCGTCTTACCGATTTCCTCAGCCATGTTCTTCACAGCCTCTGCAAACCTATTCATGCTGTCCATCATCCTGTGGAGGATGCCTGGGTTTACCTCACGAAGTACCTCATCTATCGGGTGGACACGACCGTGTACAGCGTCGTCAAAGCCCCGATTCAGGGCCTCCATAGTCTCCTTGGACTCCATCTTCACTCCACGACCTTCCAGGTTCCGGGCTTGATGTTCTTGGTTTCGACATTACGGATATCCCCATAGATCTCCTCAACGCCAACCCACGAATTTGACGGCTCCATATACGTGAGGGTGAGAAACTCCAGACCATCTTTTGTCTCGACTACCGAGTGATTGCCTACTCCGGAAATGACTGTGCCGCGTTCGGTCGGGGGGAACTTATTCGGATCGAAAGGGTTTGCCAGTTCCATCTTACGAAGATCAACGGACTCGTATCCGCTGTAACTAACCCACTCTACAGCGTCCTTCCAGGCCTCGCTCTGGAGAAGATCGATACGCTTCTTCTCGGACTCCGGATCCTCTAGGGGGCGGGTGACCGACTCCTCAAGTTGAGCCACCTTCCTCTCGGCCTCCTCTAGGGCGATACGTAGGTCTTCGGCGTCATCTTGGCCAAGATCGTACGCGGCACGGATTGTTGCCGCCGCCGCATTCTGTTGGTGAACTGGAAGATCGTAGAACTGGACCGCGCCTCTAGAGGCATGAACAAGGTCGAACAGTTCGGCAACGTCCTCATCAGACAGGCCGTGGTCGTTGTCCCCTGCCTGCGATGGGAGGTCCTTCAGCGATACCTTGCTGTCGGCCTTGATGGAGGTCATGACGGCTTCCACGATATCGCTCACGATCTTGGCGTCCAGTGTGGGAAGGGTGTCCTTGTTGTCGTCCACTTCGTCTCCTGTGTTTGAGTGGTCTGGTTGTCTTCTGTGAAGATCCTACCTCAGGGGCGGTCGTACTGCAAGTCCTGGGCACGCTCGATTGCGGGGACTGCAACCTCGTCGTACCAGTAGTCAATCGCGTCTGCGTAGTTCGGCATGAACTTTGCCAGACTCTCCTTGTTTACTTCCTCATGAGACTCAAATGTGGAGTCATTCATATAGGAGATGATGGACACACCTTCGGGCAGTGCCTCCTCTAGGAGGATGATTGCCAGTGCGTGGAGTCCAGCACTACCTCCCGCGTCCCCGGTGTATCCATATGACGTGTTGTAGGTGATGGAGTAGGTGTGCTCTGGGATGCTGTAGTTGGGGAAGTCATTGTCCTCGAACGCAGGGATCTTTCCCTTAGGGTCATTCTTCACCGTGACAATTCCCGGCAGTCCCTGGCCGGGCACGGTCTTGTACGTCTCGGCCTCTGTCGTGTAGGTGTTGTGAGGAAACAACTTTACTCCCTTGGGGGTGAAATTGGTTCGTACATCGCTGATGTCTGCGTCTCGTCCGTCAGCAATCAGCAGAGCGGAGACTGCCCGCATGAGGATGTCGTGCGTGTCTGAGTGCTTACCGTCAAGGTAGATTCGAGTGAAGAAGGTCATTGCTAGGCCTTACTTGTAGATGAGGAAGAAGATGACTAGAGCCGTCAACATAACGAGGATGGCTGAATAGATGAGAGGGTCCCGATGAATCTTGTACTCCTTGTAGCACAGATACGCCAGGACACATGCCAACGAGACTACGGCTAGTTCGTGAATCACCGCGACTGTCCGATCTGCCGGATATCCTCGGACCGGATGTAGGTCAGACGCTTATCCCTGGCCGTGAGGATACCAATGAATAGGGTCTCGATAGACTTGATGGTGCCCGTCGTGATGTATGAGTTCCTGTCCGTGATGGTGACTGTCGCCCCGTTGATCATGGAATCCTCCATGAGTTCGAGCACCTTGTGGGAAAACACCTCACGGATTCCGGAGACTTCTGTCAGTGCGGAATCAAATAGGCTTTGGAATCGGTCAGAGGACTCGGCATCAAGTGAGAGAGCATTCTCTACGTCCCCATCAATGGCAAGGGTGCTTGGACCACCGTCCTCATTTCGTCGCTGGGTAAGTCGTCCACCATACTCAATGTATGACTTGCCTAGGTGGTTTTGGGCCTGGGAGAGGTGCATAGGCACCTTGTATGCATAGCCCTGGATGTTCACTGTCGCTGAGCAGGTTGACGGTGAGTTGAATGCAACAGTGAGGTCATCATTGATGATGTGGGTCTTGGCTGAGAATGTCATGGGTCCCTTATTGCTTAAAAGATCTTGTCTTCGGTCATTCGTGTCTTCTTGCAGATGGTGCATTGGTTTACGATAACTAGTGACTTTCGGGCCGGATAGCCATCGTAGTCTGGTCCTCGGTAACCCTCCACTGTTTTGTTGTATACCTCTTTCCATGTGTGGGTATGCCAGAACTTGATCGGACTGCGGCGGTCATAGATGCACATGATTAGGTAGAGGGTCATCGTGAACAGTGCTGTCCCAACAATGAGTGGGATGAGGATTTCGGCCATGATATTACTCCAGGATCCCGATGGTGTGTACGTGTGAGTGGAGGATGAATCGCCGATCCCGGCTAGAATTGGTGCCGTACCACGGAGTCACCTCGAATGCGAATCCGTCGTAGCCAAGAATCCTATGGCCAAAGTGAGCCATTTCATTGACAACTACAGGCTTGTTGTGCTCCACAGCCTTAAGGATTACCTCGGTAAAGATCTTTGGTCCGTAGATCGTGGCTACGGTCATCGCGTTCTCTGCGCAATCTACCGCCTCGTCGCAGGCGGTATTGAAGTCGTAGAAGGTTACCTCAACATCTTCTTCCTGGTCTCGGACAATGGTCACTACCTTACGGATGAAATTCAGTCGGTACTCTGTGCCGTTGATGTCGTCCTTGATTGGGTCTTTATCTCCATAGCGCTCTATCCTCTTTCCAACGGCGGAAAGTGCGGAGTTGGTGATGAGGATAGTCACCTGAGGGAACTTGATACGGTAGTTGGTGATATCGTTTTCGATACTTACAATACTTACAGTGGTCATCGTTTTTGTCACTTTCTGTCGGGCTTGGTCTGGAAGTTCTTGATGTCTGCTGGTTTGATGCCGGTGTAAGAATACCCATCTTTTGTGTATCCAGTCCAGGTCCCATCAATGAGTCGAATAGCCTCAATGAGGATCACCTCAGGGTCCGGGTAATCACAGTCTGTTGGGGACGGTTCAACGACTGCATTGTAGATCTTGCTGAATACGTTGGTAGGAAGGTCCGGCTTGACAGTAGATCCGGCCTTAATGAAGATGCTATATCCCGACTTTGCGTACAGATCCGGCATCCTAACGTTGCTGTTGTAGACGTAACTCCCGGCTTCCGTATTGATTCGGGTGATGGGGTAAGTCTTTGGGTTTACGTAATCGAACGAGAATTGCTTCTCTGATACCCAGACAATGAAGTATTCTCTGTTTGGGTTCCTGTCCATAAATGCGGCAAAGTCTTTGGTCGTGTGGATCTGCGTCCATCCCTCGATGGGCGGGAATGCCTTAGCCGGATCCTTGATGCCTAGCATCAACGTCTGGATGAGGTTGTCGGTGTAGGTCATTGTTCCTCCTTGGTGTCTTTGAGTCGGATCACTGATCGGGGATAACGTAGAACTTATCCCTTGACCGCTCAAATACATTTTCATTCTTGTCCATGAACTCCAGGATGTCCTCGGGGTCAACGGTATATCCGTCATCTGAGATGAAGTTGTCCCCTACTCGTACACACTTATCGAATGAGTACTCCTCGGTAATGACGTAGTAGATGACTTCACCGAACTTATCAGGCAGGGATACAGGGTCAGACGGTGGGGCAACATCTGCAACAATCCGTAGGAAGTTCTTACGCTCATCGAACGGAATTACGAACACCTTGGTCGTCTCTGGATTCACGCCCCACCCGATATGCAACTCAAGATCGCCGTTAGGATTGCAGTCCCGGATGATTAGCCGGTCTGGATCATCCGGGGTCGTGCTCCAGATCCTGGATGAGGTGCGCTTGAACATCCCTACCCTCTGGTATGGGTAGGGTACATTGTCGGTGTCGCCGTAGACAGGCTCAAGTTCGAGGTTCATGTTTCGATCCTATCAGGAGGTGGTCTGGGTGTCCAGTAGGTGCTCATGGCTTGGTCGGGGTGAGGGAGAACTCTACGATATCCTTGGGACGGATGTAGTGCGCTTCTCCCTTCTCGGAATCTACTCCGATCCAGTCGCCGTCAAAGTCTAGGACCATTCGAGCAAACTTAATAAATCCGTCATGATGAGTGTACGCCTCTACATTGTAAATGTCTGACAGGGTTTCTGTTGGCAGAGTGGGGGTTGGGCAGTACTGTTCCACGTAGCGGATAGGGATGCGAAAAATCGGCAACTCAGAGGTATTAGGCGCTAGTTCGATATATCCCCATACGTCGTCCTGATCCGAAAGGACCGTGGCCTTAAGGATCTGTGTAGACATTCCTGGGATGGTGATCCGGTAAATGTTTTCACGGTTCTGGTTGGTCTTGGCTTGGAGGAAGGGGAACCAATTGTCCTCGTTTGCTGGGTCCAGGGCCTCGGAGAAGAAGTCCTTATCGGGGTTCATGTTACTCCTTGGTAATGAGGAAGATGGGGGTATTTGGGGTAATGCTGGTGGTGTACGGGACGCAGTTCGCTGAGATGTTGGAGACGCTGAGTTCGACGTACATCCGAGTGGCATCATCATTGAAGGCTACCTCGCCTGCGCGGATCGGGATTCGGTCGGAGTAGGATGAGGAAGAGATGTACCACTCCCCTATGTCCGGAACGTCGGGGAGGTCGAATTCCACCCAGACCGGCTTCTGGGTCAGCAGGTGTGCTCGGGAAGGGTAGAGTTGGATGGTGTCCGTCATGCTCGACCCCAAATCGCCTTGACTCCAATTTTGGGAAGGTTAATTGCAGTGCCCTTGGAGTTGACCCCAATGAGTGAGTCCTTTGCTACCATCATCTGATCGTAGACCGTTCCGTTTAGTGCCTCTACATTGTATACAATGTCTCCGTGATTAGCCAGGGCCAGCATGTTTTTCTTGGGAATATATACGCTGACGGTATCCAGGTCGTGGACAGTGATGTCCACCCGATCACCATAGAAGTCTGCTGTATCGTACTTCTTAGAAATGACAAGAGGATCATCTACTCGGATGGCGAGTTCGATATCTTCGCCAACTACCTTAAAAATGCCGGTAATGTCGGACAGGTACTCCTCGTCAATGTCGGACAACTTCACCCAATCGCTTGGGTCACTGTTGTTGATGGCTTCGGTGAACTCGTTGCTGGTCATGGTTCGATCCTACCTGTCTGTTGGTCGGGTGTCAAGGGATGTTGAGGGAGATGGTGGAGAGTCGGTATGACCTCTGCTCGCGGGTAGGCAGGGCCACGGCGAGGAAGACCCCATCACAGGCTAGGGGATCGACTTTCCGGTGCTTCCTAGAATCACTTTGAGGTGCCTTTCATTAGGTCATTGAACGCTCTGGTTATCTCTGGTATCGGATCCTGGTAGTCCTTGAAGTATTTCGGAGACGACTTGTGGATCTTCTGGGCCGCAATAATGATTGCCTCGCGTGGTGTCCGAAAGTCGGTGATAATTCTCTGTGAGGCGTATGTGCCGTGATAGTGGCTCTTATCTGCGGCGATAATCTGTAGGGCTACTACGATCCGTTTGTTGTGCGTGTCCTTGTGATGTGTCAGGGAGTAGGTGTATTCGTCCTTGAGTTCTGGCAGATCAGTCAAGGATGTCCTTGTACTCGGGCAGGACGATGAGTTCTCCCTCAGCGTTTCGGGCGTCCAGTCCGACCTTCTTCGCCAGGAGGGCGTAGTAGTGCTCTACGGCCTCCCACTGGTTGGCTGGCAGGTCATAGTACTCACCACTTACTGAAGACTCCAGGACAGGGGATAGGGCATCGAAGAGGTCGTCCATTTCCGCGCCCAGTCGGTCTGCGGTGGTGAGTCGCTTAAGGATCTGGAGAACTGCGATCATCTGTGCGGTATTCAGAGGTGGGCGGACGTTCTTGACGGTGTTGGGGAGAACCTCACAGTAGTTCTTCAGAACATTCAGTAGCCCGTAGATCGTGGTCTCGTCCATCTTATTCGGGTTCAGGAAGTCCGGATAGGGAGGGGGTTCGGGATTCTTTGCCTGGGGATCTGGGTAGGCGATATCCGACAGAGCCTGAGCGAACTTGTGTTCGGGATCCTCGAAACCCTTGAAGTACTGAGGCGTGTTGAAATACAGCCGATTGATTGCTTCCTCGATCAGATGGCGTGGGTTGATGCTGGCGGTGTCAGCGTCGTAGTCAGCCACCTTCGTGAATGCGACATATGGTCCGTCCGGCTTGCTGGTCTGCTCATGAATTTGCAGGAAGATTTCGTGAGGTGAGCGGGTCTTCTCTGTCACGGAGAGGTGGAAGTAGTGATCGTCATTCAGTCGGGGGAGGGTCATTTGTCTGCCTTTCAGTTGTTGGGCTTGTTGGGGGTGAGGGAGAACTTGGTGATCTTGAGGTAGTCATAACCCTCATCGACCAAGGTTAGAGATCCTTCGTTGTTTAGACCAAACCAGGTACCGTCTCGGTCTAGGGTCAGACTATCAAACGTATACTCGCCTATGCAGGCATTACCTTCGGAGAACTCTCGCACGGTCACGTTGTAGATCTTTGATCCGGTCTCGGTGGGGAGCGGGGGCCGGGGGGTGAAGAGGTAGATCTTGATCGGCGGGTCGGGAACGATGGTGTTCCCGCTCATCGTGTTAACGGTCATGGTGACGGGCTCATATACAGTCGTATGATGAATCCTATCGATGAGGATATAGTCATTGTCCTCGTCTACTTCAGCGACTGCATACCACTCGGCATCAGGATCCGAATGCTCTTTGATGTACTCAATAATCTTCTCGTTGGGTTCGAGAAGGATCCACTCATCGGAATTGATGATCTGGTCCAGGTTGATTGTGGGAGACTTGGGAGTGTTCATTGTTCTTCCTTACTGGGTCCCGGTGAGGACTCCGATTACGAGAGGGAGGCCTGCAAGGGCTAGCGATACTACGGCTGAGGCAAACATCCAGACCGTAGTCTTAGCGAGGATCTCAATGGCATCTTCGGTGGCACCATTGCGCTGATTTGTCGTAGACATGACTGCGGTGATCGTGATGGCGGCGAAAAGTAGAGTTAGAGGTGCAGAGATGGCGAAGATTGCGGATGCAAAATCAAGCATGGTTCTATAGGCTCTTTCAGTCAGCGGTGCTGGAGGTGAGGGTCCTGAGGGCCTTGTCGTACTGGGAGACTTCCTCGGTGTAGTCAGCGAACACCTGAGGGTAGTAAGACTTGATTCGGGACATAGCCTTCTTGACCGATGCCTCATAGGTTACTGGGTCGTGTCCTAGGCGGTACCCGGCAACCGAGTGGTCTGAAGTCCAGGAAGTGGTGATCTGCATGAGGTGGAGGTCTGCCGCGTCCTCTGGATCCTCGCTCGGGGTGATCTTCCAGTAGTAGCCGGGCTTGAGGTCGTACTTGGTGTTCGTCATGGTTCGATCCTAGCAGGGGTTGGTCGGGGTGTCTAGTCGTCGTCAGACGCGACAATTGCCTGTGTGCTCATACTAAAGTCAAACAACTCATCATCACTGAGGCTCTCGATCCTCTTGAGCGCGTCGTTGAATACGTCGGTGATATTTACGTGGTCTGCAAACACTTCCGGATTTTCTTGCTTGATCTTATCCATTGCCTTGATAATCTCTGCCTGTGCGTTATCGGGCTCGGGGGAGTAGATTGTCTTTGAAGTGAAAACGTGTTCCTGATCAGGGAGGTCGTATTCGACAGAGAGCACCATGTTATGGCTGTAGATGTAGCCCCGCTCAATGCTCCACTTGTACATGTCCTTGAGGGTGTACTTGTTAGTCATGACTCCTTCTTTCAGTTTTCGTTGGAGAAGTGGTCGATAACCTCTGCAAGCGCTGCTCGATACTTATTAGCCTTCTTGGCATTCTGATCGAACAGTTCCGGGTGGTAACCTGCCAGTTCCTCCATCGCCTCTACCACGGCGTAGTAATGGTTCGTAGGGTATTCGGGGAGGGTGACCTTACGGTAGGGGTGTGGCCCATCCATCCCGTCCTTCATGATGGCCAGGTAGGTGGGGCCAGGATGTCCATCGGCGGGGGTCCGGATATCCCAGTAGTAGTTCGGGAGCAGGTCAACATTCACTGGTCGTTCTCCTCAAGTAGAGTGTTCAGGGCGTGCTCATAGCGGGACCGTTCTGTGGCGGGGGAATCTAGGAATAGGCGTGGGTGAAGATCTTCGATGTGGGCGGCTGTCATTGCGATGGCCAGGGTATACGACTCCGGCATGAAAGGCAGTGCATAACTTACCGCAGTGTAGGCGTAGCCGATTTCGTTATCGAGATAGACGGACAGAAAGGACTTTCCGGTTTCGGGATCAATATCGATCTTGAAAGAGTATTCCGGTCGGAGAGTAGGTAGTGTGGGCGTGCTGGTCATCGGATTTCATCCTCGTTGACGAGAGAGGCAAGGGCTTGGGTGTAGAAGGGACGCGGGTCGGGGAGGGAGTCCGTGAAATACTCCCAGTATTCGTTGGCCAGTGCGGTAATCGCCTCCCAGATTTCCTGCTCGAAATCTCCTGGGTACTCAGCAAGGACGACTGATGCGAGGGGGGTATCGAAGTATTGGTATCGGGTACCGGAATCTCGTTCATGAATGCAGAGTTTGTACCCCGGAAAACCTGTCACGCTCTGAATGGAGTAGACGTAGTCGTGTCTAAGGGTCGGAAGTGGGGTTCGGATCATGGGTGCGGGTCCTTAGGCGTTGTAGGTGAGGATCAGGGAATGCGGGGTGTAGCGTTCCTGTTGGGTGTGCTTCTTGGAGACGGTTGCGTTGAATCCCTTTGAGTCCAAGAATGCCTGGACAAATGGTGAAGGATCGGTTGCGTATCGGCGGCACGTCTCGGACAGCGGGGCCGTGATGATTCGGTAGGTTGCAAACGGTGCCGCGATGATGTTGGGCAGTTCGCGCTCGGACCGGATCACCAAGGACTCAGGGACAGGGGTAATGAAGATCGCGGGCAGGTTGTCCTGGAGTTGGAGAGCCGCCTCTCGTGTGGTGTGGATGTGCTTGGGGGCGAGGGTGTCCAGCGGATCTGTTAGATACGGCAGTACCGTGTCGTAGAGAATGAGGTCGGTGGGAAGGTCACTCAAATCTACGTACCGGGTGAATGGGTCCTGGTCGGGGTCTGTATCGGCCTGAGGCATGTATGCGGTGCGCTCGATTGGAGTGGGGGCAGGCTTTGCTAGGGAGATTGCCGTGTCCGCGTATGACTTAAATGCACGGAGAGTTGATTCTGTAGTATTGGCCAGATGCTTGGCCTTTCTCTTTCCCGAATCGGAAAGTTCACCCATGTCCGCAACTTCACCGGCAAGAGCACGCTTGGACAGATCACGCATAATGTCTGCGAAAAACTCAGTTGACTTGTCGCGCGGAAGAGTTCTGAAATGGGTCCCTGTCCAATAGGCGAGGAGACGGTGACTGGACTTGGCATTGGTTGGCGAGTCAGTCCGGAAGATGTGTCGATCCTTGCGGGAAGGATCGGTCAGGTACTTGCACACCTCTAGAGGTGTGAAGTTGGTGGTGTCCGGGACGGATCGTCTGGGGATCTCCCGGCTGGCTGGCTTGGGAGGGGGTGGTGGATCGAACGGTAGGGCTGGGGGTAGAGAGGTATGTGTCATGGAGGAGAGTCTAGGGGATGGAGGTGAGGGAGTGCAAGTGGTTGGTCGGTGTGGTTGGTGTGTGCAGGTGCGCGGGATTATACCACAGATCTTGGATGGGCGTGTTGGGAGGGTAGGTTGGGGAAATTCTGACCAGATCGTCAGATGGGGTAGGTCTGGGTGGTGGCAGGTAGAGAGATCTTAGAGTACATCTAGTGAGATAACCTAACCATCCACTATAGGGGCTATATAAAACCATTAGAGTTTTTCTATACCTGTATCTAACTTACTACAGTAATCAGAGGTTTTTAGTAGGTTAGATCTTTTCTGACGGGTTTCTCAGATTTTACAGTCGCCTGCTAGTGGATGGTTAGGTTGTGTCACTAGATGGTTTCTAAGTTCTCTCAAGATTTTGCTCAAAAACTCGTCTTGTGATCTTGGTCACAGATGGGGGTAGGAGTGGAGGTTTGGGGGGTGGTGAGGTAGGATTGAGGTATGAGATACGAGTACAGCGACAAGATGGTGGACTGGGTTGTGGGTGAGTACCGACGACTTTCGGAGCAGGTCGATGAGGGAAGGAGGTTGATGGACGGATGGAAGAAGATTGGAGAATGGGAGGAATGGGAATGGAAGAAAAGGGATAAGTTCGAGAAGGCATTGACGGCGCAGAGTCGTCGTGTCGCGGATGGGTATGAGAGTTACGTCGATCTGATCGAGGAGAAGAGGCGTGAGGGGGAAGAGGTCGGAGACGGTCTGCTGTTCGGAGCCTGGGACAGGCTGGAGGATGAGTGGTACGGGATCCGACTGGATGATGTAGAGTGGCCTGAGCCTGCCCCGGTGGATCCGGAGGGCGAGAAGAAGACTTGGGAGAACCGAGTGGATTCTATTCTGGAAGGACTTTGATATGACCCGTGGAGTGCAGAGTCAGTTCTACGATTACAACGACGCAGAGAACATGGCACAACTGTATGCCATGAACGGCTGTGATATAATGATTGTGCGGACTTGGATGAAGCCGTTCTTTGAGGGCGACCTTCTGATGCAGTTCCCGGATGACGTCCAGTATGTGGACTCATATGGGGAAAAGCAACTGATCATGCCTGAGGTGGAATACATTAAACGCATTCGTTATCATATGTTAAGGGAATTGTCGAATTCGGCCCGTTGGGTAAAACGCTATTGTTCGGAATTCTGTGAGGGATCACAGGTTGAGGACGTTCTCAATGCGGTTCTTGAGAAGTATGAGGTGGCTCTGAAGAAGCAAAGGAACATTGATTCCGTTGCTCGACAGCGACTCTCGTGGTTCGAGAAGAACGCATCGGGAAAGCCGGATACCTTCTGGCTGAATCCGGGCGATGATCCTGAGGATGTGGAACTTGCGCGCAACTACATGAAGATGCAGGGACGAGAGTTTCAGCAATACGTGTGGGTGAAGATGATGTATGACGTGTACATGCCTCGGCTTAAGAAGGTCATGGAAATGGCAATCGACTTTGCCGATAGCCACGGCCTCAAGGAGGAAAGCGAGAAGTTCCGCATCAACGAGTACAACCGCCTGAAGAGGCAGACACGACATGAGCAGGAGAGAAAGTTCCGATGACTGAGAATCCGTGGGAGGAAATCAACAAGGGTAGGTCTACCTTTGCTGAGTCCTTTCGCGGAGAAAAGCCTCCGATCTTTGCTGATGAATCGAGTGCATATTACGCAGGGACTCTCACTGCAAACCCTAAATGGAGGCCAACTGTGGATGAACCAGTACCCAGAGTAAGATGTCAGTACATTCGCAAGCGGGATGGTCAGCCATGTTCCCGCCTCGCCATTCCTGGTGCGGACCCAACGGATATTGCTCGATGCTCATATCACGGAGGAACTCTGCCTAATGTCGCCGCAAAGGCTGAACGTGTTCGTGCGGCGGCGGCAGAGTCTATCCTCGATTACGTGGGGGATGCCGTAGACCATATCGGCAAGACGATCAATGACACATCCGTGCCAGATAACGTCCGACTTGCGGCGGCAAAGGATTTGCTGGATCGCGCTGGAATCAAGTCCGCCGATCAGGTCAATGTTACCGTGGAGGAAAAGCGTTCTCCGTACGAGGTCATTGCAGAGCAGATCGCGCATCTTCGTACTGGGGGTGAGCAGAGTGCCGGAGAGTTGGAAAGTGCGGGTGAAGAAGAGGTTGTCGATGAGGATGATTGATCCCGACCGAATAGAGATGAATGGTCATGGTGATGTCGTCCTCAATCTCGATGGCTCTGTCTGGGCAATGCCGGATGGCGCAAAGCACGCCATCATCCCCAATTCGCAGAAGACGGAAGCGGCAACTTGGCGAGCGGCCAATGACATCCTGCCGACCCTGGTCTTGGACCCACGTCCTGGTGTGGTAGAATTGTCCCAGGGAGGTAGCACATGATGGAAGTCATCTATGGTATTGTCGTGTTGACAGTCATTCTATGTATTAGCGCCTCCCTATATCGGTTAGCACATACCGGAGTCCTCAGTTATCGTCGTGCTAATCAAGATCGAGGGTACATTGAAGCCCATAAGACAGGAGAGCACCATGTTATTGGAGACTGATTTTGATGAAGCCGATCTTTCCCCGCACACTATTGTCATTGATTACCCGGAAGAAACCTGAGAAAAGTGCAGGCACCATAGCCCGGCTAGTGCGGTCTCACCTACTTGCACTTCATTCCTATTACCTAGAGAAGAATTGGGAAATGTGCGCCAGGGAAATCCTCTGGGTCTATGCCATCATGTCCTCGCTACAGGGCAAGGTTACAGCGGAAGACGTGGAGGCAGAGTTGTTGGAGATTCTGCGGCCGTCCGAGAAACAGTACTACCGCCGCACGATGGCCCTAATCGCTGACTTCCCGAACTTCGTGGAGGACCACGCATCCCAGAACTATGTGGTATGATGGTGGCATGAACCTAGAGATCAACGGCCACCGCCTGGAACTGACCAAGCCTGTAGGCTACCCGTACGTCACCGTCAAGGGCTCACCTGAGGCCCTGGAGATGGTGAAGAATACCATCGAACTGGCTGGGCAGACTGAAGAGGATACCTCCCTGGTAGAAGCCAAGGGATCCCTCACAATGCGGGAGGGTACTGCGGCCATGTGGCTACAGTTTGAAGTCCTGAACTACCTGTGATATACTGGTAGTTGTTCTTACGAAGGGATAGGGAGTGACCTCCTACCAGAAGGCCCCGCAGATTTGTACAGAGTCTGTGGGGCTTTCTCTATGCTATAATTAGGATAAACTCCTATCCCCAGAGGTGGCTATGCCTGACTACTATTTCCCAGAAGTAAACACGAGCGGACAATTCACCGACCCTAAGGTGATTACCAATATAGAGACGCTAGCGAAGAATGCCCTAGTCACAGCGCTAGCCGCAAAGCGCGGGGTAGAGCCTACCGAACTGGGCACTGAGCACCTTGACACGGTGGTCGTCCCGGATGTATACTCCCAGTCCTCAAATCTTGAGGCGACAATCGAGACTGGGTATCCTTCTACTCGCGCCGGAATTCTCATTGTTGATCGGTCAGCAAGTAAGTCAATGGTCTGGCAGACATACCTTCCTCACACTCCCTCGGTAACAACTGCACAGAGAGAGTTTAGGCGCACATGCTATCAAGGAAACTGGACAGCCTGGACTGAGATCCAGACAATGGCTTGGGAGTCTCAGGCTCTAACTACGGAGAACCTGGATACGGTTACCGCCCCCCGAGTATACTCACAATCCACAAATACGGGAGCAACTCTAGAGTTGAATTACCCGGTGAAGTGGGCAGGAATTCTTGAGGTAACCGCAAACAATTCTAGGAACATTGTTCGACAGGTGTACCGTCCTTATTCTCATAGCCTGGTACCGCCAGGAGAGACATGGACAAGGTCGCTTTACAATACCACCTGGTCTGCATGGGCGAGATCTGACGCCGGGGCGATCATTCCCTCAGGCGGCACTGCTAATCAGGTTCTTACTGCTGGAACAAATGGCAATCTTCAGTGGGGTCCGGTAATCAATTCAGCGTCCTCTACCCTCACTGGCCCTGGACGTCCGGATACACCCTCGACTACAGGGGGAATCATCACAGGCAATGAGCCGGTAGGCACGGAGTACAGATCCACGGATGGGGCTAGCGTAGGTGCGTGGGTTTGGCGGAAGCGATCTACCGGGTGGGTCGTCACGGACGGAGATACCGGATGGAGGGATGTAACGTCCTTCGTTATTGACTCTACTGGAGCCTCTGCTGTATCTAGCGGATCATTGCGTATGCGTCGAATTGGGGGCGTAATCCATGCCACCACTGCTGGCCAACGTCTTACTATGGTGGCTGGGCTCTCCGGTATTCGAGTCAATCATCCTGAAGGATTTGCGCCAGCCGATTCTGGTTCCCCCTGGTTTTGGGGTGGTTGGGATCGTAATACTGTATATGCACTGTTTTCAAGGTCCGCAGACTGGTGGCCGAATTCGGGTCCACTGAGCCCATTTGGATCGGGAATCTCTCCGGTCACATCACACACGTGGCCTGCCAGGTCATCAGCGTGGCCCACCACCCTTCCCGGCACATCGGCCTAACAGGAAACTAATAGAACACACCCCCTTTCGATTGGTGATACAATTGGGAGGGGGTTTTTCATACCCTATACCTAGTGAAAGGTGGGAAATGGTTACTGTACTACCAGACCTGACCACCACCACCACCACCACCACCGACCCGGCCCAGATCCTTACGGGCCAGGTCATCAATCTCGCCTGACGAAAGAGAACCGACATGGGATACATGCTCACCGGCCTTCCCCGTATGCTAGAGAACGCCAAGATCGACTACGAACTCACCCCCGGCTGGGACGACCAGTCCCTTGCCCTCTGGGGCAAGCCGATGGACAACGTGCTCGCCACGGTCATCCACACCACCGAGACCGCCGACTCCGCTTTCGCCCGTGGCGCGGACGCGCCCACGAAGGCCTGGATCAAGCGCGGCCTCGGATACCCTACCTACAACCTCATGCACGGTCGCTCCGGCAAGGTCATCGTCAACACCGCCGGTGTGGGCGCGCAGGCCGGAACCGGCTCCTGGCCCACCCACATCTTCCCGAACCCCGGCGTGGAGAGGGACCTGGCGAACTTCACGACCCTCGGCATCTCCATGGACGCGAACGAGTCGCAGTACCCGGTCACGACCGCCCAACTCCGTACCCTGATCCGTCTCCTCGTCGCCATCGACAAGGAGTGGGGCGCGACCCTGCCGACGATCATGCACGCCGAATGGGCCTGGGAGCGCACCACCAACAAGCGCACCGATCCCACCCGCGTGCCCGGCGGTCACGACGCGATCCGCAAAGCGAAGAAGCGCGGCACCTGGGACAACGCACCCGCCGCCACCGTGGTCCGGCCCGACCCACCCACTGCGGCCCCCGACGGCACCTACATCGTCCAGCCCGGCGACGGTTGGTGGTCCATCGCCCGCGCCCACGGCATCTCCGCTGTGGACCTCGCCAAACTCAACGGTACCACCACCGGCGCGGTCATTCACCCCGGCCAGACCCTCCGTACCCCTAAGGTCGAGGCTGGCACCGTCTATCGCGTCGTCGCGGGGGACACCATGAGCAAGATCGCCCGCACCGCGAAGGTCAGCCTTGATGCACTCATCGCCGCTAATCCCAAGGTCCACCCGGACAACATCGAGATTGGCCAGGTCCTCAACCTCCCCATCACCACCTACACCGTGAAGGCCGGGGACTCCTGGTGGGCTATCGCATCCCGCCACGGCACCGCCCACGGCGCGCTCGCCGCCCTCAATGGCAAGACCACCGCCGACACCATCTACCCCGGCGAAGTCCTCCGAGTCGCCTAACAGGAACCAACCATCAATCTTGAAAGTATTGAATAAGAATTGGAAAGTAGGTAATAATGGATCAACACAATAACAACGAGAATTCCGCGACATTCGTACTAGTGATGTCCCTGGTCCGTACCCTAGTCCCTGTCGTCGTCGGCAGTGTGCTAGCATGGTTTGCGGCTAAGGGCATTCCCGTGGACCCAGACCTGGAGACTACACTGACCGTAGCCTTGACAGGTGCGGCCACGTTCGTATACTACGCCGTGGTCCGCTTCCTGGAGATGAAGGTCTCCCCGAGGTTCGGTTGGTTGCTCGGCAACAACTCCAGCCCAGACTCCTACTCCCCCGGCAAGCCACCGCTCGATGCGGCACCCGCTGAGGAAGACGGATTAGCGGAGGATGTCGTGCGAGTTGACAGGCCGTACGTCACCGAGTAAAGTTGAGGCATCAGGGACAGTCCCTGACCATCACAACTGAAGACTGCAAACAACCTGAGAGCGCCCCTGTGACTACGAGTTGCGGGGGCGTTCTTGGTGTGGTAGGCTGGATGTGACAGACCGGCCACATAGATAGGCATGAGGAACATGAAGGATCTGAGAAAGATCAGATGGGCTCTGGGACAGTATGGTAGTCCTACGGAGTACATGCAGGTCGATGACATCCCGCCAGTACCTCCCTGGGTTGAACGTAAGTTCACTGACGGTAAATGGACTGAATGGACTTTAAACCCATTCCTTGCTCCATCATTATCCTCCATGATCGTGGGAGTTGTTATCATTCCTCCAGCGGTAATTCTTGGTTCTGGTATAGGTGGAGTGCTTCTGACAATCCTTGCCGTACTGGCTACAGTAGCGTGGCCTGCCTGGACATTTGTGAGCATGAAGAGGAACACCCATATGTATGTGTCAGCCGATGGCTTCAGTGGCACTCGACATATCGTTGAGGCTACTATCATGGGAAGGCATGATGACTGCTCCCGGGCACGAGTGATTGCCAAGGATTCTCCGGTAAGGATTAAACTGTGACTAGCATTAGGTATGAGCAGGAACGGATCAAGTTCGAGAAGGAGGCGCTCAAGGAGTACGACAGGGAACTGTGGTACTCAATCGAGAAGTGCAGGAAGAGGAAGGATGATGAATTCTATTCATCTGTGATCGACAGGCTCAAGGAACTTCGAGAGAAGGTCCAGGAATGGAACAACAATCTGATGGCCCAGGAGGCCGCACTTCTCCGGATGATTGAGTGGGAGAACCGTGCCAAGATCCTGGACAAGTTGGCGGCAAGTTCCGCCATGCCCGAGGATGGGCGAGAGGTCGCAGAAGAGCAGTTGCGCGCGCTAAAGGAGAAGGCCTACACGGCACAGGCGCTGGTTGACTTGCGGATGTGATCCATGACAACCGTGGTATTCCAGCGGGATCAGAGAGGATTTCATTTCGTATCGGACAGCCAGAGCACATCGGATGATGGCACTATCCGTAGAACGGATAAGGTATTCAGGATTAATGATCATGTAATCGGAATGGCAGGTAGCCATTCAATCCTGAGCCTCATCTTGCTCGCTAGATTCCACCCTCTGGAGACTTGCCGCATACCGGATAGGCACCTGACCGTGTGTGTGCCGGGATCGCTACGGTCGTCCTACAATGACCTATTCCCACCGGCAGGACACATCGGATGTCCGAGATTCAATCTACTCATTGCCCATGAAAAGATGGATACATTCTATAAGTTGAATGATCGTTTTGGGGTTGATGAGTTCTCGGACAGGTTCCTGTCCATTGGATCAGGGTCAACGTTTGCTGAGAAGAATTACGCGAGACATCCGTCAGCGGATCCAGTAGACCATGTGAAGTCTGCGGCACTGGAGGATCCCTACACCTCTGGGCCGTTCATCTCCTACTAGAGAAGGCCCCCGACAAAAGTCGGGGGTCTTTTTTGTATGGTAGAATTGAAAGGTCGGATTGTACCACACCAAGGAGAATTTCATGAGCATCCCACGCTTCCCTGCCGTAGATGAGAACGGCGAATTTATATCCGAGACCGTGAAGGAGCAGGTACGAGCACTTGCCCGCGAGGTAGTACCGGATCCTAAGCCCGAGGTCAAGTTGATTGACAATGGAGACGGCACCTACAGTTTTGACAGCAGTGATAGCATTGTCGCTAACGGCGACGGAACCTACGAGATTGGGGCCTGAACATGGTGAAGATTGCAGGACTAGATTCCAACAACGAGTTCGAGGCTGAGTCGGTTAAGGATCACATCAAGAACCTGGCCGCGAGCGCGGTGGATGTGGACGGGTTATCACAGATGGTGTCCGGGGCTGTAGCACATCAGTCCGTAACGGACAGGCTGGATATAGACCTAGGAATTTCTGTTAATGAAATCTCCGAGGTTACCGGCCCTACAGATGTATACTTTAAGGATGTCACCACACCAGATGGGAGAACAAATCCGGATGGAATGGGGACTCTCCTTATCGTAGAAAAAGGAGCAGAGAATCTGACATGGCCCGGCGGGACTAGAATACATGGAAGACCGCCGACCGATTCAGAATCTTTCGCCTCATTGGTCCGCGTTTCCGGCACTGTCCATGTTATTTGGTCGGCGGTAGATTCCACGCCACCGCCCACCGCGGATTCCGGCACGGGAGCCGTCCAGGCCACCCTGGAGGACGTGCTGGGCGGACGGGTCCGGCTTATGCCCGGCGGCACTGTGGTGTCCTCTGAGCCGGTCCCGTCCGGGGCGCGGTGGCGCTTTGCCAACCTGGCGCATGAGCCGAGCACGGACCTGACGCTCACGGAAGGTGTGATGACGAGCGAATACTTCGGCGCGGACTACGGGCAATTCATTATCGAACAAGGGCCCAGCGGGTCGGGGCTCGTAAGACTCGCCCTCTTCACCGGCAACATGGACCTGCAACCGGAAGAAGGCTCTGGATGGCTGATCGCGTCTATTCCGCAGGACGCCCCCGAGGACGCGAGTGAGTATTTCCGGTCGCTCTACGGGGCCATCCCGGAAGCGATCTACACCTACGAGAACCCACGCGATTGGGCGGGCCACCGGATCATCGTCCTGCCGTATCGGGCGGATACCCCCGGCTGGGAAGAACCGAGCATGGGGTATGTGAGCTATATGGTGACCCGGCCCATGGACCCGTTTGGGGAGACCACGACGATGGACCTGAACCGCCTGCCCTCCCCGGATGAGACTGACGCCCTGGGCATCAGTTTCCCCCTCCGGTACATGACACCGGCAGAGATGGCCCCGTACCTGGACAGGGCGGTCCGAGAATGACGACCACATGGATGGCGCACATGCTCGCCGGTGCCGGACCCGGCGAACCCGCCCCTACCCGCTGGTTCGAGGTCTGGGGCGAACCCGCCCCCCGGCACGCCGGGTCCCTGCTGAAACCGGGTGATGGCCGCGCCCCTGGGTCCCCGGCCATTTGGTCGCTCCACGTCCATGATGACCGGACCGTCCTGGTGGGATTCGGTGACTGGAACTCAAACGACGGGTCAACGGCACTGACCACTATCGACCCGACTACGGGGGAGTCTACTGTTCATGGGGTATATTCGACCGAAGCGTTTGAAACCTTCCGAACTATAGATGGGATTACGTACGCACTGTTCGTGGACTCTACAGGTTTCTGGGAAGATACACTGCCATATACAACCTACCCCGTCCAGGATTCCCCTGTAGGGAAGATTAATGCTATTCACGTACTTGATATGGTCAAGCATGAGGATACCCTCTGGGTGTGCGGATCGTCACATGCCGGGAATGGGTCAGGTGTGGCGGCTGTCTGGTATTCAAAGGATAATGGGGCGACATGGACACGAACAACTCCCTCTGGAAATGTTGGTGACTATGAACGTGCGTACAGGATAGGAGTCGGATTAGATGGTCGTGTGGTTGTACTACTGAATTCTACTTACTGGGACTATGGCGGGTACTGGGGTGAATGGTACACATGGAATGGGAGTGGATGGGAAAAGGGCGCAAATCCTGGATCAGAACCAAATCTGCCACAAGAACCTCCTGTAGGTATTCCTATTGCCCCAGACTCAGTATTTGCTCAAACATCTACACACTACCTGATGGGAACTTCTACGGGAGATATATACGTCATTCCTGCTGACTGATGCCTCATGGACCGCGAGCCAGGAGGTCTAAGGATTAGCCGCCCCAAGAGGGCGGCTTCTTCTTTTCCTCAGCACTTGACTGTTGTCTGCTATAATGGTATAAGCCATTCGCGTGAATAATGAAGGAGACCGCTATGCCTGATCGTATACTGCCGTCACGGCAAGGAATCCTTGATGGGTTCATCTACGTGCTAGGTGCCTATTACATCTTTCACGGGTTCGCATGGTTCGCTCTGATTCACCCTGGCAAACTGGCGGGGATCCCCTGGTTCCACGCGGCGCTGACCGATGACTCTGTGGGGTGGTGGTTCGTAGTCCTAGGCTCGGCTATCATCCTGGCGATGATATTTGGTCGGCGCGCATGGGTGCGTACAGCCGCACTCAACATCACTGTACTGGCCGCACTACTTCCAGGGTGTCTCTTCTTGCTGGCGTGGATCTTTGGATACTACCCGCGCGGCATCGTTGTTGCAAGTTCCCTTGTGGGTATTGCGGCAATGGCTACATGGGTCATTGTGAGGTCTGCCTTCATTGAAATGGAGAACGCAGAGGAGATTCGTAAAATCACGTCTGAGGAGGTCTGATGGACTCGACGCTAGCCATATCCATTGTCGGTGCCATTGGAGCCGTAATTGTAGGTCTCATCACATACTTACAGAACAATGCGGCAAAGACTGCCGAGAAGAATAGCAGTGACTTCCGAGAACTGATTACCGCTTTGAAAACCGAATTAGCCACAGCCAAGACCGAGAGAGCAGAAGCAATCGAGGAACGGGACGCGGCTATGCAGGAGACTCGTGAGGTGCGCGATGAGCGTACCGCACTGGCCACACAGGTAAACGATCAGAGAGAACTCATCGAGGACTACCGCGACTACCACGCGGAGACCTATCGATGGACGGGGGCAGGGTCAGTCCCTCCGCCGCCCGGTATCCCGTGGAGACTCAGGCAAGACCTAGAGGCATTCCTCAAGGATGCGGATGACATTCTTAAGGGCAAATGAGAAAGCCCCCTCCTTTCGGAGGGGGTCTTCTTTTTGTTGTCAAGCGGTCTTGACTTCCAGATTTCGGAGAGGTTCGACAGCCTTGCCCCAAGGAACTCCGCCATCCTGGGACTGCTGAACACGGTTGAGGGCATCGGCATAGTCGATGTTGTACTCATCCAGTTCAAACTCATCATACAGGAGTGAGGCAACATTGATCGAGTGCCCCATCAAGTCATCTTGTGGAACACCGAGACGGGTGAGAGCCTGCCCGAAGATGCACGCCTCGCCCTCCGTAGAGAACATGATCGCTCCAGTATAAGAGCAAGACGCGCCGATACCCAAGCCCTCCCGCTCCTTCTGAGCGGTATACACGAAGTCGGGCCGCTCGTCCGCGATGGACAGCACCTCACGACGGAGGTCTTCCAGAGTGAAGTCGTACTTAGTCATGATCTTTCTCCTACTTGATTCCAGTACAGGGACGACACATCAGGCAGAGGCAACGGTCGTCTTGGTCTCTGTACGACCACTCCATGATGCCGCATTCATCACAGTAGTCGTCTGGGTTGTAGTTGTCAAGTGCGGTCACGAAGTGCCATCCGATACGCTAGATCGTCCTGTGCCAGCATGATTGTCGGTCGGGTGACTTCGTGGATCAGAGAGTCCGGGAACCTAGGCGGGTCCAGTTGGCTATCCGAGATGGGGCTGACATCGTCCATGAAATCGGCGTAGTCGATGAGTGTCTGCTCTACTAGGTGATCAGCGAACCGAACACCGTGGAATTTCATTGACGACATGTGCGTCAGTTCGATGTATTGATTGAGGTTATCATTTACCACGTCGAACAGTTTCATGATGTCAGGTCCTGTCGTATTCCTCTTCATCAAAGACGACTACCCGCTCGTCGTCATTGGTGGTGGCGTTTGCCTTGATGTAGTCATTCAGACTACGGATCTGGCTCTCGGAAATTGCGTTGATGAATGCGGACATATCAGTGCTCCATGTAGGGTAGGATCGCAAGCGCGATGATGAGGGCAATTCCAATGAGTGCAAGTGCTATCTCCATTGTCTCAGCCTACCAGGTTCTTGGGGGACTTGGCAAGTTCCAGACCACGCCAGGCGTGTACCGGACAGTAGATGACGGGGTGACGCTTTGTCTTGGTGATGCGCCTATCTTCCCAGGTGAGGTGGGTGACGACCGGAGTCGTTGGGCAGATGCACGCTACGCCCGCCTCAATGAGCAGTTCCTCTGCCCGAGCGTCCCAGTCCGCCACGGCTTTTGCGGCGTCCTGGCGCTTCAGTTTGGTGTAGTACTCCAGGGGCATGGGCTCATCCCGCTTTGCCTGAGTATTGCGGTAGTGACGGATTCCCAGAGCCGCTAGGACGATGACGGGGAAGGCCAAAAGGAATGCGGGGTGGATGTGTACCAGGAATGTGGCGAGTCCCACTACGAGAGGGAATACAATCATCCAAGCCAGCACGGGCGCGAGAAGAGGGTCATCCCGTAGTCGGTCAGAATAGCCAGCAATAAAGATAAGGGCTCCGACGATTCCAAACGGAATACCGATAAGAAGTTCCATCACTTTCCACACTCTCCCGGATAGGCGTCGCACCGTACCGCGTCGCAGTCGGAGCAGAGGCCACGTGTATGCGAGGGGTCGCCGTCGTAGCCGAACACTACGGGCTCGCCGCAATGGCAGGAGGGATGAAACTGGGTGACGGTAACCTCGTGCTTGTGGTAGAGGAACCAGTGGGGTTCAATCCACTCGACCTCCCAGCCGCCCATACCGGCGTACTCACGATACTCTCGACCGTAGTACTCTCCGGTCTCCCGATCCTGAATCAGGGCGGTGTACTGATTGTAGGAGTCCTCCAGACTCACGTACTCGGGGAAGAGCGATGACGTGCGGATCGCATGAATGGGGCGCAGTGCGTCCCGGAGGGTATCCACATCCTCGAAAGGCGTCTCTTCCAGGTACAGGAACGGATAGAGGTACGCCCGGAACGGGATATCGCCCAGGGAATCAAGGGCAGATTGGAAGTCAGTCATTGTCGGCACGCTCCGTCCAGATGGGGCCGCGAGCCTCGTAGGCAAGTGCGGCGGCGGAGTCCAGGGTGTCCCGCATAGCGTCCTCGATGGCGTCCACCAGCGGCGTGATGACGCTAGCCACGGCCTTAGCCGTGCCGACCTTGTCCTTGATCAGACCGGCATCAGTGGCCCACTGGGACATGAGCATGGCCTCTTCTGCGGACTGGCAACGGAAGAACGGGACGAACCAATCCTCCGTCACCTTCCCGTCGTTGTGGTCCATGCTGTACCCCAGGTAGTAGAGAAGCCTATATGTGGCCTCATCAAAATCCGTATAGTTCGGCATAGACGTAGTGACGCCCAGCCGATCAGCGACATAGGAGAGCAGATCTTCCTCGTTGTCCATAGCGAAATTGGAGTAGTAATCCGACATTGTGTATTCCTCTCGGGTGGTGTGTTGATGTCTAGGCTAGTCGGTTCAGACCATGCGGTCAAACTCGGTCATCGGTTCCTCGTGATGGATCGTCACGTCGGACAGGTCCCAGGTGTAGGGGAGCGGGCGATTCTGCTCGATGAACTCTGCCACGGTGAGGCCCGTGATGGCGACCTCCGTAAGGTCCAGACGAACGTCGTGGGCGATCTTCTTGTCGGTCCAGGGATTGTACATGAGGATGTGGGCGGTGGCAAACATTGGTGTTCCTTTTCGGTAAAGAGTCAGAGGTACTTGTAGAGGGTGGCTACCTCGGCCTTGGCTGGCCCGTAGGTAGTGATGTTCTCTTCCAGGCTGTCAAGGACTTCACGGACAAACTCGGGAGTAACCTGTCCCTTTTCGGACGGGTGCGTGTAATAATCGACTACCCGCGAATACGCCCGGTCTACTTCAAGGTGCTCGCTGACCTCGGTGTAGGACTTGATGATCGACCAAGCCTTAGAGAAATCGCTTGGGGTGTTGGTCTCATTCGTGGTGCTCACGGTTGTTCCTTACGGTCGGTGTTCCTTGCTTGTGGGACCCACTCTACGGGATGAGATAGTGGGTGTCAACTCTGGTTTGGGTGCGGTGTCTGCGGATTAGCGACGGACGCGGGCACGAGAAAGCCCCTCCATAGGAGGGGCGTCTCTCAGTCGTTGACCGGGTCGGCGTGGGCCGTGTTGTAGGACTCATATACCCAGTAGGGGATCCTGCCCGTACGGGCCACGTCGTAGTTGTTGGCCAGTGCCCAGGCTCGTACCTTCTTATCGAACGATGGGTACTTGCCACCGATCTTGTTTGTGTCGGAGCCCTGCCCGGTGACGGTGCCGATCTTCTCGGCCACGTCAGTGTACCGGGACATCTTGGTCTCGATGCTCTCCATCATGCGGGTGAAGTTGGAGACCTCGGCACCGGCAAGGGCGATTCGGTACTTGTCGCCCTCGAAATAGAACTCTACCTCCTTAGCATTCTTGCGACCGGACAGGTCGGAAACGATCTCGGTGGTGACAATGCGCGCCATGATTAGCGTACCTCTCGGATTACGGGGAAGGAAGAGATGAGCGGGATGCGATATCCCGTTGTGTCAATGGTGTAGGTCTTGCCAGTGTCCAGGCTAGCGTACTTGTCGGCAGAATCAAACTCGCCAGCAAAGAGCATATCCTGGACGGTGAACACGCCGCATGAGGTGTACACGCGCATGTCGGACCCGTTCTTGGTTGTGGTGCGGTCCTTGTCCTCCACCACACAGGCGGTATGGGTCTCGTGATTGCGGTACTGCGATGATGCCAGGAAGATGCCCAGCCCGATCACCGCCAGGACTAGCAGGGCGACTAGGCCGAAGAACCAGTTATCCTTGATGGCGTGACGGATTCCAGAGCGGGTGTGTCGCCGCATATGAGGCGGGGTCGATGAGAAACTCATTGTGATCTTCTTCCGGGATAGATGAAAGGATTGCGTGAAGCGCTTGTGCGCGGGTGATTTCCGTTGCCTGCATCACAGGGGAATGTGCTTTCCCGTGGAGACAGACACGGCGTACTCGGAAAGGTTCTTGTAGCCCTCCCGCTTGGCGTCTGCGAGCGAGTCGTAGAGGCGCATGTTGTCCAACTCGAATCGTCCCTGGGAGTTCCGCACAATGCGGACGGTGGCCTTAGAGGATGACTGGATGGAGATTGCGTTGTAGATGTACTCGATCAGACCATCCAGCAGGTCCTCCGGGGCGTACTCGGAATAGGACATTCCGTTGTGGTAGTTGACCATGTACAGGTCATCACCGCGCTTGTCGGAGGTGACGTAGGCGTTCGACATGTCGTAGAACGTGTACGTGTCCGTGTGCGTCTTGGTGTTGTGGTAGCGGGTACCGGCGATCAGTCCTTCGCCCTTCTCGATGACAGAGGCGACATAGGCGGGCATGTCACGGATGATGTTGGAATGGACCTTCCCGTTCACTAGGGTGGGCATGGTGTTTCCTTTCGGTTCAGGTTGATTAGAAAATGATGTTCAGAATGAGGATCATAACGAGAATGACAGCGGCGATGACGCCGATCAAAGACGTGATGATGAATGCGTTAGACAGAATGTTGATTCGGCGGCTGTTCACTGCCCCTCCTTATAGGCCTTGCGAGCCTTCTCAAGGTTCTTCTTGGCACGGGCTCGGTTGAGCGTCGCGTCCCCGAAACGCTCTTCCTCGAAATGGAACTCTGCCATCCGGAGGTGCAGGTACACCACCTTGAGGGTGGCGACGGACACACCGCTCTGGTTCGAGTACTGGGCGTACTCTGCCTCGGTCGGCGGGTTGTCATTCATGGCGTGGCTTTCGAGTGCGTTGAACGCGGACATTTCTGGTCCTTTCGGGGTGTTCGGTTTGTGTACGGTATCAGCCTAGCAGTCGGCGGGGTAACCGTCAAGCAGGAGGTCCGACGCCATGTCGCCCTCGGGGTAGATGGTCAGGAACCGCGTGAGCAAGCCGCTCGGCTCAAGGGTGACGTACTCGGCTCCCAGGGTCTTAGCCTGACGGAGCGTATCGATCACATCGTCAATGGGAGTGCTTGCCTCGTCAATGTCGATCTGGCAGGATCCGGTGGCGATCACGAACGTGTTGTTGTAGTCAGCGCTCATGGTGCTTTCCTTTCGGTTGTCTTGCTTTGTGGTCCCAGTCTAGGGGAAGACTGGGGGTCTGTCAAGTGCGCTCGGTAGGGCTTGCACCTACCCGCTGGCTTGGGTACCTGTAGCGCTGTGAGGCTGTCAGGCCTCGGGGGTCTCGGTCTCGGTCTCGGTCTCGGTCTCGGTCTCGGTCTCGGTCTCGGTCTCGGGGGCCTCGACCTTCTTGGTGTTGCGCTTCTTGTAGGCCGTCACGATCTCGGCGTTGATCCGGCCCCGCTCCTTCACGTCGTAGCCGTTGGCACGCGCCCACTCACGGACCTTGGCCGGGTCCTCGGTGCGAGAGCGGGAGGACTTGCCCGAGTTGACGATCTTGGCGACCTCCACGTACTTGGCCATCTTGGCGGCGAACTCGGCCTCCAGGTTGGCGATCTTCTCCTGGTGGGCGGCGATCATGCGCTCGAAGTTGTGACGCTCCAGGTTGTCCAGGTCCACGGTCATGTCCGCACCGTTGAAGGTGAAGGGGACGGTCTCGCCCGGCTTGCCGGAGAAGTCGGACACGATCTCGGTGATGATGTTCTGAGCCATTGTAGTGTTTCCTTTCGGCGGAGGAATGTTCCTCGCGGTGTGTGGGCGGCGGGATTGCCGTTCCCTTGTTGGTAGTTCCTACCCTAGTGGAGTTCCTCGTCATTGTCAACTCGGTTCCTGGTGGGATTCCTTGGCCGGTCGGCCTTGGTAGTTCCTACCCTAGGGGGGTGGGTTTGAAGTTGTCAAGTCTTTGGCTGACTTGTTCAGTTCGGGTGGTTCGTTGTCCTCCCTTGCTGATGGCTCAATCTTAGGCAGGCCTGGAATGGAATGTCAACCCGAGTAGAGGGGGTGAATGTCATTGGTACAGATTGGAACACTGCGGATTAGCGGAGCACGTCCGGATGAGGGCATGAAAAAGCCCCGCCGTAGCGGGGCCTTTCATCACACGCCTAGGGCTGTGAGTGCGTACCGATACAGTCGGTAGTCGTCCGTTGCGTTGTGCAGGATCGCGTATGCCGGGTAGTAGTCGTCATAGACGGTGCTCGGCGCGGTGACCCCCTTGTAGTAGACATCGAACGTGATGTGAGGATCGTCGCCGCCGTAGTAATCCACTACCACGTCGTAGTGGTCGGGCAGGATACCGCGAACGTAACCCAGGATGAGGCTCTCCGCCTCGGAGGAGAGCCACCCGTCCTCGTCAAACAGGACGGTCTTCTCGTCCTCGCCATCGAAGATATTGCGCGCCGATTCCAGGTAGTCGGTGAAGTGCAGGCTATGATCGCCTTCGTCGGTGGTGTTGAGCAGGGCGTAGCCGTAGTCGCCCATGTCAATGGTGTCATCGTACCAGGTGTTGTCGATCACTGTCATATCCGTTCGGTCGTTCGTAAGGGCGGGCGGGAGGATGGACGCCTCGATAGCCTTTCGGAGCGTGCCATTGCCGAGCATATCATGCTTGGCTTCCTCGGTGGTAGCCGTGGCGTTGGTGATGAGTTCCACCATTCCTCGCAGGTACTCGCTAGACCTCTTAGGGTCAAGGTCTGTGGCGGTCTCGACAAGGAGGTTACGGAGAGTCAGCCGGAACTGGTCTTCGTGGTTCATGGTGTGTTCCTTTCGGCGGGCCGGATGGGTTCCGGCTGATGCGATAAGTCTATGGCATAGCGGGACGGAATACAAATGGTGGTTGGGTGGGCTGGGTGGATTAGCGATGGGGTGGCGGACAGAAGCACCCTCCCCGTAGGGAGGGCGTTTCTTTGGGTGGTCCTCGTCAGACGCGGGATGCCCGGATCAACAGTTCGTGGGCGTCCTCAAGCACGTCGGCCATTGCACTGTCGATGATGTCCGAGATCTCACCGTTCGCAAAAGACTTGAAAACGTTGGCGTATCCCAGAAGGATCATCTGTTCGTACACGCTTGGGTAGTAGAGGACATTCTCGAAAATGTTCCCGATGTCTTCGGTATTCACGATGTCTCGCCAGTCGTACATAGCCGCACTGTTGTACCAGAACACCGCTACATCCGCGATGAGATGGTTGTACTCACGTGCGATTCTGGGTTCATCTTGGTACGTAATGAAGTCCTCGGAGAGGTCTCGGATGATTTCCTGAATGGCCATTGGAATACCCTTTCAGTTCTGCCAGTAGGCGTTGTTGTGGGCGGTCATGAAGTGGTCGCAGAACGTACCGGCCTTCTGGCATATTCCCTGCGCTCCTGCGGTCTCGCACTCGTGGAACTCGATTTCGGGATGGTTGACCAGGTACTCACGGAATGCACCGCGATAGTTCCACTCGTCCGGGTCGTATGAATAAGCATCGTCAACCGCCAGGTCGTACTGTTCACTGTCCATGTAGGGACGCTCCCCCACATAAGTGAGATACATGTTCTGATAGTCGTCGTAGTTCACGGTGGTTCCTTTCGGTGGTTGCTTACGGGTCCAGCCTACATGTGGCGGGCCGGGGGTGTCAACTCTAGTGGTTTAGTTGCCGAAAAACTCTAGACACTCAAGGCGGGACATCAGTTCGATGTCGTCCGTTGTCACGATTTGGTTTGGCACGTCTGGCCCGTAGCATATCCAACTATCGGACTTGAGATTGAATCTACGCATAGAGTAGAACCGTCCGACAACTAGTGTCGCATCACCCAGGGACTCTACATGTGACAGGTGCTCGCGGCCCATCATGCGCCGTTCTTGAAGGCGTCCCACGGCACAGGGCCAATGACGCGCTCGACGTTGGGGGTCTCGGCCACGGGGCCGATGTAGTTGGGGTGACCGGGAATGGCCGATCCGGCCAGGCCGTCCAGGATTTCACGGAGAGTGGGCATGATGATTCCTTTCGGTTGGTTCCTGCCTTGTGGTTCCCACATTACAGGATCGGTTGCTTAGATGCAAGTCGGTGTTTGATGTGGAGGTGGAGGATTAGCGGGATGTGGCAGAGACTAGGCCCCGCCCGTAGGCGGGGCACTAGGTCAGTTGTTCAGGGCCGCGTTGACCGCATCGGCCAACTCCAGCAGGTCGCCGGGGCCGTACTCCTTGGCCCAACGGACCAGGTACCATACCATGAAAGGGTCGGAGAAGTCCATGAGTGCGTCGTGCGGCTCGCCGTCCTCGGTGTAGAGGTCTTCCTCAAACAGTTCGGAGACGGTATCCAAGTCCAGCCAGCCGCCCGAGTGGCCGTACCGTCCGCCCGTGTTGCCCCACTCGGGAGACTCGTAGCCGCGCAACACCTCGCACAGGGACCACAGTGCTTCGGTACCGCCGGATTCCAGAGAGTACCAATCGAGTTCGGCCATGCCCGCATAGTGGAACAGGCTATTGGCGCTATCGCTCAGAGAATCGGTGATCGTGGCGATGTTCTCGTCGTGCTGGGACATTTCGTGTGCCTTTCGGTCGTGGGGCGTGTTCCCCGTTGCTGAGACAATCATTGCATGTCTGGTTGTGAGGTTCAAGTCGTGGGGGTGGGCTTTGGGTTGGCGGATTAGCGAACGGGAGGATAGGGAAGTCCGCCCCGGAGGGCGGATCCCTTTCTGTCAGATCATGCCGGACACGAGGTCAGCATCCCGCGCGTCCTTGGCGCGCTTGGCCAGGATGAGATTGGACAGGTGATCGTCTCGGCACTCTTCGGCGTAGTCCTTGACGTGCTCCATCTCGGCCAGGTCCCACGACGGGCCGTAGACATCATAGCCGTTGTGCACGTCCTCCCACAGGTCGGCGTCCTCGTCGTACTGCTGGGTGACCAGTGTGGACACGTCGCCGCGTGCCCAGTTCACGGCTTCGTTGTGCTCGGGGTCGGGCAGGGTGGCGGGGCCGGAGGTTGTCGGGTAGGACTGGACCAGGAGCCACACGTCACCCTGGGAGTAGCCGTTGACACGGCTCACACGGTACTTGATACCGTCCGGGGCGCAGATGTTCAGCCAACGCTCCAGGTCGGAATCGTCCAGTTCGTTGGCCGCGTAGCGGATGGTGTCCGGATCGATGGGGTGCGAGTTCTTGCAGGTGTCACCGTGGCGCTCGCACGTGCTCCAGGAGAGGGACCATCCGTCGTAGCGGCCTCCCCAGCCCAGAAGGGTCTCGGAGAAGCCATCCGACCCGCAGTAGTCCGGGGCCGGGGTGTTGTAGGTGACGGGCTCCGCGACGACGCGGAACGTGCCGAACTCGGTGGTCTGGGGATCGAGGATGACGGGGCTCTCGTACATGATGGGTACCTCTCGGTTGGTGTTGCTTGTTCGTGCTCTGTGGTCTCCACGTTACACGACGGAAGTGGGAGGGTCAAGCCGTGGTGTGGTGGGGGTGTGGGCGGCGGATTAGCGAACGTCGGTGGAGGGGGAGAGGCGGGACCTCGCGGCCCCGCCCCTAGGGTCAGTCCTCCTGCTCGGCCTCCCACTCGTCGCGGGCCTCGATGTACATCTTGACGTAGTCGATGAGCGCGGATCGGGCGGCGCGCATGACCGCATCCCAGGTCATGTGTTCAATCTGGGTCCAAGGATCGTCACCCTCCAGCGGGCCGTACTCGGTGATGTCCAGGTCAGAGTTCCAGGCCCAATGGATGAGGGCCGAGCGGGTAGGGCCGTAGTACGTGCTGTACTCGTAGGTGTCCGCGAACTCGTCCGCCGCGCGCTCGGTGATGTCCTCCGGGTCCGTGCTGGAATCGAAGTCGCCAGCCAGCGAGTCGGCGTGATCCCGGATGATGCGGGAGGCGTCCGAAGTCATGCCGAAGTGTCCGGCGTTGTTGACGGCGGCATACTCGTAGTCTTGCTCGCGCTGGGGGTCGCTGGTGAGCCACTCGTAGAAGGTGGGGAATCCGTTGCTCATGGTGTGTACCTTTCGGTTGGTATCTCTTGCTGACATAGGTAAGTCTGCCAGGTCAGGGATGGTATGTCAAATGGTGGGCTGGTGTGTTGTGTGGGTATCGGATTAGCGGAGTGACCGGCCCAGTAGGCCGCGCCCGTAGGCGCGACCACTAGGGTAGGTCAGTCCATGTCGTGGATGTAGAGGTGCGCGGCGGCGTCTCCGTCCATCTCATAGACAGTCTTGTCGCACATGTCGCACGTCCAGGACAGGCCCAGATTGCCCGAGATGATGGCGACCTTAGACCAGTCTTCGGTGATGTATCCAAAGTTCTTGAACGTGTCCCCCAGACCATCCGCGCACTCGGCACAGGCGAACTCGTGAGCGTCGGAGGCGTAGGCCTTGGTGATAGCCGCGCTACCCTCGGGGAGCGGATCGTAGGCGTACCGCACGGTCTCCAGGGACAGGGAAGAATCGAGGTAGTGGACGGCCTCGGAGACGCGGATCGTGGGGATGCTGGACATGATGGGTCCTCTCGGTCGGTGTTGCTTACGTTAGTCAGCCTACCGGATGGATCGGTGAGAGTCAAACGGTGGGTTGATGTTTCGGGTCACGGATTAGCGGGCCAGGACACGGGCTAGGCCCGCCCCGTAGGGCGGGCTCTAGCGTCAGGCCTCGTGGTTCTCGATGTGGCGGTCGCAGTAGGTGAGACCATCGGTACCGACGAACAGCGGGCGATCCTCGCGGGCGCAGTCCTCGCACGCCTCGTCCTCGTCCTCGTCCTCGTCCTCGTCCTCGATCCGCTCGTGGTTCTCGGTCCACTCGTCCCAGCCCAGAGACTCGACGTGATCGGACAGGCCCACGCGGTAGGTCACCGGCTCCAACTCTCGCAGGATGTCGGCAGGCGAGAACTCCGAGTAGCCGATGGTGACCGTCTCGTAGACCTCGTTCAGCGTGTCCTCGTAGGACTCGCGCAGGTCCGTCTCGTCGTAGACGTTGCCCTCGGCGTCGATGTAGTCCGGGTTGGTGCTGTACTGGTCGATGTACTCGGCGGTGTTCATGGTGCTTCCCTTCGGTCCGGCTGGGGGGCTTCCCTGCCTTGTGGTCAATACTCTACGGCATTGGGTGCCGTGGGCCAAATGGTGGTTATGGTTGGTGGTGGGTAGCGGATTAGCGGAGTAGGTGGTGGGCTAGGCCCGCCCCCTCTCGGGGACGGGCACCTGCTCACGGGACCTGGTTTCTCACCGGCTCACCCATCTCGGCCTCGGCCCGATTCGATCCGGCCCGCTTCGCATCGAAAGCCTCCTCGAAGTCTCCGAACACTGGAGAGAAGACTCGGGACACGCTGTAGTAGTAGCATTCGGCATTTGCCAAGGCCGGGAATCTCATGTGGGAGAAGGTCTGACGGCAGGAGATGGTCTCTCCGGCCTCGCGGCTGGCGATGATTTCCTCGCGGCGCACGGCGTAGGCGGCGTCCTCCAGGGCGGCGGTAGCGATTTCCTTGCGATCCATCATGATGGTTCCTCTCGGTCGGTGTTGCTCTGTGTTGCTGACAAGAAGAACATTACCGGGTTCGGGGTGTCATGTCAACTCTGGTTGGTGGATGGTGGTTACGGATTAGCGATCCGTCCCGGAGGGTACGGCCTAGGCTTTCACCTAGGCCTACCTCTCACACGCTACGGAAGTAGTAATCTTTCCCTAGCGCGTACTCTCCATCGGGAAGTTCATTCGTGCGCTCCAGCGCGACCTCTCCATACTCGCTGTTGTGGATGAGCATTCCGTCACGGATGGTGAAGGAGTCACCGGGAGCGAAGCCGTTGCAAGTCCAGGAGAGTTCAGCCACGCGATAGATCACGTCGTGGCCCGCGAAGTACATGTTCGGATCCTGCAAGTCGGCTGGGCCGGAGTAGTCCAGCGTGGGCGGCTCGAATGTCTCATTCTCGGACGGCGCGGAATATGTGGAGTCGGAAAGATACTGCGGCTCAAACTCAAGTTCTGCCGTAAGGGAATAGGTACCGTCCGAAAGTGCTTCTTCCGTGCCTACGGAATAATATTCCGTTCCCTCCACGATGTAAAGCATTCCGCGATCCACAACAAACACATCTCCGGGCTGATACATTACCTGCCAGAAAGCCAACTCGCGGACACGTTCCGATGATGGCTGGGCCTGACGCCGTGCCAGTTCGTCGCTGTCCACGTAGCGCGGCGAGATCGCGGCCTCTGGTGGGACCCATCCCACGGCAGTGGCGAGCCACATCTCATTTTCGTAGGCCTCTTGGGCCTCTTCGGCGGACTGGAACGGCGCGAAGCGGTAGGCCTGGGCGGCTGTGACGTTTCCGAACAGAAGGAGACCGACCACGAGAGCGGCGGTGAGTGAGCGGCGGAGAATCTTACGCATGATGTTTCCCTATCAGAGTGGTGATTGGTGATGGGTTTGTCAGGCTCCGGTGATTCCAGCGAGCACGCCGAGAGTGCACACGAGCCAGACGTAAAGCATTCCCGCGTAGACCACGGCGCGCACGAGCATCTGAATATCGTGTGCCGTGGTGTCCTCGTCGGGGCGGTACCATGGGCCAGTGTTCTGCATGACGCTATCCTCTCGGTCGGCGGTCGGAATGTCCGCTGTTGTGTTCCAGCCTACGGGATGATTGGCCGGATGTCTAGTCTGTGGTCGGTGATCGGGTGACGGATTAGCGAGAGAGTGACGGTAGAAAAAATGTCCCTCCCCTTGGTAGGGGAAGGACATTCTTTCAGTACTGAACGTCATTCAGGATGACGGCGTCCTCCATCATGTCCATGCGGCACGCCTCGCACGTCCAGTAGGTATCCGGGGAGAACGTGGAACCGAGCACCCACGGCAGATAGTGGTCCTTGAGCCATCCGGACAGTTCGGCGGGCGTGTTGTCGTGGTCCTCCTCACCGTTGATGATGTGGGCGGCGCAGTCGACGCAGACCGCGATGACATCGAAGATGTTGGAGTCGTCGGCCAGGGCCTCGCGCTCATAGTCCTTCAAGTGCTTGATGTGGTCGGGGTGGGCCAGGTTCAGCGTGCCGTCCGCGTGGTTGGTGCTCTCAAACATCGTGGTTCCCTTCGGTTGAGCGGGCCGGATGTCCGCCGTTGTTCTCTAGCCTAGGGGACGGGACGGTCATTGTCCAATCGGTGGCGGGCCTGGAATGGTCGGATTAGCGAACTAGGGCAGTCCGAAAAATGCCGCCCCCGTAGGGGCGGCACTCTCCGCTAGGCTCAGGCCGTGCCGTACGCGATGGCGTAGGCGACGTGGCCCTGATGGCCGGACGTGGTCACGGTGAATTTGTCCGTGGTCTGCGACCACCCGCGACCCTCCACGTACCATGCGATGGGGGTCTCGTAGGAGCGCACGACGTAGACGCGGGAGGCGTCGCGCGTGTCCCGACGCATCCGCTCCTGCTCGTCGCTGGAGAGTCGGCCCATGTAGAGCGGGCCATCCTCCCAGGTGCCGGACAGCGTGGCCGGGGCGCGGAAGTCGGAGAGCGTGGCGATGCCGTTGCGGATGATGTTCTTGGTGGCGGCGGAGTGGATGGCCATGATGTCTGTTCCCTTCGGAGTGGCGGGGCGGCTCCCCTGCCTTGTGATGACTACTTTACGGGATGGGATGACGGATGTCAAACGGTGGGTTAGTGGCCCGCCCCCGTAGGGGCGGGCACTGGCTCACTTGTCCAGGGCGGCGAGACAACGCTTGCAGGTCACGCGCGTGTCCTCCGAGCCCTTGAACGATCCCACGTCCAGGGGGCGGGACCGTCCCGCGCCGCACACCGTGAGAGTCTCCGTGAACGGGTAGCCGTCCCGCATCCGGACGGGCCGAGTACCCTTGACCGCGTGGACGGCGAGGCCGGTACCGATGTGTGCGAACTTGTCCATGATTGTTCCTCTCGGAGTGGCTGGCCGGGTGCCTGCCGATGACTCAATCCTAGGGCACGGGTAGACCGGATGTCAAACCATGGGCAGACCTGGGGTGTGACCGCTAATCCTCCGGTATAGGTAAAAAAGAATCCCCATTCTTTTGGTAAGAATGGGGATTCTTTTTCACCAGCCGCGCGGCTTTTGTCCCTGCAAGGCCTCGAACGTGTGGCCGGTCTCCTCCTCGAACCTGCGGCGAGTCTCGCCCGAACCGTTGCCGCCCAGCACGTCCATATCAATGATGTCATATCCGCCGCCAGTGGTGTAACGGACGTGACCAGACTTGACGATGTTGTGGGATCGTACCGTGTCCCCAGGGTAACGACCATTATTGGTGAGCCACGCTACGACGACGGAGCCCATGTGCCGGGACATCTCCCAGCGGCGCGAGCCGGACGTGCGATCCTCTGAAATCAGACGGTACTGGAGCGTGCTCATGGTGTGTTCCTCTCGGATGGGCGGGCCGGGTGCCTGCCGATGACTCAATCCTAGGGCACGTCCGGCGGACATGTCAAGCGGGTGAGTGGTCCGCATGTCCGAGCCGATTTTGGGCAGGTCTGCGCTGCGCTTTGGATAACCGATAACCGATAACCGATAACCGATGGCCAGGCGTGCAGGGGGTCGCGCTAGGCGCGTGCCCTGGGACGTGCTGGCCGGGATTCTCTCGTGTGCGGGATAGCCAATCCCTAGGCCTAGATGGGTAACCGATGGGCTAACCGATAGGCCTATGGGGCTGGGATGGTCCAGCGGACTATGGCGCTGTACGGGCCAGAATTGCCGCTAGGACTCGTGCACAGTGTTTGGGCGGTAGATCATCCCTAGATGCACTGTCCTCGCGTCTAGGGGCCGCTCAAGCATCCCCAGGCTTGAGTGAGTGTCTGGCAGTGTTGGTGGGCAGGACTAGGGACTAGGGACTAGGGACTAGGGACTAGGGACTAGTGGCGCTGCTGCTGCTGCTGCTGCTGCTGCTGCTGCTGGGATAGTCCTATTGCTGTTGGTGCCTGCCTAGGCCTGGGCAGATGGGACATTCCCACTAGGGCAATGAATGCCTAAGTCAGGATGGGCGAGAGTCTGGGAATGGCTGATGGGCCATTCCCTAGGCGAGAGTCATTGAATGCGGGAATGCAAAAGGTCCCGACCAAATGGCCGGGACCTAATGCAGGATGGATCAGCGGGACATGGCATCAGCATTCATGGATTCAATGCCTGCCTTGCAGGTGGCCATCTCATTCTCGACATCGCAAATGTCAGCCTTGAATGCCTCCAGCCACTCATCATAGTAGTCCATCGAGAGTGAGCCTCGATCCATGTAATAGGCCGCGTGCAGGTAGGGAACTCGATACTTGTTCCCATCGCTGTCGACCCAAAAAGAGTCCTCGCCAACTCCACTCACATAGCGCAGACACATGGTCTCATTGCCATCGTGGCAGTCAATGCGCGTCATGTCCTCGTCTGCCTCGACATTGTTGAAGTCCTCGACAATGTTCAATGAAGCATCATTCATTGCATGAATGCTCGTGCCATCATTGCTCGTGCTGTTGATGCCCATGCTGAATGCGCCAATGGCGAGCATGATAGCAACGATGATGCGGGTGATGATGCTCACTGTGTGTCCTCTCGGTGTGCCCGGTACCGGGCCGCTCTGTGGGGCCGCGCCCCGCTGACCACCTAAGCATGGCACACATTCCGGGCCGAGCGCAAATCGGAGGCTATATCCGCGTGAGTACGCGCCCACGCGCGCCTACGCGCGCGGGAGCGGCCACGTGCTGGGGGCCGCAATGCGCGCCGAGCGGAGCGGCTCGCCCCCCCCCCCGGAATGCTGGGCCGTATCCCTGATTCATGCTGGGATGAATTGGGTATGTCATTAGGCCATTCGACGGGCACGGAATGGGTAAACGGACCTGGACGGAACCCATTAGGGGGGGGGTCACCGCCTATAGGGGGCCGGGGCCGGAATACGGTGGCCATTCTCGAAAATTTAGGCCCCGGTAAAAAAATTTGCTGGGCAGGTCGTTTTAAAAATTTACGGTAAAAATAACCTTTCTCAAAAATGTGGTTGACACCCCCAACCATGCTATAATTGACCCATGACAACAATAGATCCCCCCGCATTCCTAGACCTCCCAGACCCATCCCCCCTAACCTACAATTGCTTCTCAGAATTCGCGGAAGATTCCCCCGCACTCCACATCCAATTGAACTCGCCCACCCACACGATTCTGCAACTGGCGATACCATATGATACACTTGGAGTAATGATGGCATTGAATGAGCACCCTGACCGGGAGTTCTACCGACTGCCCATCCTGGGGGAACCGACCCCGCTCACTAATGCTGAGGCACGAAAACTTGATAACGACACACTGACCACACTACACACCGCGATCCAAAGGACACTGGATGTCTACCAACTACTACATGGAATTTCCTGAGGAGTATCGACAACTCTACGTCGAATACGCCCATTCATCACCGAAGCGCACGGAAATCTATTCCCACACCATTGCGCTCCTCGTTGCTGGATGGGCACCAACCTACATCCTCTCTCACTACAGCCGTGCAAGGGATGTTATCAGGAACTACAAGGACATCGACTACACCGAATTCGACCTGCCCATCGTCCCGGAACCGCACATCGACTCCCCGAACCTGGTCAAACTCCGCTCGATCCACCTAGGAAATCTCGCCGGAAACTCGGCATCAGCCCATGCTGTGAAGATCCGTCCTCTAAGTGGTCTCACCCAGGACCAGACCAAGGAACTCTACGACCTGTTTCATCACTACCGCTCATTCCCCAGGTTCACACCCAGAGATGAATACGCAACATCCCCCAAGTGGGAGGCTTACAAGCCGCTTGCTCAGCGCCTTCTGTTCTACTACTCCCTAGGCGTTCCCCCAAAACTGCTGTCCCAGTCCATGACAGGTCAGCCCCATCGTGACCAGTTCCTCACAATCAAACTACTGAAAGGTTACTACCAATGGCCTACTCCCTTTCTCTCCCGGAAGAGCCAGAATACCTTCTCCTTAACCTATTTCCCGCAGATATCGCATATGGAGCAAGATCTACTCCAGATGCTGAGCCCTTCGAGAGAGAATGTAGAGTCATTATCACAGACTCCACACTGTACGCCATTCGGGCCGGACTTGACGCTCCAGAAGCATTTATTCAGGCGGACATCCTACCTGAATCTTTTCAAGGCTCTCCCAAGGGAGGATATGATATTGAGACGACATCAGGTGAACACTTCTATATCACCCGCTCTTCCGGATGTGGATGCGGATCCTTCCTCCGAGGAGTCAACCCATTCCCATTCGCTCCCTACAACAGAAAGCACCCACTAAGATGAACCCCACTAACCTTCTCACCCTCACCCTAGCCACCCGCAGAGGCACGCGACTGGTCATGGAGGACAAGATTACCGAGCCTATCCGTAATCTGATCTTCAAGCACGCCCCAAATCACCCTCTCGCCTACCTCATCACCTGTCCGTGGTGCACATCCATCTGGGTTGCCGCCGTTCTGGTCATCCTTCCTTCGCTTTCATCGAAGGTTGCCGCCCAGATTACCGCAATTCTGGCCCTGTCGGACGCTTCAACGACCCTTTCACAGGCCGCTGACACCTACCTCTGACCGAAAATCCCCGAGGAGTCGAAATGAAACTCAACATTGACCCGGATACAGGCAAGTATCGCGCAGTTCCGGCCTCCACACCGAGAGCAATCACCGCATCAGCCGTAAGAATCAACCTGAAGAACCCTAGAGAAGCCCAGGAATTCGCCAGAAGGTCCTCCAGAAAGAACTCCTGGCAGTCTCAGGCATGGGATTACTACGATTACATCGGTGAAATCAAGTTCTCCGCCAATCTTATCGCCAATACGGTCGCAAAGATCAAGATTTTCCCTGCATATGCCGCCACAGACGACTCAATTCCCTCCGCTGTGCGCCATTACCCGGAAATCAAGGAGTACGCGCCCATCATCGAGGAGGTTTTCTCGCTCCTGAACACCGGATTGTCCGGGGTTTCCGGCTACCTACGCACTGCCGCCCTGTCTCAGTTCATTGCGGGCGAGCATTACCTTGTCAGGGAGCCTGCAAACCCGCTATACGGCATTCCAGAGAGGTTCACCGCCCGATCTACGGACGAAATCATCATGGAACCCTCTGCCACCGCAGGCGGAACCCCTCAATTCTTCATCAAGCCTGCCCCAGAAACCCCAAAGACCGAGTATATCCCCATCGCAGAGGGTCAGTACATCTCCCGGATGTGGAGAAACCATCCACGCTACGCCTCAGAAGCCGATTCTGCCATGCGCGGCATTCTTGATGACTGTGATGATCTGCTTACCTATGCCCGAGAGGGCAGAATTCTCTCACGTTCTCGTGCGTCTGCCTCACTACTCTACCTGCCTGACGAATTGGACGATTCCGCCAACCCGGATGATCCTACCCTAGCCGATCCGGATGAGGAGCATCTTGACGATGGCTCGGATGATTCCCATGATCTAGTGGCTGAGCACATCGCTCAGGCCCTCAATGAGGCCGCATTCATGGACGAGCACGTGAACCACTACGCTCCGATCATCATTCGCGGCCCTGCCTCATTGGCTGACTCAATCAAGTTGATTGAGATGACCAGGCCAATGGACAATCTCCACGCCAAGATGGTTGAGGACAAGTTGGATCGGATCCTCAATGCCCTAGATATTCCCAAGGATCTTGCCAAGGGCCTATCGGATCTTAAGTACAACTCCGGCGCACTCATTGAGGATTCACTCTACAACTCCCACGTTGAGCCTCTCATCCTTCTCATTGTCGATCAACTCACCACCGGATTCCTCCGTCCAGCGCTTCTCGCCCAGGGTATCCCGGAAGAGGTCGTAGAGAAGGTTCTGGTGTGGTACAACCCCTCGGCCATCATGGCAAAGCCAACCAAGTCTCAGGCCGCTTCCTTTGGGTATGAGAATGACATCATCTCCGCACAGGCATGGCGGGATGCCAACGGATTCACCGAGTCCGATCAGCCTTCCCAGGCTGAGGTGGCCCGTAAGATGCTTCGTGATAAGTTGGCGCTGGACCCGGCCCTCGCCGCCACACTCCTTGAGACTCTCATGCCTGAGGTGATGAACGCATCACGGCAGACCACGGCTACGGATCGTGACCCCAACGCCGTAACTGAGTTGACTGATGCCCTGAATTCGGCGGAATCAGCCCCAACTCAGATCACGGAATCGGATGAGGCTATCCAGTTGACCTCTCAGGACCTCCAGGACATTCAGGAGGCCGGAGGAATTGACGCGGCAACCCCCGGCCCAAGCCAGGATCAGCAGGCCCAGGGACTCATTGAGCCTTGATCCCCCCCACACAAAAAAAGAAACCCCCGCCAAGTGCGGGGGTTTTCTTTTACCGTCCTTACAACTGATATACTGTCTCTTCTACACTAAGAAGAAGGTCGATCAAGGTTGCGGCATCCTTCATCTCTGATGCGTTGTCATCCCCATCCCACTCCGAGACGAACGTATCTAGGTCGGTCAGCATGTCGTTGATCATGTCCAATGCTGTCTCACGGACATCTTCGCCCTCTTCTGGGCGGTTTACTGCCTCAACCAAGACGGAAATGCGGGGCTGGTAGTGCTTAAGTACGTTCATGGGTCGGTCTCTCTATGTGTCGGTGCCTGTACCCCTCTATCCTAGCACTGATTCGCTCCCCGAACAAACTGTGTGGTACAATATAGATTGAATGATTATGCCGACAGATAGGATTCACCGTGACGTTCTTCCATAAGGGTATGACCACAGATCAGCGCCGCCGTAAGGTGGCCGAGCAGGCAAGAGATTCCCGTGGACAGTGGATCGAGGAAGGCAAGAACGCCTCCACAGTCATCAACGGCAAGCGGTATTCCGGTAAGGTTGTCGGCATTTACGGCGGATACGCCTATCTCGTGCCCCCCAAGGAGAACCCCACCCACGAGCCAATGCCCTATAAGGTGCCGCTCAAGAAGGTGAAGATGACCAACTCCAAGGCCGTTCTACCGGACAAGGAGAAGGCACGCAAGGCACGCGGCGCAGAGGCCCTCAAGGGCACCAAGTACGAGCAGATGGCGGATGCTGAGTACGCCGCTGAGATGGAGCGCCTGGATCGCGCGTACGCCAAGAAGATTGAGGCCATGCTTGAAGGCAAGGCCACCGATGAGGAGCGTCAGGACCGTAAGGAATACCAAGAGGCCATCAAGGAGGCCAAGGAGGCCGAGAAGCGCGGCGAGATTGAGCCTGCCCCTCGCACCGCACCTCAGCGCAAGCACTCAGATCAGGCCAAGGAAGCCACCAAGAGCGCCCTCTCCGACT
>ERZ501013.29-NODE-29-length-33023-cov-40.401389_pt1 | contig 33023 bp, 34 predicted proteins | sample MGYA00248834_ERZ501013 | MGnify/ENA primary metagenome ERZ501013 (study PRJEB25958, sample SAMN03398545) | human skin metagenome | study: EMG produced TPA metagenomics assembly of the Human Skin Microbiome Metagenome (human skin metagenome) data set.
GTTCCGATCTCACGGCCCGCGGGCGGCGGCCGCGCGCCAGCGGGCCGTGGGCTGCTGCAGCTGCCACCGGATCCACTCGGCCACCGTGCGGCGGTCGATCATGTCCACGGGCAGCTCGCCGAGGCGGGGCAGGAACGTGCGCGCGGCCTCTGCCTCGTACCCGGCCAGTGTGCCCGGGGTGCAGCGGAGCCCGCGGTGTTCGATGTACCGCGGGAAGAACTCGGCGAGCGTGGGCATGCCCGGGGCGCTGTCCACCTGGGCCTCGAGGATCCGGCGGGCCACCGTGGGCCCCTGCCGTGGGTCCTCCACGATCGCCTTGATGCGCTGGGCACCAGCCTCGTGGGCGAGGGCCGGCAGCCACTGGAACCGACCGTCCTCGTAGAAGCCGACCCGGTACGTGGTCCGGCCGGCCTTGTTCGTGCGCGTCTGGATGGTAGCCAACGCATCTCTCCTGGTGCTCTCCGATGATGTGCGTACCCCGTGGGGACCGAGCACTACCCAACAGCACTACCAAGACGAGATAAGGCCCGGAATCATCCGCATGATTCCGGGCCTTACGGTGGGGTGAGCGACGGGGATTGAACCCGGCTGGACTCGCCACGGCCCGGCTTAATCATGCGGGACGGCGGGCCACGCGCCCCGGTTGAACCGGTTTGAACAGGTCGTGTTCGGTGGTCGGAGGCTACCAGGGTTGCATCCGGGAGAGGTGACGGGGGTTCCCGCGCGCGGACCCGGAATCGAAGCCGCCCCGCCACCAGGGGAGGTGGCGGGGCGGGAGCCGCAGCGGTCACGGGATTGGCCGCGGCGAGCGCCGGCCGCACGGAGGGGATGGCGGGCGGCGCCGAGGCCCAGCGTAGCCGGTGTGGCCCGGCCGCGGGAGATGCCTGTGGACGCAGAAGAGCGCCCCCACCTGAGCGTGATGCTCAGGTGGGGGCGCTTCTGCGTGGGGCCGATCAGTCGGCGACGTGGTGGCGGGGGTCCGGGGCCTCGTGCTTGCCCTGGTAGCCGTCGTCGGTGGGGGCGCCGGCGGTGAAGTCCGGCGTGGCGAGCGACGTCAGCAGGGACACGATGGTGGCGAGGGCCGCGACGGACAGGGCAGCGACCCAGTCCACGTCGAGGAGCCCCGTCGCGCCGCTCATGAGGACACCGAGGAGCGCCTGGGCGAAGGTCTTCACCGCCCTCTCCCCGGCGCCCTGCCAGAACGCGGACGTGGCGTAGATGCTCATGCTGTTCTCCTTCAGGCGACGCGGAGGACGTCGCCGGGGTGGATGGTGTCGGCGGTGGTCTTGCCGTTGAGGGCGGCGAGCGCGCCGTGGGTGGTGCCGTGGCGGGAGGCGATCGCCCACCAGGAGTCGCCGGGGCGCACGGTGTAGGTGCTGATCGGCAGGGCGATCACCTGGCCGATCTCGATGCGGTCCGGGTGGACCTTGGGGTTGGCGGCGAGGAGCGCGTCGAGGGAGACCTTCGCGGTGCGGGCGATGCGGCTCATGGTGTCGCCGGCGACGACGCGGTGGACGGTGCCGGCCTCGACCTTCGGGGTGCGGAGGGTCTGGCCGGGGTGGATGAGCGTGCCGGTGGTGGCGCCGTTCATCTTGGCCAGGTCCACGGCGGCGATGCCGTGGGCGCGGGCGATCGCCCACCAGCCGTCGCCTGGCTGGACGACGTACGTGCCGTCGGGTGCCGCGGTTGGCGGGTCGGGCCGGACCACGGTTGGGGTCGGAGCGGTGTCCCAGGCGCCGCGGGCCTTGGCCTTGCGGATCGCGTCGTGGCCACCGGGCACGCGGGTGGGGTCGGTGCGCTTGTTGGTGGTGCGCTCCCAGGCCCATTCGGCGTGCATGATCGTCGGCAGGGTCGCGCCCCACTCCTTGTCGATGGCGACGAGGAGACGGATCAGGGCGCGGAGCTGGGCGGTCGTGACCGGGTGCTGGGACTCGTTGGCGTCCATGGAGATGCCGAGGGTCGTGACGTTCGCCAGGTCCCGCTCCACGCCGGGGTTCGGGCAGACGTGGGTGGGCCAGGAGCCGGTGCCGGCCTGCGCGCCCACACCGGCCGTGTTCACGACGACCTTGCCGGAGCGGCCGTGCATGAGGTTGTAGGTCGGGTAGCCGAGGCCGCGCTTGATCCAGGCCTTCGTGGGGGCGTCCGCGCCCCGGGCGAAAGCGGAGTCGGCGGTCTCGGTGGTGTGGATGACGGTGGCGAGCACGCCGTCCATCGGCTTGCCCCAGAGGGCGAGGGCCTGGTCGTCCCAGCCGGGGGTCAGCTCGTAGTCGATGCCGGCCTCCTCGAGCATCCGGGGCAGGCCGGTGAGCATGTACGACATGGTGTCTCCGTTCAGGCGGCCGCGTTGTCGAGGTGCGGGGCGACGATCTCGGTGGGGGTGGGCATGGGTCAGTCCTCCGTGGGGGTGGTGGGGGTGATGCCGTGGCGGGCGAGGATGCCCTCCAGGTGGATGCGCCGGGCTCGCTCGCTGGTCAGCTCCGCGCGCGTGGTCTCGAGGTCCTCGCGGCAGTCGTCGTACAGGTCCCGCGGCAGTGCCGCCGGGGTCTGCGTGGTGGGGGGCTCCGCGCCGGGGGCGGTCGCCGTCTCGATGCGGTGGCGCACGACCCAGCCGATGCCGTACATGAGAGCCAGGACGATCGGGGAGACGGCGGTGATGAGCAGCGCTACGTGCTCAATGCTCAAGAGGTCACCTCCCGGTGGGCGCGGCGGCGGGCTCCGGGCTGGTGGTGGCATGAGCGGCGGCCACGAGGCGGGACAGCTCGAGGCCGACCTGGATGGCGCGGGCCGCGCAGCCCAGGGCGATCCCGGCGCCCATGATCTGCGTGGACGGGCCACCCTCGAACCCGTACACGACGGCGAGGCAGACGACGTAGGTGCCCTTCGTGATCGCGAAGATCGCGCAGCCGACGAGCTCAGCGGACATGGAGTAGATGGGCAGCTTGCGGTGCGCGGCGGCGAGGGCCCCGGCGGCGGCCATGATCGGGCCGATCAGGTGCAGGCCGGCCCAGATCTCCTCCCACGGGGAGGCCAGGACCTCCTGCACAGCGCGCGAGGAGATGACCCCGGTGGCGTGCGCGACGCCGAGGACGATCATGCCGACGTACATGGTGACGGCGAGCGCGTGCGTGCTGGAGGTGACGGGGACGTGGGGTGCGGTCATCGGTGGGCCATCTGGTCAGGGTTGCGGGCCTCGGAGATATAGAGCATGACCAGCAGCAGGGACAGCCACGCCGGCACCGTGTAGATCACGGACGCGGCCGGGACGCCACCGCCGATCGCGCCCCACGTGATGAGCGCACTGATCGTCCCCCAGATCCCCGTCTGCAGGATCAGCGGCGCTGGCGCGAGCTCACGCCAGCGCAGCACCACCAGCGCCGAGAGCGCGCCCACGAAGATCGAAGCCAGCGCCCACGCCACCGGGGACGCGAACGCCCACATCGGCGCCCACGTGGGCGTCTGGAACCGGTCCGGGGCGAGGACGAACGTCAACCCGATCGCGACGAGCGCGGCCGAGAGGGACACCGCCACGATCTCCGGGAACGCACTGCGACGGATACGGACAACGAGCTGAGCCACGCGACGAGGCACGGGCACCTCCAAGGGGTGTCGGGAATGACGACGGCCCCCACCAGGTGTGGCGGGGGCCGCTAGGGTGTGGGGCATGACGACTCCCTGGATCGGATGGTGTGGTGGTGGCGGGAGCGCGGGATGCGCCCCCGCCGGTGCGACTGGTGTCGCGCCACCTACCGGCCAGCGCAGGCCGCCACAGAGTCACGGGGCCGGTTTTGCTCCGAGGCGTGCGCGCTGGAAGATGCCGACTTCACCGCCTGGTGACCTAGAACCCGAGGATGCCGAGGTCCCTGGCGAGCCGTTCGGCCAGCATCGCGTGGACGGCGGGTGACGGGTGGAGTCTGTCGCCACCGATCACTGCCGCCGCCTCATCGGAGAGGTAGCCCGGCGACGCTTCGATCCGGGCGGCGGTGTCCGAGACGGCGTCGATGGGGTGCCCGTTCCCGGTCCCGCGCTTGATGGTGCCATCCGGCCGGATCACGTCACAGCGCACTGCGGTCGCGTCCGTGGTTCCCGTGGGCAGTGCCGTTGTCTTGTCTGCCGTCAGGGGGGCTCCGTCGCGGAGCCAGGCGTTGTCTGTCTGCGCTTCCGGGTTGCCGATGGTGGCCCCCTGGAGGGTGGTGGGGGAGATGGTGGTCTTGACGATGTACTTGACGGTCCGCGCCTTGGAGTAGTTCCAGAATGCGAGCCCCTTGGTTGCCATTTCGCCGGCCCTGTTCACGCCGAACTGGTCGATCATGTACGGGGAGGTGGTGGAGTGTTCGCCGACGCGCTCCTGCCAGCGGCCTGGGTAGTAGATGTACGCGTCACCGCCCATCGCGGACTTCACGCCGGCGAGGCCGCGTGCGTCGAGAGCGCGCTCACCGTAGGACCATGGCTGCTGCATGATGGAGTCGCCCACCACGAGCCACGAGGTCTTGTCGGAGGGTGCGACGACGCGGGCGGGCCGGTAGGACCACGCCCCGGACGTACTGGACGCCGAGAGGTTCTTCATGGCGGTGTCCCATGACCCGGTTGCGGTCACGTCTTGTGGCGTCTGCCGGGTCTGATCCGAGATCACCGAGGCGGTTGAGCCGGTGACGGCGTGGACGTAGACGGTGAGCACATCCCCGGCATGGGCGTTCAGGCTCACCGGGTCAGCCGTCCAGGTTACGACGGGCGCGCCCCTCTCCACCTTGACGTACCACGTCGACACGCCCCCGAAGGTGATGGGGTGGATCGGGCCATCGTTGACGCTGTAGGCGGCATGGAACGTTCCGCCGCCGTCCGGGCCGTACCCATGCGTGGCCGTCCAGGCGAGGGTCGCGTCCGCCACATCCACGACGAGGCGGTGTCGGGTGCCGACGAGGGTGCCGCCGGTCCCGCCTGCCGGTGTCGCGCCGTTCGCGCCGGCGGAGGCGCGGGTGGCGATGTTGAGCATGGGGCCGTTAGGTGGGGACACCGGAGTGACGGGCGTCTCCGGCGGGTTAGTTTCGCCACCGCCCCACGCGAGGGTGCCGTCCGTGCGATAGACAGCAACAGCGCGGCCCGTCACGGGGTCGTAGAGAGTCGTCACAGGGCCTTCACCACCAGGTCGTCGATGGCAACGGAGCCGGCACCATCCAGGCGGACGGTGCCGCCCGTGTTGCCCTGAAGCGAGGTGATGGTGGTCTTCACGCCGTCCACCGTGTAGTAGCCCGTGTTCCCCACGACTCCAAACGTCACCCTCGACCCGGCCTTGACGGTGCCAGCGGCGGCCGCGGGGCCGAAGATGTCACCCGCCGGCCCCTGGAGGAGCGTGCTGATCCCGCCGTCCGGCTTGACTACAAACTCCGTGAGTTTTCCTCCACTGTTACGGAGAACAACCTTGAAGCTTCCGCCGGTCGCTGGGAGCGTCTTCACGGTGAACGCGACCTCCTTATCCTCCCGCGCCTGGTCCGGGCCGGTGAAGCCGAACACGGATCGCGCGGACGGCCACACAAGCGCACCACCGGAGACAGTCGGGGCCGGGCTCGCACCGCCGTACTGCCACGCAGAGCCGCCCATGCTCACGTCGGTGTACTTCCCGGAAATGTCCGTGCCGTCCGCATACGAGGTGTAGGCGTCCGACGTGATGATGTCCCCAGGCTGGAGCGGCGGCTTCGCGGTCGTGGACACCGTAACGGCAGCACCGAGCGCCTCGTTGCCAGCCGCGTCCCTCACCTTGTGTCGGAAAGCGTACGAGGTCGACACCGTGAGCCCCGTCGCAGTGAACGACGGCGAGGACTGCCAGCCCGACCATCCCCCCGTCGCGCCCACCTGGAACGCGTACCCCGTCACTGCACGGTTGTCCGACGCGCCCGACACGGAGAGCGCAGCAGACGTGTGAGCAGGCGTCACCGACAGCACACCCGCAGTCGGCGGGGTCGTGTCCGGGGTGGACGGCTCCAGGGTGAGCGCCTTCTTCCCCGGATTCTTAGCCTCCCACGCCTGCGCCTCAGCCAGCGTGGCGAAGATCGGCACCGACCCGTCCACGCCCCCGATCTTCAGCTCCTTCGCCAGGGCAGGCAGCTGCCGGCGGAGCTCGGCGTCGGTGACGATCAGGTCCTCGGGGTTCTCAGCCATGGGTGCCTCCTGGGGCGCGGGTCACGGCCAGCCGGCCGGACGTGGTGGTGGTCAGGGTGGTCGTGCCCCCGGCACGGTGCGCGAGCCGACCGCCGTCGGTCACCGCGACATGCGACACCGCAGCCGACGGGGCCGGCAGATCCGCGAGCGCGGCCTTCAGGTCGGCGATGGCGGTGGTGCGCTCGGCGCGTTCGGTGTTGAGTGCGGCGGTCCAGGCTGCGGGGTTGGGGCCGGTGGTGGGGGTGAGGGTGTCCGGGTCGATGCGGGTCAGCGTGGTGGCGGGGATCGGTGGGGCGTCGTTGTCGGTCTCGGGGATGAGGACCCACCAGGTGAACGGGGTCCGGTGCTCCGGGTAGTGGCGGATGCGCCAGGCGTCGCCGGGGTCGGTGGGGTCGAGGTCGATGACGGTGGGGCCGTCGATGTGCTCGAGGCGGCCGTCGGGCAGGTGGATGCGGGCGCCGTCGATCTCGAGGCGGGTGCGGGCCACGACGACGGTGCCGCGGCCGCCCCAGTCGATCAGGACGCGGGTCATGCCCTCACCACCAGGCGGCCGGTGGAGGTACGGGTGACCGGGACGGTGCCGGTGCCCTGCGCGAAGACGAGTCGGCCCGACGTCGACCGCTCGACGTGGGAGGTGGTCCACTTCGCCTCGAGGTCGGCGACGGCCCCGAGGGCGGCGGCCTCCGTGGCCTGCATGGAGTCGAGGAGTTCCCGGTCCTTGGATGCGCGGTTCTTGGCGATCGTCTCGGTGTACGGCTGGTCGGGGACCTGTCCGGCCTTGAGGAAGAGGTGCCCGCCGGGCACCTCTGCGTAGCGGTTCGGGTCGTCGGCCATAGGTGGGCCCCTTCCATGGTGCAGGGCGCCCCGGCATGGGGGGCGGGGGTCAGGCTGCGGTGGCGGTCAGAGCGAGTGCCACGCGTCGGAGCGCTTCACCTGGAACGTGCCCAAGCGGAGGTTGTACCGCGTGGACCCGGGACGGAACGGTGGCCACGACCCCGGAGAGGTCGTGTCGTCACGGCCCACGATGTTCGCGGTGAAGGAGGCCAGAGCATTCTCCGAGGAGTACGTGGAGATCTGGCGGGCTGCCCCGGTGGACTCCGAGAACGTGATGTCCAGCTTGTTCACACCGCGCCACGTGCCGGTGTCCTCGGAGGTGTAGCGGCCGGCGTAGAACGCGGCGCCATCGCCCGCGTAGACCTCCACGAAGGCCTCGATCTGCAGGTCCCTGAACTGCACACCCGGGTTCTGCAGATAGATTCCGTGACCGGACCCGGTCTGGATGTGCATCTTGCTGATGCTGACGTCCTGCACGTTGCCGCACGCCTCGTCGATGTGCAGCGCGAACTTGTGGGTGTCCATGATCTTCGGGTTCGAGATCGTCACGTGCCGAACACCGGACATGCGGATGCCCTCCACCGCGGAGAACGTCTTCTTGTCCTTCTCCACGACCGGGCTGATCAGGGTGACGCCGTCGGCCATCTGGATGAGGAACCCGCACGTATTCCGGTTGACCTGGCCGGAGTCGATCGCACGGCACGCGTTGAACGTGATCCCCTTGTTGTACACGCCGTCGCTCACCAGGGAGCCGAGCACCTTGAACCCGGTGCCGCCCGAGTTCCGGGCCAGGCACGCGTCCAGCCAGATGTTCGTGTGCGCCGCCGGCCCGGACACGCGGAAGCCGTGCTCACCGGCATCCTCCACGGTGAACCCCGTGATACGGACATCATCCGTGCCCTCGTCGCCCTCCATGAGGACGCCGTTGTAACCGGGCGCGAACTTGCTGTTCGGCGAGGCCCCGTACACATGGCCACCGCCGACCCGCAGCCGCGTCACATCGTCCAGGTGCAACGCCTTCGCGTACGTGTTCGCCTCGACCCAGCCCAGGGACACACCCTTGGACTTCTCCGCCCACACGGGCCAGTCGAAGTTCTCCACGTACGTCCGACCGATGGACACCCGGTCCGAGTTCAGGACCCGCACCCCGTTGTCCCGCACGTTTCCCGACCCCGCGGCCGGCACCTGCGAGCGCACGTCCACCCGGTCCACCTCGACGTCAGGCGCGTCCGTGATCGCCACGCCCTGGCACGCCGCCCCACCCAGCAGTGACACGTAGATCCCGCCCACCACCCGCGAGCGCGGGCCGAGGCTGATGACGGGGGCGCGGCCCATGGGGGTGAGCTGCTTGAAGGTGGCGCCGTTGGTGTGCATGACGAGTCCGGCGGGCAGCTTCTGGTAGCTGCTGATGCCGATGGTGGTGCCGGCGGAGAGGACCAGTGGGACGCCGGCGGCGGCGGCGGTGCGGGCGGCTGCGTGGAAGGCCGCGGTGTCGTCGGCGATGCCGTCGCCGACGACACCGGCGTCCTCCGCTCGGATCCCGAACTGGGATCGGGTGGCGGTCTCCGCGGCGGCCTGGACTGCCTGGCGGGACAGGGACCCGGCGAGGCTGATCAGGGCGGCCGTCTGGGAGTCGATGGGGGACTGCGGTTTGAGCCCGACCTCGCCGGCCATGGCCCGGAGCAGCATGCCCATCTCTTCGAGCTCCGCGCCGAACTCCTGGAGGCGGGCGACGATGGTGTTCGCCACGAACTCCGAATCCTCGGCCGTGTAGGTCTGGTGATTCGGGTCGTCCTTGTCGATCATCCCGACGCCGAGCGGCGCGATCTGAGCCATGCGGGGCCTCCTGTGTCAGGGGCGGATCTGACGGACCGCGAGGATCTGTCGGACTCCGCCGGGGCCGCCCTCCCACTGCAGGCCCACCACCCGCTGCGGGGTGAGGAAGCCATCGCGGTCGAGCGTGATGGTGTCGGCCCGGCGGATCGTCGGGTCGACGTCCGCCAGCTCGAGCCCATCGAGGGCAGGCAGCGGCTGGGCGAACTGCTGGGCGAGGCGCACGAGGGTGTCGTCCATGACGGCTGGGGACTGGATCCACCAGCCGCCGTCGTGCTTGTAGGTGCGGTCCACGGTGGTGTTGCCGGTGGGCTTCGGCCGGGCCGTGGAGAAGTCCCGCCACACCTGGCGTGCTCGGGCGCGGAGCACGAGCCCCTTGCCCTTGGCCGCGGCCGAAAGGTCCGGCAGGTCCGGGGCCGCGAGCTGGAGCAGCGCGACCACGGACTCCGGTGGCCGGTACCTGACCTCGACCGGGTAGGAGACGGAGGACTCCCGCTCGATCGTGGCGTTGTACCAGGTCACCGAGGGGACGCCCTCCTGGACCTTCCCGTCCCCGTCGGTCTGGCGGGTGGTGCCGGCCAGGGTCGTGCCGATGCCGGCGTTCACCTGCGGGACCGTGTCCAGGGACAGCTTCAGCGGGGAACGGTCCACGCTGATCCAGTCGATGCCGGCGGCCGGGGCCGCCTTGTCCTCCCACGTGTCCTGCGGGCGGATCGAGTCCGAAGAGGACTCCCACACCGTGGTCCCGTACCCGGAGGACATCCGGTTCTGGGACGCGGACGGCTGCTGCCAGGTGCCCTCGACCGCGGAGAACACGGACGCTTTGCCGATGAGCCACCCTGTGCCGGGCAGCACGTCCCTGCGGGTGAGCGTGCGTCGCGAAGGACGTGCGTCCATGCGCGTGCGCGCGACCTCCCACAGGCGGCCGTACTCGTCCACCCAGATCGTGGACAAGCACTTCTCCGCCTTCTCCCGCAGCACTTCCAGGGCGGTGCGATCCTCGATCGCAGGCACTCCGAAGAGTGCCTCCTTCGGGTTGACGTCGAGGATCAGGTTCCGGGTGAACGGCTCGATCACGGACCGGTCCTCGGTGGAGTACACCTGGACGCCGCCGAGCAGCGTGCCGCCCGGCCACGTCGTGATCCGCACCTGCGAGAGGTTCGTGCCGTTCATCTCGCGGGTGTACGAGGGGAACAGCGTGTGGTTGGTCACGGCCCCGTCCACGCTGATGGACAGGGACCGGTCCGAACCGATCCACGCCACGAGCTCGAAGCCCTTGGCCTTCTCGTCCTCCGTCAGCGCGCGGGTGCGGCCGTACAGGACGTTGCGGAAGCCGTTGTCCAGCCACCCGTCCTGGGTCTCCACGGTGATGCCCCGCCAGTCGACGGTCAGCATGATCGAGGAGGACCGCCACCACAGCTCGACGAACGCCGGCATGTCCTTCACCGGCGCGACGAAGGCACGGATCGCCTTGGACTGGTTCATCCGGCCCGACGTGCCCGCCCCCAGCCGCGGCCGATACCGCGCCCAGAGGTTCGCCACCGTCAGACCCCACGACGTCCGGACGTACTCCGGAGAGTCCGACGGGGTGGTCGACGTCGGGGACTTGGCCACCATGGTGGTCGAGTCCTCGAGCGTGCCGACCTCCGCCCACGCCGTGCCCAGCATCGGCGCCGAGACGATCGTCGCCGTCGGATGCGGGGCCGGGGTCGCACGGAAGCCCCCGACGGGCGCGATCTCCGCCGTCACCGACGAGGCATGCGAGCCGATCGACATGTACCGGTGCCCGTCAATCGGGGACGGGTGCCGGAAGTTCCTCGGCGGCACCGAGACGACCTTGTCCAGGCCTCCGATCCCGTCCGTGATCCCCACCCGGATCTCGCGTTCACCGACCACACCCGCGGTGTCGTCCACGGCTCCCGTGAAGATCCGCGTCCACGTCAGACCGCCGTCCTTGGTGATCTCCACCAGGACCGGCTCGCCCTCCTGCGGGACCTCGTCGCGGAACGGATTCAGGCCGTCGCGCATCACCAGCGGGGTGGGCACGGCCACGAGCGTGACCTCCCCGGTCGCCGCAGTCATGCCGGTACCCCACGGGGACTGGTCCGGCCCCGGGACACCCTGGTCCCAGCCCACCTTCCACGCGGTCGGGTACCACCAGGCGCCACGCATGTACACGCGCGCACCCGGCTTCGAGACCAGCGCCGGCGTCTGCGCCACCGGGCCCGGCGTGATCGCCGGCAGTGGGGTCACCTCGCGTGCCTGGAAATCGGCGAGCACCGGGCGGGCGCCCGGATCCGTCTGCGGAGGCAGCGGCACCGGCGAACCATCCACCGTGGGCGGGGAGGCCGGCATCGGGCCCGGATCCACCCCGGGCTGCTCCGGCACGATGACGGTCTCCCCACCGGGGTCCGTCGTCGTCGTACCGGCCAGCTTCGCCCGCCAGGCTTCAGCCTTCTCCCAGACCTCGCGGCCGTACCAATTCACGGTCGTCTGCGCCGGGCCCGCGTTGTAGCGGGTCGCCGCCAGCTGCACTGCCGCCTGCGAGGACGACCCAGCCAGGTAGCCCCGCACCAGGGTGAGACCCCAGGCGATGTTCGCCGACGGGTCCGACAGATCCACCCCGGCCCGGCGAGCGTCCCGATGGATGGTCCAGTAGGTCAGCTGCATGGGGCCGACGCCGTTCGACGTCACACCAGTCCAGGTCCCGTCCGCGCGCAGCAGCCGGGACAGGAACACCAGGTAGTTCTCACGGGTGACCGCGGTGCGCGGTGTCGTCGAGAAGATCCCGCCCGGGTCGCCGCCATAGACGTTCCGCCCCAGAGACTCCTGCTCCACGAACGCGGCCGCGATGTGCAGAGGCACACCCGTGGCCGCCTGCGCAGCCAGCAGCGCCGGCACGTTCGACAGGCCGCCAGCGGTCAGCACAGACGCCGCCGTCACCACGGGCGGCGGCGCCGGAGCCGCCGTCGCACCCACATACCGGGGCGGACGGGCCACCGCGATGATGTTCTTCTTCGTCGCCGTGCGCACCGTCACCGGCCCCGCCGGATCGTCAGCCGACCCGACGCCGTTCAGATCGATGTACCGGACCGAGGAGCCGAGATCCTCGAGCACGAGGTAGACATGGCCGCCGTAGTAGCCCGTCCACTTGCTGACGACGTCTCCCATCTGCCACTTCGACGACACCGACACACGCGCGTAACCGCGCTCCCTGATCAGCGCGTCAGCGAGCGCGTCCCCATTGCCCCACGTGGAGGGGTGCCCGTGCAGGTCCTTGCCAGCGCGATGGATGAGGTCCACGCACTGGCCGGGGTAGTCCCCGTCCGCGTCGAACGTGGTGCCCAGCAGGGGCTTGTACCAGTCCTCGAACTCGGCCTTCAGGGCCGCGAGCGTCATCGCCACAGGGGGCCTCCTTCACGAAGCGGTGCCCCCCGGCGGGCAGGGTCTAGCCGGCGTAGCCCATCGAGGCGTGGCCGATCTCGCGGATCGACCAGGCATACGAGGCGAGGCTGCCCCCAGGGATCCCGGGGACCGCGAGCTGCACCTCACGGCTCGGGGCGGAGATGTACGCGTTCATGCACCCGGCGCCGGGCGCCCACGGGCGGGCCTGGCCGGTGAGGGTGATCTGCGGGTCCGTCACGGTGGCCGCGTCAGCGGCGGCCAGAGTGAGGGAGGTCGTCTGTCCCGTCGTCGGGAAGGTCAGGGACAGTCGGTCTCGGACGCCCGTCGTCGTCCGCTGGTGCGAGCGGATGGTCCGCCCGTCGAGGGCGACCTCGTCCACTTGCAGCCGCGCGGTCCGTGTCGGGTACGAGGTCACCACGCACGAGACCGTGACGGTGCGGTTCATCGGGATCGGAATGCGGGTGAGCTGCGCCCACGTCCCGTCCAGGGGGGTGGCCCCGGACTCGAGGAAGCGGGGGCCGGGCAGGTAGTCGTCGGGCAGGATGCCGCCACCGCCGGGCGTGATGCCCGACCAGCGGGCCGGGGACATCAGCGCGGCCTCCGGGTCGAGCAGGTTCTCAGCCTGCGCGGCCTCGGAGTACCAGACGCTGGGCCCCGACCGCCGGTGCCACGCCCCGCGGACCCGCGAGAGGATCGCGGCGTCCTCCGGGGACGACGTGCCCACGCTGAGCTGCCACACGCGGTTGGAGAGCTGCGGCGCGAGCTGGATGTAGACGGTGCCGTCATCCGCCCGCACCTCCCGCACGACGTCGTCCCCGGCGGGATCCTCCGCGAGCGTGGACGCGCACGGCAGCTCCTCGAGGCCACCGAGCGGGCCGAAGAGTCCACCCACAGGTCACCTCCCAGCGGTGTAGTCGGCGTTGCGCTGAACGATGCTCGCGAACTGCCGGCGGTCGATCTCGATGGTGTGGACGACGGACGCCGCCCCGGCCCGGGCCGCCGCGTACACGGCGCCCAGGTCCACCGCCGGCGCAGCCGCGGGGGCGGCCATGCTCAGCTGCGGAGCGGGTGCGTATGACGACCAGGACGGGGCGGTGATGTCGCCGGCGGTGCGGCCGCGCAGGTGGTGCACGGAGGGGTGGTCCCGGTTGATCAGGTCCAGTGCCGCCGGGTACCGGTCCGCGGAGTCCGCGTTGACGACCCACTCGTGGTCGTCCAGCCAGGCCAGCGGCGTCCCGTCCCCGGTCACGCCGAGGATCTGGTCCGTGCCCCGACCCGTGCCCGGCAGGCGGCCGCCCGCGGCGAACTTCGGGTAGAAGTCCCGGAGCAGCTTGCCGTTGAAGGCCCGCGCCCGGAACTCCTCCTCCTTCGGGGAGACCCACCGCCAGGCACCGCCGGAGTCGAGCATGATCTGCCGGCCGTCCTTGAAGAACACCCGGCCCGACCAGTCCTCGTGGATCGCCCCGGAGAAGATCGGGCCGTACCGACGCTCGAGCTGACGCATCCACGCCGGACCGAGCGTCTCCCACGGATGGTCCCCGTGGTCAGCGCCCGGCGTGCCGACCACGTACTCCCACGGGACCACGTTCCAGCCCTGCTTCGCGCGCGCCTTCCGATCAGGCTCGATCATGCTCACCCAGTCGCGGGTGCCCTTGTCGTAGCCCCTCGTCGAGCCCGTCCATGCAGCAGAGCTGCCGTGCGTGTTCGCCTTCGGCGCGCTGCGGCCCTTCGAGCGCGGAGCGTTCCCCGCGGTATCAGCCGCGCGTACCGCCAGCGTGGCGGTCTGCATGGCCGCCACGAGCGCGTTCGCAGCCGCCACAATCCGGGCGGCGGCCACGCTCATGCTCGAGGCCAGGCTCTCGGCGCCCACACGCCCGCCTCCGGCGAACGCCGGCAGGCCCATCAGCCGTGGGTCGTCGCGGTTGATCGCATCGAGCAGGGCCCCCCACTTCGCGGAGGACCGCTGGTTGATGATCCACTCGCCGTCGTCCACACGTGCGATCGGGGTTCCGGACCCGGTCACGCCGAGGATCATGTCCGTGCCCAGGCCGGTGCGCGGCAGGCGCCCGCCGGCGGAGAAGCCGGGCAAGGACGCGATGCCACCCTCGGCGAGTCCCGGCTTCAGCACCGTGCCCCGGCCTGCACCGCTCTCGCGGGACAGATCCGAGAGGGTGCGGATCCCGGTGTACTTCGCGAAGATGCTCACCGTGCGGCTGCGCGCCGCGTAGTTCAGCGCTCCCTCGGCGTCTGCGGTGTGCGACACCGCGGTCAGGTCCACGGTCTTGCCCGTGATCGCGTCGATGTCCGTCTGGACGCCGTAGACGGTGCCCTGGTCGTCCACCCACACCGTGCGTTCCACGCCGTGGACGTTGCGGATGGCCTCCTGGACGGGGATCTCGGTTCCGTCCGTGGTGACGAAGACCGTGCGGGTGACCCCGTCGATCTCGTCGATGCTCTGCTGCACCGACCCGGCCGTCCCCTCCTCGGAGACGGCGACGGTCACGCCCTTGTAACCGGGGATCGCGTCGATCGCCTCGCCCGTGGACTCGGCGATGATGCGCGCCTGCTGGTCCATGGACGTGGCGATATCCACGCCTTCGGGGATGCCCATCATCTGACGGGCCAGCGTGTCCGCGGCCTCAGACGACTGGCCCATGGCTTCGTAGCCGGCCACGAGCTGCTCGTAGGTCTCCATGAGCGCGTCACGGATCGTGCCCTGCGACTTGCCCGCCTCGGCGTACGCCCGGGCCGCGTCGAAGCCGGCCACCGCGACACCCTGCAGCGCGTCCACGTTGGCGCGGCCGGCCTCCGTGGACAGGTCCAGGCTGGCCGCGTTCTCCTCGATGGCCTTGTTGAGCGCGTCCCCTGCCTCGTACATGGCCGCCTGCGCGTCCTGCACGGACATATGCGCCAGGCCAGCACGGAAGAGCGCGTCGATGACCTTGTCGAGCTTGTCCCCGGCCTCCTCGGACTCGTCCGTGAGGATGGCCATGGCCTCGGCCATGCCGTTCAGCCCGTCGGGGTTGATGCCCGTGGTCTGAGCGAGCTCGTCCACGAGGGACTGCGACTTCTGCGCCGCGGCCTCAGCCTCGGCGGCCATCTTCGCCATGGCCGCCTCGGCGTCAGCCGACGCCTCCGCGGTGCGGACCGCCTCCGGGGCGACCCCGGACAGTGCCCACTCCAGGGCCTGAGCGTCGTCGATGTTCACGCCCATCTCCGCGGCGACGCCCTTGAGGGAGTCGCGCAGGCCGGGCATGTAGGTGTTGAACAGCTCCTCGGCCGGCCGGCCCGTGGCCTCCCAGGAGCGGGCGAGCTCCTGGAACGCGGCCGTGGCAGCCTCGGTCTCTCCGGAGGAGGCGAGGTTGCCCATCTCGTTGCCGAGCTCCATGAGCCGGTCCTCGACCTGGCCGACGTTGTCCTTGGCCAGACCCGTCCAGGCGAACGCGTCGTTCGCCCAGTCGTTCAGGCCGCGACCGAACTCGCCCTGGGACGACACCAGATGCTGCAGCGCCTGGTCCATCCCCATGATGTTCTCGGCGGACGACCCGGCGGACACGTCCCAATCCGAGAACACGCTGTTCAGCTGGTCCTTGCGTGCCACGACGTCATCGCCCGCGTTGGCCACGTTGCGGATGGCCGTGGCCATCTTCTCCGTGGTCATCGTGTCGTACGAGGTGGTCGCCTTCGCCAGCTCGATCGCCGCGAGCGCGACGCCGCTGAGGACGGACGCGACGCCGGCCAGCTTGCCGAGCTTGCCTACGGCGGCGGCGGACTTGGAGCCGGCCGGTGCGAGGTCGTTGAGGGCGTCTCGGGTCTCCTTGATCTTCGGGATCACGGTGAGGGTGGCGCCGGCCAGGAGGGCAGCGCCGCCTGTCACGCCGGCGAACACGGTGCCGATCTGCAACACGCCCTCGGGGAGGCTGCCGACCCAGTCGACGACGCCCTCGAGGCCCTGGACCATGTCCCGCAGGACGTCGTTCGCCCCGGACCCGGACTGCAGGAAGACCGTGTCGAAGGCGCCGCCGAGCTTCTCGAGGTCGCCGGCGAGGTTGTCCTGCATGATGGAGGCCGTCTCGGCCGCGTAGCCGGCGTCGTTGACCTTCTCGGTCCACTCGCGCACGCCCTCGGCGCCGCCCTCGTAGAGGACGGACGCCGCGCGGATCGCGTCGGAGCCGAAGAGCGTCTGCAGCGCGGCCGAGCGCTGCTGCTCGGACATGCCCGCGAGCGCGCCCTGCAGCTTGCCGGCGTACTCCTCCATGCCGATGAAGTTGCCGTTGGCGTCGTAGGCGGAGAGGCCGAGCTCATCCATGAGCTGGGCGGCTTCCTTGGACTGCGGGTTGAGCCGCTGCAGCATCGTCTTGAAGGACGTGCCGGCGTCAGATCCGGTGAGGCCCGCGTTGGCGAACATCGCCAGGGCGCCGGTGGTCTCCTCGACGTCGAGGCCGGTCTGCGCGGCGATGAGGCCGGACTGGTTGAGCGCGGCGCCGAGGTCTTCGACGGAGCCCTGGGCCTTTCCGGCGCCAGCCGCGAGGAGGTCGGCTACGTGGGGGATCTGGGAGCCGTCGAGCTTGAACTGGACGAGGGCGGAGGCGGCGAGCTCGGCGGCGTCGCCGACGTCGAGGGCGCCGGCGGCGGCGAGGGCGAGTGCGCCGTCGAGGCCGCCGCCGAGGATCTCCTCGGTGGAGACGCCGGCCTTGGCCATCTCCTCGATGCCCTGGGCGGCCTCCTCCGCGGAGTACGCGGTGTCGGCGCCGGCCTTCTTCGCGGCCTCGCCCAGGAGAGCCATGTTCTCTTCGGTCTCGTGCGTGGCCGCACGGACGGAGGACATGGCCTTGTCGAAGTCGGCGGCCGTCTTCACGGTCATGCCGGCGCCGGCCGCGAGCAGGCCGCCGGCGCCCAGCAGGGCGCCGCCGACCTGCTCCATGGACGCGGAGGCCCGCTCGACCTTCTCGGCGATGGTCTCCACCTGGGTGCCCGAGGCCTGCAGTGCGCCACGGTACGCCTTCTGCGCATCGGCGGCACGCTTGGCCGCGGACTCGGAGTCGCGCTGCGCCTTGGCCAGACGCTCCTCCGCGCGCGTGACGGCCACGGTGGACCCGGAGTCACGGGCGCGGCTCAGCTCAGCTTCGGCCACCTTGAGGCGGCCCGCGGCGTCCTTCGCCCGGTCCTGGGCCTTGGCGACCGCGGCCGCCGCCTGCTCGATCTTCCGGGCCGAGGCCTCGGAGTCCGCGGCCGCGCGCGAAGTGGACTGGCCGAGATCCTCAGCCGCCTTCTTCGCCTTGTGCATGCCGGCGACGAAGCCCTCGACCTTTGCGCGCAGGGACAGGCTGATGGAGCGATCGGCCACGGGGCGCCTCCTTCTGGGACTCAGCTGACCGGTTTGATCTGGGGGATCAGCGACTCTGGATGGGGGCGCTTGTCCGTTTGCCACGCCTCGCGTTCGCGTGCGGCCGCGTCGGTGAAGTGGCAGCGGATCGGCGGGTCCGCCCGGTACCGGACGAGGGGGTCTTGGCAGACCTCCTTGAGACCGCCGCACCGCGGGCAGACCTCCGTGGCCTCCCACTCCGCGAGCGCCAGGACCTTGGCCCGCTCGGCGTCGTCCCACTCCGGCTCAGGCCGTGAAGACAGCAGGCGGCCATCGCCGTCGTGGACGTACGTGGTCTCGGGCTCCCAGCCGAGCAGGCGCCGGTGGGAGATGCCGAGCTCACGGGCGAGCCTTACTTCTTCCCGGAAGTGCGGGTCGGCTCGGAGGCGCGGAAGAAAGGGAGGTCGTTCGACCCCACGTTCAGCTGGACCACGGTGGTGCGGAAGTCCGCGTGCTGGGAGTCGGACAGCTCGGCCGCGAAGCCAGGCCAGTCGGCCGCCGTGAACTCCTCCGCGGAGCCGTCATGCTTGCGCGTGACCGAGACGATCGCGTCGTCGATCTCGAGCGCGGCGTCCGCGATGGCTTCCTTGTTGAACGGGAACGGGTCGTCCGGGGACTGTCCGTCCTCGCCGGCGGGGCGGGGCGGGTGCGCGGTGACGAGCTGGTCCCAGACGGGCCGCGGCAGAGCGCGCAGCCGGAACAGCACGGTCTGCTCGAGCGCAGCGGACGCGAGAGACTCGGCCTTCTCGTTGAGGTCGGCCAGCTCCTTCTCGATCTCGGCCATGCGCTTCTCGGCGGGGGTCTTGCGCCGGTTGAGGCGGTCGTCCTGCGTCTGGGCGTTGACCTGCCCGGTCACGCGCTTGGCCTCGGTGAGGAGGTCCTTGACCTTCGCGCGGGTCAGCTCCCAGTCGGCGGTGAGGGTGCCGTCCAGGCAGACCTCGACGACGCGCTCGGCGCGCTTGATGTGCAGTGCCACGGTGGGCTCCATTCCGGGGAGGGCGAGGGAAGGGAGTGCCCGCGAGGGTGCCGCGCCCTTCCCAAAGGCGACACCCTCGCGGGGTTCATCAGGCCGCGACGACCGCGCGGCGCACGGGCCCGCGGACGAAGAGCTTCTGGACCGTGCGCGTCACGGAGTTCGCCTCGCTGGGGACCTCGCGCTGCTCGCCGGCGGTGACGGGCCAGATTTCCACGACCTGGCCGGCCTTGATCGGCTGCTCGTACGGCACGCCGCGGCGGGTCACGATGTAGTGGTCGGTGCCCTCCGCGAGCGTGTCCACGGCCTTGTTGAACTCGGCCTCGTACGGCGAGTTGGTGTTGTCGATGTAGGTGACCTCGAGGCCGCGGGTCTTGCGGCCCGGTCGCTCGAAGGTCTCCGTGGAGCACAGACGCTCGTCCGGGATCGAGGCCTGCTCCTTGGACGGCGACCAGCCGTCACCCGTCAGGTAGCAGGAGAGGTCCTCCACGGACGCCGCGGTGAGCTCGGCGACGGTGGGGTTGTCGATGTCGGCGATGGCGGGGACGTCGATGACGAGCTGGTTGCCGTCGGCGGGGGTGCTGGGGATCTCGGTACCGGCCATGTCAGGCCTCCTTGTCGGTCATGCCCGCCTCAGCGGACTCGGTCTTGGGGGTGGATGCCGCCCCGGCGGGCCGGAGGCGGTGCTTCGCCGGCCGGATCACCGGCGAGGGCGGGTAGGTCTTGCGGTTGAGCAGCTCGAAGGGCCCGCCGATCCGCGGATCGGTCTCGGCGACGTCGAACTGGTGGCCGGTGTCCTTGTCGCGGACGCGCACGAACACGGGGGCCTCCTTCCATGGGGTCCCCGGCGTGCGGGGCGATCACCCCGGCCCAGGTCAGGCGGGGAGCGTGAGGCCGAACTGCAGCTTCGCGAAGTGCACGATCTGGCCGTCGGGTGCGGTTTCGTCGTCCGTAAGGACGTCCGTGCCGCCAGGTTCAAGTTCCAGCAGCTGCCCCAGGACGCGGCCGCCGTCCAGTGCGGAGATGCACCCGTCGACGAGCACGAGGACCGCGGCTGAGGACAGGCTGGCCACCGTGAGCAGCCACGAGACGCGGCGACCATGCCGGGCGCGAGAGAGCGCGCGGTCACGGATCCACGGGCGGCGCGGGGTCACCAGCACGTACGGGTATGCCGGCATGGCGGGGACCTCGCCGTCGTGCACCGTGAACCCGGTGCCGGCCAGCAGCTGCAGCAGCTCCTCGTGAGCGGAGAGAGTCACAGGTCCCCTCCCATCCGGCCGAGCAGCTCCTGCAGGTACCCGACCAGGCGAGGCTCCTCCTCGCGCAGCGGCCCCTCGAAGTCCACCGTGCCGCCGCCGCGGGAGGTGCCGAAGAACGCGACGTTCGCCAGCGCGCCGGCGTGCCGGTCCTTGTCCGGGCCGACCTCGTAGCCCAGTGCGCGGACATCGCCGATCTGGTCGTAGCTGATCGAGGCGGCCACCTGCCGGAAGTGCTTCGACTCCCGCAGGTTCTCCTGCAGCCCGGTCTTGATGTTCTGGGCGCCGCGCTTGAGCACCTTGTCGACCTCACCGGCCACCTCGAGGCCGATACGGCCCAGGTTCGTCGCGTACGCCCGGAGCTCCTCGGACCCGTTCATCGGGTCACCAGCTCCGCTGACCAGCGGTCTGCCGTGCGGTACTCGCCACGGTCCAGCTCACGCAGCTCCAGCCGCAGGCCGACGAGGTCGGGATCCATGCGCGAGGCAAGGACCTCAACGACGTCGCCCGGCGCGCACCGCGAGCGGACCGGCAGATCCACTCGGGGGCCCTCGACGACAGCGAAGCGACCGGCCACATCCTCCCGGCCACGCGGGCCGCCAGCGCCGGTCTGCACCTTGCCGACGTCGCCATCCTGTCCGTCGCCGTAGACCACGCTGGTCTCGACGGTGACGACGCCCGTGCGCGGGTCCGTGGTCTTGCGGCCCGTGGCCCGATGCACGCGCACCCTGGTGGTCATCAGCGCCTCCGCGGCCGCGCGCCCACGCAGCAGGCACGCCTCGATCTCCTCCGGGCTGCGCATCAGGCACCCGGCCGGATCGTGAATGCGCCCGCGCGCGCCGGCCGCAGCAGGGCCAGCTGGGACTCCGTGGGGTAGAGCATCCCCTCCGCGAGCGCGCGGTCGATGGTCTCCTGGGTGGATGTCTGCGTCTGCTCGGAGTAGTCGTCCAGGGACATCGACTCGTTGGTCGTCGTCGTGCGGGAGCGGGCGCCGCTGGGGTTCTTGAGGACGTTGGCGACCATCTCGGCGACCACGTCGTCCACGATCGTCTGCTCGAGCTCCTTGGCCGCGAGGCGTGCCGGGAGCGAGGGAAGTGCCAGGAGAAGGCGGAACCACGCCGTGTTGAGGAGGCCCTCCACGTAGGTGGCCTCCTGGGAGGTGAGCGGCCGTAGCAGGAACTTCTCGACAGTCTCCTGGTCAGCGTTGAGGATTCCGTTCATGGCTGCTCACCTCCTGGGGTCACTCGGACTCGGGGGAGTCCGGGCGGGTGTCGTCGTGCTCCTCGTTGGAGGCCTCGTCGACGGTCGGGGAGGTCTCGCCGAGGTGCTCGGCGATGACCTCGAGGATCTGGGGCTTGGCCTTGGCCTCACCGAGGGTGAGGTCGTTGGCCTTGGCCCAGGCACGCAGGTCCTTCACGGTCCAGGTGTCGTCCGGGGCGCCCTCGGGGTACACGGCGGGGCCGGTGTCCTCGGGGTCCTCGGTGACGGTCTGGGTGGTGGTGACCTCCGTGGAGATGGTCACCGCGCTGGCCGGGCTGATGGGCCCGGCCGGCGCGGCGCCCAGCGCCCGCGGGTTGTGCTTGCGCAGGTGCTGCACGAACTTCTCCGGGGGGACCGTGCCGACCACGTGGCGGGTGCCGGTGGCGTGGTCGGTCACGGTGTACTGCAGGACGTCGTCAGCCATCAAGGGACCTCCGATCAGTAGACGTCCGCGACGAGGAGCCGGTGGGGCTGCTCGATGAGCGGCATGCCGACGCCGGAGACCTTGGTCCAGGTGCGGACCGGGTCGAACTCCTTCAGGACGGACGCGAACAGGCCGGGCAGCTGCTCGAAGCCGAGCACGCCCGCGTTCGAGGCCGCGAACTCCAGGGACTCGGCGGTGATGCCCCAGGCGGTGTAGCCCAGGTCGCGGGCGTTGGTCGGCAGCATGACCACGCGGTCGGCCGCGATGGGCCGGGTCGCGGTGCCGTTGACGTCGATCTGCGCGGAGTAGACGACGATCTCGGGCAGGTCGCGGGCGGTCAGGATGGCGCTGAGCTGGTCGTTGTCCAGCGTGGCCACCATGCCCGGGCCGGTCAGGCCGGCCAGGGAGCGGGCCTCCACGGAGGCCATGAGGTGGGCCTTGGCGATGCGGGACATGACGACGTAGCCGGGCCGCTCGCCGGTGGCCTCCTCGTACTGGTCGGCCCAGGCCGCCAGGTCAGAGACCGGGGTGGCGTTCTCGCGGTCCGACCAGAGGACGGAGGGCGCCACGAGGTGCTCGGCCGGCAGGCCGAAGTCGGCCTCCAGGGTGAGCCCGTTCTCGTTGGCCAGGGTGAACTTGCCGTCCGTGAGGACGTCGCCGCGCGCGAGCTCCATGCGGGCCTGGATGGCCCCCGCGAGGTTCGCGCCGTCGTCGTACACCTGGTCCACGAGCTGTGCCGTGTTCCCGCTGCCTCCGGAGCGGATGCGCTCCAGCTGCAGCCGCTCGTGCTCGCCCAGCGGGATCTTCTCCGAGATCGGGGGCAGGGTCACCCGCGAGCGCTCGAAGGGCGAGCGGGCGCCGATCGGCGACTCGGCGTCGTAGGTGCGGAACGCCGCGGCGCGGTTGCGCTTGATGGTGCGGTCGATGCCGGCCTCGATGTCCGGGACGAGGACGTCGGGGAGGAAGCGGTTGAGGATCCACCCCGTCGGGGACGGGACCTCACGGACGTAGGCGGTGAGTGCCGGGGGCGGCACGAGGTCGATGATCTGAGCCATGGGTCAGTCCTCTCGGTCTCAGCGGGTGATGATGCGGCCGGCCATGTCGGTCTTCGCGGCGGCGTCCAGGCCGTGGCCGGCCGGGAGCTTCGCCTCGATGACCACGCCGTGCTCCATGAGGGGAGCACCCACCTTGGTGGTGCCGGCGGGGACGGGGATGGTGTTGAACAGGAAGCCCGCGGCGACCTCGCGGCCGTCGGTGGCCGCGTTGTCGTAGGGGCCGTAGAGGCCGGTCGCGGTGATCCGGCCGAGCACGAGCCCGGAGAGGATCGAGCCGTTCGAGACCTTGTTGCCGGTGAACTTGGCGATGTCGAGGGTCACCGTGCGGGTGGCCTCGGTGCCGTGTGCGGATCCGAGCCACGAGCGGTTCTCGCTGAGCACGGTGTCCTTGCGGACGCTGATGTCCATGGGGTCCTCCTTGGGACGAATGCCGGGCTCAGCCGGCGGTCAGGTGTTCGGGGTGCCGGCCGTGGCCGGCGGTCAGGTGTTCGGGGTGCCGAAGCGCCGGCGGGCGCGCTCCTGGCCCACGGAGTAGTCGTCCTCCTTGGGCGTGTGGCGGGGGCCCTGACCGGGATCCGGCACAGGCTGCCGGGTGGGGGTCTTGCCCGTGCCCCAGGTGCTGATCCAGTCGTCGGCGTCCGCGGCGATCTCTTCCTTCGTGGCCCCGCGGAGTCGCTCCGCGGCGCTGAGGTCGAGGCCCTTCTCGGCGGCCACCTGGTAGCGCAGGAGCAGGGCGTCCTTCTCGGCGAGGGAGCTCTTGGCCGTCGCGGCCTGCTGCTCGAGCTCCGTGAGGTGCTCGGCCTGCTTCTGCTCGGCCGTCTTGTCGCGGTCCTCGTAGTCCTTCAGCCGCTTCTGCAGGTCCGTGAGATCGGAGCGAAGCTGCCGGTTGGCCTCCCGCTCCGCGGTGAGCGCCTTCTTGCCCGGCTCGCCGAGCTGCTCCTCGCCGCCGCCGTCAGCAGGCTCCTGCTCACCGGCAGGGGCTGCAGGGTCGCCCTGCTGACCGTCGCCGGCGGAGTCGTCCTGCATGGTGGCGTCACCGAAGAAGCCGCGGTGGAACTCGAGCAGCGCCTCGACGCCGCCCGGGGCCGCCAGGTCGATGCCCTCGCGGGCGGCGAACGCGGCGTGGATCTGACTGGTGTACATGGGGTTCCTTCCCTTCGCGGGTTGCCTCGCGCGGCACCGAGCCGCACGAGGAGGTCTGATCAGCCGGCCTCCCGGGAGGCCTTCTTCGTGGTGAGGCGCGCCGCCTCGTCACCGAGGACGACGATGCGCCGGAAGTCCGTCTCCGCGGTGGCCGCGAGCGCCGGGGTGAGCGGGCCGCGGCCATAGGGGTTGCGGCCGGCGAGGACCGCCTCCCAGCGGAGAGTCGCGTCGGAGCGACGGCGCTCGGCCTCGGTCATGGTGGCGCGCTGGCGCGGATCGCGGACCCCTGTGGCCCTGGCGGCGCGGACGGCTTCGGAAGCGCCCCTGCGGGCGCCGCCGCGGCCGAGCGCGCCGAGGCCCTCGCGGTCACCGATGATCGAGCCGCCGGGGACCTGGCCGCCGGGGACGATGTAGCCGTTGCGCTCGAGCAGCGCGATCGCCTTGGCTCGATCGTTTCCGGCCTGCTGGTAGATCGCCTCCGGGGTCACGCGGGAGCCCTTCACGCCGGCGCCCCAGGTGGCGTAGCCACGCTTCGAGGTGCCCTCCGTCGTCGTGCCCGTGCGGCGCTGGCCCCGGCGGGTGCCGTCCTTGGAGATGCCGGCGTAGCCGGTGCCTCGCTGCGCGTTCACGACCTGGTTCAGGTCCGCGCCGTCGCGGATCGCCTGGGCGTTGGCCTTGCCGAACCAGTGGTCCTGCTCCGCCGGGGTGAGCCCCCCGAAGTATTCGTAGGGGTCGGAGACCAGGCCCTCAGCCTCGGCCGCAGCGCGGCCGGCCACGGGCTGGTGGACGCAGTCGCAGTTCGGGTGCCGGCGGAAGCCTGCATTCCAGCGGTAGAAGCGGCCCGCGAGGACCACGCACCGCGGGCACGAGGGCGGGTTGAGCATCCGCGTGTACCCCTGCACGCGCGGCCGCGCGGCCATGTCCGCGCCGGCCGCGACGCGCGCGGCGTCCGTGACCGTGGTCTTCACCAGAGCGCGCAGCTGGTCCCGGCCGAACGTGAGCGCGTGGCGCTCCGTCATGCCTCGGCTGATGCCGATCTTCGCGGTGCGCGCCGGCGCGTACAGCATGTACGCCAGGTCCGCGCCATCCGGGGCCTGGCCTGCGAGCGCACGAGGGTCCAGGAAGCCCGCCGGGGGCTCCCACGTCCCCGTGGCCGCGAGCGCGGCAGCGCCGTAGGTGGCGCCGGCGGTCGCGGCCTCGAGCTGGGTCGTGGTCACGTCCTGGGTCAGGTGGGGGAGCAGCGCCGCCCAGGACTCTGAGATGTGCCCGGGGTCCACATGCGCCCAGTAGCGGTCGGCGCGGCGCAGCGCGGCGGCCTGGAGCCGCTGCACGCGGCGGTAGTGGGCGACGGTGGGGTTCGGGTACTTCTCAGAGGCCGTCCACATTCTCGGTGTCCCTCATGGTCCGCTCGAAGAACGGGTCCGCGGCGTTCTGCTTGTCCCACGCTTCCATCTGCCGGCGCTGGGACGGCGAGTAGTTCAGGTCCACGCGGGCCTGCTGGGGCGGGATCACCCCGGCCTGCACGAGCTTCACGGCGGAGTCGGCCTCCTGTGCGCGGGTCGGGGTGGCCGGGTTGCGCCAGTTCACCTCGAGGCCGCGGAGTTCGTCCGTGGGCCGGCCCATGACGGACCAGCAGTCCCGCATGACCTCGACGAGGCCGCCACCGATGTAGGTCTGCTTGCGCTCAGCGCGCTTGGTTTTCTGGATCTCCGCGGCCTTGATCGCGGGCTCCGAGGTCGGGTTGTCTCCCTGGAACGCGGAGATGTGCGATGGCAGGGCGACCTGCATGAAGGTGATGGACAGCAGCATCTTGATCGAGTCGTGGAAGACCTTCAGGTCTGCCTCCTCGAACTGGCCGACCTTGACATCGGAGGCGTTGGCCTCGGAAGCCCAGACGCCGCCGGCGAGCTGCTGCCAGACGGAGAGCTGCTTGCCGTTCTCGTCCTGGAAGTCCTCCTTGGACAGGCCGAAAGCGAAGCGGCGCGGCATGGCATGGAACTCGCCGGAGACCATCATGTCCGTGGCCATCTTGTTGATGCCGTCCAGGGTGGACAGCACGCCGGCGAACTCCGGCAGCCCGTCCATCCGGAGCAAGCGCTGCTTGTTCGGGAACGCGACGACGCGCGTCGAGGACCCGCCGTGCTCGTCCCGGGACGCCTTGTCCTCGACCCAGTCCTTGCCGCGCTGGACGAAGGTGGAGCGCCGCCCGGGCAGGTAGAGCGTGGCCCACTGCTCGATCTCGCCGAACTCGTCCTCCTCCTCCCACCGCTTCAGCGCGCGGGAGATGCGCCGGGTGCGCGGGTTGCGCATGGCGACCACCTGCATGGGGGACTCGACCGTCACCAGTGGGGCGTCGTCTGCGGATTCGCCGGGGCCGGTGATGATGAACGCGTTGCCCAGGCCGATGGACTCGGTCTGCAGCATGGGCATCTGCTGAGGCATGTCGTTGGCCGTCCACACCTGGTGGATCTGCTCGCCGATCCCCGCGGCCGCCGACTGGACCACGGCCTCTCCGTTCCGGTCCTGCACGCCTGGCCGGGATCCCTGCGCCACGGAGGTGCCATCACCGCCGGGAAGCGTGAAGCCCTGCACATCCAGCACGGACTCGTACGCCTCCACGATCACGTTCGGGAGGTCCAGCACCAGCTGCGTGAGGCGATCGCCGAACTCCTCCTGCAGCGCGGGCGCCATGTACTTCAGCGGCTGCTCCAGGTTGAGGTACTGGTCGTACTTCTCCAGCGTCTTCTTCCGCTCGGTCAGCTGGCGGTCCAGCTGCTCCAGAGCCTTCACCTCGTCGATGCGGTCCACCTCCCTTCGGTGCTCTGGCTCAGCGGCGGGCGAAGACGGTCACCTTGCGCTCGGGCTTCGCGTTGAGGCCGGCGCGCACCCAGCCGTCGAGGCCGGTCACGGCCGCCTGGATGCCGTCGATGCGGCGCATCGAGGATCGGCGGTTGGGCTTCACGGGACGGATGTTGTCCGTCTCGTCGGTCTTCGTCTCGACCCACAGCGCCATCCAGCGCGAGACCGGGTCGTCAGGCAGGATCACGAGGCCGCCGTTGATCAGCCGCTCGAACTCCTTGGCCGCGGGGCCGACGCCCACGAAGCCCTGGCCCACGGGCACGAGGTCCACGCCGCGCGCGGCCTGGTCGATCTCCTGCACGATGTGGCCGGCGAACATGCGGTCGTAGCTGATGCGCTGCAGGTCGTAGTGGCGGGCGTCGCCCACCGCCTTGGCCTTCACCGCGGCGTAGTCGATCACGTCGCCCTCGGTGGTGTGCACGTAGCCCTGGTCCACCCAGGCCTGCAGCGGTACCTGCAGCTGTTCCTGCAGTGCCTCCACGCGGTCCTCGGGCACCCAGTAGTCGATCAGCAGCTCGAGCTGGTAGCCCGGCCGGGTGGACTCCACCCAGACCGCCCACGCCGTGAAGTCCGACGTCGCCGAGAGGTCCAGCCCCGCCCACGCGCGGCGGCCACGCAGCCGCGCGCGATCCGGGCGGGCCGTGAGCTCGTCCCACTTGCCGATGTCCAGCCACCGCGACGTCGACGCCGTGCGCAGGTTCAGCGCGAGCTGCTTGAAGACAGCGAGCTCGCGCGGGGAGTTCCGCGCCTTCTTCGCCTCGGTCTCCATGTACCGCCGGTTCGGCGACTTCGGGAAGCCCGGCGAGGCCTTCGCCCACGTCGACTCCGCGAACGGGTCGTCGCCCTCCTCCGCGCCCCAGACCACCCCGTAGAACGAGGGGTCCGAGATGATCCCGGAGGCCACGTTGAGCGTGTACGTGTGCTTCTCGTCGTACGGCGTGCCGTCCTCGGCCTCGTCCGCCGTCGTGATGTACAGCAGCAGCGGCTGGTCGCGGGCACCCACGCCGGTCTCCAGCGCGTCCACGAGGCCGGCCTTGCGGCGCAACGTGTGGACCTCGTCCACGACGGCGCCGGACACGTTCAGACCGTGCGCGGTCTCCGCCACGGACGAGAGCACCCGCAGGATCGAGGCCGTCCGAGGCACGCGCACGACGTCCTTCAGCGGCTCCACCCGCGAGCGCGCGGCCTTCGACGTCGAGAGCATCCGCTTGGCGTCCTCGAACACGCGCGCGGCCTGCTCCTTCGAGCCGGCCGCGTTGTAGACCTCTGCGCCGGGCTCCTGGTCCGCGAGCAGCAGGACGCCGGAGATGGCGGAGGAGATCGTGGAGTTGTGCGTGGTCACCAGGCCCTCGCCTGCGAGGTACAGGCCATCCGCCGCGGCGACCTCGATGCACCGGGTGGGGACGCTGGGTACCGGGCGGACGGCCACGACCTGCACGGTCCGCGAGCGCGGGCGGCGGGTGGGTCGCTCGGCGAGGCGGGTGGTGTGCCGGTCGAGGGCGAAGGGGCTCTCGTCGCGGTAGGCGTTCCAGGACACGCGCCACTTGGGGCCGATCTCGCGGCCGTTGAGGGTGGCGATGCCCTGCTTGATGGTCGTCTTCCAGCCCAGGGAGCGGGCGAGGAAGAGGACGGCGGCGGCGAGCTCGTGGTTCGTGCTGGTGAACTCGCAGCGGGGGACGCCGGCGCCGCGGATGACGGTGCCGTCGGAGTCCATGAGGCCGCGCAGCAGTTCGAGGCGCTGGTCGCGGCTGGCGGTGAGGTAGGCGGTGGGGACGTGCTTGTTGCCGAGCACTCCGGTCGCGCGCAGGGCGGCGCGGAATCCGCCGCGAATGCCCCAGCTGTAGAGGCCGGCGCCCTTGGCGACGTCGTAGGTGTCTCGGAATCGGTCGATCACCTCGGGGTCAGCGGAGGTGACGCGGGCGCCTGCGGTCTCGCCGTCGCCGAGCCAGATGCCGAGCAGGTAGGGGTCCAGCGGTAGGCGGGCGGGCGGGCGGTGGAGCGCGTCGTGCGTGGGCATCGAGTAGCGGCGCTCGTTCACGCCTGGGCGGTTGCCGTAGGCGGTGCGGCCGACCATCTGCGCGGTCGTCACGGTGACGGTGCGGCCGAGGCCGCGGTCGCGGAGGGTCCACAGGTGTCCGGCATCCGCCACGATGCGGCGGCCGTCGGAGAACTCGACCTCGTAGCAGTCGTGCCCGAGGAACACCTCGGACGTCGCGACGACGTCGGTCAGGTGTCCGTCATGGCCGTGGACGCGGTCGCCGACCTGGATCTCTCCCATCGTCGTCCAGCCGCGGTCCGTGAGGATCGGGGTGTCGACGCCGAGGGCCTTCCCGTTCTTGCGGGGGATCTCGACCCACACGCGGCGGATCACGCGCACGACGCGGTCCAGCTCGGCGTCGAAGTAGACCCAGCCGAAGACGGGGGCGAGGATCCAGACGACCTGCCACGGGTCGAGGCCCTGGCCGAGGCGCAGGTGAACGCCGGCCCAGCGGCCCTTCGTGTGGGTGAACGCCCCGAGCGCGCGCAGCGCACGCTGCGCGCGGGCGACGTCGAACCACGCGTCCGGGTGCTGGTCAGCCTGGAACGCCACCGTTCGCGGCCGCTTGCCGGCCGCCTCGAGGATCTGCTCGTGGCTCATGCCGAGCTCCACGAGCGCGTCGTACGGCACAGGCAGCCCATCGAGGGGGTTCTTCGTCGCCACGGCGCACCTCCTCGTCAGGGGCGGCGCGCCTCAGCTCCCTCAGTCGAACGGATCAAAGTCGTCCCCGCCGTCCTCGCGGGCCGGCAAGCCGGTGCGCGCGGCCGGCGAGAGGCCAAGCTCGCGCACGTAGGTCTTCAGCTGGGCGCGGTACTGCGCCGCGATCGTCGTCATCGGGTTCTTCGCGGCGCCGCGCTGGCCCATGACGATCAGGCCCTCCCGGGAGATCTCGTGCTCCGCCCACTCGAGGCGGGCCACGCACACGCAGTAGTCCACGACGAGCGACCAATCCGGATCACCGAGGCCCACCGAGTTCCGCAGCACCGGGACGACGCGCGCCCACTCCTCGGCCGCACGCTTGCGGACGAACCGGGTGCCGTTGACCGCCTGCCGGCGCCGCTCGTAGACCGCGAGCGCCTTCTCCCAGCGGTACTGGCGCTGCGTGAAGTGCTCGACGGACTCGTCGGGCTCGCGCTCGGGCTCGGCGGGCTTCTTCGGGGCCTTGGCCTCGGGAAACTCGCGGGCCCAGGAAGGCTCGGGGAAGTCGTCGGCGGGCGGGAGCGCCACGGACTCGGGGACGGGCCGGTGGCTCGGGTTGCCCTCCCGGACGACGGCGAGCGCGGGGCGCGCGGCGGGTCCGGGCATGAGCGGCCTCCTCGGGTCAGGCGGATCCGGAGACGGCCTCGTACGTGGCGTCGAAGATGTCCGGCTTGCAGGGGTAGAACTCACCCTGGACGCCCCGAATGATCCAGTCGCCGTGCGGGTAGCGGCCAGACACGTCGCGGGTCTCCCCGCGCATGACGCCCTCCAAGGTGGGGATGTCTAGCCCGAGGTAGACGTCGGACGGGTCCGAGGGCTTGCCCTCTTCGACCACCCTTCCGCCACACCAGGCGGCGACTTCTCGCACGTTCTTGGGAGTCAGCGCGACGGCTTGGATGGTGACGGGCTTCTTGCGGAAGGTGCGTGCCATGCGTGTGCTCCTTGATCGACGGGGTGGCGCTCGTCAGTACCCGGCGGGCGGGTGCAGATCATGGGCGCGCAGCGCCGTGTAGATCAGCATCTGCAGCTCGGTCACCGTGTGGGCGAACGTCTCGTTGTAGTGAGTCCACGGGGTCAGCGGGTGCGCTGCGATCAGCTCGCCATAGTCATGGCCGTAGATCGCCTGGGCGGCGTGTACCACCTCGTGGTCGATGACGCGGCGGGTCAGGTCCTCACGGTTGAGCCGGATCACCGCCTGCGGGTTGTGTGCCACATGGTAGCCGTGGGTGCAGCCCTGGGTGTCGGCGGGCGTCGGGTCGCCGGCCCAGCGCTCGGCAGCGCGCACCATGGCCGCCCGGGTGCGGTGGACGACCACCCGAACCTGCCGGCCGCGCACGGTCGAGATGGTGAACTTCAGCGCCACCCGGGGTACCCCCTGATCAAAAAGGCCTAACCTGCGGGGACAGCGGAATCCCTCCCCGGCGGTCCCGGGCTGTTCGTCCAGGGGGGGAGGCCCCCCACCCCTGCGCGGGGGTCGGACGTCGGTGCGGCGGGTTCGGATCGGCTTGTTCATGCGGTTTTCGGCGGCGGCGGGGCGGCGTCAGCGCGCCTCGCTGGCCGGTGCCTGCCTGCTCGTCGGGCCGGTCCTTCGCTTGGTGGTCGCGGCTTCGACATCGACCTCTTGAAGGTCGATGGAGGATCGTGCCGTCACCGTGTCGCGGTGCCGCGGTGTCGTACCGCGCGTCCGCCGGCAGCGTCGTTGCACTTCCTGTGGGCCGGCCCGAGGTAACCGGACCGGTCCTCGTTGTGGTCCGCCACCCATGCGTCGCCGGGCTTGATGTACTGGCCGCACCGAACGCACAGCGCCGTGCCGGCCTCGACCGCGGGGCGCATCCGTTCCCGGACGGCCTCGTGTCCCGGACCGTACCCGCGCTGCTGCCGAGTGCCGCGGCGCCGCTCGTACGATCCCTTGTGCTCGTCGCAGTACCGGCGGCCCGAGCCCACGAGCTGCGGGCACCCGGCCTCGGCACACGGCTTGCGCAGCGCGTACGGCATCACGTCACCTCGAGCGGGAAGTAGGTGGTCCGCGTCGCCGCCGACGCGGACCGTGGGCAGGTGCGGCTAGGGGAAGAGCACCCATCATGGCCGTCCTTGTTGCGAGCGTGAAAGCGGACTCGCGGAACCCAGCTGGATACGACGAAGGCCCCGACCTGTGGGGGTCGGGGCCTTCTCGAAGATCAGGGCCTGGGCAGACTTCTACCCGGCGAGGCCCAGCGTACACGTTGCGCGGGTCATCTGCCAAGCAGGTTCCGTGCGAGCTCCGTTGAGCCTCCGCACTGAGCCACGAGGTCCACGACCTCGGGGCCCACCCACTCCGCGCCGCACTCGATGCACCAGCCTCGCGGGCGATCACCCACGACCACCGAGATGGCCGGCACCTGCACCAGCTCGTCGACGCTCGGGTCCATCGTCCACGCCATGTGTTCCCCGCACGCCGGGCACGGCTTGCGCGGCTGGATCACGACGGGCGGGTCCATGCGCCGCTCGATCGCAGATACCCACCCGCGGACGACGGCGAGCACCTCGGCGTCCCGGCCTAGCGCGGCCGCCCGCACCGCGGTCCACCGCAGCCGTTCGAACACCGTCATGCCGCCGAAGCCTGGCGCGGGTGGGCCCGCAACCACAGCGAACGGGACCCGGAACAGGTCAGCCGCCGCCTGCATCTCCGCCCGGGCAGGCGGGTGAGCCGAGCGCATCACCCACTGCAGGTGGACCAGCTCCTCCTCGACGGACACCATGAGGTTCAGCGCCTCCATGTCCAGCGGGGCGCCTGACCCCGACGACGATGACGACCGCCCGCCGGCACCTGCAGTGCGGTGATGGACCATCCCCTGCAACACCTCGAGCAGCGGGGCCACGCGGACCACCACCGGGCCGGCCGACGTGCGCACCATCTGCGGCGTCGTCATCGTCAGCCGATCCACCACCATGCTCAGCTCGCTCACGTCAGCTCCCTCTCGATCGTCCGGTCGAACCACTGGACCGGCCGCCACACGGCCGCGTCGTGCCCGGCCGCGTTGAGCAGCTCGAGCCATTCCTTCTGGTCGGGCGTCGTGCGCCCCTTCATCGTCTTCAGCTCCCGGAACAGCACCCGGCCGCGGCGGCCGAGCACGAGGTCCGGCCACCCACGGTGCGACCGCCGCGAATCGTGGGTGTGATAGACCTTCCACCCCAGCGACCCGGCCAGCTCCTCCACCTGCCGCTGGAAGTCGTCCTCAGACATCCCGGCCGCCATCATCTGCGCGTACTCCTCAGCCCTCACCACGGTCACCTCCTCGACCACGACCACCACGTCTGCCCCGTCTTCTCCGTCTGCCAGAGCCCTTCCCAGCCCCACCAGACCCACCAGCGCTCCCGCCCCGCCCAGGCACGTCCCAGCCCGAGCCCGGCCCGTGCCCGTCCAGGCACGTCCCGTCCCGACCTGACCCGTCCCGTCCCGACCCGGGGAATCCAGATCCTTCAGCCTGACGATCTGCGGGAATCTGCAGATCCACCGGCCCGACGCCCGGCGGGCCTGCATCGTCTGGCTCCCACTCGACCTCGGCGAGGTCCACCCAGGAGCGCTCGGCGGCCGGCGCCGGCTGCGGGATGCCCCGCTCGGCGGCCAGTGCCTCCAGCAGCTCCTGCTTCCGCTTGTCGAGCAGGCGGCGCGCCACGTCGCGCTGAGCGGGGGCCGCTGCTGCGGGCTCGCCAGGGCCGAGATCGGAAGAGCACACGTCTGAACTC
>ERZ501013.35-NODE-35-length-27768-cov-15.242702_pt1 | contig 27768 bp, 26 predicted proteins | sample MGYA00248834_ERZ501013 | MGnify/ENA primary metagenome ERZ501013 (study PRJEB25958, sample SAMN03398545) | human skin metagenome | study: EMG produced TPA metagenomics assembly of the Human Skin Microbiome Metagenome (human skin metagenome) data set.
GGTCCGCACGCGCGGCGTGGCTCGGCCTCACAGCGGAGGTCCGGGGCCGGCTCGTCATCGACGACGGCGCGGTGGCCGGGGCGATCGACCGCGGCCGCTCCCTGCTGGCCGCGGGCATCACCGGCTGCACGGGCGACTTCACGCCGGGCGACGTCGTCGAGATCGTGGACGCGCACGGCCGGGTGCGGGCGCGCGGCCTCGTGCAGTACTCCTCGTCGCAGCTGCCCGCCATGCTCGGGCGGACGACCGCCGACCTCCGCGAGGACCTGGGCGCGGGCTACGACGGCGTCGTCGTGCACGCCGACGACTGGGTGCGCCTGGCTCCGCCGCAGCGCTGACCGGCACGGGCTCCGGCCGCGGCGACGGACCGGGGCCTCGTGCCTCGTCCGGGGCGCTCGATAGGCTGGAGGCATGCAGACCACCGAGAGCACCGCACCCCAGGATCAGTCCGGCCGCCAGGACGCCGAGGCGCCGACGCCCGAGGTCGAGGAGGCCGTCCGCCAACGGGCCGAGTGGGCGCGTCAGGCCGTGCCCGAGCTGGCCACCGCCGGCCGCGCCCGCAAGGACGCCGTCCTGCGCCACATGGCCGAGGCCCTGCGCGCCAACGCGGCCGCGATCATCACGGCCAACCGCGAGGACCGCAGCCGCGGCCGCGAGGCCGGCACCTCGGCGGCCATGCTGGACCGCCTCAAGCTGGACGAGGCGCGCGTCGAGGCGCTGGCCCTCGCCCTGGAGACCCTGGCCGGCCTGCCGGACCCCGTGGGCACCGTGGTCCGCGGCGGTCCGCTGCCCAACGGCGTGCGGATGAGCCAGGTGCGGGTGCCCCTGGGCGTCGTGGGCGCCGTGTACGAGGCCCGTCCGAACGTCACGGTGGACATCGCCGGCATCGCCCTGAAGTCGGGCAACGGCGTGATCCTGCGCGGCGGCTCGGCCGCGGAGTCCACCAACGCGGTCCTGATCCAGGTGCTGCGGGAGGCGCTCGTGGACCAGGGCTTCGACCCCAACATCATCCAGGGCATCGACGACCTCGGACGTCCCGGCGTCGCCGCCCTGATGGCCGCCCGTGGCGCGGTGGACGTCCTCGTCCCGCGCGGCGGCCGTGAGCTGATCCAGCGCGTGGTCCGTGAGGCCCGGGTGCCCGTGATCGAGACGGGTGAGGGCAACGTGCACCTGTACGTGGACGCCTCCGCACCCAAGCAGATGGCGGTGGACATCGTGCTCAACTCGAAGACCCACCGCACCTCCGTGTGCAATGCGGCCGAGACCCTGCTGCTCCACCGGGACGCGGAGGAGACGGGCCGCGAAGTGCTGCGCGCCCTCACCCGTGCCGGCGTGCTGCTGCACGTGGACGAGGCCGCGCGGGCCTGGCTGCCCACGCTCGCCGACCGCGGCGACCACGCCCGGGACGCCGTGGACGCCACCGAGGAGGACTGGGGCACCGAGTACCTGGACATGGAGATGGCCGTGCGCGTCGTGGACTCCCTCGACCAGGCGATCGAGCACATCGGCCGGTGGTCCACGGGCCACACCGAGGCCATCGTCACGAACGACCTGGCCGCGGCCGAGCGGTTCATCACCGAGGTGGACGCCGCGGCCGTCATCGTGAACGCGTCCACGCGCTTCACCGACGGCGGCGAGCTCGGCCTCGGCGCCGAAGTGGGCATCTCCACCCAGAAGATGCACGCCCGCGGGCCCATGGGCCTGGAGGAGCTCACGACCACCAAGTGGATCCTGCGCGGCGACGGGCAGATCCGCCGCTGAGCCGGGCTACGATGGACACCAGGACCCCTTCGGCCCGGCCCCGGCCCGGCCGTCTGACCCGCTGCACCGAGGAGCATCCATGCTGAACACCTCCCTGATCCTGGCCGCCGCCGAGGGCCACCACGTCGTCAACGAGCTGCCGATGGACCCCATCTGGTACGGCCTGCTCGTCTTCGCGCTGCTGATGGCCGCCCTGGCCGCCACCATGTCCATGCGCTCCCGCGCGCTGCGCCTGCCCGAGCCCACCACCGCGGTCCAGCACCACGGCACCGGCCGCGGCTCGCACACCTCCGGTCACTGACGTCTCACCGGCCCGCCGCGTCGTCGCCCCTGCCGGGGGCTGCGTGGCGGGCCGTCCGTTCGTCTCCTGAGCGCATGACCGTCGCCTCCCGCACCCCCGTCCCCGCGCCCACCGCCGGGGGCGCGCACCGTCGTCGCCTCGGCATCATGGGCGGCACCTTCGACCCGATCCACCACGGGCACCTCGTGGCCGCCTCCGAGGTGGCCGCCGAGTTCGAGCTGGACGAGGTCGTCTTCGTCCCCACGGGTCAGCCGTGGCAGAAGTCGGACCGGCAGGTCTCCCCGGCCGAGGACCGCTACCTCATGACCGTGGTGGCCACCGCCTCCAACCCCCGGTTCACCGTCTCCCGCGTGGACATCGACCGCCCCGGCGTGACCTACACCGTGGACACGCTGCGGGACCTGCGCCGCCTGCACCCGGACGCCGAGCTGTTCTTCATCACCGGCGCGGACGCCATGGGCCAGATCCTCACGTGGAAGGACGTGGACGAACTCTGGGACCTGGCGCACTTCGTCGGTGTCACCCGTCCCGGCCACGACCTCTCGGACATGGGCCTGGGCGCCGACGTGTCCCTGATGGAGATCCCCGCCATGGCGATCTCCTCCACGGACTGCCGGGAGCGCGTCCGCCGGGGCCGGCCCGTCTGGTATCTCGTCCCGGACGGCGTCGTCCAATACATCGCCAAGCACCACCTCTACGTCTCGGAAGAGGAGACCTCGTGACCGTTCCCCAGACCACCCTGGACGCCCTCACCACCGCCGCGGCCGCCGCCGCGGACAAGCTCGGCACGCACATCGTCGCGTTCGACGTCGCCGAGCGGCTCGGCCTGACCGACGCCTTCCTGATCGCCTCCGGCGCCTCGGAGCGTCAGGTCAACGCGATCGTCGACGGCGTCGAGGAGGCGCTGCTGAAGGACGAGCAGCTCAAGCCGCTGCGTCGCGAGGGCCGGTCCGACGGCCACTGGGTGCTGCTCGACTACGGGCACTTCGTGGTGCACGTCCAGCATCGCGAGGACCGCGAGTTCTACGCGCTGGACCGCCTGTGGAAGGACACCCCGGCGATCGACCTCGGCCTGCCGGAGGAGAGCACCCGCCCGGACGCGGCCACCCAGGACGACGGCGCCTCCGCCTCGCACGCCTCCTGAGCGCGGCCGCGAGATGCGCCTGATCCTGCTGCGACACGGCGAGACCGACTGGAACGCCCTGGACCGGTACCAGGGGCACACGGACATCGAGCTGAACGCCGAGGGGGAGCGCCAGGCCCGCCGCGCCGCCGGCGGGCCCGTGGGCGACCTGATCGAGGACGCGGAGGAGCTCGTGGCCGTGTGCTCCCCGCTGGCCCGGGCGCGGCGCACGGCCGAGATCGTCCTCCAGGCCCGGGTGGGCGCGGCGTCCGTGGCCGTCGACCCGGAGCTGATGGAGCTGGCCGGGGGAGAGTGGGAGGGCCTGGAGCTCAGTGCCATCGCGGAACGCTGGCCGGACGAGCACCGCCTCTGGCGGCCCGAGCCGGCTCTCGACGCCGGCCCCGTGGGCGGGGAGACCCTGCGCGGGGGCGGCGAGCGGGCCCTGCGTGCGCTGCGCGGACACGTGCCCCCGCACTGGGCAGACACTCCGCGCGACGGTGGTGCCCAGACTCTGCTCGTCGTGGCCCACGGTGCGCTGATCCGCGCGGCCACGGGGCTGCTCCTGCGTCACGAGGGCGAGGCCTTCGCGGCGATGGAACGGATCGGCAACGCCCGCGCCGCCGTGCTGCAGGGCGCGTTCACTGCCGACACCGGGGCCGAGGGCTGGGGCGACTGGACCTTCGAGGGCTACAACATCTGAGGGCGCCTCGGCCCGGACGCCGATTTGGCGCCCGCGCGGGGACCGTGTACGCTGGTCGAGTTGCCAGCGAGGCGAACGGGCCGGAAACGGCGCGTGAACATCGCGGGTGACGCCCACATCTGGGGGTATGGCGCAGTTGGTAGCGCGTCTGCATGGCATGCAGAAGGTCAGGGGTTCGAATCCCCTTACCTCCACCAGTCAGAAGGCCCGGTCCGTGCGGACCGGGCCTTCGTCGTCGTGACGGCCAGCTCGCCGTCGAGACCCACCGGTCACGGCCGGGTTGCGGTCCAGCGTCGATCACGCATCGACGTCGCACAGCCCTTTCACGGCAGGCTCTTGGCGGACAGACTCGAGGCGTCCCCACCCGTGGATCCCGGACCACCGGTGCTTCGGAGGCGGGGGCCGCCGGCCCTGTCCGGCCGACTCAGTGAGGAGCTGCCATGTCCGTCATCCGTACCCGTCGTCCCTCCCTCCGTCATGTGCCCGCCGCCGTCGCCACCGCCGGCCTCATGACCACCGTCGCGCTCGCCGGCCCCGCCGCCGCCTGGGACGACGCCCACGGCCCCCAGGCCGGCTACTTCCAGGCCGTCGACCACGAGAACGTCACCGCGGCCTTCTTCCAGACCTACGACGGCTACGACCCGGAGGACCTCACGCTCACGCTCACCCCGGTGGCCGAGGACGGCACCCGCCTGGAGGGCGGCCAGGAGGTCGAGTTCACCGCCCTGGACGTCATCGACGGCGGCGCCGTGGACGTCCTCGAGACCCGCCGCGCGCTCGGCGCGGCCGGTGAAGGCCTCGTGCGGTACGACGTCGTGGCCGACGGGCAGATGCTGAACATGGGCATCACGCTCCAGGCGGACGCCGACCTCGCCGACGATCAGGGGGCGGCCGTGCACTCCGTCGACGGCCCGCAGATGGCCCACCTCGGGGACCGGCCCCTGGCCTGGGACTCGGCCATGCAGCTGGCACCCGGGGTGGAGGGCGCCGAGATCGTCCACCTGGTCGCGGCGCCGACGATGGAGGGCACCTACGCGGAGGTCGTGACCGAGCCGGCCCACGGTGAGGTCTTCGCGTTCCGTGACTCGGAGCACTCCCAGCTCCGTGCCTGGTACATCCCCGAGGAGGGCTTCGTCGGCACGGACACCTTCACCGTCGACTTCCACAGCGAGCACGTCGCCCATGTCCAGACCGTCACCGTGCATGTCGGCGAGGAGATCCCCGCCGCGTACGACGGCTTCCTCGATGCCGAGGACGGCGTCCTCAACGGGAAGCCGCTCGACCTGACCGACCCGGACACCGCCGCGGCGCTCGCCGCGTTCCGGGGCGACGAGGCCGCCCCGGCTCCGGAGGATGAGGAGGAGCAGCCCGCTCCGGTCGAGGACGACGCCGACGAGCAGCACACGACCCCGGACACCGTCGAGACGGGGCAGTCCACCGGCTGGTGGCTGGCCGGCCTCGGCACTGCCGCCGCGGGTGTGCTGGTCGCGGCCCGCCGTCGTCTGGGCCTGACCGACTGACAGCCCGCCGCGCACAGATCCTTCGACGCGCCGCCCCTCTTACGCTCAGGGGCGGCGCGTCCGTGCCGGCATGACACGCGGCCGGCAGCCCGCGCGTCAGTCGCCGAGGCCCGCCAGCAGCAGGTCCAGTCCCTCCTCGAAGGGTGCGTCCGCATAGGGGTTCCGCGCCCCCGTCGCGCGCGTGCCCCCGCCCGCCCGGAAGGCCTCGGCGGCCGCGCCAAGCGCGGGCAGGCGCTCCTGCGCCCCCGCCACCTCGAAGATGTCGGCCGGAGCGTCGACGTCGTACGCAGACCCGTAGATGAACGACTCGAGCGCGATCACCCGGGCCAGCACCTGCTCCGGCGCCAGACCGGTCCGGGCCAGCACCGCGCACACCGTCTCGTAGACCCGCTGCGTCGACGGGGCTCCCTCGATCGGCAGGGTGGCGATGAGCGGGATCAGCGGCGGATGGGCCGCGAAGACGTCGCGGTAGGAGCGCGCCCACGCCCGCAGGGCGGCGACGACGGGCACCTCGCCCCGGATCGCGGCCTCCAGCTCGACGAGCGAGACCTCGCCCATCACGGCGTCCTGCAGCAGGACGAGCAGCTCATGCTTGCCGCTGATGTGGTTGTAGAGCGCGCTCGGCGCCACGCCCAGGCGACGGCCGACCGCCGCCATGGTGAGCCCTTCGTATCCCTCGGTGCGGGCGACCGCGAGCGCCGCGTCCGCGATCGCTTCGCGGCTCAGAGCGGGGGAGAGAGGTCGTCCGCGGCGGCGGCGCGTCCGGGGCGGTTCAGGGGTCTCGTCCATCCGGCCATTCTGACCCGTCGGACGGGCGGGAGGCGTCATGTCGGCCACGGACCGGCCTTCCCTTCCCGGCGCGCGGCCCGTACAGTGAGCGCCGACACTCTAAATGAACGGCATTCACCCGGGCTCTGCCCGATGCCCCGTCCCCGCCAGAGGAGCACCCCCATGACCACCGCCCCCGCCACCGCCGGCCGCGAGCGCCGGACGAGCGACGTCGTCGTGATCGGCGCCGGCCCGGCCGGCCTCATGGCCGCCCGCACCGCGAAGGCCCAGGGCCTGTCCGTCACCGTCCTGGAGGCTCGCCGGCGCGTCGGCGGCCGCACCTGGAACGGCCTGGTCGAGGGCGCCGACGGCAAGGACCACTTCATCGAGATCGGCGGCCAGTGGATCTCCCCGGACCAGACCCGCCTCATCTCCCTGGTGGAGGAGCTCGGCCTGCCGACGTTCTCCCGCTTCCGCGACGGTCGCAACGTCTACGTGGACCCGCGCGGAGAACGCCACGTCTACGACGGCCTCGACTTCCCGGTGGCCGAGAAGACGGACCGGGAGATGGATCGCCTGATCGCCAAGATCGACGAACTGACCGCCGAGATCGACGCCGCCGCCCCGTGGGAGCACCCGCGGGCCGCCGAGCTGGACAAGATCTCCTTCCGGCACTGGCTGGAGCAGCAGTCCGACGACCCGGAGGCCATCGACAACGTCTCCATCTACATCGCCTCCGGCATGCTGACCAAGCCCTCCCACACCTTCTCCCTGCTCCAGGCGCTGCTCATGTCCGCCTCGGCGGGGTCGTTCCGCAACCTGGTGGACGAGGACTTCATCCTGGACAAGCGCGTCGAGGGCGGCATGCAGTCCGTGTCCCTGGCCATGGCCGCCGAGCTGGGCGACGACGTCGTCCTCGGCCAGCCGGTGCGCACCCTGCGCTGGGCCGAGCCGGACCCGTCCACCGCGGACGAGAAGAACGGTGTGGCCGCAGACGTGCGCAACGGCGTGGCGCACGACGGCGCCGCCGGCGACGTCGTGGCGCTCACTGACGACTACGAGGTGCACGCCCGCTACGCGGTCCTGGCCGTCCCGCCGAACCTCTACAGCCGCATCTCCTTCGAGCCGCCGATGCCGCGCGAGCAGCAGATCGCGCACCAGCACATCTCCATGGGCCTGGTCATCAAGGTGCACGCCGTGTACGAGACCCCGTTCTGGCGCGAGGAGGGCCTGTCCGGCACGTGCTTCGGTGGGGGCCGTCTCGTCCAGGAGATCTATGACAACACCAACCGCGGCGAGAACCTGGCCGGTGGCGCCCCGGGCGAGGAGGACCCGCACGGCACCCTCGTCGGCTTCGTGTCCGACGTGTACGCGGAGCAGATGTGGGCCCTGCCGGAGGAGGAGCGCAAGGCCGCGATCCTCGGCGCCATGGCCGAGTACCTCGGCCCCCGGACCCTCGAGCCGATCGCGTTCTTCCTCTCGGACATGGCCGCCGAGGAGTGGACCCGAGGCGCCTACGCCACCAGCTACGACCTCGGCGGGCTCTCCCGCTGGGGCCACCTCCAGAACCGCCCGACCGGTCCCATCCACTACGCGTGCTCGGACATCGCAGCCGAGGGCTACCAGCACGTGGACGGCGCGATCCGCATGGGCGAGGCCGCCGCCCTGGCCATCGCCGAGCGGGAAGCCACCGACGCGGGGCAGCCCACCGGCTGACCGGCCCGACGGACAAGGACATCCTCATGAGCGCATCCACCCCACGACGCCGCGTCGTCGACAATGAGGGACACGAGCACGTGTACCCGACCACCTCCGCCATCGAGCAGGTCAACCTGCTCAACCCGGGCGGGGTGAGCAACAAGGGGCTCCAGGCCGGCAAGGTCGGCCTGCTCGGGGCGGTGGTGATCGGCGTCTCCGTCGTCGCCCCCGCCTACACGTTGACCTCGGGCCTCGGGCCGACCATCAGCACCGTCGGCACCCACGTGCCCGCGATCCTGCTGCTCGGCTTCATCCCGATGCTCCTGGTGGCCCTCGGCTACCGGGCGCTGAACACGCGGGTGCCGGACTCCGGCACGTCGTTCACCTGGGCCACGCACGCCTTCGGGCCGTATGTCGGGTGGATGGGCGGCTGGGGGCTCATCGCCGCCTCCGTGATCGTGCTGTCCAACCTGGCGGCCGTCGCCGTCGACTTCACGTTCCTGCTGCTCGCCCAGATCACCGGGAGCCAGGCCATCGCGGACCTGGCCGGCAACCTGTGGGTCAACATCCCCCTGACCCTGGTGTACCTGGCCCTGGCCGGATGGATCTCGCACCGCGGCATGGAGACCACCAAGCACCTGCAGTACATCCTGGTGGCCTTCCAGATCCTGGCCCTCGGTGCGTTCGCGGTCGCCGCCCTGACGCAGTCCTCCCGTGGCGCGGGCTTCGACCCCACCCCGGTGCAGCTGGACTGGTTCAACCCGTTCACCGCGGGCGACTTCAGTGTGGTCGCGGCCGGCGTCTCCCTGTCCATCTTCCTGTTCTGGGGCTGGGACGTGACCCTCACGATGAACGAGGAGACCAAGGACCCCGAGCGCACCCCCGGCCGGGCCGCCGCCGTCACCGTGTTCGTCATCATCGCCGTCTACATCCTGTCCGCCCTGGCCGTGATCTCCTGGGCGGGCATCGGCTCCGAGGGCCTGGGCGCGGGCAACCCGGACAACCAGGAGTCGATCTTCGCGGTCCTCGCCGGCCCGATCCTGGGCCCCTTCGCCGTGATCATGTCCAGCGCGATCCTCGTCAGCTCCCTGGCCTCCCTGCAGTCCACCATGGTCTCCCCGGCCCGCACCCTGCTGGCGATGGGCTTCTACCGGGCCGTGCCCGCGCGCTTCGCCGAGCTGAGCCCCCGGTTCAACAGCCCGGCCTTCGCGACCTGGGTGTGCGCGGGCTTCGCCGGCCTCTTCTACGTCGTCACGCGGCTGCTCTCCGAGAACGCCCTGTGGGACACCATCACCGCTCTGGGCCTGATGATCTGCTTCTACTACGGCATCACCGCCCTGGCCTGCGTCTGGTACTTCCGCCGCGAGTGGTTCACCTCGGTGGGCAACGCCCTCACCACCTTCCTGTTCCCGCTGATCGGCGGCCTCGTGCTGCTGGTGATGTTCTGCGTGACCGCGATGGACTCCACCGACCCCGACTACGGCTCCGGCTCCTCCGTGTTCGGTGTCGGCACCGTGTTCATCCTGGGCATGGGCGTGCTGGCCATCGGCGTGGTACTGATGATGTGGACGCGGCTGCGCCACCCGGCCTACTTCCGTGGCGAGACCCTGCCGCAGACGGACTCGACCCGACCCATCCCGATCATCCGTCCGGACGACGACGGCACTGCCGTGGTCCGGGACCCCAACGAGAGGACCCACTCATGAGCACCCCCACCGGCTATCGCGTGCAGGACCCCAGCACCGACCAGGTCGTGGAGACCTTCCCCGCCCTCGCCGACGGTGAGGTCGACCAGGTGCTGGCCGCCGCCGAGACCGCCCAGCGCGCATGGGCCGCCCGCCCCATCGAGGAACGCGCCACCATCGTGCAGAAGGTCGCGGACCTCTTCGAGGAGCGCAAGGACGAGCTCGCGCAGATCATCGCCACCGAGATGGGCAAGCGCGTGACCGAGGGCGTCGAGGAGGCGGAGTTCAGCTCGGCCATCTTCGGCTACTTCGCGGACAAGGGCCCCACCCTCGCCGCGGACCGCCCCATCGAGACCTACGGGGGCGGCCGCGCCATGATCCGCCACCTGCCCCTGGGTGTGCTGCTGGGCGTCATGCCGTGGAACTTCCCGTACTACCAGATCGCCCGTTTCGCCGCGCCGAACCTCATGCTCGGCAACGCGATCGTGCTCAAGCACGCCGAGATCTGCCCGCGCTCGGCCCTGGCCGTGCAGCAGATCATGGACGACGCCGGCGTGCCGGCCGGCGTGTACACCAACGTGTTCGCCACGCACGACCAGATCGCCGAGTTCATCGCCGACCCGCGCGTGGCCGGCGTCTCCCTGACCGGCTCCGAGCGGGCCGGCTCCGTGATCGGCGCGCTCGCGGGCCAGCACCTCAAGAAGGCCGTCCTCGAGCTCGGCGGGTCGGACCCGTACATCGTGCTCGACGCCGAGGATCCGGCCGAGGCCGCCCGCACCGCGTGGGCGACCCGCATGTACAACATGGGCCAGGCCTGCAACTCCAACAAGCGCATGATCGTCTCGGCGGACATCCATGACGCCTTCGTGGCCGAGCTGGTGTCCCTGGCCGAGGCCATGAAGCCCGGGGAGGCCGCCGACGAGGACCCGACGGTCTTCACCCCGCTGTCCTCGCGCGGTGCCGCCGAGGGCCTGGCCGAGCAGGTGGAGCGGGCCCGTCAGCAGGGCGCGACCGTCCACGTCGGCGGGACCGTCACGGACGAGGCGGGCGCCCGCTTCGCCCCGGCCGTGATCACGGGCGTCACCTCCGAGATGGACGCCTACCGCGAGGAGCTCTTCGGCCCCGTCGCCGTCGTCTACAAGGTGGAGTCCGCGGACGAGGCGCTCGCCCTCGCCAACGACTCCCAGTACGGCCTGGGCGGCGCCGTGTTCTCCCAGGACGAGGCCCAGGCCGAGCGGATCGCCCGGCAGCTCGAGGTCGGCATGGCCAACGTCAACACGCCGGCGGGCGAGGGGGCGGAGATCCCGTTCGGCGGCGTCAAGCGCTCCGGCTTCGGCCGCGAGCTCGGCCCGCTCGGCATGGACGAGTTCGTCAACAAGCAGATGTACTTCGTCCAGGACTGACACCCCACGACGACGACGGGCCCGCCTCCGGTGACCGGAGGCGGGCCCGTCCGCGTCCCGCCGGCGTGGCGGGAGCGATGGGTCAGCGACGCGCCTGCCGCACAGCGGGTTCTAGGCTGGCGCGCCCTTGTCCCTTCATCCGGGGCGTGGCCATCATGGACCGGATCCCCGTCGAGAACTGCAGAATCGAGAATGTCTGATGTACCCCACCCCGATTACCTTCGACGTGGCGCGCGCCGGCCGCGCTCTCGCCCAGGTCAGTGTCCGCACCCTGGCCACCGCGGCCGGCCTCGAGAAGGAGCAGCTGCGCCGCTTCGAGAAGGGGCTGGCCGACCTGCGGGTGGACGAGCGTCTGCGTCTGGAGAAGGCCCTGCGGAAGTACGGCGTCGGGCTGGTCCCGGAGGACGAGTTCGGCGGCACGGGGGTCCGCCGGATCTTCACCGCCGAGAAGTCCCGGCGCCTCGAGGCCATGGAGAACGAAGGCGGCCCCGCGTACGAGGACGACATCTGAGTCCTCCGCCGACAGGCGGACGGCCCCGCATCCCGGGCAGGGATGCGGGGCCGTCGTCGTCGGTCCGCCGGGGGCGGCGTCTCAGGCGGACTGCAGCGCCTTCGTGACCTCGCTCAGGCCCTCCTTGAGGAGGTCCTCACCGATGGTCAGCGGCGGCAGGAAGCGGACGACGTTGCCGTAGGTGCCGCACGTGAGCAGGATGACGCCGGTGGCGCGCACGGCCGCGGCCACGGTGGCGGTCAGCGTCGCGTCCGGCTCGCCGGTGGCGGGGTCCACGAACTCGATCGCCATCATCGCGCCGCGGCCGCGGACCTCGGCGATGCGGTCGTCGGCGTTCTGCGCGAAGTGCTCGCGGATGACCTGCTCGATCCGGCGGGCCTTCTCCAGGAGACCGTCCTCCTCGACGGCCTCGAACACGGCGAGCGCCGCCGCCGTGGCGACGGGGTTGCCGCCGTAGGTGCCCCCGAGGCCGCCCGGGTGCACGGAGTCCATCACCTCGGCGCGGCCGGTGACGCCGGAGAGCGGCATGCCGCCGGCGATGCCCTTGGCGGTCGCCATCAGGTCCGGCTCGATGCCCTCGGTCTCGGAGGCGAACCAGGCGCCGGTGCGGGCGATGCCGGACTGGACCTCGTCCGCGATGAACAGGACGTCGTTGGCCTTGCACCACTCGACCACGGCCGGCAGGAAGCCCTCGGCCGGGACGATGAAGCCGCCCTCGCCCTGGATCGGCTCCATGATCACGGCGGCCAGGTTGTCGGCACCGATCTGCTTCTCCAGCGCGGAGATGGCGCGCTGCGCGGCCTCGGCGCCGGACAGGCCGTCCCGCAGCGGGTAGGAGCCGGGCACGCGGTAGATCTCGGGGGCGAACGGTCCGAAGCTGTGCTTGTAGGGCATGGACTTGGCGGTCAGCGCCATCGTCAGGGTGGTGCGGCCGTGATAGGCGTGGTCGAACGCGGCCACGGCCTGCTTGCCGGTGTAGGCGCGGGCCACCTTGACGGCGTTCTCCACGGCCTCGGCGCCGGAGTTGAACAGGGCGGTGCGGGTCTCGCCGGGGATCGGGCTGGTGCGGTCCAGCTGCTCGGCCACGGCCACGTAGCCCTCGTAGGGCGTGATCATGAACGAGGTGTGGGTGAACTGCGCGACCTGCTCCTGGACGGCGGCCACGACGCGCGGGTGGGAGGCGCCCACGGAGGTGACGGCGATGCCGGAGGCCAGGTCGATCAGGCGGTTGCCGTCCACGTCCTCGAGGATGCCGCCCGCGGCGCGGGCCGCGTACACCGGCATGGTGGTGGCCACGCCGGCTGGGACGGCGCGCTTCTGGCGCTCGGCGAGCTCACGGGAGCGTGGGCCGGGCAGCTCGGTGGCCAGATGGCGGGTCTGCTCGAGGTCGGGGGTGGCGGTCATGGGGATGCCTCCTGGGGACGGCTCACGGGGAGCGGGGACGACGGGTGGGCACGACGACGACGCGTCGGGCCGCGTCCTCCCATGGTGGGGCGTCGAGTCCATGCCGTCCAGTGATGATCTGGCATGGCGGCTATGCTCATCCGGCATGGAGGAGAAACTGCTCAGGGCCTTCGTCACGGTGGCCGAGGTCGGCACGGTCTCGGGGGCCGCGATCCGCCTGGATCTCGTGCAGTCCGCGCTCAGTCGGCAGCTGCAGCGGCTTCAGCGTGAGCTGCGCCTGCCCCTGTTCGCCCGGGTCGCCGGCCGGCTCGAGCTGACGACGGCCGGCGAGGCGTTCCTCCCGGTGGCGCGCGAGGTCCTCGTCGCCCATCGACGGGCGGAGCAGGCGGCCCGCGCGCTCGCCTCCGGTCGGCTCACGGACGTGGCCGTGGCCGCGCCGGGCACCACCCTCATCGACGTCGTGCTGCCGTTCGTGGCCACCTTCGGGGAGGAGGACCCGCGCCCGCGCGTCGCGGAGACCCAGCTGGACGACTCGCTGCTCGACGCCGTCGCGCGGCACGACCTCGTGGTGATGCCGACGGTGCCGCCGCCCTCCGTCGCGTCGCTGCCGCTGATGGACCTGCCGGTCTGGGCGTACGTCGCCCCGGGCCACCCCTGGGCGGGCCGGACGCGGGTGTCCCTCGACGACCTCGTCGCCCAGCCCGTCGTCGCGCCCGCGCGCACCTTCATGGCGCGACGCGTCCTCGACGGCGCCGTGGCCGTGGCGGGCCTCACGCCGCCGGCCCTCACCGAGGCGAACTCCGGGCGGGTGGCCCAGGCCCTGGTCGCGACGGGGGCGGGCGTCGCCGTCGTCACCGAGGACCCGGCCTTCGGGCTGACGCCGGTGCGGGTCATCGCGCAGGGGCGGACGCTCACGGTGCGACTGCACGCGGCATGGCGGGAGGATCACTTCGCCGCCGAGACGTTGGAAGCGATCGCCCGTCGGCTGCAGGCCTTCGTCTGGGACCGCTATGCCGAGCCCGGGGATGTGGCGTCTCACAGGAAGAGTGCGTGAATTCGGCGGCTGTGGCCAGGCAGCGCTCAACAGATGCACATGTGGCAGATAGGGTCGAGGTGTCCGTGACCCACATCACCTGCACCCACTCCAGGTGACCCACGCCCGCACCGCCGAACCGGAGGACCCCATGTCCCTGCAGTTCCCCGCCCGCCTGTCCGCCGCCGCCCTCGGTGCCGCCGTCCTCGTCGGCGTCGCCGCCGCCCCGGCCCACGCCGCCACCTGGACGCCCGAGCACGGCACCCCGTCCGGCACGTTCGTCAGCTCGGACGACAACCTGATGGAGTTCGTCCTCTACGACAACTTCGCGACCGAGGACATCCGCGCCGTCGTCGTCACCGCGTCGGGGGAGGAGACCGAGATCCAGGTCGACTTCATCACCGAGGACGACATGGGCGCCGTGTTCCTGCACGACATCGAGCAGGCCCTCGGCGGCGACCTGGCGCAGCCCTACGAGGTGCACGTCTACGGCGCCGGCCAGCTCGCCTTCGGCGCGGCCTTCGCCGCCGACGGCACCATGACCCCGATCGAGGCCGAGGAGTTCATCCCGTTCGAGGACTGGGCCGAGGTCGCCACGTGGCGCGTCTACACGGACCAGAACGCGACCGTCGTCGAGTCCCTCGTGACCGAGGACGGCGGCGTGCCGAGCCCGATCGACGCCGAGCTCACCGTGGCGCCGCAGCACGGCACCGTCGAGATCGGCGGGACCTCCTTCGGCTACACCCCGGAGAAGGACTTCCTCGGGACCGACACCTTCACCGTGGTGATGACCGCGAACGGCGTCACCCGCACGGTCGAGTTCACCGTGGAGGTGCTCGACCTGCCGGGCGACTCCACGCCCACCCCGATCGACCCGGCGCCCGCCCCCGATCCGCAGCCCGAGCCCGAGCCGGCTCCGGAACCCGAGCCGGCTCCGGAACCCGAGCCCGCCCCGGAGGAGCCGGTCGATCCGGCCCCCGCCCCCGAGGAGCCCGCCGAGCCCGAGCAGCCGGCCGAACCGGTCGTCGACGAGGGCGAGCCCGCGGCCCCGGCTCCCGAGCAGCCGGCCGAGGACGGCCACACCGTCCCGGACACGGTCGAGACCGGCAACGGCTCCGCGTGGGGCCTGGCCGCCATCGGCGCCCTGGCCGCCGGCGTTCTGGTGCGCCTGCGCCGTACCTTCGGCCTGGCCTGAGCCCGCGCCGAGGCGGCCGGGGCGCACCTGCGTCCCGGCCGTCCCGAACGGACGACGCGCCGGGCTGAGGCCGGAGCGCGTGAGACCATGCCGTCGTCGGACGCGGCCCCGGGCGGGCCGGGCCGATGCACACGAGGGGAGAACCCGGATGAACACCACCGTCCGACGCGCCCTGTGGGTGGTCCTGGTGCTGCTGTGCCTGGGACTCGTGTTCCTCGCGCTGCGCGGGGTGCTGGCGGTCGGCGCCGTGCCGATCAGCGCTGCCCCCACCCTCAGCGCCACGGCGTCCGCGACCCCGTCGCCGTCGTCCTCAGCACGCTCCACGCCCAGCCCTGCACCGACGGCCACACCGACCCCGACGCCGACCCCGTCCTCCGCGGCACCCACGGGCGAAGCGGCGGTTCCCGGCGGGACCCAGGAACCCGCCGGCACGCCCACATCGGCGGAGCCCACGCCGTCCGAGGAGCCGGCACCGTCCGAGGAGCCGACCCCCGCCGCGGCCGCCCACCTCTCCGGCCCCGCCGCCCCGTGGGACGAGGTCACGGCGACGCCCGTGCACGTGGACGTCCACCAGGACGGCGAGCAGATCGTCGGAGCGGGGATCGACCTGACGCAGTTGGACGAGGGCGGCGACCTGGACCCGGAGCCGCAGACGGTCGGCTGGTACGGTCCGCCGCAGTGGGGCACCACGCCGGGGGAGCGCTCCCCGTACGCGGGGGTCCTGGCCGGGCACGTCGTCTACTACGGCGTGCGGGACGTGTTCTGGAACCTGGGCGACGTGCGGGCGGGCGCCGTCGTCGTGGTGACGTACGACGACGGCACGCAGGCCGCCTTCGAGGCGGACGCGGACGCGGTCTCGGTGGAGAAGGAGGCGCTCACCCAGGATCCGGCGCACCGCTGGGCATGGGAGCCCGGGGGCGACGACGCGAAGGTCACGCTGATCACGTGCGACCTCGTGCCGGGCACCGGGATGGCCGGGAACGCCTTCAACAACTGGGTGGTGCAGGCCACCCGCGTCGCCTGAGGCCGCGGCGACCCCGGGGCCGGGAGGCCGGAGGGGTACCCTGGGGAGGCCGGGGCGGCCGACCGCGTCGGACCGCCCTTGACCCCGTGACCGGGTGACGACCGCCGAGAGGACCTGCGCCCATGAGCCGAGCCGACATCGCCCCCGCCCGCGTGCGCCCCCGCCGCTGGAGCGTGGCCGTCGGAGGGGCGCTCCTGAGCATCACCCTGGCCACCGGCGGCTGCAGCGTCGCCGAGGAGCCCGGACAGACCGGTGGCACGGAGGCGGGGAACACCTACCTGGAGGGCGTGCTGGCCAGCCCCAGCCAGACGTCCGCCGACCCGCTCGCGGCGGACATCCAGTTCGCGGGTCTGCTGCTGCGCAACCACCGCGACGCGATCCAGCAGTCCGATGAGGTGCTGGGCAAGGACGGCGTGGACCAGGAGATCCGGGCCACCGCCGAACGGATGAAGTCCGAGCACGAGGAGCGGGCGGGCCGGCTCGAGTCGATGCTCGAGGGCTGGGGCGTCCCCTCGGATGACGTGCGCGGTGCGGGTGCCGAGTCGACCCCGTCTGCGCAGCCCGAGTCCACGGAGGACGCGGAGCCGACCCAGATCGTGGGCGACGAGCTGCGCGCCGGACTCCTGTCCGACCGGGAGAAGAACGTGCTGGCCGCCGCCGAGCCGGAGGAGGCAGGACGGATCTACCTGCTCCAGATGCGCCGCCTCTATCAGGGCGCGCTGACGATCTCCGCCACGGAGGCGGAGGACGGCTCGGACGACGCGGCGAAGGAGCTGGCCTCCAGCGTGGTCGAGGGCCATCGCAAGGAGCTGGAGAGTTTGGCCGAGACGCTCGCGGAGATGGGCGTGATCGGGTCGAGCGGGGCGCGCACGGCGGAACCGTCCGGGTTCACCGGCCCCATCAAGATCGAGGGCACCGGCGCGAACGGCGGCTCCGTCCCCTCGGACTTCGTCCCGGAGCCGGTGCAGCGGGTGCGCAACTTCCGCGCCACCCAGAAGCCGGTGCTGCCGTCGTCGAGCTCGCCCAGTTCCTCCAGTGCGTCGGGCTCCGCCAGCGCGTCCGGCCGGGACGCCGAGGACCAGCGGGGGCGGGACACCGCATCGGCGAGCCCGTCGCCCAGCCCGGCCGACACGGCGCAGGCCACCCCGCGCCCCTCCTCCGGGGCAAGCCCCTCGCCCAGCGCATCCCGCTGACGCGCCGGCCGGCCCGATCCGCATCGGGCGTCGCCGTGACCGAGTCGATAGCGCTTCGTCACCGGACAGTGACCCGCATCACGTCCGCGCGGCGTAGATTCGTGCCGACGCAGCGAGTGCGGCATCCGGTCGACCTCGGGCGTCCGAGCCGGAGAACCCTTCGGCCCGTCGCAGCACCGCACCCCTGGAGGAGCACGATGCGCACCGCCCGACCGACCCGCCTTGCCGCCGCCCTGGGCGCCGGCGTCCTTCTCACCGGCCTGGGGGCGACCCCTGCCCTCGCCTCACCCGCCCACCCCGCTGGATGGACCGCCGAGCACGGCCTGCCCGGCGGATCCTTCCTCGTGGCCAGCGCGGAGGGTGAGACCGGTGCCTCCTTCGGCACCGAGTTCGAGGTGGACGAGTCCGACGTCCGCCTGACGGTGGCTCCGGTGCTGGAGGGGGAGGCCCGCGGCGCCGAGACCGAGGTCCCGTTCACGTACGACGACGAGTTGGAGCGCGGTGACTTCGACGTCGCCGCGGCCCGGCGGAGCCTGGGCGAGTCGGGGACCGGTCCCGTCGTCTACACCCTCTCTGTCCTGGGCGGCGAGGTGGCCGCCCTCACCTACGGTCCGGACGCCGACCTCACCGACGCTGACCCGGGCGAGCCGCTGCGCGCCGACCAGCGTCATGAGCTCGGCTTCCACATGCTCCCCACCGCCTGGGACACCACCCTGCTCGCGGCGCCGGGGGAGCGACACGTGTTCATCTCCTCGTACACGGGCGATGAGGCGGCGCCGCTGACGCTCGTCGCGGGCCCGGCCGAGGGCCGGGTCGTCGAGGTGACGGAGGAGGAGACCGGCGGGCCGCGCGGCTACGTCTACCAGGCGCCCGAGGGCTTCACCGGATCCGACACCGTCACCCTGCGGGCCACGAGGGACGGCGTCACGACGACGCGGACGGTGACCGTGCGGTTCGGCGACCCCCGCGTGGACCTCTACGACTGGGAGAACGGGCGGATCCCGGGGTTCGTGACCTTCCCCGTGGCCGGCCTGTTCGACGACGCTCCGGGCCAGCCGGCCGATCCCGACACTCCCACCTCGCCGGCGGAGCCCGAGACCCCTGCGGATCCGGCCGACGGCGAGCACACGGTGCCGGACACGGTCGAGACCGGGCGTGGTCCGGCGGCGTGGCCCGTCGCCGTCGCGGTGCTGGCCGCAGGCGTCCTGGCCGTGGTGCGCCGGCACCGCGTCGCGGCCTGACCGCTCCGGTCAGCGGGGGGCGAGCAGCGCGCTCTTCTCCGGGTGCTCGTCGAACCACTGGGCGACGTACCAGCACATCGGCACGATGCGGCGGCCCCCTGCGGGGCCGCCGTTCGTCTCGATGTCCTCGACTGCGCCGGCGGTCAGCATGGCGGCGTGGCCCTGGCCGCGGTGCACGGGGATGGTGAACGCCCGGTTCAGGGAGACGGCCGCGCCGTTGTCCCGGAAGTCGAGGACGGCGAGCAGGGTGCCGCCGTCGTGGAGCTCGTACCGGGACTCGGCGTCATTGCGGGTGACCGTGGGGGAGGTGCTCATGCCGGGGCAACCCCCGGTGGTGACGGGGTATTCCGACGCCGGCCGGCGGCGGGCTCCTACATGTAGTGGTCCGCGGGGGCCGGACACGCCGCTCGCGGACGTGGCGAACCCGACTTTCCGGCTGTGGGAACCCGGCCCCGAGATCTCCACCGGCTGTGGACAGTCGACCTCGGTCCCGGCGTGTCCCGCATGTCCGCGCGGATCGTCTCGCACAGCAGGGTGTGGACAGGATGGGCAGAGGGTGGGGATACGTAACTACAGTGGTGTGACTACTACATGTAGGGATGGTTCCCGGCCGAGATCACTAGATGTAGTATCGACGCAGATGTTCGGCACGCCCCGTGATTCACCTCGCGGGCGCCGCGCCGACACCCGCAGACCACCAGAGACCACGAAGGAACAGGGATCGCCATGACCGTCACCGTGTACACCAAGCCGGCCTGCGTGCAGTGCAACGCCACCTACCGTGCACTGGACAAGAAGGGCATCGCCTACGAGGTCGTGGACATGTCCCAGGACCCCGCCGCCCTCGAGCGCGTCCGTGCCCTCGGCTTCATGCAGGCCCCCGTCGTCGTCACCGAGACCGACTCCTGGTCCGGCTTCCGCCCGGACAAGATCGCCGAGCTCGCCGAGTCCGCCGCGGCATCGGTGGCCTGACCGGAGTCGACATGACCGTCGCCGCGGACCCGAGCCACATCCGCTCGGCCGAGGCGCAGGGGCTCGTCCCCACCGACGCGGGACTGATCTACTTCTCCTCCGCCTCCAACTACACGCACCGCTTCGTCGAGAAGCTCGAGCTGCCCGAGGACCGGGTGGCTCGACTGCCGTTGATCACCCGGGAGCCCACCCTCGGGGCCACCGCCCCGTACGTCCTGATGACCCCCACCTATGGCGGGGGCAGCGGGCCGGGCGCGGTCCCGAAGCAGGTGATCAAGTTCCTCAACGTCCCGGAGAACCGTCACTGGATTCGGGGCGTGATCGCGTCCGGGAACACCAACTTCCATGAGGGCTACTGCCTGGCCGGCTACATCATCTCCCGCAAGTGCCAGGTCCCCCTCATGTACAAATTCGAGCTGATGGGCACGCCCGACGACGTCGAACGCGTCCGCGGCGGCCTGGAAGGACTGTGGACATGACCATCACCGCACCCACCGAGGCGGACCTCATCCGCCAGGCGAAGAACATGCCCGCCGAGTGGCAGAACCTCGGCTACCACGAGCTCAACGCCATGCTGAACCTCTACGGCGCCGACGGTCGCATCCAGTTCGAGGCCGACCACGCGGCCGCGCGCCAGTACTTCCTGCAGCATGTCAACACCAACACGGTGTTCTTCCACGACCTGGAGGAGAAGCTCGACTACCTGCAGAAGAACGACTACTACGAGACCGAGACGTTCGAGCAGTACCCGTTCGAGTTCATCCGAGGCCTGTTCGACCGTGCCTACAAGGCCAAGTTCCGCTTCCCGACCTTCCTCGGCGCGTTCAAGTTCTACACCTCGTACGCCCTGAAGACCTTCGACGGCAAGCGCTACCTCGAGCGCTACGAGGACCGCGTCGCCGTCGTCGCCCTCCACCTGGCCCGGGGCGACCAGGAGCTGGCCACCCATCTGGTGGACGAGATGATCGCCGGCCGCTTCCAGCCGGCCACCCCCACGTTCCTCAACTCGGGCAAGAAGCAGCGCGGCGAGCTCGTCTCCTGCTTCCTGCTGCGCATCGAGGACAACATGGAGTCGATCGCCCGCGGCATCAACTCCGCCCTGCAGCTGTCCAAGCGCGGCGGCGGCGTGGCCCTCTCGCTGACCAACATCCGCGAGCACGGCGCGCCCATCAAGCAGATCGAGAACCAGTCCTCCGGCGTCATCCCCGTGATGAAGCTCCTCGAGGACTCCTTCTCCTACGCCAACCAGCTCGGCGCGCGCCAGGGCGCCGGCGCGGTGTACCTCAACGCGCACCACCCGGACATCCACCGCTTCCTCGACACCAAGCGCGAGAACGCGGACGAGAAGATCCGCATCAAGACCCTCTCCCTCGGCGTCGTGATCCCGGACATCACGTTCCAGCTGGCGAAGAAGAACGAGGACATGTACCTGTTCTCGCCGTACGACGTCGAGCGCGTCTACGGGGTGCCGTTCTCCGAGATCTCCGTGACCGAGAAGTACTACGAGATGGTCGACGACGCGCGGATCAAGAAGACCAAGATCAACGCGCGCGAGTTCTTCCAGACCATCGCCGAGATCCAGTTCGAGTCCGGCTACCCGTACGTCGTGTTCGAGGACACCGTGAACGCCGCGAACCCGATCAAGGGCCGCATCACCATGTCCAACCTGTGCTCCGAGATCCTGCAGGTCTCCGAGGCCTCCGAGTACAACGAGGACCTGAGCTACGCCCACGTGGGCCAGGACATCTCCTGCAACCTCGGCTCGATGAACATCGCCAAGACCATGGACTCGCCGGACTTCGGCCGGTCCGTGGAGACCGCGATCCGTGCGCTGACGGCCGTGTCGGTCATGTCCGACATCCAGTCGGTGCCGTCCATCGCCAAGGGCAACGCGGCCTCCCACGCCATCGGCCTGGGGCAGATGAACCTCCACGGCTACCTGGCGCGCGAGCGCGTCCACTACGGCTCGGAGGAGGGCATCGACTTCACGAACATGTACTTCTACGCGGTGCTGTTCCACGCGCTGCGGGCCTCGAACCGGATCGCCATCGAGACCGGCCAGCGGTTCGGCGGGTTCGAGGACTCGAAGTACGCCTCGGGGGAGTTCTTCGACAAGTACACGGACCAGGAGTGGGTGCCCGCCACCGAGCGCGTCGCCGAGCTGTTCGCCGAGGCCGGGATCGCCCTGCCCACGCAGGACGACTGGCGTGAGCTGAAGGCCTCCGTCATGGAGCACGGCATCTTCAACCGCAACCTGCAGGCCGTCCCGCCGACGGGCTCGATCTCCTACATCAACAACTCGACCTCCTCGATCCACCCGGTGGCCTCGAAGATCGAGATCCGCAAGGAGGGCAAGCTCGGCCGCGTGTACTACCCGGCGCCGTACCTCACCAACGAGAACCTCGAGTACTACGAGGACGCGTACGAGATCGGCTACGAGAAGATCATCGACACGTACGCCGCGGCGACGCAGCACGTGGACCAGGGCCTGTCCCTGACGCTGTTCTTCAAGGACACGGCCACCACCCGTGACCTGAACCGCGCGCAGATCTACGCGTGGACGAAGGGCATCAAGACGATCTACTACATCCGCCTGCGCCAGCTCGCGCTGGAGGGCACCGAGGTCGAGGGCTGCGTCAGCTGCATGCTCTGACAGCCGGCCCTTCGAGGCGGGAAATCCCGCGTATTCCGCGCTTCTGAGCGCGGGTGCGCTCGATTTCCCGCCTCGAAGTGGGGCGGCGCGCACGGACGGACGGGGCGGGCCCACGACGTCGTGAGCCCGGACCCGCCCGAGTGGCTGCCGCTGCCCCTGCGGGCCTAGACTGTCCCGGACCCGCGCCCCGATGACCGTGCTCCCGAGAGCCCCCGGAATCCGCGGATTCTCAACGAATTCTTCTGAAGGATGTGCCCTGCCGTGACCGAGACCCAGCAGTCCCACCTCGTCGAGGCGATCAACTGGAACCGCATTCAGGACGAGAAGGACGTGGAGGTGTGGAACCGCCTCGTCAACAACTTCTGGCTGCCGGAGAAGGTGCCGCTGTCCAACGACGTCCAGTCCTGGTCCCACCTCACGGATGAGGAGCGGCTGCTCTCCATGCGCGTGTTCACGGGCCTGACGCTGCTGGACACGATCCAGGGCACCGTGGGCGCCGTCTCCCTCATCCCGGACGCCATGACCCCGCACGAGGAGGCCGTCCTCACGAACATCGCGTTCATGGAGTCGGTGCACGCGAAGTCGTACTCCTCGATCTTCTCCACGCTGGCCTCCACCCCGGAGATCGACGAGGCGTTCCGCTGGTCCCGTGAGAACCGGAACCTGCAGGCCAAGGCCGGCCTGATCGTGGAGCGCTATGACGGCCAGGACCCGTACAAGAAGAAGATCGCCTCCACCCTGCTCGAGTCCTTCCTCTTCTACTCGGGCTTCTACTGGCCCATGTACCTCTCCGCGCACGCCCGCCTCACCAACACCGCCGACCTGATCCGCCTGATCATCCGCGACGAGGCCGTGCACGGGTACTACATCGGCTACAAGTACCAGCGGAGCATCGAGACCCTGCCGGAGGAGAAGCGGGAGGAGCTCAAGGCCTTCACCTTCGAGCTGCTGTTCGAGCTGTACGAGAACGAAGTCGAGTACACCCATGACCTCTACGACGCCGTCGGCCTGGCCGAGGACGTGAAGAAGTTCCTGCACTACAACGCGAACAAGGCGCTGATGAACCTGGGCTACGAGCCCATGTTCCCGGCCGAGACCACGAACGTGAACCCCGCCATCCTCTCCGCGCTCTCCCCGAACTCGGACGAGAACCACGACTTCTTCTCCGGCTCCGGCTCCTCCTACGTGATCGGCAAGGCCGAGAACACCGAGGACGAGGACTGGGACTTCTGATCCCGTCCGCCTGAGCCCCGTCCCGACGACGGCCGGTCGCCTCCCCGCGGAGGCGCCCGGCCGTCGTCGTCCCGCGAGAGGCATCACACGTCGGCCCCGGGCCCCGCAGTATGACGCTGCGCGTCACCGCCCTGCCCGATGGAGCGCACACGCTGCGATAGGCTTGGGCCCAGCTTCAGGAGAAGCGGCTGTGGACCCCGCCTCGGCGGGTCCACGTGGTCCCACGACGAGCCGCTCGCCAACCCCATGTTCACGGGTGGCAACGGACCGAGAAGCGGCCCGCCTCCGCTGCGTGCAGACCCCTCGAGGGGAGCCCGCGGTGACTGGGGGACGGGCAAGAGCAGCGTTCGAAAGGATCCCGGCCTCCGGCTCGGGGCGTCTCTCGCCCCCCGCCCGCCGTGCTGTGCCCCGCGGGGAATCACCCACCGCACGGCCCACCCCGCACCGTTCCGCACCCGCCGTGCCCACCCGCGTCGGCGACGTCGCACCGTCCTCCAAGGAGAACCCCATGACGACCCCCTCGAACATCTCCCGCCGCTCCTTCGCCGGCCTGTCCCTGGCCGCCGTCGGCGCGCTCGCCCTGACCGCCTGCAACTCGCAGGCCGAGAAGAAGGGCGACGACGGCGCCCAGACCGTGCGCATCGGCGTCGTGTCCGAGAACGAGACGCACCGCGCCCTGGTGAAGCTCGCCAAGGAGAAGCACGGCATCGACGTCGAGATCCGCAACTTCACCGAGTACACGCAGCCGAACCCGGCGCTGGACAACGGCGACATCGACATGAACTGGTTCCAGCACATCGCCTACCTGGCCGACTACAACCAGGCCTCCGGCAAGGACCTGACGCTGATCGGGACCACCGAGATCATCCCGCTGCCCCTGTACTCCAAGAAGTACAAGGACGTCTCCGAGTTCAAGAAGGGCGACACCGTCGCCATCCCGAACGACACCGTGAACCAGGCCCGCGCCATCAACGTGCTCGTCGCCGCCGGCCTGTTGAAGCTGTCCAACGAGACCATCCGCCCGGAGCCCAAGGACATCGACGAGGCCGCCTCCACCGTGAAGGTCCAGACCGTGGCCGCCCAGCAGACCGTGAACGCGCTCGAGTCCGTCCAGGGCGCGGTCATCAACAACACCTTCTCGGCCGACGCCGGCATCGACACGAACACCGCCCTGTTCAAGGACGATCCCAAGGACGACTCCGCCAAGCCGTACGTCAACGGCTTCGCCGTGCGTCGCGAGGACCGCGACAACGAGACCTACAAGAAGATCGCGGCCCTGTACCACGAGCAGGCCGTGCTGGACGAGTCCGCGAAGCTCTCCTCCGGCACCAGCGTGCCGGTGCAGCTCGACGCCGCCCAGATCGACGAGACCCTGAAGCAGTACCAGGACGCGATCGCGAAGCAGGGCGCCTGATCCATGGCAGGTTCCCATACGTCCGACCGTGACGCGGTCACCCCGGGGCGCCCCTCTGAGGGCGCCCCGGGGGAGCCGGTCATCGTCTTCGACCACGTCAGCCGCGTCTTCGGGGCCAAGAAGGGTGCCGGGGTGAAGGCCGTGGACGACGTCTCGCTCACCGTGAACCGCGGCGAGGTCTTCGGCGTCATCGGCTTCTCCGGCGCCGGCAAGTCCACCCTGATCCGCATGATCAACGGGCTGGAGAAGCCGACCTCGGGCACCGTCACGGTGCTGGGCCAGCAGGTGTCCCACCTCTCCGAGGCCAAGCTGCGTCCGCTGCGCACCCGCATCGGCATGGTGTTCCAGCAGTTCAACCTGCTGACCTCCCGCACGGTGGCCGGGAACATCGAGTTCGCCCTGGACACGGCCGGCTGGCCGCGGTCCACGCGCCGCGCTCGCGTGGCGGAGCTGCTCGAGTTCGTCGGCCTGGCGGACAAGGCCAAGCACTACCCGGAGCAGCTCTCGGGCGGCCAGAAGCAGCGCGTCGGCATCGCCCGCGCCCTGGCCGCCGAGCCGGAGATCCTGCTCGCGGACGAGGCCACCAGCGCCCTGGATCCCTCGACGACGCACGAGGTGCTCTCCGTGCTGCGCCGCGTCAACGAGGAGCTCGGGGTCACGATCGTGGCCATCACCCACGAGATGGAGGTCATCCGCTCGATCGCCGACCGTGTCGCCGTGATGGACACCGGCCGTGTGGTGGAGACCGGCAAGGTCTACGACCTCTTCTCCCGGCCCGCCCACTCCGCCGACGCCGCGTCCTTCGTGGCCACGGCGCTCAAGGACCGGCCGAATGCCGACGAGGTGGCCCGCATCCGGGCGCGCACCGAGGGTCGGCTGATCATGGTCTCGCTCAAGGACTCCGCCGCGGTCTCGGCCGTGCTCGGCACCGCATCGACGCGCGGCGTGGGCTTCGAGATCGTCCACGGCGGCATGTCCGCCACCAAAGACTCCGCGTACGGCCTGCTCACCGTGGCGCTCACGGGCGAGGCCGCCGCGGTGGACGCGTTCGTCGCGGAGCTGGCCGGCGCCGGGGACGTGCAGGAGGTGCACCAGTGATCGAACGATTCCAGAACCTCGACTGGGGGTACTACGGCCCCGAGCTGCTGACCGCCGTGGGGGACACCCTCTACATGGTCGGCTGGGCCTTCATCCTCGGCGGCATCCTCGGCCTGCTGATCGGGCTCGTCCTCTACACCACGCGCCCGGGCGGCATCTTCGCCAACCGTGCCGTCTACCTGGTCACGAACTTCGTCGTGAACCTGATCCGGCCCATCCCGTTCGTCATCCTCATCGCCGCCCTGCAGCCGCTGACCATCGCGGTGCTCGGCAGCGGCATCGGCAACACCGCCGTGGTGTTCTGCATGATCTGGGCGTCCACGTTCGGGATCGCCCGCATCGTGGAGCAGAACCTCGTCTCCCTCGACCCCGGCGTGATCGAGGCCGCCCGCGCGATGGGCGCCTCCCGCATGCGGATCGTGCGCACCGTGGTGCTGCCCGAGGCCCTCGGCCCGCTGATCCTCGGCTTCACGTTCGTGATCATCTCGCTCGTGGACATGTCCGCGATGGCGGGCATCATCGGCGGCGGCGGCGTCGGCAACTTCGCCATCGTGGAGGGCTACAACCGGTTCCGCCCGGAGGTCACCTGGCTGGCCGTGATCGTGGTGATCGTGTTCGTCCAGGCGCTGCAGCTGATCGGCAACGGCATCGCCCGCAAGGTCATGCGCCGCTGAACCCCGGCTGGGCCCACGCCATGACGGCCGGTGACATCCCCGCGGGGACGTCACCGGCCGTCGTCGTCGTTCTGGCAGACTTCGGCCCATGACCGACATCACCTCCACCCCCGCGACCTCCGTCGCCGACGATCCCCTGGCCTTCTACGTCCGCCTCGGCGAGCCCACCGTGGACGCCGACGGCGTCCGCACCTCCCGCGTGCGCTCCACCGTGCACGCCCAGGGCGCATGGCGGGAAGAGGAGATGCACATGGCCGCCGTCTCGGGCCTGCTGCTGCACGAGGTGGCCGCGCACGAGACCACCCCCGGGCTGCGGGTGGGACGGCTCTCCTACGACATCCTGGGCACGCTCTGGTCGGGCGAGCTCGAGGTGGTCACGCGCACCCTGCGTCCGGGCCGCACCATCGAGCTCGTCGAGTCCGTGCTCCACGCCCGGGGCCGCACCGTGCTGACCCTGCGCGCCTGGCTGCTGTCCACCTCGGACACCTCCGCCGTCGCCCAGCTGCCGGACGAGCCCCTCCCGCCGCGCTCGCAGGCGCAGGCGCACAACGCGCTCCACGGATGGGGAGGCGGGTACATCGCCTCCCTCGACGGCGTCGTCCTGCCCGGCCACGGGCCGGGCCACGGCCGGGTGTGGCTCACCACGGACCGCGAGATGGTGGCGGGGGAGAGCACGAGCGACCTGGTGCGCCTGATCAGCCTCACCGATGCGGCCAACGGGATCGCCCCCGCCCTGCCGGCGAAGCCGGGCGGGTGGTTCTTCCCCAACGTGGACCTGCAGATCCACCTGTACCGCGAGCCCACCGGCCACTGGCTCGGCCTCGCGGGGCAGGTCACGGTGGGCCCGGACGGCGTGGGCCTGACCAGCACCGTCCTCCACGACGACGACGGCCCCTTCGCCCACGTCGAGCAGACCCTCACCCTGCGCTCCTGGCCGGTCGAGGGCGGCCTGTGAGCCCAGCTCCCCGGCTGCGCTGGGCCGTGCAGGAGCGGACCCTCGGGGCCGCTGAAGACCTCGACTGGGCCATGGGCGAGCTGGCCGTCTTCCGCGCCGCCGCGGCCGAGGGAAGGGCCCTCGACGACCTGATCCGCGTCTACGTGCCCGAACCGACGGTCGCGTTCGGCCAGCGCGACGTGCGGCTGCCCGGCTTCGAGGCCGCGGCC
>ERZ501013.45-NODE-45-length-22778-cov-13.629670_pt1 | contig 22778 bp, 22 predicted proteins | sample MGYA00248834_ERZ501013 | MGnify/ENA primary metagenome ERZ501013 (study PRJEB25958, sample SAMN03398545) | human skin metagenome | study: EMG produced TPA metagenomics assembly of the Human Skin Microbiome Metagenome (human skin metagenome) data set.
CGTGCAGGCCCCGAAGCTCTCGGACACCGACGTGGAGCAGGCGCGCGTGATGATCTCCATGGGGATCCCGAAGGCCGAGGTGGCGCGCACGTTCGGGGTCAGCCGGCAGACGCTCTACACGTCGTTGTCTCGTGGTGCTGGAGCTGAGGGGTGAGCCCCACCGCACGGGGTTGCGATTTTTTCGTTTGAGGTCTCATACTGCGTGCATGGAGACCAAGCCCAATGCCACGCACACGGTGCTGCCGCCGGCAGACCTGGAGGAGATGCTCGATCTGAGCAGGTTCCTGGGGGCCCTGACGCAGCCGGCCGCGTTGCTCGGTCCGGACGGGCAGACTGTTCCCCTTCCCTTAGAGGCGTTCAACGTCCTGCGGGAGGTGGTCGAGGCCATGCAGGTGGGCAAGGCCATCACCGTGGCCCCGGTCGATCAGATGCTCACCACCCAGGAGGCGGCGAACTTCTTGGGCATCAGCCGCCCCACGCTCGTGAAGCTGCTCGAGGGCGGCGAGCTTGCCCATGAGCTGACCTCCGGTGGCCGCCACCGGCGGGTGCGCCTGCAGGATGTGGTGCAGTACCAAGAGGCCAAGCGCCGGGACCGCCGCGCCGCCCTGGAAGACCTGACCGGTTCGGCCTCCGAGGCGGGTCTCTACGACGAGGACGCGGATCGGTACCGGCAGGCTCTGCGTCAGGCCCGCCGCGACCTGGGGCGGCAGGCCCGGTAGTGGCCCGCTTCAGTGCCGTGCTCGATGCATGCGTGCTGGTGCCCATCGCGCAGGCGGACACCCTGCTCTACATGGCCGAGGCCGGCCTCTACCGGCCCTTGTGGAGTGAGCGGATCCTCGAGGAGACCATCCGTGCGTTGGAGACCATCCACCCGGACATGCGGGAGACCGGGGCGGCCCGACGCCGGGCCGCGGTGATGAACCAGGCCTTCGACGACGCGTGCGTGCAAGGGTGGGAGCAGCTCGTTGGGGCCATCGATCTTCCCGACCCGGATGATCGGCATGTGGTGGCCGCCGCGGTCCAGGGGCGGGCGGATCTGATCGTGACGGCCAACCTCAAGGACTTCCCTGCCGAGGTGCTCGGCCGGTTCAACCTGCAGGCCCAGGATCCGGACGAGTTCTTCATGAACCAGCTCGACCTGGACCCGGCCCAGGTGATGCGCTCTGTTCAGGTGCAGGCGGTGGCCACCCGTAATCCGCCTCTCACGGTGGCCGCCGTCCTGGCGAGCCTGGAGCGGTGCGGGGCGGGAATGTTCGCCGAGGCAGCCCGCGGCCAGACCTGGCGGCTGTAGAGCGGGCGGGCGGAAGGAAGCTGCCCGGGCATGTCGTCGCACGCGGTCGCAGAAGGGGGCTATGTCATCCGACTGATGCCCCCGTTGGCTGGCCGGACGCCACCGTCCTAGCGTCGAGGTTTAGCTTGGGCAACGCTACTTCAGTCTTAGCAAGTTTTTATGCACCCCCGCTTGAGTTGTAGCCGTGATAGAGCGTCTGTGCTTTACTGTGTGAGTGGATCGAGCCGAAGAAGCAGCCCAGAGGGCGTTGCATACTGTCGTCAGCGAGTGCGCCGAGAGCGGCCTGACCGATGCCTTGCGGGGGCTGGTGCAGGAGGTCTATACGACCAACCTTGACCGTTACGAGCCCGACGAGCTCGGTGACACCCCTAGGTCCTTCGGTTTTCAGTGCTACGAGAACCTGAAGGAGAGGGCGCCTCGTCGAGCTCACCATGATGTGCGCGAACATTCCGATGCGCATTGGCGTATCTCGGGGCTCCACGTGGCGACCCCAGGAGGCGTCCTCACCTTCGAGTTCGCGGGCGCACGCTTCGTAACGATGAAGGTTCCCTACGGGCAAGGGCGCAATCCGAACTGGGGTGGGGGCGTCGACTGGGCTCATCAAGATAGCCAGGTCAGGGCGGCAATCGCCGCAGAGAACTCCGAGGTTCTGCAGTATCGGACCCCTGCCGCCGGAGCTGCGTCGCTCTTCGCGCACCCAGGGTCGCCCGGAACTGTACAGAACTTCATGCTCCTGTGGGGCGGGGAAGCCAAGACTCCACTGACCGCGGGCTGGCTGGCCGTTCCCGTGCTCGGTGAGAGGCCCTTCATCGCCCACGAGAGGCTCTGGTGGGATGCCGACCGTGACGCGCAGGTCACGCAGACGCCCATGCCTGATCGTGGCCCGAACTTCGACGAGAGGCCCGCGGCAGCCCTCTCGATGGCTCTGAAGCAGCGGCCCCAGGAAGGTCAGGCGTGACCCGCATTTCACCTCTCTCGGCTGCGGGCACGGACTTCGATGGCACTCGGCTCACCGTGGCCAGGAGGCTGCGCCGAAAGACCAAGGCCACCCTCGCCCGAGAAGTAGGAGTCACCCCGACCGCCATCGCGCAGTTTGAGAAGAACCTCTCGAAGCCGACTCAAAGTGTCCTGGCCCGACTTTGCTTGCAGCTGGGCTTGCCTCGAGAATTCTTCGGCGCCGGACGACCTCTTGCGCTCTTGCCTGCGTCCGGGGCGCACTTCCGCTCGTTGCGCTCTACGTCCGCTACCTCCAGGGAGCAGGCGCTGGCCTACGGCGAGTTGTGCCTGGAGCTGGTTGATCTGATCGGTGCCTACGTCGATCTTCCCCCGGTGTCGCTGCCCGAGCTGGAGCTGCCCGAGGAGCTGACCGATGAGGCCATCGTTGAGGCGGCTCGGCTTACTCGTTCGACCTGGGGCATCGCGCCAGGTCCTCTGCCCTCAGTGGTCCAGACGCTAGAAGCCCACGGGATCATCGCGTTGCGCCTGCCGGTGGAGACGGACGCGGCTGTAGACGCGTTCTCGACGTACTCCGGAGCACGGCCACTGGTTTTTCTCTCCCCAACCAAGGATGACAAAGCGCGTAGCCGGTTCGACGCGGCCCATGAGTTGGGCCACCTGGTTCTGCACCCCGACACCGAACCGGGGTCGAAGCTAGTGGAGCAGCAGGCCCACCAGTTCGCCGCTGAGTTCCTCATGCCTCGAGACGAGATCATTGAAGACCTGCCCCGGCGCATTAACTGGCCGGCGTTCCATGAGCTCAAGCGCCACTGGGGGGTCAGTCTGCGTGCCCTGGTTTACCGTGCCCACTCACTGGGACGGCTCTCCGAGGCCTCGTACAGGCGCGCCAATCAGCAACTATCCGCCTGGGGGCATCCGGAGCCCGGGCCCCTTGGCCCGGCGGAATCGCCACAGGTGCTCGGGATTGCTCGTCAGTTGATCACCGATGGCGGATACGACTTCGAGGGCATCATGGCCGCTGGCCGTATCGCTCCCGAGGTGGCCGAAGCGGTCATGGATGCCGCCTCGACCGTCCGACCGAAGCTGCGGTTCGTCATCTGACACGGTCCGATCTCTGCCACCAGTGCCGGTGCTTCTACGCCTTCTCCATATGGCGCGCTGCTACGAAGTCAGCTGGGCATAACGGGCGAAGAGTAGCTCCTGACGCTCCAGCTCGGTGCGGCACCGGCGGGGTGCTCCCATGATCTTGTCCATCACCGCGTCCAGCCCGTCGTGGGCCTTGACCAGGGCCGGGTCCATGCCCAGCGGAGCGTAGTGCTGGGCAAGGGACCGCCTGGGATGTAGGGCTCGGGCCTCAAGGACCTTCTGGCCGGCGCGGGCCAGGGCGGCACGGTCCTTGTCGGTCAGGGCGGGCAGGGGGAAGCCGTTCCAGGTGATTGTGCTGGAGAAGGACAGGTCGGACTTCATGCGTCCTCCGACGGTCTTCATCCAGGTGATGAACATCGAGGAGGAGGCCACAGCGAACACGATGCCATCGGGGTCCAGGGCGCCGTAGACCTTGTTGGAGATGATGACGTCGGGTTCGAAGTGAGCCACGGGCAGGTAGGCGCGTGCTTCGCTGCTGACCTCGGGGATACCGACGAACGGCACGTCGGAGACGAGGCCCCGCTGACGGAACAGGTGGGGGAAACGTGCCCAGTCCCGGGTGGAGGCGGCCTTGGACTTGGCCCGTTCGGCGGCGACACCCTCGAGGCGGCGCTTGAGCTCGGGGGAGTGGGAGGGCGCATCCGGGTCCATGTCGGCCAGCCAGAGGCACCAGCGCTGCTGGCCGCGGATCAACTCGACCGCGCCGACGTAAGGGCGCACGTAGGGGGCCATGACCGGATCGGCCATCACGGCCTGGTACTGCTCTGCGGTGACCACGAGGTTGCCGGCATCGGCAGGCTTGGATCCGTAGGTGACCTCCGGAAGGTCGGGGGCGAGGGGGGTGCTTCGCTTGTCCACGAGGACGTTGGGTCCGTCCACGAGGTAGGCGTTGATGGTCTTCACCCCGGGCACCTCGCGGGCCTCGCCTCGTGCATGCTCGTACTTGAACAGGCGCGCCTTGGTGCCGGGGTCGCGGGTGAAGCCGATGATCACGCAGTGCACCGCGGCCTTGCCGGGGGCCTGGGAGTCCCACGCGAAGGTGCGGTGGGCGAACTTGATGCGCCAGCCGGCGGCGAAGATCGGGGCGAACAGGCGGGCGGGCTGGTCGCCCTGGACGATGGAGTTCGTGGTCACGAACGCCCACTCCCCATCCCGCTCGGCCAGGAGACGCAGGGTAAGCGCGTGCCAGGAGGTCACGAAGTCCAAGCGCGAGAGCTGCTTGCCTTCACCCCAGGCCGCCTGCATCAGCGCCAGCTGGGCAGCCGTGCGGGTGTGGTCACCCAGGAACGGGGGGTTGCCGAACACGAACGTGCGCCCGGCCGGTTTCGGCAGTGCCTGAGACCAGTCGAGGGTCAGCGCGTCGTGCTGGTAGATCGTTGCGGTGATCTTGATCGGCAGACGCACCGGGGCCTGGCCGAGCGCGGCGGCCAGCTGCCGGTTGGCCTGGTGGTCCACGAGGAACATGGCGGTCTCGGCGATCTTGGCCGGCCACCAGTTGATCTCGATCCCGTAGAACCGGTCGATGTGGATCCGCTGGTCCAAGCTCACGTCCAGGGACAGGTCCTGGGACCCGGTGCGGCGGCGCTGGTCGGCCAGCAGGTCCGTCTCGATCTCGCGCAGCTTGGCGTAGGCCAGGTTCAAGAAGTTGCCGGCCCCGCAGGCCGGGTCGACGTAGATGTTGGCGGCCATCTCCTCGATCAGGCCGATCACCTCACGCCGGGTGGTGGTCTTGTTCTGGATGAGTCGGTCCGCTCGGGCGCGGTACTCGTCCAGGAAGAGCGGGCCGATGGTCTTGAGGATGTTCTCCTCGGAGGTGTAGTGCTCCCCGTCGCCGCGGCGGGCTTGCTTGGACTTGACCAGCTGGAACATGGAGCCGAACACGGCCGGGGAGATCTGGGTCCACCGGAACCGGCAGGCGGCCACGAGCGCGTCCCGGAAGTTGTTGGTGAGGAACCCGGCGGTGGAGGTGCCGTCGAAGATGCCGCCGTTGACGTAGGGGAAGCGGGCCAGGGAGTCCGGCACGCCGCGGCGCCGGTTCTCGGGGGTGTTGAGCACCCGGAAGAGGGCGTCGAGCTGGGGGCCGAGGTTGTCGGCGGTGGTGTCCCACTCCACCCAACGCTGGAACAGGTCGGCCTCCCACAGGCCGGCGTCGTCTCCGTAGAGCAGGAACAGCAGCCGGGTGAGCAGGATCGAGGCCTGCTGGGTGGCGAACTCCTCCTCCTCGGCGTCCTCGGGGGCCTCCTCGCCCACGGGCACGTCCACCTCGTCCCCGACGAGGGCGGTGAACATGGAGGCCATCAGCTGCGCGGCCGCGATGGAGGCCTCTTGTTCCTCGGTCTTGGTCACGGTGTCCCGGCCGGCCAAAAACATCAGCTCGTCCACGTGATCGGCGGCGTCCTGCACCGCGAACTCGGACACCCAGCCGGCCTCGCCCAGACGTTCGACACGGATGCGGGCGAAGTCGGTGACCAGCACGTACTTGGGCCACTCGTGCTGACCGATGGATCCGCCAGCCAGGTAGTCCAGGGCCTGGTCGTGGGCGACGTCGAGGTCAGAGCCCAGGGACTTGGCCTCGCCCAGGGCGACACCGGACCAGAAGAAGTCGATGTAGCCGGCCCCACCGGTGGAGGCGCGCGCGGCCCCGCGCTCGAACAGGTCGATGCGCTCGGGGATCACCCCGAAAGCGCGCAGCAGGTCGGACCAGAACTGCTGGGCGAAGGACTTCTCCGTGTGGGTTTGTCCATCGGCGCGCCAGCGGGCGATGCGTTGACCCCAGGCATGTCCGAAGTCGTCCAGGGCTGCGCGGATGACGCCGCGATCTGCAAGTTGCTCCACAGGCACAACGTACACGGGGCCCTGCCGTTCTAAACCTAAGAATCGGGGCCGAGAGGGTCAGCTGGAAACGGGCGGTTTCTCTACGTGGGTGTCGATGAGGAAGCCGGCGATGGCGAACCCCGCGTTGACCGCGAGCTTGGCATGGCGAGGTGCCGGCCCCACAGAGCGCTTGCCTCGACCGTGGGCGTCGCTGAGGGCATTCCTCATCGCGGCCAGTCCTCCAACAAGCGTTGCCGCCCCACTGAGGATCTGCTTGATGATCTGTTCGCTGTGCTGATCCGGTGCCACCTGCATCGCACTTGAGGTGGCCTTGTAGAGCCGAGCGAGATCCCACCCGTCTTCGTACTTCACTCCGCGTTCATCGCAGATGTGCTTGCACACGCTCTCGATGGTGGTGCGGGTCGCGGTGATAGCTCCGTCGGGGTCGTCCTGGACTTTGGTCAGCGCGGCCTGCCAGGACCTGTTGACGGCCTCCCAGTCCTCGAGCTTCTGCAGGGACTCCTGTGCTGCGTGCGCGCCGGGGGTGCCGGCGGAGAGGAGCATGCCCCGTAGCCGGGTGAGCTCCCCTTCAGGGGGGCGGCCGTTTTTGAACTCGCCGTCGTAGGAACACAACTCCAGTAGCACGGCGCGTTGTTGAGGCAGCGGAAGAGAATGCAACCCGGTCTGGAAGATCTGCCATCGGGAGGGGCTCCCGTTCCACCGATAGGGGCCCAGCATGTCGGTGTAACGAGCGAAGAAGTCATGGAGATGGGGGCCGCTGAAGCCTGTCTCCTTGGCGAAGAGCGAGGTGGCTAGAGAATCGATCCGGAACGGCAAAAGCGTTGGAGAGGTAGAGGCCATATACGCTCCTAGGGCGTGTCTGACAAACAGTCTAGGGGCCCACTGGCACCTTGGAAGGCATGTCCCGTTTCCAGATGCTCTCCGATGCCCAGTGGGAGCTGATCGCCCCGATGCTGCCTACTCACACGGGCCGGCCCGGCAGGCCCTTCTCGGATGCGCGGATGATGATCGAGGCCATCATCTACCGGTACCGGTGCGGGATCGCCTAGCGCGATCTGCCCAAGGTCTTCTGGCCGCGGCAGAGAAGTGTGGACCTGGTATCGACGCATGGCCGAAGAAGGCACCTGGGATCGGGTGCTTCAGATGCTGATCGCCGCAGCGGACGCGGGCGGTGCTCGCGTAATCCAAACGATTGTCAGACACGCCCTAGTGGCTGTGCTCACCCTCCTGGCCACCATCGTGCTCAGCTGGGTCGGTCTGGGAAGTTAGGCAGCCGCCGACGCCTGAAACGCCGGTAGCGTCGGCCGCGCGGGACACGAGGTACCCCTAACGACCAGCAACTGGGCTCATGTTGGGGACCTTGGCGGCATCCTAAGGCGCCCCCCCTGAAGAGGGTCGCCTTGTGCACCACCACAACGCTGACCGTGACGCGGTACTGACCTGACAGGTCCCATCGGTGCCCGGGGTCTGCCATGAGTTTGCTTGACACGAGTTATCAGGCGGCGGCAGCCGCCTGGACTGATTGAACCATCTCGAACTCGACAGGGGTGAGCTTCCCGAGACGGGCCTGCCTACGACGGCGGTGATAGGTCCGCTCGATCCAGCTCACGATCGCGAGCCGGAGCTGGTCGAAGGACTGCCAGCGACGCCGGTTCAGCACGTTCTTCTGCAACAGCGCGAAGAAGGATTCCATTGCCGCGTTGTCCCCAGCAGCACCGACCCTGCCCATCGACCCGACCAGGCCGTTGACCCGGAGCGTCTCCACGAATCGCCTGGCTCGAAATTGCGATCCTCGATCCGAATGCACCCGGCAACCCTGCACCTCGGCCTTGCCTCCACGCCGGGCCAGAGCCATCTGCAGGGCGTCCACGGCCAGCTGCGAGCTCATCCGCCGATTGATCGAGTAGCCCACGATCCGGTTCGAGAACACGTCCTTGACCGCGCAGAGATAGAGCTTGGAATCCCCGGCCCAATGCTCTGAGATGTCCGTGAGCCACAGCTGGTTCGGCTTCTCAGCGCGGAACTCACGACGAACCAGATCATCATGAACGGCAGGGCCAGGACGCTTGCCCGAGCCGCGACGGATCGAGTGGCAGCAGCGGACCTTCACGAGCCGACAGGCCTTCAACACCTGATGGTCCGACACGGCCAGGCCACGGCCGCGGAGCTCATCAGCCAGGAACCGGTATCCGAACTCCGGGTCATCGGCATGGGCATCGAGGACGGCGTTGGCGGCATGCGCGTCGGACCATTCCCGCTCGCTGACAGGTTCGGCCAGCCACTGGTAGTAGGCCTGACGGGAGAACCCGAGGACCCGGCAGGAGAGTTTCACGGGAATCCCGTCGCGGGCCAGGTCCTTCACGACGGGATAGGTCATTTTGGGGACTGACCCAATTTCAGGTTCGCCTGGGACAGATACGCGGCCGCACGCCGTAGGACCTCGTTCTCCATCTCCAACTCGCGGTTGCGGCGCTTGAGAGCCTTCAGCTCCTCGTTCTCAGCCTTGGTGATGCCGGGCCGGATCCCGGCCTCGACATCATCCTGGGCCAGCCAGCGCCGTAGGCAGGACTCGGCGATGCCGAAGTCCTTCGCGACCTGCGCGATCGGCATCTGACCCTTACGGGCGATCGCGACCACGTCCTGGCGGAACTCTCGGGGGTATGCAGCGGGCATGGGGTCATCCTTCCAGCAGTCCCTCCCGGGACCACAGATCAGATGTCAACCAAACTCACGGCAGACCCGGAAGCCAAGGCTGAACGTCGGCGGAAGGTTCTGGTCGGAGCGGGAGCGCTCACCGCCATCGCCGTGGTCGGCGGGCTGGTGACGCTCGCCGTGATTCAGAATCCTCCGCCCCAGGCTCGGGAGGACATTGAGATCGCCGGGCTGCAGACCTTCGAGGGGCTCAGCGCTAACCACGTGAGCACCCCTGTGGACTACGAGCAGTCGCCGCCGGTGGGTGGCGATCATGCCAGCGCCTGGCTCAACTGTGGGGTCTACACCGAACCGGTACCCAACGAGAATGCCGTGCACGCTTTGGAGCACGGTGCCGCCTGGGTCGCCTACGATTCCGAGGCGCTCTCACAGGAGCAAGTCGATGCCCTGCGGACGGCCCTACCGGCCGCCTATGTCGTCCTGGCCCCCTACGAGGGCCTGGATTCGCCCATCGTGCTTTCGGCCTGGCAGGCGCAGGTGGCGGTGGATTCCCCGGAGGATGAACGGATCGAGCAGTTCGTGGCCGAGTACTGGCAGTCCCCCGACGCGCCTGAGCCCGGGGCGGCCTGCACCGGCGGCCTCGACGCCCCTGGTCGGATCGCATAAGCGCTCTTCCCGACACCGACCGTCCGGTCCGACAGGATCCACGTTGAGGCGAGCCCTGCTGGTCCTCCCCGTCGGCGTGGTCCTCAGGGCCGTCGGCCGGGCTGAGGGGCGGCTGGTCACACCTTCGTCATCCCTGCCCGTAAAGGAGTCCGCGGGCCTCCGTGGCCGGCGATCTTCACGGAACCTTCAAGGTTGAGCCCTTCACCCGCGTCGGCGGGGCGGTCTACGGTCGATGGCAGGGCGGGCCGGCGAAGGCCGGTGCGTCGGATCAGATCGACGAAGGAGCACATCATGACCCATCACGTGAGCGCCATGCTGGACACCTACCCAAAGAATGTGGGCAACATCGACCGGCAGAAGCTGGCCGAGTGCATCCAGGCCTGCTTCGAGTGCGCCCAGACCTGCACGGCCTGCGCGGACGCCTGCCTGGCCGAGGACATGGTGGCCGACCTGAGGCAGTGCATCCGGTTGAACCTGGACTGCGCCGATGTTTGCGCCGCCACAGGCCGGATGCTGTCCCGGCAGACCGGCAACAACGTCGAGACCACCCGCGCCCTGCTCGAGGCCTGCCGGGCCGCCTGCAAGACGTGCGGGGACGAATGCGAGAGCCACGCCCAGATGCACGAGCACTGCAAGGTGTGTGCCGAGGCCTGCCGCCGGTGTGAGCAGGCCTGCGCGGACCTGCTCGTCACCCTGGGTTGAGCCTGCTGATGACCGTTCCCCCTTGAGGGCGGCCAGTCGTCCATGACGCGCGCAGGGAACCCGGACCACCGTGCTCCCTCGCCGCGGAAGGCTCCCATGGACTCGGAGAAGTATCAGAGGGTCAGGAACGGTGCCGGATTCGTCGCGGCGCTGGACCAGAGCGGGGGCAGCACCCCGGCGGCCTTGCACCTCTACGGGATCGACAAGGATGCCTACTCCGGCCCAGAGGAGATGTTCGACCTGGTACACCAGGTGCGCACACGTATCATCACCAGCCCCAGCTTCGACGGTGAGCGCGTCATGGGGGCCATCCTGTTCGAGAACACAATGAACCGCCAGGTGGAGGGTTCCCCCACGGGCGACTACCTGTGGAACAGCAAAGGCATCGTGCCCTTCCTCAAAATCGACCAGGGCTTGGCCCCGGAACAGCAAGGCGCCCAGCTCATGAAACCCATCCCGCACCTGGATGACTTACTGTCTCGAGCCGTCGAAAAGCACATGTTCGGGACGAAGATGCGCTCGGTCATCAAGCTGCCCGGGGACGGGGTGGGCTCCGTCGTGGAGCAGCAGTTCGGGCTCGCCCGTCAGATCCTCGTTACCGGGCTGGTGCCCATCATCGAGCCCGAGGTGGATATCCGCAGCCCCCGCAAGGCCGAGGTGGAGGACCAGCTCAAGGCGGCAATCCTCGCCCAACTGGACAAGCTCGGAGACGACCAGTCGGTCATCCTCAAAGTGACGCTGCCGGAGCGGGCGGACTTCTACCGCGAGTTCGTGGACCATCCCCGAGTGATCCGCGTCCTGGCCCTGTCGGGCGGCTATACCCGGGCCCAGGCCACCACCCTGCTGGCCCGCAACCACGGCGTGATCGCCAGCTTCTCCCGCGCCCTGACCGAAGGGCTGAGTACGGCCCAGAGCCCAGCGCAGTTCAATGCGGTGTTGGATGAGGCCATCAACGCGATCGCGACGGCCTCTCGCACCTGACCGGAGGCCATAGGACCGCTGCGGTAGTCCGCGGCCGCCGAAGCGGTGTCCGACCACCCCCCATTCCTGGGGCCGGGCACCGCCTCAGCGGCGTCTGCCGCGCAGTTCAACGGGCAGCCACCGAGGAGCGCACGAAGTCCTGGCGCACCCCCAAGGCGCGGTCGGTGCGCCGGATGGACTCGCCGCCGTCGTCGACGGTTCCGGTGAGGGCCCGGATCGCGTCGATGTTCTCGGGGACGACGATCGCCTGGTTGTCCACCGTGTAGGTGTAGTACAGCTCGTTGCCGTCCACGGTGAGGATGTCTTCCCAGAGGGCCACCTCATACATATCACCCCGGGGCCGGCCCAGGTCCTCCATGAGTTCCACGGTGCTATTGACCGCCACGACGCCGTCCGAGCGCCGGACGAAGGCGATCCGCGGCATCGCCCGGAACGCCTCCAACACCTCCTGCTTCTCGGCCGGGCGGGTGAGCTCGATCGTCCAGTAGTGCAGGTGGTTCTGAGTGTGGGCTCCCTTGGCGGCCATGGTGACCACGTCCAGGTCCGGGACCACCGACTGGGCGTCGGGCCCCTGATGGCTGGGGATTCGGCCCTCGGGGACGATGGTGTTCATGATCCCCGAGTGGTCCGATTCCCACGGATCGGTGGCCCGGCGGATGAGCACCCCCCGGGCCTTGGACAGCAGTCCGACGTCCTTCAGCGCGGTAAGGGCCCGGACGGTGGCGGTGGTATTGCAGGACACCACCCGGGTGCTGTCCCGGCCCAGGGCGGTGGCGTAGTTGGCGTGGGCGACGAAGGAGTGGCCGGTGAGATCGTGCTTCTCCCCGCCCTGGAACACGGATTTGACCCCGTGGGCACGGTAGAGCTCCAGGTTGCCGGCGCCCACCTGGGCCGGGGTGCAGTCCACCACGACGTCAACGTTCTCGAGCAGGTCGTGCAGGCCTCCGACGACGGGAAGGCCGGCATCCGCCATCACCGGTAGGGCCTGCTCGGTAGAGGCGTAGACGGGGATACCCTTCCCGGCCGCAGTCGCGATCCGGTAGTCAGCGATGACGTCACTGACTCCGACCAGCGCCATGTCCTCCTGGGCCCGGACCGCGTCGGCGACGCGTTTGCCGATGACCCCGTACCCGTTCACCGCGACCTTGATCTTGTCCTGCATGCTCGTCTCCTTTCCTGGAGGACCCGTTCCGGTTTCGGGGTCTATCGCCAGCCGCGTCTCACCGGATGCCCGCAGCGGACGACGGTGCTCAGAGCTTGTCGAGCATCTGTTGCATTTCGGTGATCTCGGCCTCCTGGTCGGCGATGACCTGCTCGGCGAGCTGCACGGCCTGCGGGTTCTGGCCGTCCTTGGCCTCGTCCTTGGCCATGTCCACGGCGCCCTTGTGGTGGGCGGTCATCTGCTCCAGGTACAACCGGGCGGCCTCGGTGCCCTGGGCCTGGTCGAGGGCGGTCATGTCCTCCTCGGACATCATCCCGGACATCCCGCCGTGGTCCATGCCCTCCATACCGTCCATGCCGTCCGTGTCCACGGGGTCTTGGCCCCAGGCGGTGAGCATGGAGTTCATGCGCTTGATCTCCGGCCCCTGGGCGTCGATGACCTTCTGGGCGAACGCGGCCACCTCCGCCGGGACGTCATCCTTGGCCAGCAGCATCTCGCTCATCTCAACGGCCTGCTGGTGGTGCGGGATCATCATTTGGGCGAACATCACGTCCGCGTCGTTGTGCTCGGCGGAGACCTCCTCAGCCGAACCGGTCGCCGTGGTGGACGGTGTCGCGGTGGCCGTGGCCGCAGGGGTGGCGGCCGGGGCGGAGCTGGTCGCAGTGGCCGAGGCCTCAGCGCCGGCGTTCTCGTCCTGGGCGCCGGTGCCGCAGGCGGTCAAGGTCAGGGCGGAGGCCAGGGCCAGGGCGGTCAGCGTCATGGTGCGTTTCATGGTGGGTCCTTCCACAGTGGGTTGAGGGTTCATATCAGAGTTCGCGCCAAGAGGCGCGATCAGGAGGTCGCGGGTTGAAGGGCAGCCTCCGGCCGGGGGGCGCCGAGGGGGGCCAGGTGGCCCGGGTCCAGGTTGATCCGGCGCAGCAGTTGGGCGTTGAGGGCGACCACGATGGTGGAGGCGGACATCAGGATCGCGCCCACCGCGGGGGAGAGCACGAACCCGATCGGGGCGAGCACGCCGGCGGCCAGCGGCACGGCGAGCACGTTGTAGCCGGTGGCCCACACCAGGTTCTGGATCATCTTGGTGTAGCTGGCCTGGGAGAGCTCGATCATCGACAGCACCGCGCGGGGGTCGTTGCTGGCCAGCACAACGCCGGCGGACTCCATGGCCACGTCGGTGCCGGCGCCGATGGCGATGCCGACCTCGGCCCGCGCCAGTGCCGGGGCGTCGTTGACGCCGTCGCCCACCATGGCCACGGACAGTCCCCGGGACTGCAACTCGGTGACCTTGGTGTCCTTGTCCTGGGGGAGGACCTCGGCGAAGACCTCGTCGATGCCCAGGTCCGCCCCGACGGCCTCGGCGACCTGGCGGGCATCGCCGGTGATCATCGCGACCTTGATGCCGCGGGCGTGCAGGGCGGCCACGGCGGCCCGGGACTCGGGGCGGACCTTGTCCTCCACGGCGACCGCGCCGATAACGGACCCCTCGCGCAGCACGTGCAACACCCCGGCCCCGCGCGCGGTCCAGGAGGCGGTGTGCTCAGTGATCTCCGCCGGCATGGTCAGGTTAAGCTCGCGCAGCATGTTCGGGCCCCCGACGAGGATCTCGGAGCCGTCCACGGTGGCGCGCACCCCGCGGCCCATGGCAGCACTGAAGTCCGTGCCGCGCTTGCGCAACGTGCTGGCCTGCGGGTGCTGCCCGGCGGCGGTGACGATGGCCCGGGCCACGGGGTGCTCGCTGTCAGCCTCGGCCGCGGCGGCCACCGCCAGCAGTTCTGCCTCGGACACGCCGGGCATCGCGGTGACGGCGGTGACGACGTGGGCGCCCTCGGTCAGGGTGCCGGTCTTGTCGAACAGGACCACGTCGATGGTGCGCATCCGCTCCAGGGCCATCCGGTCCTTGATCAGGACCCCGGACTTGGCGGCCTTCTCCGTGGAGAGGGCGATCACCAGCGGGATGGCCAGGCCCAGGGCGTGCGGGCAGGCGATGACCAGCACGGTCACGGTGCGGGTGACCGCGTCGGTGGGCTGGCCGATCGCGGTCCACACGATCGCGGTGATGATCGCCGCAACCAGGGCGAACCAGAACAGCAGGGCCGCCGCCCGGTCCGCCAACGCCTGGGCCCGGGAGGAGGACTCCTGGGCGTCGGCGACCATCCGCTGGATCCCGGCCAGGGTCGTGTCGGTCCCGACGGCGGCCACCTTCACCCGCACGGTGTTGTCGGTGGCCACGGTCCCAGCGACCACCGTGTCCCCGGCCTGGCGCAGCACGGGCTTCGACTCCCCGGTGATCATCGCCTCGTCGAACTCCGCGGCGCCCTCGAGGATGGTCCCGTCGGCCGGCACCCGGGCCCCGGCCCGCACTAGCACCACATCGCCCACGGCCAACTCGGTGATCGGCACGGTGATGGTGTCACCGTCCACGACCTTCTCGGCCTCCTCCGGCAGCAGCGCCGCCAGCGCGTCCAAGGCGGAGGAGGCCGCGCCCAGGGCGCGCATCTCCATCCAGTGGCCCAGCAGCATGATGACCACCAGCAGCGCCAGCTCCCACCAGAAGTCCAGCATCAGGTCCCCGATGCCCAGGGTCGTGACCCAGGAGGCGACGAAGGCCACCGTGATGGCCATCGCGATCAGCAGCATCATCCCGGGCTGGCGGGCGCGCAACTCGGTCAGCCCGCCCTTCAGGAAGGGCATGCCGCCATAGAGGTAGATCACGGTGCCCAGCACCGGGGCGATCCACGCCGAGCCCGGGAACTCGGGGACGTGGTAGCCCAGCAGCTGCCCGACCATGTGGCTGAAGAACACCACCGGGATGGAGAGCACCAGTGAGACCCAGAACCGGTTCTTGAACATCGCGGTGGAATGCCCGGCGTGCTGACCGTGGTCGTGGACCTGGTGGTCCTCGTCCAGGGCCGAGTGGGCGTGGCCCTGGGGCATGGCCTGCCCGTGGGTGGCCGCGTCCGCGGGGTGGTGGGCGGCATGGTCGGTGTGGTTGGCGTGGCCGGCGTGGGGGTTCGGGTCTGGGTGTTCGGCGGTCTGGTCGGTGGGGTGATCGTGGTGGTGCGGGGTGCTCATGGTGTTCCTTCTGCTCGGCGGTCTGTTCGGCGACCGGCTCGGCGGTGGGGCGCCGACCTCGAGGGGATGGGTCGGTTAGATCCGGACGCGGTAGCCGGCCGCTTCGATGGCCGTCCGCACGGAGTCCGCGGAGGCGGGCCCGGTCACGGTGACGGGGGAGGCCCCGCCGGCGACCAGTTCGACCCGGACATCGTCCACCCCGTCCAGGGCGCTCACGGCCTCGGCGACGGAGCCCACGCAGTGTCCGCAGGTCATGCCCTCCACCTGGTAGGTCGCGTCGCCGGCGCTCGTCCCGGTTGGGTCGGCACTCTGGCGCCCGGCGGGGGCGGTGGCGTCGGCGGCTGGGGCGCAGCACGAGCAGCCGTTGGTGGCCCCCGGCAGCGGGGTGCGGGCGGATTCGGTCATGACGGTCTCCTTCAGGTCTGAGGGCGGCGCCGGACGGCGCCTCTCCTCTTGGTATATACCCCCCGGGGGTATCATTCAAGGGGTGGAGCGCCGGTGTTCACGGTGGATAAACGGGTGCGCCGGTAGGTGGGCTGGTCGGGGGGCTGCTTGGTGGGCAGGTCGATGGTGAACGTCGCCCCGGCCGTGGTGGAGGTGGCGCTCAAGGTGCCGCCGTGGGCCTGGATGAGAGCTCGGGAGATGGCCAGGCCGACCCCGGAGCCGCCGTGGTCACGGTCGCGGGCGGTGTCCCCGCGGTAGAAGCGTTCGAAGACGTGCGGCAGGTGCTCGGGAGAGATCCCCTCCCCGGTGTCGGTGACGCTGAGCGTGACCCCGGACGGGCTTTGTCGGGCCTCGAGGGTGACCCGGCCCCCGGCCGGGGTGTGGCGCAGGGCGTTGGTGAGCAGGTTGCCCAGGACCTGGCCCATGCGCTGGCGGTCCACGTCCACGGCCAGGCCCGGATCGGCGTCCATGGTCAGGGCCACGCCCTTGGTGGCGTAGGCCTCCTTGTGGGCCTCGGTCGCGGCATGCAGCAGCCCGCTGACCCCTTGGGGGCTGCGGTCCAGTTCGATCCGGCCCTCCTCGGCGCGGGAGACGTCGTTGATGTCCTCCACCAGCCGGGTCAACCGGGCCAGCTGCTCGCCCATCAGCTCACCGGTGGGCTCGTCCCAGTGGGACACCCCGTCTTGCAGGGCCTCGTGGTAGACGGTCAGCACGGAGACGGGGGTGCGCAGCTCGTGGGCCAGGTCCGAGAGCATCCGTCGACGGGTGTCCTCGGTGCGCTGAAGCCGTGCGGCCATGGTGTTGAAAGACCCTGCCAGCTCCTCCACCTCGGTGCCGGCGCCCATGGCCGGCACGCGGGTGTCGTACCGTCCACCGGCCATGGCCTTGGCCGCCTGGGTCAGGGCGTTGATCGGACTCTGGATCCGGCGGGCGACATGCCAGGTCAATGCCAGACAACAGATCAAGGCCGTGGCCAGGGCCACGCCCAGGGTCCAGAAATTGGCGTCCCGGTAGGCCTGCTCCACGTGCAGCATCTGGGCTGCATCGTGTCCGGCCCCGGCCTGTTCCAGGTGCTCGTGGAACAGTGGTGGGCCGGCCAGGGAGGCCACCACCACCGCGGCCAGCACGCTGGCCCCCACCACCAGCAGCTGGGCGAGGAAGAACCGGGCCGCTAATCCTTGGTAGCGCCGCCGGCCGGTCATTGCTCCGCCATCCGGTAGCCGACCCCGCGGACGGTGTCGATATAGCGGGCCGGGTCCGCGTCGAGCTTGCGGCGCAGGTTCTTGATGTGCACGTCCACGAGCCGTTCATCGCCCACCCAGGCCGGGTCCCAGACGATATCGATCAGCTGGCGCCGGGAGAAGGCCTGGTGCGGGCGCCCCGACAAGGCGGCCAGCAGGTCGAACTCCGTGCGCGTTAGTTGCACCACCTGGCCCGACACGCGGGCCTCGTGGGCGGCCAGGTCGATGACCAGGTCACCGCAGACCCGTTCCGGTTCGGGGGCTGACACCGTTGTGCGCGGCCGGCGCATGACCGCCCCCACCCGGGCGACCAGCTCCCGGACGCTGAAGGGTTTGGTGATGTAGTCATCGGCCCCCACCGCCAATCCCTCCAACCGGTGGTGCTCATCGCCGCGGGCGGTGAGCATCAGCACATAGCACTCGGAGAAGGCCCGCACCCGCCGGCACACCTCGATCCCGTCCAGCCCGGGCAGGCCCAGGTCCAGGACCATCACGTCGGGCTCGTGAACCCGGGCGGCCTGCACTGCGGCCGGGCCGGTGTGGGTGAGGGCCACCTCGTAGCCGGCCCGCTCCAGGTAGGTGGCCACCATGCGCGCCAGCGGCTTCTCGTCATCGACCACCAACACCCGGCCGGCCGCCGGACCAGTCCCAGTGTCAGTCCCAGTGCCAGTGCCAGAGTTCATGGGTCCAGTCTCGCTCTGTCTCGCGCCCCGGCGGCTCAGAACGGTGCCGGGGCGGGGAATCTTCATCGAATCTTCAAGGCAAACCGCCCCATCCCGGCGCGTCACCGGCCGACAATGGTAGAAGCCCCGCCTTTTGGCCCGGGGCGGAAAGGCTCCATGACCCCCCTGACCCGCAGAACCCTGATCGCCGGCGGGCTGACCCTGCTCGGCGCTGGCACCCTCACCGCCTGCGCCGCGCCGAACCCCGCGACATCCCCGGCGGCCGGCACCGGCACGCAGGGCACCGGCACGGCCATCACCCACGTCCATGCCCTCACCCGGGACCCCGAGTCCGGTGAGGTGCTGCTGGCCACCCACCAGGGCCTGTTCCGGCTCCAGGACGGGGAGCTGACCCAGGTCGGTCCGGTCGTGGACTTCATGGGTTTCACCCTGACTCCCGAGGGCCGCTACCTGGCCTCGGGTCACCCCGCGCCGCGCACCGACCTGCCCGAGCCGCTGGGCCTGGCCGAGTCCACCGACCGGGGCCAGAGCTGGACGGTGCTCTCCCGCGGCGGCGCATCCGATTTCCACGCCCTGGCCGCCGGCCCGAACGGGGTCCTCGGCTTCGATGGGCAACTGCGCGCCAGCACCGACGGCCTCACCTGGCAGAGCCTTGAGATCCCCGTCGCCCCGGCATCGCTGGCGATCTCCCCCCAAACCGGGACCGTGCTGGCCACCACCGAAACCGGCATGTTGCGCTCGACCGACCACGGCGCGACCTGGACCACCCTGGACACCCCCCAGCTGATGCACCTGGTCGCCTGGGCCGATGACACCACCGCCGTGGGCGCCGGCACCGAGGGACACCTGCTGACCAGCACCGACGCCGGCGACACCTGGACCGCCAGCGACCGCCCGGTCGGCACGGCCACCGCCCTGGGAACGGGCATCACCGACGACGGGCAGACCGAAGCACTGCTGGTCGTCGGCTCGACCGTGCTGTCCACCACGGACGGCGGGAACACCACCGAATCGCTGCTGTGACCTCCTCCCGCCGCCCCCTGTCCGGCTGGCCCGCCCTTCGAACCGTTCTGGGCACCCTCGTGTTGATCCTGGGCCTGCTCGGGATGCACGCTGGTACGGGCACCAGCGCGGCTTGGGCCGCCACCGGTACGGCCGCCGCCACAACTGTTCATCACCTCGGGCCGGGGGCCATCGGTCCGGCCGGCATGGTGCCCGAGGTCGTGCTCCCGGCCGAGCCTGCCGGGGATGAGGCAGCCGACCCCGGGCTGCCGGTCTGTGCCCTGGAGGCCGTGGACGATACCTGCGCCTCGGCCCTGACCAAGGCACCTGTCGTGTCCCACTTGGCCTCCCGGGCCCTCCTGCCTAGCCCCGGTGGGGGACTGACCGCACCACCCCTGCCCTGGGTTGCCCATTTCCGGCCCCCGTGGACCCTTCACTGGCTCAACTGGCCATCAGCCGCACCTAAAGCCCCCGGCCGCGCCCCACCGGTGAGCGCAGGGTCCGCCAATACCTCCGGGTGACAGCGGCACGCAGCCCCGGTACGCCACCGGCCTCACCCAGCAACTGATCAGCCATGCCCGGCCCCGTCGCGCCCGCCTGCGACACGGGGCCGGATGACGGAAAGAAGAACCGATGACCTCCTCACTGACCACCCGCCGCACCTTCCTGGGCGCCTCCGTCGGGGCCCTGGCGCTGGCCGGGCTGGCCGCCTGCGCCGATCCCGCCATCAGCCCCCAACCGTCAGGGCGCATCCTGCCCACCGACCCGCTGGTCGCCGAGTACGAGAAACGACGCGCCGCCTCGGGCAGCACCGTCACCCACCGGCTCTCCGCCGCACCCCTCGAGACCTCCGTCCAGGGTCGGGGCCTGACCACCTGGGGATACAACGACGGCCTCAACGGGCCGCTGCTGCGCGCCCAGACCGGGGACCTGCTCAAGGTCAGCGTCGCCAACGACCTGCCCGAGGACACGAGCGTGCACTGGCACGGGCTGGCCCTGCGCAACGACGCCGACGGAGTCCAGGGGGTGACCCAGGACCCCATCGCCGCCGGAGGACGCTATACGTACGGCTTCCGGCTGTCCCATCCGGGCACGTACTGGTACCACTCCCACTTCGACACCCAGCGCGAACGCGCCCTGTACGGGGCCCTGATCGTCGAGGACCCCAACGAGCCCCTCAGCTACGACCAGGAATGGGTCGTGATCCTGGACGACTGGCTCGACGGGATCACCGGAACACCGCAGGACGTCGTCGAGGAACTCTCCGCCGGGATGGACATGTCCGGCGACATGGAGGGCATGGCCGGCATGGCGGGCATGGACCACGGGTCCATGAGCCAGGACAGCTCCTCGGGCATGCCCATGAAGCACATGCTCATGGGCGCTGAGAGCGACTATCTGGGCGGGGACGCCGGCGACGTGAAGATCCCCGTGCACCTGTTCAACGGCCGCCCCCCATCCGACCCGGACACCTTCTCCAGCACCCCGGGCAACCGGATCCGCCTGCGCTTGATCAACGCGGCCGGAGACACCGCCTACCGGGTCGGGATCCCCGGCCAGGAACTGACCATCACCCACACCGACGGGTTCCCGGTCCAGCCCCGCCAGGCCGATGCCGTCGTCCTGGGGATGGGCGAACGCCTGGACGTGCTGATCACCCTCGGCGACCAGGCGGTGCCCGTACTGGCCCTGCCCGAGGGCAAGACCGGCCACGCCTACGGCATCATCGCAGCCGGTCCAAAGACCACGCTCTCCGGTCGGCTCCCACAGACCCTGGGCGGAACCGTGCTCGATGGCAGCCGACTGAAGGCACACGAATCCGTCCTGCTCCCACCCAAGGACCCGACCAGGACCCACGAGGTACGCCTCACCGGGTCGATGATGGAGTACGACTGGGGCATCAACGGGCGACGCTTCGACCCGGCCAACCCCTTCGAGGGCGCCTTCGAACTCCGGTTGGACGAACGCGTGCGGGTCACGATGACCAACGACACCGACATGTGGCACCCCATGCACCTGCACGGCCACACCTTCCAGCTGGCCGACCATGGCGCCCGCAAGGACACGGTCATCATCAAACCCCGGCAAACCATCGTCTTCGACTTCGAGGCGGACAACCCGGGCCAGTGGCTAACCCACTGCCACAACGCCTACCACGCCGAGGCCGGGATGATGGGCGTCTTCTCCTACATCCACTGACCCTCCCGCCCGGCCCACACCCCTCCATCCACGGGGGGATCGCACGGTGGCCGCCCAGGAAAGAACATGCCTTTATCGCTCACCCCCACCCACCGTGCCCAGCCCGCCCGAGACCTCTGGCCCGGCACCCCCGTCCTGACCCGTAGGAGGAAATAAATGGGCGAGTACTTCGCTCAGACGGTCCAATCCGGCGCCCTGCTGCTGGCCATCCCCCTGGCCGCCATCGCCGGAATCGTCTCCTTCCTCTCGCCGTGCATCCTGCCGCTCGTGCCCGGATACCTGGGCTACGTCTCCGGACTGTCCGACCCCACCCGCCCGGACAACCGCCGCCGGGTGATGACCGGAGTGGGCCTGTTCATCCTCGGCTTCGCCGCCGTCTTCACCCTCTACGGGGCCGCCTTCGGTCTGATCGGCGGCTGGTTGCTGCGCTGGCAGGACCTGCTGATCCGCATCCTCGGCGTCCTCGTCATCCTCATGGGACTGGCGTTGATGGGCATGCTCACCTTCCTGCAACGGACCACGACCCCCTCCTTCACCCCCCGGACCGGCCTGGCCGGAGCCCCACTGCTGGGCCTGGGCTTCGGCCTGGGCTGGACACCCTGCATGGGACCGACCCTCAGCGCCGTGCTGGCCCTGAGCACCACCACCGGAGGGGCATGGCGCGGGGCCCTGCTCGGCTTCGTCTACTGCCTGGGACTGGGCATACCCTTCGTGCTCGTCGCCAGAGGCCTGGGCTGGGTCAGCACCGCACTGGGCTTCGTGCGCCGCCACATGCGCGCCTTCAATATCGCCGGCGGCACCCTGCTCGTGCTGGTCGGCGTCCTGATGGCCACCGGAATCTGGACGGCGTGGATCTACCAACTCCAGAACCTCGCCGGAACCTTCACCACCCCCGTCTAGGGCGTGTTGCTAAAGGAATCGGGGAGGTGGGTGCGCAAGTCTGAGGGCATGTCGAGTCATGCCATCTCAGACGAGCTCTGGGCCGTGATCGGCCCACTGTTCCCGGAAGCGAAGACCACCGGGCGCCCGCCCGTGGATCGGCGCACGGTCGTGGAGGCCACCGCGTGACGGTTCCGCACCGGGGCGCCGTGGCGGGATCTGCCCGAGAGGTTCGGGAACTGGAACTCGATCTACAAGAACTTCAACCGGTGGGCCGCCCAGGGGGTGTGAGAGCAGGTGCTGGAGAAGACCCAGTCCATGGCCCAGGCGGCCGGGGAACTGGACTGGGTCGCCTCAATCGATTCCACGATCGTGCGCGTCCATCGGCACGGTGCGACCCTGCCCCGCACCACAGGGGGCCTGGATCAACTACAAGAAATCAGGGGACGAGCCGGCTAATCATGCGATCGGGCGTTCCCGTGGTGGCCTGACGGCGAAGAATCATCTGGTCCGTGACGGCAAGGGACGGGCTCTGGCGTTCGTAGTGACCGGCGGCCAGGTCGCGGGCACCTCGATGTTGGCCACCACGATGGAGCAGATCAGCGTTGCCGGGGCCCGTGGCCGGCCCAGGACACGCCCGCAGAGGCTGATCGCGGACAAGGGCTACCCCTCGAAGGCGAACCGGGCCTGGCTGCGCCAGCATGGCATCGCGGCCACGATCCCCGAGCGGGCCGACCAGATCGCGCACCGGCGCAGACGCCCGGGCCGGCCGATCGACTTCACCGAAGACCAGCGCCAGCGCTACCGGGGCCGTAATGTCGTGGAGCGGTGCTTCAACCGGCTCAAGCAGTGGCGAGGGATCGCGATGC
>ERZ501013.49-NODE-49-length-21922-cov-4.308227_pt1 | contig 21922 bp, 40 predicted proteins | sample MGYA00248834_ERZ501013 | MGnify/ENA primary metagenome ERZ501013 (study PRJEB25958, sample SAMN03398545) | human skin metagenome | study: EMG produced TPA metagenomics assembly of the Human Skin Microbiome Metagenome (human skin metagenome) data set.
ATCTAGATCTACATAGGACAGGTTGATGTACTCATTGCTTGAGTTCTTCCGTAGAACATTGTAGCCGCTGTCCGGGTAGATGCAGCCGATGCTTAGAGGGATATCATTCCACTCCGGGGCACCTTCAATAAATAGCGAGGCGTTTTCGCGGTAGATCTTCAAAGCCTCGTGCAGGTTCTCTGCACTAGAGGCTGAGTCAATGATCCCTCGAATAGCCTTCTCGTAGAAAGACTCAAGAATATTGACAATGAACTTTCGAGTCTTCTCCGTGAACTGTACGCCCTCCCGGTTAGGAGACAGATCAACAGAGTCAATGTCTGCCTCAATGACGGTGATGTTGTCCGACATCAGCACAGCCGCGTCACGAAGTTCCTGGGAGAGGTTGGTCGTCAGGGACGCCTCAGGGATCAGGTAGTAAACCCCTCCCATGACAATGTATACCCCGTCCTCAATCGGGCGTGGATACGTGCCAGAGAACATGTGGATGTTGGTATTGAAACCATCAACGTCCTCGTGGGTGGCCAGAAGGTTGCATACCTTGTTCTTGGAGTAGTCCCAGTCTGAGCCGTCAGTAACTGTATCCTTGTACGAGAGGTACGGGCTGATGTTCGTGACATCGATGTTGTCCGTGCCCATGAAGAACAGGAACTTACGGAGTTTGTCGTTGAATCGGTATACATCCGAGACAGGAATGGAGATTGCTGTGCCGTTCGGCTTACCGGGAACCTCAGTCACGGACTCGACAAGGATCTGCGGCATGGCTGATCCGGTCTTGGTGACCGTCATCTTGATTCGGGTGCCGTCCTTAGTGGTCGTCACAGAGAACTGATCCGCAATTGCTAGGCCAGACTTAGCGCCGATGCCCCACCCACCAATATCGTCAGAAGAGGTATTCTTGGTGGAGGAGAAGTATCCGGAGTAGACATCTCGAATGGTGTCCATATCCATGCCTGTGCCCTCATCACGCACCACAAATACTGGGATGGTGTCGGTCGGAGCAATGACCTCGATGGATCCTCCAGTGGTCCGTGTAGCGTCAATTGCATTTGCAATGTATTCACGGATCACTGCGGTCTCGGGATCGTTATAGATGTTGGAGAATGCGAAGGCAATGTGCCTATGGGCATCCTCCGAGATCTTCATGTCGATTACCTCGGCGTACTCCACGTTGGTGTCGGAGACGCCTGCAACCTCTAGGACATCGGTCCTCATGTATCAGCCTTCCGTTGGTGTCTGTACGGTCAAGCCTACATGAGGACCGATGAGGTGTCAATCGTCCTGGTCTGGGGCGTAGACAAGAACTAGAGGGCCATCGAACTCCTGCACCCTGTCAAGCGGGTCACGAGTATTCAGCCATTCATAGATCCAGTCGCCCTCCTCCGATTGTACGTACGGTCGATACTGCCAGGCCAGGCCAGACTGATCAATCACTACCGAAAATGGCGGGAGGTAGTAAACATCACTGTAGTCTACCTCTGAGTAGAGCCTAAACTCTGTAATCACATTGCTTCCTTAGATAGTTCACTCATAATTTCTAGATACTCCTTGACCTGGGATACAACTTCCTGGGCAGTACACCCGTCTTCTACCATCTCATCCATCGACTGACTCATAGCCACATGGACTCCCTGACTGAATGAGGCAAACGTGCTCAGTCTGATCCAGGACTGCCTCATATCCTCACTATTGAGATTCTCCACAAGAATGTGCGCTACGGGCTCCATAGCATTTCGATAATCCCTGAGGAACTTCTCAGGTGTCTCAGTGCCAGTCAACGATGTCACCCACTTCGGTGGCAACCATCATAGCATCCTGGTCAAGACCGTACCACTTACCGTCTGCGGCCAGGGCCGGTGACGCGACGATCCTGCCGTCCTTGAGAATAATCTCTGCAACCTTTGACTTTGGGATGTCCGGAAGAGGAGACTTATTGACCTCCCTACAGAGTGTATTTACCTGATCTGTTGGGATAAGAAATATGCCCACAAACAGTTCTATCCCGCCACCAGGGACTGGTACTGCCCTAAGTAGTCCAGTAACGGTCTGGTTATTGTTGAGCGTTGCCTTAACCCACGAACCACTGAGGTCAAAAGCATCTTCCTCATTTACACTCACTTATTTGATCCTTTCTCGATCTGTACTACATGAAATGGACCCGAGGAGTAGATATCGTTCTTCACTGCATACGTCATATGCTCGATAGGATCTGCCTGTGGCCGCATATCAAAGGATACCTCTGCATAGTGAGACCCTGATCCTACCGAGTAGAACCCCGACTTATTCTGTGTAACAGACAGGTCCGGTCCTACCTCATACACATAATCTGTCCCCTTGATCCACACCAGGATACCAAAGTTAGGTCCATAAACAAACTCAGACCCTGGAGGGAATGACCTGTTGAGATGGTCCCTAATAGCAGGGACAAGAACTACCTCAACAAACGCTGAGGCAGTTGCAGGACTAGTGACCTTCATCTTGAAGGCCTTCTTAGGCAGTCTCAGAGACTTAAGAGCAGTCTTCACTGAGACATGTCCTGAGAATCCAATAACGATATTGGGTACGCCAACAGGGGAGAAGATCTTAGAGTCAGTTTCTGCCAACTCTGAGGCCTTCCCCCCTGATGTCATTTGGGTATCTGCAATGCCGATGAATCGGTCGGAGGCTGGATTTGTCATAAAGATAACTGTTGTCATGCCTCCAGTATAGGGCATCAGCCTATCTCATGCAACTTCCACTCGTAAGAAATTCTCTCTACTACATTGTAGAAGTGGTTAGAGAAGTCCTCATCAGTGATATCCCATTCCTTAGATCCCAGCCACTGAGCAAACTCCGCCCAGTTTTCCACATCAAAGTACTCGAAACGATCACCCCACGACCACCAGTAGTTAGAGGTCTCAACGGTCTTTCCGCTATCAGACTCGAACACCAGAATTTCGTCTCGTGTCGTGCTAGTTGACATGCAGAGTTCACATGTCCCGAACGTCTCCTCGTACGGCTCGCTGTACTTTACGTCCTTGAGTTTGATCTTCACTTGAATGCCTCGATTCCTACTAGTTCTGCGATTGACGGAAGATTTAGCACTTGGTCACCCGTAATGCTTGTGGTTACAAACTCCTGGAGAGTCTTGCCCTCCTCGCCAAGCGCATTGATGATCTTCTGTGCTCGGTCACTGGACTCACCCTTAAGGGCCTTATTTAGATCGTTTCGAGCAGACTTCACGGTCTTGTACCACTCAGTCTTGTACTTTGTCATCTTCTGCTCTGCATCAATGACAACAACGCCCTCAACCTCCATCGTATCCGAGTACTCAAGAGCCTTGCGGAGGTCTTCTGGAGTTTCACATACTCCGAGTCCTGGTCGGTCCCAGTAATTGACCATGTAGACATTATGGTACATATTCGGATCGTACATGAGGATGTGCCTGATCAGACCCAGCGCGTCCTGGGATGCCAACTCAAACCGCTCCTGGTTCTTGATCCCGTTCAGGATGTAGGCAGAAGGGGTCTCATACAGTTCAATATGGGGATCACTGCTCGGGTCAACAAACTCAATTGCCAGCGAAATGTCGGCAAGACGCATTACAGTGGAGATTGCAGTCAGTGTTTCCGGGCTTAGATCCTTCTTGATGAAATTCTCGGCATGGCGGGAATAGTCAGTCACACCAGACTTAGAGAAGAACGTCAACTCACCGTTAACGACGGAGGCAATGACGAGATATCCATTGTGCTTAGGCTGGACTAGTACCGGATACTTGGCGTCATTGATGAACTCATCCATCGTTGGGCCAAGACGCTCCCCGATCCCAAAGAACTTCTCGAAGCCTCGTGCTAGCACCCTGCCGTCCTTGTCGAGGAACAGACCTCGTGCGGCAGTGGTGTGGCGATCCCACTTGGACTTGTAGAAGGCTTGGCGGGTGAAGTTGCAGGCGAACACGCCTGGAAGGGTCTCCTTGACCTTGACGTAGGGGTGGTCGGACATGCGATCTAGTAGATTGGTCATGGTGACTACAGTACCTCAGGTTCGATTGGTAGGTCAACTGTCTCAGTACCCGTCAGATGAGCCACTGTATCTGCTATCTTCTGAAAACTAGAATCAAACTTCATGTCACGAGGGTCACCCTCATTTCCGGTAACCTCTTTGTACGCTCTAGCCATGTAAGGAAACATCTTCTCTCGCCACGCTTGTAGTTCTTCCTCGGAAGCCTCAAATGGTGCTGGAGCCTCAAGCCCAGAGTACTTAAACATCCTACTGCTAATCTCTACAAGTTGCAGAATCGTCACCGGATTGTCTGCCATTTCAGTCCTCCTTAGCGTACTCGTAAGAGTACGTGCCATCCTGGGACAGCCTGACAGCGCTGAGCACTCCGCCCTCCTCCACCTTGGACTCAAGCGGGAACAGACTCGGGAACAGTCCGTTAGGGGTCTCTACGTCAGTCCCGTAGTCGTTTCGGTGGCCGAAAAACTGACGAACCGTTGGAGGATTCGACTCATATAGCGGAGGCATGAAGCCTTCGTACGTGCCGATGTTCAGGTAGGTCTGAGACCGGATACCGCCTCCGATGTAGTAGTCGTAGTCCGGGTTGAGACCTACGACACGACGGCCACCGATGTTCTCAATGATCCCGTAGTTGATTCCTGCGTGGGTGACCACGTTCTCGTACTGGCCGTACTTGAAAATGAATACGGTCTTTGGCTGGGAAACCAACTTGAGCAGTGACTTGTGCTTGCTTTCCGGGATGACCGAGATGGTGGTGTTCATCGACTGGTTGAACGTCCGAGTCCCCATCAGGGTCTGGCGCACGGACCTCTCGTGGTTGCCTTCCACAACGGTCACGTTGCGGCGTGGAGGCCACATCAGATCTAGCACCTTCTCTGGGGTAGGGCCTCGGTCAAACAGGTCTCCAGCGAAGACCCAGTGCTTGTCCTTGTCGTCCATCCCGCCGCACTGCTCGATGAGTCGCTCAAGGGCGTTGCCGCATCCCTGAACGTCACCAACAACGATGACTTCCTTCTTGTCATTCAGGTCTACGACATCCAGAGAAATCTCGTTGAGCACGAAATCCCAGTGATCCTTGTAGATGTGCTCCGCCTCAGGGTGCGGCTCGTATGCGGACAACTGGTCAAACATCCGACTGATCGTGTCCACACCTACGTGCTCCCGACCCCCACGGAAGGCATCCCTCAGGATGATCTGATCCAGAGACAGGTCGTTACCGAACGACAGGACAAAGACCTTGTACCCGTAGTCCCTGGCCATTCCTAGCCAGGGCTTCAGGGCATTTCGGGACGTGTTGGTGTTGTCGATGAAGAGGGTCTCCCCGTTCGACATGCGGTACCGAGCGGCCTCGTGCACTGCCTTGACGGCTGAGGTCGTCACAGCCTTCCGGATCGAACGGACCTCCTCTCCATCGCCGTCGTGGGCGTTGATGGTGAACATGTCCCGCATGTCGTCGTAGGAGAGGGTGTTACGCTGTAGTCCGTGCTCTCGGATGAATGAGGACTTCCCCGATGCGGGGACGCCCTGTAGAGCGAACAACTTTCTCATATGTCTTTTGTCCTTTGTCTTTTGTCGTAGTCGGACTAGTGGTCTTCCTCGTCCGAGTGGCACTCGCACTGGCAGACAGATCCGCCAGTTGCTCCGGGGCAAGCGTAGCACATGGACCCGTCCAAGCACCAGGCGTACTTGGCGTTGGAGCCGTTCTTCTTAGTCTTCATGTACCCCTATGGAGAATCGAACTCCAATCGACGGTGTGAAAAACCGTTATCCTAACCTTTAGACGATAGGGGCCTGTCCCTGGTCTTTCGACCGATTGTAACCATCTGCGGGACAACAGACAGTTCTGCGCCCCAGGCGGGAGTCGAACCCGCATGTGTCCAGTTACCCTTTCAATGGATTAGAAGGCCAAGGGGATACTGGGGCTAGGGTCCGTGACGTGGACTAGCCGTTGTCGTCAACTACCTTGAGCGTATCGTGCTCTGTCGTCGGCGTCAAGTGCCCCCGCCAGGAATCGAACCTGGATGACCGACCTAGGAAATCGGCGTCGTATCCATTGGACCACAAGGGCAGGCGGCACCCGAGGGATGCCTGTGGGGGTGTGTCAATCCTTGATCGGCTTATAGTCGAATGCCTCTACGGGAACCTTCTTGACCTCATATGGATCACCGTCAAGTTCTGATCCATCCCACGAATTGTAGTACCCATCAATACGATAGAGCCTGCCATTATACTCAAGTACCACATAGTACTTATCCCCAGCGCCCTCAAATCCTCCCTCTGTGTGCTCATGCCGCAGAGGGATTCCATCAACCGTCGCAGGAAATCCGGTAACGCTTAGCCGCCAAGTAACTTCATCGATACCCGATTCAACGGCACCACAGTAGTTTACATTCTCTTCGATGAACTTCTGTACCTCTGTCGAGTCGAGATTTCCATCTCGCACATCAGTCAGAAACTTTACGATATCCATTACATCTTCTCCTTGAATGGTAGTAGTCTGTGTGAGTTACTTTTATGGGCATTTACGTAGTTAACATCTGGATTGATGAATCTAGAATAATTATCTACGATGTATAGGGGAAACCATCCTTTAGAAAAGGATGTAATAGTCTTCTTGATTGCCCAGGAGTACGCCCGCTTAGGGCTGTAGGTGTATCCGCTAGGGATGATCAGTCGCTCTAGTGCGGTCGCGTACGCCTCCTCATATACTAGTCGATCCTTGTCTCTCGTGTCAAGAGACTCGAACTTCTCTCTTGACACTGCCACCTCGTGGCCGTCCCTGAGAATGGACTTGAAAAGAGGCTCATCATAGTAGGCTACCGAGGCATGGATAGAATCATGGTCATAGACCCTATGGACATTTGAGTTGAAGAACTCTTCAGGAGATGCCTCCAGGTTTGCCTTCTTCTTACCGTGTAGATCAGACCAGATTGGGTAGAGAATGTCATAGAGTTCTGGGATAAGGACTGCGCCCTTGTTCTTCATCTTTACGACATCAGACATGTGCTTATTCCATGTCCCATGCAGGTCCCAAAAAGAGTGGGATACCTTGATGGTATAGAGTTCGTCTAGGGTAGCCACATCTCCGAATTTCCAGGATGTAAGTCGATCATCCCAGAAAGTCTCGGCACCAGGTACTTCCTTGTCGGAGAAGTAGTCGAGGTCCTTCGGATCCCTGCCGACATCTATCCAATGGGATAGTGCGGCGGATCCTACCAATGTCTTTGTCAACTGATCGTCCTAAACATGCTTGTCCGGCTTCTGTAGGTGTTGTCACCATCCTAGCCAGGATGGTCTACGCTGTCAAGTCTCAGCGGAGATCTTACGTCGGAAGTCCAGGAGTCGAACCTGGCATCTTCTGGACCTCACCAGACGATCTACCATTGATCTACCTTCCGTGGAGGGCCTACCACCCCAGAGATGGTAGGTCTAGACAGCGACTGGCCCGACTCTCTGGGAGTCTGCGCTTGGCCAGTGCAGTGAGAGGTGCAGGGCGCGATCCTGCAATCTCCGCGAAGTACGCGGCGTTTTCCCAATTAAACTAACCTCTCCCCCTATGGAAAAAACACGCCATAGGTCGGCAAGCCTCCACGGGCATTGCAGTGCCCTCCATGTGGAGGTGGTACGTCAGCCTTGATATCCGGGAGCCACGTACCCGGAACTTCACCTCTGCAAAGGTGCCCGGATATAGAGGGGACGACGGGGCACGATCCCGCAACCTTCTGGGTGGAGGCCAGACGTTCTACCAATTGAACTACGTCCCCATTATTCTGTTTCTACTAAGTATAGACCATAGTCTCTATGCTGTCAAGCATAGATCTATCCTTTAGTGAGTAATTGCTATAAGTCCTCTTCCATGCTCTCCCGTTCCCTAGATTTTTACTACCGTATGTGTCTGTCAAAGCATGGCATGTCGGACACAAGTGCCTTAAATTTGATACATCATTATTTTCATAGTTTCCATCTATATGATCCAAATGAACTACCCTGTCCTCTGTACACCTGCTTCCTGTACGAGAGTCAATTCCCTCGCATATTCCGGACGATCTAGCATAAATATATTTTCTTACAAATGACCTCACATCATGTTTAGTCCCTCCTGGCTCTTTACCGGCAAGCCAGGAATATGCTAAACCCTTCCTTAAACAATCAATGCCACAATACCCTCTATTCGTATCAGATTTTGTCGGAGTAAAACACCAATCACACTCAGAATCTAGAACATTTTTAGCATTCTTCGCTCTTTTTGGGGATTTTCTGTTAGATGACTTAGCCGCACAACTGTGGCCACAAAATACCTGCCTACGAACATTTTTACCAGTAAATTCCTTTTTACACTCTGGACAGGTCTTATAGACAGGTGGAGATTTCATTACTCCCGTGATGGCATGATTCTTAGAAGAACAGGATAAAGAGCAGAACCTGCTTTGCTTCCTCTTCACTCTCTCAGAGCATGTCGGGTATTCGCATTCGTTAAGCACAATCTACTCCAATCTATTATTGGAGAAAGTATACCACACACAACTACCACACCGTAAAACAACTCACCAGGACTCCTTTCCGTCAGCCAGATCAACAAACACCATCGTGTCAATGATCGGCATTCCATCACACCCAAGCCCTCGAACAAAGCACTTCTTTCCACCCTTCCACTCAATAGAATCTGTGTAGTCGATGTGGTAATGACCGTGATACCAGTTCGAGGGGGTGAGGTAGTGTCCCAGGAAACTCATGAAGTGATTACGATAATGGTTGGCATCCGCCAATGCCACCTCTGGGAATACCCCTACTGGCAGTCCTGGAATCCAGGCCTCAGCCGGAGCATCATGCGCCAGAACGTAGTCCGCATTCATCCCGTACTGGGACGCCATGACGGTAAGCACCTCCTCAGCAGACAAGCGCTCTAGCGGATCCCACGAGATATACGGCTCGCGCCTGTCCCGGTCAACGCTGATTGCTCCGCCAATAGCCACAAAGGACTTCCCAGACCACTTCCACGAGAAACCGCGAGGAAGGTGGGCCACATTGTCACATATCCAACGGACCCCGTTCTCATCAATCGGGTAGTCATACAGGATATTGAAGTCCTCATGATTGCCGTCGATAAAGAAGAACATCATGTCCGGGAACTCGTTTGTCATCATGTCAGACAGGGTGGTGAGGAAGTTTCCGTACACACCGGCATCACCCAACTGCACCACTGTACTAACACCGTTCTCCTTGGCATAGGAGAGCGCCCGCTTGAGGTATCGGGTGTTGGAGTGGATGTCGCCTAGGAGGGCGATCTTGCCCGGATTCATGTCGTTAATGTTCATGTCTACTACCTTACTGGAGTTCGAGGATCATGTCAACTACGTCCTGCTTGGTTGCCCCGTCTGCTCGGGCGGTGACCACGTTAAGCACGTTCTCAAAGTATTCTGCCCTCTCGGCGTCATTGAACCTGACCCGGAAGTTACGGCTCATATCGGCGGCAACACGTCGATTCATCATTGCCGCTCGAACACCAGCCTTGATCGACTTGGTTTCTCGTCTGCGCTGTTTGGCAGTTTCAGGTAGATCCTTCTTGATCTGAGTTGAGCGGATTTGGCTTTGGTTTCGCTTAATGTACTCATATACATTGAAACGAATAGCATCTAGATATGGACGGTACTCAGGGTAGACAACCTTAAACAGATCAGACCTCACCATGTCAACCTCATTGGGGATGGACTTGGTTAGACGTTCTCCCAGTGACTCCATAGACATCACTCGGCAATCCAGGTCCCCCTGAATCACCTGCCTATCCATTCTGTGCGTCCCCTCCACTACAGCCACAATATCCCGATCTGATGTGTCGGAGTCTAGGCCGTAGATGATGGATCCCATCATCCCATAGGCGACAATGTGGTCCACGCTTGGGTCCACGAATGGCTGAAGTTCATCGAGAGTTACTGGCTCTGTGCTCATGTAGTAATCCTACACCACATCACGATCCGTCGTCAACCTCTTCCTTCTCCTCACGATCCTGCTGTGAGATGAGAGCCGTGGCTAGGGTGCCTAGGCCGTTCACCACACCAGTCAGGGCTACCATGATGAAGGTAGCCATTGTGTCGTCTGGGAAGTAGGCGAGCGAGAGTGGGATCGAAAGTACAGTGAGGATGAGTCCTCCCGCGTAGAAGAGGACCTCATATTTCTCAATGAAGTCTACAATCTTTGCTTTGAAGCCATTGTTAGAGTTTGACATGGGTGTAGCCCTTCGTTTGAGGTATGTCAAACTCTATTCTACAGCATCACGGCCTGTCGTTTCCGTACTCATCAAAGTACTTGTCCACCAGTTCAGCGGTCTGAACAATGCAGTCATCGAATGAGGTGCCCCAGGTGTCCAGCCTGTGGTCGTGCACCGCGAACCCCCGCTCTCCGCACTCCATCATGAATACCCCATCCGACCACATGTGCCAGAAACTCCTAACCAGTTGGTTATGTACCACCTTTGAGTAGATATCCGTCTGATGGTCATATCTCGCAATGTACCAGAAAACTGGGTGAGAATCGAGCATGTTGTAGGAGACCTCGGGAGACTTATCAGATTCTCGCCACGCCTTTACATACTCAACTGCTCTGTAGTAGTTATAGAGAACCATTGTCCTCTGGCTATCAGCCCTCCGACCCTTATCAGGATTAATGAGGTTCTTAGCCCACTCATCAAGAGGGAGCGCAAGGTCTTCGCTGCCATACATCATCAGCATTAAGTATGGGCTTGTGTTCCACTCATCGTCCCACTCAACGGTAGGCGACGGATTGAAATCACAATCCTGTCGTCCCTCATTGGTTCGGTATACCTCCTCGATGGTAGAGTACTCCTTGTCGGGGTCCTCCTTCGTGTAGAACACGTCCCCCCTACGGAAGATCAGGTAGTTCTCCCTGGGATCCTGGAATAGTTCCTTCATACGATCAGAAAGCATGTTTCTCCTGTTTGTCGTCAGTACCCCCGGTGGGATTTGAACCCACTGTCTGCTGGATATAAGCCAGTTGCATGGACCTGAATATGCTCCGGGGGCGTGATCCCCTCGATAGAGGGGCCATTGGTTACCAATAGAGAACTACGGCATCGTCAACAAGATTGGCATCCTGGCGCACGACATAAGTCATGCCGTTGGAATCAGCCCATTCGGCAATGTCGTTGACGGTATAGCCCTCCCCTGGGGTGATGATCAGGGTCTCATCGGAGACCTCGTAGGTATGGTTCGGATCTGCTAGTGTATATGTCATGCTCGGAAATGCACCTTAAGTTCGGTTCGGAGAGCCCTATCGGAGATTTCGTATGCAACCATCAGAGGCTTCATGAGGGTGATCATGTCATCGTCAGATCCCTTAGGGTTCCACTCACGCTCCTGCTGTTCAAAGACGACATGCTCAGGGGCAAATCGCTCCATGACCTCTGCGAATACCTCTTCGTTGACATCCTCCGCATCGAAGTTGTCAAGTTCCTCTGCTACGTCCTCGTAGAACTCTTCATCGTTGTTGATCATGACTCTAGCGTACCTTCCTGGTCCTGGTCTGTCAAGGCGATCTGACTGGAAACCTTGCGTCTTGTGAAGTACCCCCACTTGTAGATGCGTGTCATCAGGGCCTTAGCCGCCTCCCTACGCTCTAGCGGCTGTCCCTGGTCGTGGTAGATGGGTGTCAGCGCAACGTAGGCCGAGAGGGCGATCACATGCGGGCACTTGAATGATCCTAGGTCTGCCCCATAGATGCCGTTGTATGGTCCATAGACATTAAGGACAGGGTCGTACCAGACCCCTGAATCCTTGAGGGAAGAGATAAACCAGTCCATGCTCATGTCGGACGTTTTGTATCCCTCGATTTCATCGCCCTTGGTAGGTGTGTAGGAGCCCTCTGGCAATTCAATGTCATGAGACATCTTACTTCGCGCACCACTAATCGCAACAGCAGTCGTCAAAAGAATAGGAATAGCCATGAGAAATCCGGTAAATAGAATCACTAGGGGATCGTATCCGTAACCCATCGTCATCGCGCCTCCGTCCCATTCGGAGGTACAGGAAGGAACTCCTCAAGCATTGACCGAATCTCTCGGACAAACGAGATGTAATGAGCGCAAGCCAAATACAGCCCTGCAACCATGTGTGGCACCATTGCCAGCAATGTCACAATGGCAAGTGTACTAGAGCCGATAACCCCAGCGATAATTACGGCGACAATGGCTAGTGGGTAATACACTGTGCCATATCTGAAATAGAACTTCTCCATCATACCTCGTCTTCTCCCATGAAATCCCACATGTGTACTGGACATGTCTCGCTCTTTATTCTACGGTATTCCTTGGCTGTGTTGCCCGGATCCTGGTTCCCGGCAGACACTTCCCGTAGCCTGGTCCGGTAGTTCTCACTGAACAGTTCGGCCTCACTTCGCCGCTCCATTCGGCAGGTACACGACTCTCCGGCGGAGACTGCCGCCCCCATAGCCTTCTGACGCCACATCAAGGTCGGGTCATCCTTCATGGTGGGCTTGGCTAGTTGTGTCCGGTCAGGAGGCTTCTCCCGACTTCCTACTGCAATCAGGATCGGCATGGCAATGATTGCCAGGACAATGAGGGTTGAGTAAATCTCCATGACCCAACCATACACCACTCAGATCAGAATCTCAACACCTGCTACGTCGCCGTCCTCCGAGATGTCGGCCACAGTTGTAGCGAGTGTGTCCAGCACTACCGACTTTTCAGAATTCACCTCACGGTACCAGACATAGAGTGCATGTACTTCACTATCGTACTCGACGCTAACCGGATTGTTGATGTCTGTGCTCGGAAACTTTTCCAGAACTGCGCTGAAAGACTCCACGAGTAGTGCTACGACCTTAGGCATTGGATTTCCTCGTATCCACCAGATATTCAGTTCTCTGGACGCCTCTTTGATGATTGGTGATTCAATGTCAATCACAAAACTACCCTCTGTCTTGTTCATGTGTTGGGACATATTCTGGTCTTCTCAGTGATCGGTCTTGGGGGCCATAGACTCGATAAGAGGATCCATGTAGGGGGAGGACATCTTGTAGAACTCCTTATCCGAGCCGTGAGTAACGATGGTGTCAACCGCCTTCTCATATCCAGTCTGGAGGAGGTTGTACTTGTTCTGCTCGAACATCCCTTGGAATGCGATGTGTCTCCGGGCCAGACGGTCATTCTTCACGGTAACCTCGTTGAGGTACTCTCCGATGATGGCCAGGTGCTTGACCAAGTGCTCGGGGAGATTCTCCTCCAGGTGGTCGTATGCGTTGAGGGCGGTCTCAAAGTCGATGTTGTCGCTCATGTGGTCCATCCTATCATGTCTTGTCGGGTGTGCAACCCTGCCTACAGGTCTCAGAGGTAGATGTTGTCAGAATCCCGGCGTCGGAGGTCTCGCAGAAACTCTCGGACCTTGCCTGCAATCTTCTGGGCGTCCTCGAATGCGTATCCGGCGTAGTTGTTGAGTCCGCTGAGGTAAAATTCCTCATCAGCCTCTTCCTCCTCATTCGTGATCTTAATCGGATCAATGAGAGACTTGATTGCGGCAAGGAGTTGATGGGAATCCCCTACGCACATGTCCGAGACACTATTGATGCCGGTGACCCATTCGTTACAGGAACACCCTTCCTGGTCTTTCCAGAAGAACTTTCGGGCACTTGGGGAGTAGTATGCTCGGAACTCAGACCAGGAATATCCTGAACTGCTTTGATACTCGATAACGTTCTCCCAGTCTTCGGTCCCCTCAAGAACCTTAGTGGAGTAGTCATCGCTATCCCAATCCTCGTACTCAATTCCTGCCAAGGTCTTCCTCCATCTTCTTGTATTCTTCCCAGTATGGGTCTCGATCTTCTCGGTAGTTTCCTGGAAACAGATCTGAGTCCTCTGTATTGCAGTTCCCGCATACAGTAATCTGGCTTGGATACGCCATCATAGATCGATTACCTGGGGCAGGGTGAAGAACTACCTCAAAGAACTCTTCCCTAGATCTGCACTTGAAACACCATTTAGGCGCATCATGCTTGGTTCGGGAGAACTCCTCCATCTCTCCGTCATCTAGACAGAGAATCATTCCTGATCCTGCCGATACACAACTCAATTGTTTGCCGACCAATCCTTTGACATAAGCGAGAGCACCTTGCACAGATCGTGGAGCGCATCGGACGCGGCCAGGCCGTCTTCGCGCTTAGCCTTGACTGCCAGATCAAAGATGAGGCGGGCCTCATCTGCACGGATGGTGCTAGGAGGGGTTCGGGCTGAGTTCTTCTTGCTGCTCATGGCTTCATCCTACCGGGGATCCGGGTGCGTAGTCAAGTGCGGACACAGAAAAGCCAGGGCCGTAGCCCTGGCTGTTACTGCTAGTCTATCAGGCGAGCGACGCCGGAGACTGGGACAGGTCCGAGTTGGGGGAGTGAGCCAGTCGGAACTTGAGACCGTCCTCCTTCATGCCTTCCTCAGTCTCGGAAAAGTAGTTCTCGCTAATGAAAGACCGGAGGTCGGACTTCTTTGTAAAGCCCTCCTCGTGTGTGGTCCACTCCTCACCGTTGGAGGTATGCTGTACAAAGACAGCATCCTTATTCTTTGCTACCTCTCGGATAGCCTCCCAGGCCTCGTCGGCCCCCTCTACTGAATCGAAGGATAGGGTGGTGTTGATGGTTGCCATGATCTTCTTTCTATCGGGTGGTGTACTGATACTACTGCTTACAGGCCTATCGTATCAGGATCTTGGCCGTGTGTCCAGCCATAGTCTGTCATGTCCCTCACGTCGTCACACCAGCACCCATCACATGAGTGCGGGTAGTCCATCCTGTCAGGGTACGGATGGTGGAATCCGTGATCACATACTCGTAACTCAGGAAGTTTACTCGGAAGTATCACTTAGACTTATTCCGGTTTCGCAGTCTGTTGAGCACGAAATCCACAATAAGCATGATAACCAACTTGTTCATTCGATTTCTCCATCCTCTAGCATTTTCGCAGTAGTCTTGAAGAATCTGGCCATGTCCTCCGTTGGGAGGCACACACCGGACTCCTGTCCCTCAGGCTCCGTGACGGTGAGGCATGTTCCCTCATCGGTCTTCGTTACCTGGATGAACGTCTCATCTACGTAGCAGAAGAGGTAAGCGCTGTCGTGCTCCGACTCGATGTCGAATAGTTCGCTCACTTCTTTGACTCAAGGAACACCGCTACAGCGGCGATGGGAAGTAGGAGAATACCGAGGACAAGAACAACGCTCAGAACCGCAACAGGAACGATCCAGAGTGGGGCCACAATAGTCCAGAACGATAGGTGGGCTACGTTTGCCGCGTTCAGGATGTACATGGTAAGAACTGCGGCTACCGCAAGAGAGAGCGGGGTGACTAGTTTGGGGGTGGCGTTCTTTGCCTTCTGGTTTACTGATGAAGATGTCATATGTCTGTCCTTCTGTTGTAGGTGTTGGCGGTGGGGTCCGCCTCGTATCATGCTACCACGGTCCCTGCCCTGGGTCAAGGACGTGGGGTCTATCAGTGCTTGAGCAGGAACTGATTGTTAATTGCCTTGAAGTTAGGTCGGTCGTTCAGTTCCTCGTGATGGATTCCGTACTTGTCCCACCAAACAACACCCTCTGAAATAGCCTTAGGGTTGATGGTAGACATCATTCCATCGACCTGATCAATGGCCTCCTTAACCGTGCCTGGGAACTCAAGATCAATTCGAGGCACCATGAAGTCCTCGCAGAAGTTGGCGAGGTCGGTTTCGGATCTTGCCGACTCATCTACATGATACGAGAAGATGTACAGTCGCCGCTCATCAAGATCTAGAGGATTGCCCTGGATACCTGGGCCAACAATCTCTCCCTGAATCACAGACCCGTTAGGCATATTAGCCTCAAGGTCATACTTCTGGGCGATATCGGACTGGATAGAGTCTCCCAGTACCGTGTAGTTACGGGAAGCGCAGATGAATTCCCCATCCTTAGTCTTAACAAAGGTGGAGGAGGTTCCATCTAGTTTCTCTGTGGCAAACCAACTACCGTCAGTGTAGGATTCGTTATCTTCCTTCTGTTGGCGCAGGAAGTCATCATCGACATTCTGGACACGAATGGAGTCTGTCTTCCGAGCCTGGCTCGGGAAGGGGAGAAGGTTGTCCGGTAGCGTGCGCTGGCCAGGCATGGAAGGGTTGAAGAATGGGTCGTACTTGAACAGACCGATCTTGTTGAAGAATTCTGTAACAAATTCCTGGCTAGACTCTCCGCCAAGCACATAGAACTCTTCCGGAGGAATTACAACACCCTGAGAGAGGGTCTTACGAAGACGGATGGTCTTCACCGGATGGCCCTTAACCTTCTTGCCGGTGGCCGGATCAAAGGCGTTCTTTGTAGTCCGCTCAAGGAAGGACTCGAACGGCTTGTAGAACTCTCGGGGCATCTCTGGGTGGCTGTCCGGATGAGGCAGGAAGGAGTCGATCTCAAAGTAGAGAACCTTGTCGCCCTCCTTGTACAGTCCCTTCTGGACAACGCACTGCCAGCCGCCCAGATGAGCCACCTCGATTCGGTCTGCACCCTTGATGGGGGTCAGAGAGTCGATGGTTCGGATGGATACGAGATTTCGCATGGTGTCTGTGGTGCTATCCAATTCTTATTCAATCCTTTCAGGAATTGATGATCGGTTCGTGTTTCATCGGGTCTGCTCTCGTAGAGAGTCTTACGGTCCCTCCACACATCCAGCGTAGCCCGCCGGTTGGTCTGTGTCAAGTAGCCGCAAGGCTTCCTGACGTATGTTGATGGCCGCGTTAAGGTCTCGTCGCATGATTGATCCGCAACCATCGCAAACATAAGTTCTATCAGATAGGGTCAAATTGATTTTCTTCGATCCACACTGTGAACATAGTTTTGATGACGGGAAGAATCTTCCGACTTCTACAACCTTACGGCCATGTAGTAGTGCTTTGTAATTTACCTTATCTAGGAATGAATAAAAAGAGGCATCCGAGATTGCTCTAGCAAGTCTACGATTCTTTATCATTCCCGAAACATTCAAACTCTCTACACCAATAATAGAGTTGTCTTTAACGATTTGGTATGAAAGTTTGTGGTGAGCATCCACACGTCGATTGGCGATTCTCTCATGAATCCTGGCAACCTCTCGGCGTGCCTTACGTCGGTTGTTAGAATCCTTCTGGGTTCGGGACAACTTCTTCTGCGCCTTCCTCAGCAGTTCTAGATCTCGTTTGAGGAATTGTACATGCTCCCAAGAATTATTATCTGAGTCATCAATAGAATGGATGTTCAGATCAATTCCGACGACATTTCCTGTGTGAGGAAGTACTGTAAATTTATCTTCAGGGACATCAACCACTACTGAAACATAATGGTGCTTCCCTTTCTGGGATACGGTAGCACGCATGATCTTACCTTCAAACCTCAGGGGTTGTGTGAGTTTGAATGGCTTAGAGAACTTAGCGATTTTAAGGTATCGACCATCGATCTTGAACTGCTGGTTATTCAGCGTAAATGATCCATTATCATGTCGCTTCTTCTGAAATCCTGGACGGGCATGTGTCTTCTTGAAGAACGCCTGCAAAGATTTACGGTAATCTTTTACCGCCTCTTGACATACTGATTTAGGGATATCGTACAGCCAGGAGTATTCAGGGACATCCCGGAACTCCTTCTGAAATTGTGCCATGATATCGAATGCCGAAAGGGTATTTCCGGTTAGTTCGTAGGCCCTATCCGAAAGATTTTTCGCTTGATTGTAGGCGAATCGTCGGGTACCATACGCGCGCGAAAGGAACCCACGATGCTCATTAGACATACGTGAAAGTCGGATTTTGTGTGTCCGGATCATCTGGCTCCTTCCCTTTTGAAGTATTCTACCGAGTCTGGCGGATCATGTCAACTCTGTCAAAATGACTGAATAGGGAGGTGTTGACTAGGATTTAGTTGCTTAGGTGGTGCTCATGGTCAGAGTCTATCGGTAGTCGGTCTTGGTCGTCAACTTGAGGTTCCGGGGAGTGCTGAGGGTCTGATGGATGGGTCAGTATCCTGCTCCACACACAGGCCACGCTCCCATACCTTGGACATCCTCCAAGCGTTCGGCAACGATGATCTGCTCTTCCTTAGATGCTTGGTGCGGGTAGGCGGCGAATTCCTGCCCGCCCATAGCGTCCCAGCTCTCTATGGTGAACTGGACCCCACCGTGGAATTTCCCGTCCGCACTTACGATGGTCCAGTCTCCTCCTGATTCGCACTCAGCAACTTCATCCCACTTGGGATCGTAAACCGGCTCTTCGGTCTCTGTCGGAGTAGGTTCTGGGGACTCCTCCACGTACTCATCTTCCTCGATGTACGTAGGCTCTACATACACCTCTTCGGTGTATGTAGGCTCAGGCTCTGGCTCAGGAGACGGCTCAGGCTCATACGAAGAATACTCCACCGGAACCTCATAGTACTCCACATCCGGAGTTGCCGGTTCGGGCTCGTAGGTAGGTTCTGGCTCTGACTCAAGAGACGGCTCGGGCTCGGGCTCGGGCTCTGGGGTCCACGTAGGGGCGGGATCCTGTGTCGGGCTTGGTACTGGCTCAGGTGATGGGTCCTCAACCTCCCTAGCCTTAGTCTTAGTTGGCTTGGGAGAAGGCTTCGGTGTAGTTGGTGTGCTGGGCTCTGGGGCAGGGCTCGTGGAGGCAGTTCTTTCCACCGCTACCGTGACGGGGTCTGGTGCTGTGGCTGATTCTTTTGTCATGTGGGCAGTTACTAGTGGTGCGGATAGCAAAAGGGATGCGGCTACCGCAGTGACAGTCTTGTTACGCATAAAAATACCTTACTGAGTGGACACGAAGCATCCACTATATCACAGTTCGGTAACGATGACGTAACCATACGTCAACGTAGTCGAGCAAAAATGTGTCGAAACTTACTAAAAATGGTGCTCGATGTGGTGTAAGTCCTGGCACGATCACGGCGCTTCGCTTGTGCGTAGGCGTCTTTAAAGTATCCTTCAGGGTCGGAAGCCATTAGATGGCGCTTCCTTTTCATCTCATCTTCCCTGCTGACTGAAACCTCTGGATCTAAGTCCTCGGTCAACTTAACCAGGAGGTCGTCTGCACGCCTGAGAGTCCTTCTTACTTCCGGATCCCGGATTACAACCTCTTGGTTGTTACGGCTTTTTACGACAACAACCTCATCATCCGAGTATTGGACGAACTTTGCTAGTTCCTTCTCCAAGAACTCTACTCGCTCGATTAGATCGGGCACATCAACTTCATCGCAGTAGCACTTTGGCTCTGTATTCTTACTCAATTATGACCTCATCGTAGTGCGGCGTGTGCGATAACCTCCACTAGGCGGGTCACCGCTTCACGCCTCTATGGACGACTTTAATGGGTGCGCGCTCGGCAAGCATATAGTCGCAGAGGCTATCATCGTAATGCTCTTCGTGACCGGACGCCCACCATCGGCTATGCCAACGTTGCCAGGCTACGCCGTCTCGGTCTAGCACGACCGCCTGGTGGGTGCAGTAGGATAGGGCTACGTGCGCCCGGTCTACGGTCCGTAGGCGGGTCATGATTCCTCCCGACCGTGCTGACGAGACTCACGGTGTTCCCGTGTCCATGAATAGGCGTTCTTGGCGTAGACGACCGTGTACGCGACGACCCCGGCAAGGAAACCCCACTGCGCGGTCACGAGGGAGTAGATCAGCCAGAGGGCCTGCCCAGCAATGCCGATGTACCAGGACCACCAAACCTTTCGGCCAGCAAGGAAAAAGCATGTTAGCCCTACTGCGGTAAGTATCCAAGACCACATCTCATTCATGCTTCCTCCAAGGCGTGGGGGCGGGTGGCGATTCGGTTGATGATCTCTTGCCGGGAGACGGCCTGCGACCAGGCGAGATGGTCCACCTCGGGGTCGAAGTAGAGGATTTCTGCCTCAGCCCGCCAATATTCGGCGGAACATTCGGCTTCCGTCAGTCGGGTCTCACGAGAGCCTCGATCCCCGTTGTGCAGGGCGCAACCTGGACAGATGTCACGAGGATACCAGGGGTATAGATCGGGGCCGTCGTCCAACCAGAGGCCGCAGGGCTGGTCTCCGTCTCGACAACAGCAGTGTTCCGGTGGTCCGGGCATTGGGCGTGTCATAGATCATCTTTCTTCTTGTTTGCGTCATATAGGGAGGCTACGATAAGGTAGAGTACAATAGTGAATATCCACTCCAGGGTGTGGCCAATAGCCAGCCATGGCTGATCTAATGAATGTAGTCCAGCCACCTCTGGGACTAGGAGGGTTGCAAGGATAGCGGCGAGGAGAAATCTATTGCCGTTCATTAGTTGTCCTCCCGGTGCGGGTTATCATGTCGGTCCTTTCCGTAAGCCCCACCGGCCCATCCCATATCCCACGACTCTGCCATGAGTGCGCGCCCCACTGGGGTGTTACGCAGGCGGGCCAGGTTCTCCTCAGTGGCGGTGTCCAGATGTGAGAGGGCGGCGGTGAGTACGCAGACCATCTCGTCGTCCGGCAAGTCGCCGTGCATGTCCTCCAACCATGCCATAGAGGCGTCGTGGGCCGCTTCTACGGCTGGATGTTCGGACGTTAGTTCAGTCATCGGACTTTCCTTCAAGCGGTGTGGTGATGGCGGTGACGGTCGGGCAGGGCCATGTAGGGTCGAGGCAGTGGTCGCATACCGTGATGTCGCTGACGCCGCCGTTGCTATTTGTAGTGGTCGCCTGGACGGGCTTGTGGAGTTTCAGCACGGCGTTGAGCGCCTCGTCTCGGAGTTCTACCTGTTCCAGTAGCCACGGCACGGTGGTGCGGGCGGCGGCGATGAACTCGCGGTCCTCGGGTGTGTAGGTGTGCGCTATCGGGTTGACGTCAACGCCCTCAACCCAGGACTCACCTTCCGGGATGACTGCGGCGGCGTTGCCCACCATCAACAGCCCGTTCATGTGTGGGGTTCCGTCCTGGTCTAGCCAGGGAGCCCACGGCCCGTCGGTGGCGGCGTTAACCTGTCTGCGGATGCGGGTGAGGGTCTCGCGGAGGTCGCGGTCAGAGGCGGTCATCGGGGGTCTCCTCGTAGGGGTTGGCATCTTCCATGTCCTGCGGCCACCGTCCATCCCTGTATCGGATCCAGATGAGCGCTTCCCTCCACGCCTCAGCCATGAGTTCCCGTCCGGCTGGGGTGTCTCGGAGGCGTTCGACGTTGTCCTCGGCGGCAGAGGTTAGGTCCGGGTATGCGGCCTCCAGGACATCGGCGGCGGCTCGTAGAGCGTAGGGCCGGAACAAGGTACGTCCAAGTGGCCCGGAGTCCTTGGTCATCTCCATCATTGCCGACTCTACGGCGGGGTGGTCGGGGGTGATCTCAGGCATGATCCAGTCTTTCGAGGGTGGTGGTGATAGCGGTGACGGTCGGGCAGGGGTACGGGACGCCATACTCACCAAGGGACCCGCATTCGGTACAGCAGTGCGGGATGTCACCGTAGTGGCCGTCGTCGAGGTAGCCCTGGGATTCTCCTCCGTCGCGGTGGATGCGGAGCACCTCTTCAAACGTGTCAAGGAGGGCAGGCACGGTAGTTCGGGAAGAGGCAATGTGCTTTGCGTTATCGATGTCGAATGGCTCTGGATCGGAGCACTCTACAATGATCTCCCCATTGCCGGACAAAGACGTGACGAATCCACCATCTGCCTTCCACGGTCCTGGGGCGGCCTTATTAGTCTGCTCTCGCAGTCGTGTCAGGATTTCTTTTGGGTCAGTCATTCTTCATCCTCATAATGTTCTCGATATCTGTGACTGTAGGGCACGGATAGGGCTTCTGATCCTCCATGCAGTAGTATTCTTCCCCAGTCGCCCGTGGGGACCCAATGAGTCGTGTGTAATCGCTCTTTCGGTGTCGGTCAAGAACTAACTCGGCAACATCCAGCAGTACTGGAATATCGGTTCGACTGGATGCGATGAAC
>ERZ501013.52-NODE-52-length-21465-cov-4.654881_pt1 | contig 21465 bp, 12 predicted proteins | sample MGYA00248834_ERZ501013 | MGnify/ENA primary metagenome ERZ501013 (study PRJEB25958, sample SAMN03398545) | human skin metagenome | study: EMG produced TPA metagenomics assembly of the Human Skin Microbiome Metagenome (human skin metagenome) data set.
CTCCATCTGACCCGACTTGAGAAATACGGAGTCGATATCGCGCGGAAGGATATTACTCACACGTCGAGTATACCCACCAGAAGTGGCTCGGAAGAGGGTTGGAGAAGACATCTCCATATCCCTCACCTCATTTTCGAGGGCATTAAAGAAGTTCGAGCGATCCGTTGAGTCCTTGAACGTGAGGACAAATTGATCCTTCTTATCTCCTGAACGGTTAGGACGACTATCGAAGAGGTCACCAAAGTCATCATCGGCATCGTCGGACTTTACGTGCCTGGAGATAGGCACTCCAGAGGGAACAAATGAGACCTTAACGGAGAACCCAAGGATTTCTGCCTCACCAGAGAATGACTTATTGTCTGACACACCAAGAGCAATGCGTCCGTCCTCATCATAATATTCAGAGACTGTCAGCGCGATAGACTCCTCCGAACGACCGGATGATGGTTCATCCTCGTCACTGTAGTAGAGAACGGACGAGATGTAGCCGTAGGCGGCGGACCCCTCATGTACCACAAGAGAGCGTGGCTTCCTAGAGGCTGGCCCAGTGTTCTTCCAGATCTGGTAGACATCCCGAGCAAGGGAGACCGCAGTAGTAGCCGTTCCTAGCATCGTGATACCCCGACGAAGGCGGGATGACGAGGATGAGGCCGAGAACAGCAGGGATGAGCCCGCTACCCGGTTGGCAGTAGCGGCTGTAGCGTTGAAGAATTCTACAGATCCAGCCGGAACTTTGAGATGAGGCATTAGTTGTCCTTTCGTGTGTAGACCCAGTCTACACACGACAGCCTCTCAAGTCAAGGCGTGTCACCGTGCCGGGCGGCAGTCTTCCAGGACCGCTTCTCCCTAGACCGCTGGCGCTTGGTTCCGTACTTCTTATTACACTTCTCGTCCTGTGCAGTGACGTACTTACTATTGCAGTCACAATACGAACTGTGGATCCGGCCAAGCATCTTCATTTCGGCGTCCTCCTCGGTAGTTGCTCCCCCACCTGGACTCGAACCAGGATTGACGCATTAACAGTGCGCTGTTCTGCCATTGAACTATAGGGGAATGTGTGACCTGCTGGGTCACCGGGTCTTTCTGTGCTTTGGAAAGACTACGTCCCTGTGGTCTTCTTCCAAGGCATGTACAAGTATACCAAGACTTGTCATTTCTGTCAAGTCCTGCCCACAAATCGGACAAGATTCGGAGTCTTGAAACCGTATCCGTCCAGTTCTAGGAGTGTAGGCCATCAAAAACCTCTACGAGCCTTCTGCATCTTCTGAATCTTCTGTAACTTCCTGTGGAACTTGATGGAGTTGTGGGAGCACAAGTCCTGCTCATCAACAGAAAGGTGCTCCCAAGGTGTGAGACTGTAGCCGCCGATGCCCCTACGGTCTGACTGACGACGATTACGGCCTTCTGCAACAAACTCCTTACGGAGTCTGTTGGAAGTGTATTCCATCTTCTTATAGTCAGGGAGGTTGCTGAACATTATGACACCTTTCATGTAGTGTACTACATCTAGTGCCCCTGGTGGGACTCGAACCCACACGCCCCGAAGGACGCCGCATTTTGAGTGCGGCTGGTCTACCAATTCCGCCACAGAGGCTCAACAATACTACGTCGGGATGACAGGACTCGAACCTGCGACCTCATGCTCCCAAAGCACGCGCGCTACCAACTGTGCTACATCCCGTGACGGCACTGATGTGCCGTACTATTCAGTTATTCATGATCCGGACAGACAGTACGGATAGTGTATGTGTTTGTGGGACGACCAGGACCTCCGCACACCTCGCAGATCGTATATGACCTCTTCTCTGCATCAGAAATTAGATCATGGAACTTTCTACGAGAACTGTCATCGAGATTTTCAGACGGGATAGCGTAGTACCTTAGACCCCCGAATTTCTCCTTACACTGCCCCAGTGAGTAGTCAGGATCAATCTCAGCCAGAGAGTCGTCAAGACTAGACACAAGAGGTAGCCACCCATCCCCGGTACTGAGAGACTTTCCGTATCCATACTCGATTCGTGAAACAATCTTATCAATATTCATCAAGAAAGACCCTTCACAGCCCACATCAGGGCTTCATCGAGTTTGGTCACCACGAGGGACTGCTCTCGTGATGGTGCCATGTTAGAGTCTACCACACTTCTTGCGTGGTCAATAGCCTCTGTAATGGCGTCGATGTGTCGCTTGTTAGCCTCATGCACGATATACCACCTCTTCTTCGTTATCAACAGTATACACGATCTTGCGGATCCCAGCCTTCTCAATAGCCTTACGGCACGTGTCACAGGGACGAGAGTACAGCGGGCTACCGTAGCGATTGATACGTGCTACGTAGATTGTAGCACCCTTGAGGTCGGCCTGTCCAGCCGCACGGATAGCCATAGTCTCGGCGTGGTGATTAGGATTCTTTGCACAGTCTCCAATAATGTAGGGGTCGTTCTTAACGACGTTGACTCCTACGGAGATGAGGGACCCGCCCTTGTAGATGGCGCACCCGTGCCGCTGGCGCTCCTCTGAGAGGTGTGCAAGTTTGATGGCCCGATCCAGCCTGGATCGGTGGGTCTTAGAAAGCGTCACTTCGTCGTCTCCTTCATGATGGAGACTACCCTACAGCAGTCTCCACCGATGAGTCAACTGAGTGCTCCAAGACGCCGTGGTTGGCTATGTGCGTGGGTATCAGGGTCTCGGACAGGTGCTTAGCCAGGCTGACCCAGGATGTGCTCTCTACGGCCCATCTACGGCCCTGGTAGAGTGGGTGACTCCTCCGGACGTACGGGATGGAGTTCAGTACAGCCATGTATGCTGAGGTCTTACTGAGGTCTGTGTATCCGTTAGCCACAATGTGATACTTGAGGGCAAGGAATAGTGTGTACTCAGCGAGGACAATGTCCCGCTGTTCAGCAGATAGGTCTAAAAAATCGTCATCTGTTTGTGCCACAGAACTGAGGGTCACACCCTCAGGCATCACAGACCTGATGAGTGATTTGTCAGTATACGGGAAATGCACCCTGCCGGTCGGGTAGACTGGGGTGTACTCGATGTCCATATCAATTGCGTCGTACAGATCATCGTAAAGTTTGTGATCGATTTCTGCCCCACGGCTCTTTAGGGTCATTGATGTCCAGTAGTTAGTGGTGTATTTGAGGGGTAGAGGGTCCGTAAACTGGTATTGTACCATGAACACTGTCAGAAGTTCATCCTCAGATAGATAGGGGGCGCTGGACCACTTCCTTGACGACAACTTACTAGAGTGTAGGTATGTGTCGTAAGGTCCAATGCCTGGGTAGATGAATTCGTATCTACCGGGGACATTAACGTGATCTAGCGCCCGCCTATCTAGGTTAATCATTCACCGACTGCGGGAACGGTCTCAGCGGCCTCAGGTGCGGCAGGCTTGGTGTAGCCCTTTGCAATCTTTCGGTCGGCCTCGGTCTGCTCGCCCTTATTGGTAGCGGCGTAGTAGGCCTTTGCACGGGCGTTCTCTCCGGTACCAGAGAGAGCCTCGCCAGCATAGCCCTGATTGAGCAGACGATACTGGTCCTTGGCGGCAGTAGTATTAGCCATAGTAACTCCTAAGATAGATGATGGCGTACATTACCATTCTACCACATGTCAGTCGTTAAAGATGTCATCCCAGTCGGATTCGTTTAGATCCTCAGCCTTACCTACAGCGTACGATGACCCTGATCCTGAGAAGAAGTCGTGACTCTCACCGCTGTTCGGTGTGAGGGCGGATAGCACTGCCGGGTTTACCTGGGTCTCCGTATGCGGGAACAGCGGCTCGTAGCCGAGATTCGCTAGAGCCTTGTTGGCATTGTACCTAAGGAATGTGAGAACCTGAGGGGTCATTCCGATAGGGTCGTAGATGTCCCTGGTGTACTTCACCTCGTTATCGTACAGATCTAGGAGAAGGTCGTAGGTGAAGTCCTTGTACTTTTCCTGCTCCTCCATAGGAAGTTCACTTACAGCCTTCTGATACTTGTACCCAATGTAGTATCCATGAACGCTCTCATCGGCAATGATGAGGCGGATGATGTCTGAGGTGTTAGTCAACTTCCCACGAGATGACAGGTACAGAGGCCAGAAGAATCCTGAGTAGAAGAGGAAGGACTCTAGAAGAGTTGAGGCAATCTTCTTGCTCAGAGGATCGTTCTCAACATACCTATCCAGGACCAGGTTCATCTTCTCCTCAAGGTATGGGTTGTTATTGGCCCACTGGTAGATGTCCTTAATCTCCTGGGATGAGATTAGGGTAGAGAAGATGGAAGAATAGGACTTGGCGTGTACGCAGTTACCAGTGATGATGGGAGAAGACCCTCCGATCTTGGTAACAAGGTATGTGCTTGGTACCTGAATTCCGTAGACAGTGGTGAGCCCGGAAATCTTCTCTGGCTTTGGCGCACGCTCAGCATTGGAAAGTGTCTTACCGAAGTTCATTGTCAGGTAATACGCCTCATCAGTGAAACTGTCTGTCTCCTTCCTGATGTGGCACTTGGTCTCGGAGAGGACGGATAGCGCCATAAGGAAGTCGGTATCCCGCTTGTCAATTGAAGAGTAGCGAAGGCTCTTGTTGTTGGACGTGTGGGACCAGTATGCAAGTTCCTCCATGAACTCCAGACCCCAGTTACGGCTCAACTCGGACAGGTCGTAGACCCCGTGAAGCGATGTTGAAGTGATTCCTAGGTCGTTAGGGACGCTGATGAGGAAGTTGCTGGCAGTCTTCTTGGTGTAAGGAATATCCAGACGGACAACTAGGTCCTCAAATCGGCTACGAAGGGCGCGAGAGTGGACGTTCACATTGAAGGTAACAAATCCCTCAAAGTCTGCGCTATCATCAATAGACCCCTTAGTGTTCAGAACAATTCGCAGACGATCAACATCGGTGATGTTCTGAGCACCTGAAGTCTTGGATCCTGCTACAACCCACTCAATTGTTCGAGTGTTTGTGCCCTTCTTATACAGATCCTCTGCATTGATGACGGTATCAACCGCGTCGAACTTGCTGGAGGTGCCCTGACGCTTCATGTGCTTGTAGTAGACACGGTGACCACTAGAAACCTCGAACTGGTGCATACCACGCAGACCAGTAAACTTGTATGTAGTTTCTGTCTCGTGGCTGGAGATTGTCACAGGCTTAGCAAAGTCGATGCTACCATCTTCAGGCCAGTACTGGGCCAGAGGGGTGTCATAGGTGACATCTTCCACACGTACCCACCCATTTGGGGTGAGGAGTTCGGTACCCTTTACGAATGCCTCCATGAATGCGATGTTTGCGAGAACATCAGCCTCATGAGGGGTCTGGATATCCGGCATCATCTGAGTAGCACCGACACGACCCTGCAAGGTGTCGAGAGCAGTTAGGCCGACAAATACCTTCTTGGTAATCTCCTTCTCCTCATCGGACATGGCATTCCATGTCTTAAGGTCCCCAGAAAGAGGAATCTTTGTGTCGATCCAGAACTGCTGTACTAGTTTGTTCCACACATCGGCATCCACCTGATCCTTGATGTTGTTCCAGTTAATAGGCTCAATGCGAAGAGTCAATGGTATTCCTTAGGTTCGTGTTGATTTCAGTGTCGAAGGCGTCAGACCGATAGGTGAGGTTACGCAACTTCACGGCTAGTTGTGGGTCAGACGGCTTCAGGTCAGTAGCATCTAGAATGTACTCTGTACGACCAGCATCCTCAAGTCGGGTTCGGATCTTGTCGGAGAAGTACACCACTGCGGAGTAGTAAAAGTGGTCGTTGATCGTCTTTTCCAGAGACCTCGGGGTAGCGGACCGGATAAATCCGGTAGTCGGCCACCACTTAGGAGAGGCGTCCTTAAGGATTGCAGTCATCATCGGCAGAGTACCCTTGCCGGGATCCAGGAAGATTAGATTCTTGGGATCCTGCAATACCGGGCCAGTATAGGACAGTCCAGGAACCTTGAACAACTTGGACCGGGATTCGGCGTAGTCAAGGTGGACCTTGGCTCTGGATGGATTCTTAGGGAGCGATCCTGCATACATCGGAGAGTCAGTAGTGCTGTCCGAGAGGAGCACCGTACCGGCATTTGCTAGACCCAACTGTAGGATCCGGGATTCCACGTCATCAGAGAACTTCTCTCCGTAGAAGACGTGGACAGGGGCCTTCTTGTCGTTGATAAGATCTACCCAGGGAAGGCCCTTCTGTACAGATACAGAGGATGGTCCTAGGGAGGACACTACGTCGTACACGTAATCCTTGTCGTCTGTGTCTAAGATGATGTGTGTCATTTTGTCATTCCTGTCCTAGTCTATTACTGAGTCCTTACCGTAGTAGGCAAAGTTGATGTCCTCATCCACCTCTGCGGCATCCTCGATAAGATCGAGAGATACGTCAGTGTAGTAGTATGATCCTGTTCTTTTGTCGTACCTAGACAAGAATTCTAGCACACCCTCAGCATGACTGCAAGTAGTAGAGAAGTGGCGGTCAGTCTCAGGGAATATGTAGCGAGACTGTCTGTCAGGCTGACACAGCCGACAGGGCACCCCGCCTGCGTCCAGTTCCCCCACAGGAACTGGACCTAGATCATTCTTTATTGTGTTGTCGCAGTCCGATGTGTGGAAGACCTTTGACCGGCCTACTCGATGAAGAACGTAGACGCCGGACTCAGACTTATATAGATCGAAAGTAATCCACCGGCTCTTGCCAGGCTCGTACGAGGATGCTGAAGAGAGTCTGGCCCCGATCACCGAGATTACTCTAGACTTGTCTCTAATAGTGTATGTTGTCATTTGATGCTCACTTATAGTAACTGATGGTGAACTTGATTGAACTCTTCAAGATTCTACCATTTAGAGGAAGGTTTACGTGGTTGTTGAATCCGAATGATATGCCCCTAATTCCACCACTCTTGAACATGGGGAAGTATTGTGAAGGAATGGACACCGAATATGTGGATCCTTCTTTTGCTCCAGAGATTGTTTTAATGTAGTTCCCCAAAGAACTCGGGGACTGGGATCCATACGATGAGTTCCCATGAATCCACACACCAATGTTGGCTCCAGAGTTTGAATATGTATCACTTACCTTGAAGGAGGCTTTAATGCTCTTGATGTCTGCGCCGGACAGATTTGATGTCATGCTAGACATTGTAGCAAATGACCACAAGTTTCTGGAGTCGAATCCGCCAAAGAATAGATTATCTCTGGTGTAATTTGACCAGACGTACTCGCCCTTACTAACTGGTCCAGGAAAATCGACATAAAAGTTCTTATGTGAGGCCACAGAGTAGGTTTTAGTGTATAAAGTCTTTGACACCTCTCCAGTAGATGGGTTTGACACTGTATCACCAGGGTAAGGCTTAAAGATGTTCCGCTTAGCGCCAGTGTATTCGATGTCAGGGCCTATGTCCTCAATCCATGCAACGAACGGCCCTGCCGATCCGCCCACGAAATTAATGTCAGCCGAGCCCTTGTATACGCAGAACAGGAACCTGTAGAGAATCTTTCCGTCATCCAGTGGAGCCTTATCAGCGTTGTTGGATTTTGGCCGGAAGAGCGTGGAAGTTCCACCTAACTGGTAGTGGTTATTGCCGCCGGATACCGTGTTCCTTGAATCGTAGTAGTGGCGAAGTACCGGAGAATCGATGGATGGTTCGCTGCCATCATAGGTAAATCTGATTGTATACCTAAGGTCTCTATTGTCAGTGACGTTGAGAACAAATGCCTCAGTGTTGATTCTGTAGACACGATTAGGGTCAGCCATCAAGGAAATTTCCGCAAATCCCCACTCACCAGAGGGCTTAACGGTGCCCTGAGTAGATACGGCAACGGCGGCTCCGGGGACAGCCCCACGTGGGTAGGCATCCATAAGTCCTCCGGGGGAGAATACCGGATCTCCTCCAATTGTTATATCATTCTCAAAGTTACCCTGAACACCATTAATATCCCCACCCTCGGTCATCGAGGCCAGAGTTATTCCAGTACTACGATCAACAATAGAGTACAGTGCACCGTTCTCTCCAGCAGACTCTCCGGTAAGTGCGGTAACCAACTTTCTTTCCGGCTCAGCAGAAGCACCTCCCGATGATCCGGATACGAAATAAAACTTGATCCCGGTGGAGTCAATAACCAACTGGTACCCCTCACCGTTTACGAGAGGGCCCTGGAAGTTCATGTGCTTAGCCTCCACCGATCCAACATCGAGGTGGCTGGATTTGATAGCGTTAGCCTGGATCATATCAGCGGTGACGGTCAGGAACTGTGCCATCTTGGCCGTCAAGGACTGAGAGGCCGTAACGTGTTCGGCAGTGACTCCCCCATCCTTGATAAGGATTCCACCCACCTTACGGACCATCTGCACATTAGACACTCGAACCCTGGTCTCCGTGGCCACAGAGGGCTGGATGAAGAGTCCAAGACGGATCTTATACACACCGGCAGGGACAGTCCACGACGAGGACTCTGTCGGATTCTTGGTGTAATGTGTAACCATCACGTGACCGAAACTGATCATAACGCCGTCCTGACCGTAGTACCGTGCATAGAGCGCTACGTCAGCATTTCTATTGTTATCAGGGTATACAGTCTTGTCAAATGAGAACAGATACTCATCCCCTGGGTTAACAGAGATTTCGAGGTTCTCAGAGTAGATTCCTGACTGGCTACGAGTTCCATTCATTTCAAGTCCGCCGTTAACCACAGACCAGGCACCGTACCCACGGGAACTCTGGAATAGAGGGTCAGGGAAGGCGGAACTAGGGGCTACGGTTAGTTCACTGGCACTGATCTTCTTTGCGGCGAAGATATTAGTGAACAACTTATCCACTACGGCGGTAGATAGAGATGCCGACCCTGCGGTCAACTTGCCTACATCAAGGTTGGCAATGACTTCTGAGGATACAGTGACAGGAACCCACTTACCATCTTCCTTCGTCCACTGGGCCACAACTGGGCTGGTGATTGACGGCAAATGCTGGAACCAGGTGGACCCATTTGCGGCCTTGGAAGTAGAGTCTGCTACAGTGGTCGAATGGATCACGGTAGGGATGGTCTTGGCAAGCGCCTCAGTTGCAGATGTGTCACTCACCGGATCCCAGGATCCAGATGATGACCGTCGATACAACTTATTGCTGTTGGACGAATCGAACCACAAATCTCCAACGGCTAGGGGCCTGGATGCTGTACCAGTAGGCGCAGTGGGGCTTACATAGGTGTTGATCACCTTATCCTGAATAGCCTCAATATCTGTGCCGAGGTCGGTAATAGACCTCTTTAGGGCGGCATCCTGAATAATGTCCCACCGATTAGCGGACTTGTTGAATCTCTTTAGAACACCACTAGCGGTATCCATCCAAAGATCGCCGTCAATTGGGTTGGCTGGCGCTATGGTCTGATAGAAGGTTGAAACTCGTGCATAGTCTCCAGCCCGAATAGCCTTGATGAAGTTGGACTCCCAGTTCGGGAAATTAGTAATGAACTCATCACGAACAGATACCCAAGACTTCTTTGTAGATACTCCGTCCCACCGATACATCTTATTTCCGTCGTCAGTGTCGAACCAGAGGTCCCCGTCAGCAAGACCTGCGGCAGGCGGTTCATTAACCTGGAAGAATGTCTGCACCTTACCGTCAGCAATAGCCTTAGCGTCATTAGCCTTATTCAGTGCCGCCTTAACATCGGTATCTGTAATGACTACCCAAGCGCCGTTTGTCCATCTCTTAAGGGTGTTTCCGGTAGACTGGTCGATCCACAGGTCGCCCTGGACAGGAGAGGATGGTGCTGTAGTCGAGTAATAGGTAGTGATCTTGGATGCAACAGCCGACTGTAGAGCGGAGATGTTCTTGTCCTGTACCGCAACCCATCCGGCATTGGTAGTTACGGTTGGGTCATACCTATACAACTTATTGTTGTCGTCAGTATCAAACCACAAATCTCCTAGAGACAGTTTAACAGATCCGGATGCTACGGGCGCTGAAGGCTGAGCGTAGGTTTCAATAACCCCATCCTTGATTGCTTCCACATCCCTTGAGATGGTGGTGATGCTGTTCTTTAGGGTGGGGTCTGTAACGACAGTCCAGGCAGATCCAGTCCAGGTCTTTAGTGTTCCTGAGTTGGCGGTATCCACCCAGAGGTCTCCGGTGTTGGGCGACGACGGGGCGGTGTTCTGGTAGAATGTTGAAACCTTGTTGTACTTGCCTGCCGTAAGATCCCTAACAAGAGTTGTCTGCCAGGAGAGAATCCCATCGATTCTTCCGTCCTGAGCGGGATCCCACTTAGATGTGGACGAATTCCAGCGGTACAACTTATTGCTGTCGTCAGTGTCGAACCAAAGATCGCCGTCTGACATGCCAGAAGTTGGAGCCGAGACCTGGAAGAATGTTTCGATCTTACCATCAGCAGTGGCCTGTGCGGTGCTGGCCCTATCCAGGGCAACCTTGATGTTCGGATCAGTAACAGCAATCCAGGAGGTACCGTTCCACCGCCTGACTTCGTTGTTGTTGGCCTGATTGAACCAAAGGTCTCCAACTGACTTTGTTGTCGGTGCGGTTCCTCCGTAGTGCGTGGTGATCTTTGTGTTTACGGCAGTCCTAAGAGAGTCGATGTTCTTGTCCTGAACAACCGCCCAACCACCATTAGTAGTGGTGGCTGGATCATATCTATACATCTTATTGCTGTCATCAGAATCGAACCAGAGATCGCCAACGGATAGTGTATGAGAGCCAGTGCTGACTGGACGATCCGGCTGGACATAGGTATGAATCACGGAATCCTGTAGAGCATCGACATCTGATACCACAGAGTTTACAGTCTTTGAGAGTGCCGGATCGGTGACAGGATCCCACTTAGATGTGCTGGAGTTCCAAATCTTAAGAGTTCCTCCAGTAGAGGTATCTACCCACAAGTCTCCAGGCATTGGACCCTGAGGAGGAGTGCTCTGGTAGTATGTGCTCATTCGGCCATACTCGCCGCCCTCAAGAGATGAGATTAGATCTTGTTGCCAGTCATAGAATTCATCAATTGAGGCGTCCCTAGCATCTACCCAATCTTTCGTTGTGGAGTTCCATCGGCGCATCCGGTTTCCGTCATCGGAGTCGAACCAAAGATCGCCGTTGCCTAGGCCTACAGACGACGGGGCGGTAGGCGATAGAAATGTTTGAATCTTACCGTCTGCGGCGGCCTTAGCGCTCTGGGCCTGGGACAGGGCGGCGCTGATCTGCGGGTCTGTGACGAGAGCCCAGGAGTTGTCCCATCTACGGACCTCATTGTTCTTTGACGGATTGAACCAAAGGTCTCCGTAGGAGGGATCTGCTGGGGCAGTGTTAGAGAAGTAGGTGGTACTCTTCTTCTCTAGAGCGCGCTGAAGTTGCTGGATGGCACCGTCACGAAGTTGTACCCAGGAGTTTCCGTCCCAGATACTCATGATATTGCTATTGTTGGTGTCAATCCATAGTTGGCCAGGCTTTGGATCATTTGGTGGCTCGTCCTGAGCAAAAACGTCAGGAGAATTGATTGCTGACCACACGTTCTGCATATCATCAGTGATCTCGCCGAATGACTCAGTCATATACTTATTGAGATCTGCGAGACGGCTTTCTGTCTCCTTTACAGCATCATCGAGGGCACTGTTTGCGGAGGATAGGGCGTCCTGGATCGACTTAGTATCAACAAGCGGCTGAATTACCGTAGCGACTGACCAATCAGAGGGAGTAGATCTGTTGCCAGACGTGTCCACTGCAACAAACCTAAACTGATAGGGAACGCCCTCAGTTAGGCCAACAAGAGGCAGGGAATTGCCGTAGATCTGTCCAACTTCCTTGATAACCTCTGTATCGGCGTAGTACCGAGATTCAACAATGAGGTGGCTGAAATCTAGCGGCATTGGCTTGCCTGACGAGGTCTTCTTGTCCCAGGATACGGTAATAACCCCTAGGGATGCCTCCGTGATAGGCTTAGTCGGCTTCTCTGGCGCATCCTGATCTGCAATCATCTGAACAGCAACAGTCGTGGTGTAGGGTGAGTAGGTCTCAGCCCCGAGAGTCCGAAGACGGAATTCGTAGGTATAAGGACGATTAGTGGCAGGATTGATGACATCTAGAGGGTAGTAAATCTGAGGGGACTTATCTGCGTCAGGACCGTACCACGCAAGAGTAGTCCAGTTGGTCGTACCCGCCTCACGGTAGGACACTTCGTATCCGCGACGTGCCTGGGGAGATAGGGAGTTGTCGTACTTATCTAGACCCATATGGTCATCAAACCATGTAAAAACAGCGCGACCCTTATACCTGTTAGTGTCCGCGTCTAGATGGCTGTTAATCCGGACTGAGAAGTTTGTCGGAGTCGTAGGAACCCTCCAGTCACCAGTCTGTGCAGTTCCTCCGCTAGGGGTTCTGGATGTTCCTCCTGATGACCCTCCGGAAAGAGCATTCTGCCGCCTAGCAATCTTCTCCAGCATATCTGATCTACGGTCGCCCATAGACACATTCCAGGTGTAGTCAGATCCGGTAACCTCAAGGGATATTTCCTGGATCCTCATATCCTCGAATGAGGTTGGCTTGGTCCGGTCCCTATTGGTCTGACCCCGGACCCAGTCACCGATGCGAACATCAATGAGAGGCTGGAGAGACGAGTAACCGGAAAGTTCCTTGGTATGGGTCTTGATTGGGCGCTCGCCCTCAAGTAGGATCTTCTCGGAGGCCTCCTTAGCGGTGATTGGATCAATTACGCCGGACTGGCTTACGACATCCTCTAGACGGCCCCAAGGAGAGGATAGGTTGTTACTGAACTCCCAGGATTGGGTCTCTCCTAGGACTCGGGCAGTGGTCATCATAGACTCGAATGAGACCTCTTCCGGTGCGGAGGTGGTTCCTGTGACGTTCTGTAGATATACGGACCTCTTGTCTCTAGCAAGTCCAGTAGATGAGTCGGCCTTCCACACTAGGGTCCGTCGTCCCTGCATGTCCCAGTCAATAAACCCTTGCTCTGTAAGATCATTGAGGACTTCCTCAAGAGACATGTTAATTGGGAAGGCCATGCTAACGGTCCCGCCCCATGATGTACCAGAAGAGTCTACCTTATCGGTGAATCCAATGTTGGCTGGGTTTGTGATCTTGATCCCGCGCTGATAGGCTTCTGTGAACAGTGTGATGAGGATAGATCCAATGGTGACATCCTTGAATACGCGCTCCTCCGAATCAGCGACCCCACCAGTGCCCCAAACCTTTGCCTTCCGGAACAGCCACTTAAGGCTAAGGTTGGAGTACTTCTTCGTCGGCATCTCATCCATCTGGTCCCCTGAGACCTTCATGCCGATGAACCGTGATCCAAGAGGCTCATCCCACGTCTCTGTAGCAGGGTTGAAGTACTCTACCGCATACTCGTAGGGGTACCCCTTATCCGGGGTAATAACGTCTGACCCATTCTGGTTATCTGGGTAGTTGAACTCAAGAGAGTGCAGACTATTGAGACTATAGACCACACTGTAACTCAGTGGCTTCGGAAGAATCCACTTCTCGCTAGTGAATGGGGTATAAGCCGCCAACCTAAACTTCATTGAGTCTCCTTACGTCATTTTGGATCCCTCCAAGTATATCACAGATAACTGCGTGTAGCGTAAATCTCTCCGTAAGTTGCCGAAGTAGATCCTGACATTGACGCGGTTATTGTGTACTCTTTACCTAAAGACGCATAGTTAAATGTAGGCTCAAGGTGGAACATAGTGCCTGTACCATGAGACGAGATAGCGGCCACGCGAGACCCAGCAGAGGCTACGAATGATGACGACTTGTCCCGGATCCTAGCCCTCCAGGCGCTTGCATCTACTACGATCTCCTGGGAGGCTGAAGCGGCTTGATCAACTAGTAGGATGTTGTTCGGGTCAGCCGATGTAGTAAGCCTGACAGACGTGAACGGGCCGACCAACTTAATAATGGGGTCATTGATTGGGCCGGTCCCGCCAGAGAAGTTGTCGAGCCTACTGGTACCGTTCGCATCAAACCGAGACACACTAGGGGAGATGTCTCTCCAGAACACGCCGGGAATCGATGCTACAACTTCAATAGTGAGGGCACGCATAAATGTTTGTGATGTCTCTGTGCTGGCTACAATCTGAATCTCAGCGCGCTTGGTTGTCCCGTTATAGGTATGATCTAGAGGGATCAGTCTGTTCCGCTGTCCTAGGACTCCGTTCCAGAAATCCAAAACCTCCATAGCCTCATCATGTGACCTACCCTTTAGGATGTGGATTCCAAAAGAGATTGCACCAGGCTCATATGTAGGAGAAAGGTTAGTAATCACTCCATCCACCCCAGGAATGGAGTGTTCCGTATTCCTCCGTGCAGGCACACTTCTAATCTGAGATCCCTCTGCCAAAGTCCACCTGCCTAGCGGATCGTGGAGAGGGATCCCATCTAGTGTGTAGTAGTTCCTGGTGTTTTTACAATCTGCCATCAGACCAGCCCCATCAGACCTAGGTTCTTGTTGTTCTTCCTCATTGTCTCGGATCGAGTCTCGGGAAGTGGGTTATTAGTTACGATGTTATACTGTACCACAGGGGTGGAATTTTGTCCACCAATGGCGGCATTGTTCATTGCCGTCCTATGGCTCTGAATCCCGTAACCCTTAGCCTTAGGTGGAAGGGTAATAGCCTGGTGCATCTTGTTTCGTGCGGCATCGATTGAGGGAATCCCCTCGACCATTCCTGCCGCAATGCCGGTGGGGATGTGGGCACCAATAAGGTTCTTCATCACCCGTGATGGAGACTTGATCTGTAGCGCATCCTTAAAGGAGGAGACTAGGGCGTTGCTGAGAATCAGTGCGGCGTTCTTCAACTTCTCTTCACGAGCAACCAGACCGTTGTAGACTCCGTTAGCGGCCTCTAGTCCGACACCATACATCGAGTCTGCTACAGTCTTACCGACTAGAGCGGATGAGGACTCCAGCATAGCGTAGTTCTTAGACAACTCCGCAATCTCCTTAGGAGTAGCCGTCCTAAGCAGTTCCTCAGCGACCAGAATACCCTGACCGGCCCCCAACTGGCCGATCTCATTGATCAGTGCAGGAGGGAAGCCCTTATCAGACATCTTACGGAGGACGCCCGAGAACTCTATGTTACGCTGAATGACTGCCTTAGCAGACTTGTTCAGCATCTCAGCAGAGATTGGCTTGTTAGTCTCCTGTGCCAGGGTGAGAGTGTTCTCTAGAGAGAATGGCTCGCGGGCAGTCTTTGTGATGCTGTCAAATACACCATCCCAAGCGCTCTGGAATGACTCAAGTTCACGCTTAGCGTCCTCGATACGGGTTCCTGTCCTCTCAAGACCGGCTTCAAGGTCGCGTAGAGTGAAACTCTTACGCATTGTGCCGTCTGCCCTAATTCCGTCATCCAGAGCCTTTAGACCGGCATTCACTCCACCCTTCCAGATAGAGGTCAGGTTGTCGTGGGGAGCAAGAGTCTTTCTCACCTGCTTTGCACGATATGCCAGTTCAGGGTTTACTGAACCATTCTCCTTGATGGCAAGTCGTAGAGCGTTGTCCATGTCCTTAACAGCCTTGGTGACCGGGGAGTCCTCCTTATCTATCATGAATGGAGCAAGCGCGTCAGAGAATCCCTTGAACCCACTATCGATAGCGGACCGGAAAGACTCTTCCCGGCGCTTGAGGTCGTCCAACTTCTGCTGGGCGTCCTGATTTCCCTGCTTGGCCTTGCGTGCCAGGTCCTTCTTCCTCTGGTCTGCGGCGCGCTGAGCGGTGCGGGCGGCATCCCTCTCCCGCTTCTCCTTTTCCCGCTGGGCCTTCTGCTCGGCCTTGATCCTGTCCTGTTGAGCCTTCTGGGAGGCACGTAGGGCCTTCTCCCGAGCACGCTGATCCTTGACCTGCCGATAGATGCGATCACGCTCGGCCTCACGCTGGGCCTCGTGTCGGGCCTGTTCGGCCTTACGCTGAGCATCATGCCGGGCGCGTTCTGCAATCCTCTGCTGTTCTTGCCTGCCCTGGGCATCCTTGAGTTGGCGCTTATGGCGGGCGCGTTCCTCGTCACGGAGACGCTCATTTCTGGCGCGCTCCTCAGTGCGTAGGCGTTCGTGCATAGCACGCTGAGAGGCCAGGTCGCGCTCCCGCTGAGCCTTGTCTGCGGCTTGCTTGGCCTTGAGGGCGGCACGAGCATCCTGTAGACCAGAGCCAGCCTGACCCCCGTAGTAGAGGTTGTTGAAGGTCTCCCACACCCTATCAGAGAATGAGATACCGCCGTTAGCAAATGTCTGAACCCTGGGGGCCTTGACAGCGGATGCCTTCATGATGCCGCCGTTTGCGAACTTCTTCACAAGAGAGTATCCGAAGGTCCGAGCAACCTGCTCTAGGATGTCAGTAGAGCGCTTGCGCTTGCTCTGTGCCAGAGGGATGTAGGCCTCCCCTCCGGTCTCTGGCTCAGCCCAGACACGGTAAGGCCATCCGCCCTTTGCGATCTGCGCGACATGCTTCTCAGAGCCCTGAGCAAACTGGCTTGCCTGAATCGACTTCAGGGCCTTCTCGATGCCGCCATTGGCGAAGGTCTTCACGCCCTTGCCGGACACGATGCCGCCGTTTAGGTTACCAAAGCCGAAGAACGACTTTACCTTGCTGGAGACGTTAGCAACAATGTTGACTACCTTCTCAGGAATAGATGCGCTCCTAATATCACCGATAACGCCGCTAGCACGGTCATTAGCCGTAATATCGAAGTCCTTGTCGCCAATGTTGTTTGAATCTGTTGAGTTGATCTTGCCGTTTGCATCGGTGTTGCTGGTCAGAATATCGAATCTCTTGTCGCCAATGTTGTTTGAATCTGTTGAGTTGATCTTACCGTTTGCATCGGTGTTGCTGGTCAGAATATCAAAGACCTTGTTCTTGATGTCATTGACATCCGTCTCATTGATGAGACCCTGAGCGACGGCATTGCTCGTGATGATGTCGAAGGCCTTATCATCAATATTGTTTCCCTCAACAGCACCAATGTTCCGCATCGCCTCAGCAATGGCGGCAGAGACCTGGACATTCTTGTCTGGAATGTTTGAAACAGCGGATCGAACAGCCTCTGCCCCGCCGATTGCCTGTCCTGTGTTGGCATTAAAGGCTAGTGAGGTGTTCTTAGGGATAATGTTAATTGCGCCAGCAAGTTCATGTACCTTGCTGGTATCGGCATTTGTTGTAACATTGATGATGCTGTTACCGTAGGTGGACAGCAGTGTGTTCATCTTCGCAGTAGGATCGCTGACATCACCTGCAACATTGACCTTTGCTGGAGCGTTGGCGGCGGCGGATGTGAACTGGCTCAGAGACTGCATGAACAAGGAGCCCTCTGCCCCAACCCTAACGGCTGGGTTTGTGGCATTAGCAGACGCCACAGCGGCAGAGGTTGCCTCCTGTGCCGATCCGGAAAGCCCCATAGAATCAACACCCATCCTCAGCAGAGGATTGAGCATTGACACTGCGGCGTCAGCGCCAGCCTTAGCCTCAGGCGTGATCTGGGTAGTGTCGGATCCAAAGCGTACATTAGCGTTGGCCTCAGCGGTACGTGCGGCCTCTCCGACTGCGGCAGGCACTTCGTATCCGAGTTCCTCCATACGGGCCTGGAACTTGACCCTAGCCTCTGGGGAGGCGGCGGCCATTGCTTCCTGGACCTTTGCCATAGTCTCGGCTGGAATTGACTGGGCATCAGCCCCCACCTGAACCTTTGGTGGGCTGTATGAACCCAGGAATGCCTCAGCGCTGGACCTAATCTCGTCAGTTTTGACCTCAGTCTTCACTCCTAGAGCGTCAAGTCCAGCCTCAGTAGCCTTGAGTTCGGCCTGAAGCGCTCCACGCTCTTCATCGCTAAGACCAGGAACCTTTAGTTTACCCTCAAGCGCTATCTTCTCGCCCTTAAGAATTTCAATCTTACGCTGGGCGTCGATGGTGTCCATAGACATAACAGCATCGACAGGGTACTCGGCATTGACAAGGCCGTCCAGAAGGTCCTTTGCCTGATTGCTATCGAGGTTGAGTCTAGACTCAATCTCTCCAGCATCCTTTGCACCCTGTAGGAACTGGGACATCCGGCTCTCGGCATCATCAGTGATGAATCTGAGGTATCCGGAGTAGTCTCCAGAGGCAAACGCCTGAGCGGCAACCTCAATCTCGATCAGGTCGCGCTTAGCCTGTTGCTTTGACTCCTCGTCAATGACGATAGACTTCTCAAGATCCTCAGACAGAATGCCAAAGGTGTCGAACAAAGCATCGATCTGCGCTGGAGGGATCCCCATATTCTCAAGGCTTGCCCTAAGTTGATCGGAACTGCCTTGAATGGATCCGAGAGCGGCATTGGTGGCCTCGGCCATAGAAGCGCCGGACTCTCGCGCCCTATCGAAGGATTCAATGAAGGCTTCCTTGATGTTGGTTGAGGACTCCTTCATCAGTGAATTCAACTGAGAAGACACCTTAGCGGTTTCGCCGGTGAAGTTGAATGCGGCGTGCTGAGCACCGCCGAAGGCTTCCTCGATGGAGATAATACCTGTCGGATCGATGTCAAGTTCATTCATCGTATCCTTGAGTTTACCGAACTCGTCAGTGTTCTTCTGGGCAGTCTGCCACAGGCGCTCCATCGGGTCATTCCATGCGGAGGTGTCCAACTGGAGAAGATCCATATTGGACTGCATAGCCGCCAACTTATCAGCCACTGTTGATGTGGTGGAACTGATAGTCTGGAAGTTGGAGTCAAGGACCTTGGCCTGCTCGTTGGCACGACCCAGGGCATCCCGTAGCCCCTGAGATGCCCTATCGGATTCAGCATAATCCCAGAGTTGGCCTCCAACCTCGGAGGTGATTTCATTTAGGGAGTCACGCAGAGACTTAGCGGCATCCCTTCCTCGACCCATTCCGTCAACAGTTTCGTCAAGGCCTGCCATTAGTTGGTTGAACTCTATAGCATTCAGCGAAGATAGTTCTTCCCTGGTCTTTCCAGTCAAAGCCACTAGTTCATCCGACATCGCGGCTACAGCATTCTTCACCCGGTCAGCACCGAAATCCTTGGAGAATGCTTCACGAACATTGTCGATGTTTGCGCCAATGTTGTCTAGTGACACTGAATCAATTTCGGAGAGACGTTCTGCAAGTCCCTTAGCATCGATGCCAGCGTCCTTTAGGGTGTCAGAGAAGTTACCAAAAACTCTACCGACCTTCATCTCGTCAAAACGGGACGTTAGAACATCTACCTGAGCGGCGGCGTCTCGGACCTTTCCAGTCACAGGATCCCATGCTTCACTGAAGTTTTCTGTGAAGGCGGTGGCCTGCTTTACACCCTCCTGCACCCCCTGCCACAGGGTGATTGCACCCGCGATGGCGGCAAATCCGATGTTTACTGGGTTGAAGATCGCTCCTACGACCCCACCCATGATGTTCTTCACACCCTGGCCTAGTTTGCCAAGGGCAGACTGGACACGAGGAACATGCGTATTGTCGATCTTGTTTAGTTCCGAGGAGATATCAACCAGACCCGAGGATCGGACATCCATGATCTTCTTGCCGCCAGGAAGGCTACTCAGGCTCTTACCTAGGTTATTGACGCCCTGATCCACCTCACGGACGCCTGAGGACGGTAGGTCCATAACCTTGACGGTCTTACCCGTAGCAAGGTAGGTGATCTTGCTCTTGACGTTATCAATGCCTCGTGAAACGTCATCGATACCGCGCTTGACTAGGTCGAGCCTGGGCGGGACAAACTTGGTTCCAGTGAATGCGGCCCAAGCAACCTTGAGTGCCCCGAGTGGGCCGACAAGCATAACAAGGCCGGTGGCCAGGGCCATGATCGGAGTTGGAATCTGGGCAAGAGTCTTGAGCAGACCGCCGACAATTGTGGACAGGGCAACAAGCGGTCCCTTAATCAGAGCGGTAAGCAACTGGAAGGCCTCATTCATGGGGCCATGAATTGCCATAAATCCTTCGTAGATAGGGTCTAGAACATCCTTAAGGAGGTCAGCAAGAATGGTAAAGCCTGGTCCCATGAATGCGAGAGTCTCGCCCATCATCTCGGCAAGCATACCGAAGATGTCTCCGAAGTCCTTGATGCCAGGCCCCATAGCGGCCACGCCCTCATTTACTCCGTCTACGAAGGCCTGGAACCCATCTAGAGCGCCTGAGTCGGTGATTGCCGTGGCTAGGTGCTCGAACAGCATACCGATGGTGTCTGCGGTAGTGCCCATGATCCCGGCGAATACGTGAGACTCACGTCCAAGTGCCCCCAGAACCTTGAAGAATCCATCGGCCATGGTCTCAAAGCCTGTATTGGCCGAACGGAAGAAGTTTGTGATGGCTAGGAATACCGTAGGATCCTTGATCCAATTGGCAATACCTTCCAAGGACTCGCTAAAGTCTGCTAGGCCGTACGATCCAGCCGCGCTAGCGGCCTTGCCGATGGTTGCGAATACTGTTCCGACGCTGGATCCAATGGAAACAAGTTCCTTTAGGGTGTCAACAGCGTTAAGAACCCAGGCATCAAACTGTCCGGTCTGGATGGAGGTGTCGGTGAATCTGACAAACTCATCGGACAACTCTGTCATCCAGGCGGTGAACTGCGGTAGGTACTTTGACCCGGCGTTAGTGAACTCAAGGAATGAGTAGACTAGATTACTAATAAGGCCTTCAGAGTTCTGTAGAGCCAGGTTAAAGTTGTTGTAGGTGTTGGTCAACTTGCCCATTTGGGCAAACTGGCTGAGAACGTCTACAACCGACAGGCTGATATCAGCCATAGCATCGGCCATGCCGACAAGACCGTCACGAAGAGGCCCGGAAACAACGTTTACGAACTGCCCGACTCCGTCCGTCATCTTGCCCCAGTACGCCTCAGCAAGATCCGTCTGTAGTTCCTTTGAGAAGGCATGAAGAAGTGTGGCGGCTTCCTGCATCGCAGGAGGCATCTTTTCAATCGCCTTCATAGCGGTTTCGGTATCGTACGACATTGCAGTGCCGATGCCGGTCCACAAGGTTCCCCAGGTCTTGAGGGCAGAGATACCGAAGGTTAGAGCGGCAGGGGCCATAGCAATTAGACCCGCCGCCTTACTCAAGTCTCGGCCAAGAGTCACTGCGGCCCCGGATGCGGCTACCATTGATGTAGCGATTCCGCCGACCATTGTAGTAAGTTTGGCGGCATTAACAGCAATGTCGTCGAATCCAGCCATCAACTGTACAATGCTGTCTCTAACGGCCTTGGGGTCGATAACGCCTGCCATAGAGACGCTAAACTTTCTCATGGCCTCGTTAATCTCAGGGCCATCGAACATCCGAACAAGAGCACTATTGGACGGATCAATCATGTTGTTGGTTCTGTCCCGAACCCAGTTCGAGAATCTCTGTAGAGTCTGGCTGTTGAGCCTGTTGTTGGCGTTCAGGTACAGGTTTGATACCCTGTCCCTGGAGGCGCGCGCCAACTGTGCCTCAGCGGCGGCTGTATTGGCCACAGCCATGATAGTAGCGGTCTCCCGCATGTCGGCAAAGGC
>ERZ501013.55-NODE-55-length-20869-cov-17.431344_pt1 | contig 20869 bp, 18 predicted proteins | sample MGYA00248834_ERZ501013 | MGnify/ENA primary metagenome ERZ501013 (study PRJEB25958, sample SAMN03398545) | human skin metagenome | study: EMG produced TPA metagenomics assembly of the Human Skin Microbiome Metagenome (human skin metagenome) data set.
CCGCGCGGCCCGGGCCGGCGCCCTCGGCGGGCAGCACGGCGACGACGTCGCCCGGCAGCCGGGTGCCCTCCCGCGCGTAGACGGTGACGTCGTGGCCCCGGCGCACGAGGTGCTCCACGGTCATGGCCGTGTGCATCTCCAGCCCGCCCTCGTAGGGCGAACGGATGGGGTGGAGCATGTGGGTGAGCACGCTGATGCGCATCGGCGTCCCCTTCCCGGCCCGGGCCGGGCCGAACGGCCCCGTGCGGGGCGGCAGAAGCGCGACTGACCTGCGGTGAGACGACCGCATCACGTCCGCGCTGACGTACCCCGGCACTGTAGACACCCGGGGGGTCCCCCCGGAAGCGCCGGCCCCCCTCCCGGGGGTGAGGGCAGGGCAGGCGCACACGCCCCCGTCACGAGAAAGTCCCGGCCCGCGACCTCGAGGATCGCGGACCGGGACGGTCCGTGGAGCTAAGGGGAATTGAACCCCTGACCTTTTCATTGCGAACGAAACGCTCTACCAACTGAGCTATAGCCCCAGGTCATGCCCTCCCGCGGGAGCGCACCGGACCATCATACGCCCGCCGCCCCCGATCCTCCAATCCGGCTGTGCCGCGCGGCGACCACGCCGAGCACCACCCCCGCCAGATCCGCGACGACGTCCACCGGGTCCCCCGTCCGCAGCGGCACCCACGCGTGCTGCACGAGCTCGCTCACCGGCGCGTGCACCGCGAACGGCAGGGCCCACCACGCGCTCCGCCCCCGCCACACGGCGAGGAACGCGGGCAGCGCGAACACGGCCACGTGGATCGCCTTGTCCAGCCCCGGCACGGCGAACCCGGCCTCCGGCACCTGCTCGCCCGGCAGGTACAGCACCACCAGCTGCACCACGACGGCGACGGCCAGCGCCGCCGTCAGGGCGCGGCGCCGTCGTCGGGAAGCGGGGGCGGAGGGGGCGGCCGGGGAGCCGGAGGGAACGGTCATCCGCCCATTCTGTCCGGCTTCCGTGCCGGGCACTCACGGTCCCCGCCCTGCTGAAAAGGATCTATGTTTTTGCCATTTCTGCGCCGACCATGTGATGATCGCGCCATCCGGGTGGGCTCGTTCCGCCAGGATGCCGGTGTTGACAGCGCCGCCCAGGGCCGAGGGACCGCGATGGCTTGAGCAGAGAGCTCGCCGTTCGTGGACTCGGGACCCGGCGGGATGCCCTCCACCTCCCCGGCCCCCCTGGCCGCGACGTGATCGGTACGCCACCCTCCGCCCTGCGGAGCCGTGCCCTGACCGGACCGCGCCGGGGGACCGGGACGTCCGTAGTCACTCGTGCGAAAGGAAGTTCGATGCCGCCCTCCCAGGACGCAGCATCCCTGACCCAGCTCGGCGTGATCGGGGTGATCCTGCTCGTCGTGCTGTTCTACGGCGGGACCATGATCATGTCCGTGGCCATCTCCAAGAAGAAGGAGAACGCCGACGCCTACATGACGGCCGGCAATCAGATCGGCTTCGGCGTGTCCGCCGCCTCCATGACGGCCACCTGGATCTGGGCCGCCTCCATGTACGCCTCCGTGACCGCCGGCTACACGTACGGCGTCTCCGGCCCCCTCCACTACGGCCTCTGGGGCGCCCTGATGATCCTGTTCATCTACCCGTTCGGCCGCCGCATCCGCGCGGTCGCGCCGCGCGCCCACACCCTCGCCGAGGTCATGTACGCCCGGCACGGCCGCTCGTCGCAGCTCATGCTGGCCGGCTCCAACGTGCTCGGCTCCGTCATCTCCCTGACCTCCAACTTCATCGCCGGCGGCGCCCTGATCTCCCTGCTGTCCCCGCTGTCCTTCGGCGCGGGCATCCTGATCGTGGCCGCGGGCGTGCTGCTGTACACCCTGTGGTCCGGCTTCCGCGCCTCCGTGCTCACCGACTTCGCCCAGGTGATGGCCATGCTCGGCGCGACCGTCATCATCATCCCCGCCGTGTTCTTCGCCGCGGGCGGCCCGGGCATGTTCCAGGCCGGCGTCGAGGCCGGCCACGTCACGGCCCAGCAGCAGAGCTTCTTCTCCTCCGAGGCGTTCATGAACCAGGGGGCGCCGTACATCGCCGCCGTGCTGGCCTACGCGATCGGCAACCAGACCATCGCCCAGCGCCTCTTCGCCGTGCGTGAGGACCTCATCAAGCCCACCTTCATCACGGCCACCCTCGGCTACGGCGGCACCGTGATCGGCGTCGGCATGCTCGGCGTCATGGCGCTCTACCTGGGCGTCGAGCCGCTCGACGGCGACGTCAACAACCTCCTGCCGCAGATGGTCGCCGACCACCTGCCGCTGGCGCTCGTGGCCCTGGCGTTCCTGATGATCATCGGCTCGCTGTCCTCCACCGCCGACTCGGACCTGTCCGCCCTCTCGTCGATCGTGATGACGGACGTCTACGGCCAGTCGGTCGGCCGCAAGAACGCCGACCCGAAGACCATGCTGCTGATCGGCCGCATCACCATGATCGTGGCGACGGCGGCGGCCCTGTACTTCGCCACCGCCAAGTTCGACATCCTCGACCTGCTGGTCTTCGTGGGCGCCCTGTGGGGCTGCCTCGTGTTCCCCGTGATCGCGTCCTTCTACTGGGGCAAGATCACCAACGTCGCGTTCACGGTGTCCGTGCTCGCCGCGCTGGCCGTGTTCCTGCCCGTGCGCTTCGAGTGGATCCCGATCGAGGGAGCCTGGGCGTTCGTGGTGGAGACCCTCGCGATCCTCGGCGTGGGCGTCGTGCTGGGCATCATGTGCTTCGGCTTCTTCGGCCTGCGTCCGGCGGTCGTGGTCGGCGCGATCGCCTCGGTCGTGATGCTGTTCCTCGGCTACGGCTTCCTGCGGGACTACGCCACCCTCACGGGCTCGCTCGTGGCCTACGCCGTGTCCTTCCTCGTCTGCTGGGGGCTGTCCGTCCGCTCCGGCCAGGACTTCGACTTCGACCGGATCGCGCGCGTGACCGGCGACTTCGACCCCGCGACCGAGGACCTGCCGCAGGTCGAGCGTGCCTCGGCCCCCGTGTCCTGATCCCCCCGTCCCCCGACTCGCAAGGAGCATCCGCATGACCGTCGGTCTGACCCTGTACGTCCTGATGTGGCCCGTCCTCGTGCTGGCCGTCCTCGTCGCGATCGCCCGCGGCTTCTTCGCCGACTGGGCCGCGGCCCGCCGCGAGGGCCGCTCGATCATCTGAGGCATCCGCCGGGGGCGGCCCGGCCACGGGAGCGGCCCGGATCAACCGGTCGGGCGATGTCCCGGCACGGGTCGCTCCCCAGCATGGAGGGCATGATGCGCCACTACTACGCCGCCCTGATGTACACCGTCCTCGGCCTCGCCTCGGGCCTGTTCTACCGCGAGTACACCCAGGCCCACGAGTTCACCGGCGCCACCGAGCTCGGCCCCGTGCACACGCATCTGCTGGGCCTGGGGCTGACCGTGACCCTCGTGGTCCTCGCCCTCGACGCGGTCTTCCGCCTGACCGGCCGCGGCCCGTTCACCTGGTTCTTCTGGCTCTTCCACCTGGGCGTCCTGGTCACGTCCGTGATGATGGCCGTGCGCGGCGTCCTCACCGTGGACGGCCTGACCCCCGCCGAGACCTCGGCCGCCATCCCGGGCATCGCCGGACTCGGCCACATGCTCGTGACCGCCGGTCTCGCGCTGCTGTTCGTCGCCCTGTACGGCGGCGTGCGGGAGCGTCAGGCCCACCTCGAGACGGGCCGCGCCGGCGGCGCCGTCGTCGAGGGGGCCTGACCCGCTCGATCCCCTGCTATACCGCGCCCGCGTCAGCGAGCGCGGTCGAGCAGGATCACGTCCAGGCGGCGCGGCCCGTGCACGCCTTCGACGCGCTCGAGCTCGATGTCGCTCGTGGCCGAGGGCCCGGAGATCATGGTGATCGGCGCCGTCGCCTCCACGCGGGCCAGCGCCTCCGGGAAGAGCTCCACCACGGAGTCCAGCGGCACGATGCACACGTGGTGGTCCGGGACCAGGGTGATCGCCCGGCGGCCCTCGTCCGGGCGGCCGCTGAGGAAGATCGTCCCGGTCTCCGCGCAGGAGACCGTCGAGGACGTCACCACCGCGTCCACCTCGTTCAGCGCGTCCACGCTGAGGGGCTCGCGCTCGCCGTCGTGGGCGCCGCGGACCGCGGCCCGCTCCCCCGTATGGCCCACCGCGGGCTCCGTGATGCGCTCCCGGCCGGCCCCGCGGGAGTCCGCGGGGAGCCAGTCGGGCTCCAGACCGGCCGGCACCACGTACCGGGCGTCCGGGCCGAGCAGCTCGGCGATGGCCGCGGCCACCGTCTCCTCGGTCTCGTCCCGCACGGAGGCCCGGTAGTCGATCAGCCGATCGCGCAGCATCTCCACCACCTCGGCCCGGTCCCGGGAGGAGGTCCGCCGGTAGGTGCGCTGCACCGGGTCCGCGACCGGGCCGTCCGCCGTCGCCTCGCGGATGCGCCGCAGGATCTCGGCCTTCGCCTCGCTCATCGTCCGTCCTCCTCGACGTGCTCGTCCTCCTGGCGGTCCAGCCCGGCGACGCCGTCCAGGGCGGTCCGGTGCTCGGTCTCATCCTTGTGGCGGGCCCACCAGTTGCGGAAGGACTCCCGCGGGGGCGCCGGCACGTCACGCTCGTCGGTCCAGCCGCCGGCGATGCCCGGCAGCCAGCCGAGCACCCGGTCCGGCCCGGCCGCGACCCGGCCCAACCCCAGGCCCCGCTCGGCCAGCGACATGCGCCGACCCGAGGACATCACCACGGAGGCGCCCTTCATCGCCACGTCCATCTGCGAGGGCGTGACGGACTCCACCGCCGCCTTGGCGCGGGCCAGGGGGCCGGCAGCGGCGTCCTCGTCCGTGCGCAGGGCCTTCCGGGCGGCGTGGGTGGCCTGCACGTCCTCGTCCCGGAGGTGGATGAGGATCGAGGGGATGTCGATGGCCACGGGGCACACGTCGTAGCACGCGCCGCACAGCGTGGAGGCGTAGGGCAGGGTGCCGTTCTCCCCCGCGTCCACACCGGTGAGCTGCGGGGAGAGGATCGCGCCGATCGGGCCCGGGTAGACCGAGCCGTAGGCGTGGCCGCCGGTCTGCTCGTACACGGGGCACACGTTCATGCACGCCGAGCAGCGGATGCAGTGCAGCGCGGAACGGCCCTTCGGGTCGGACAGCACCGCGGAGCGGCCGTTGTCCAGCAGGACCAGGTGGAACTCCTGGGGACCGTCGCCCTCGGTGACGCCCGTCCACATGGAGGTGTACGGGTTCATCCGCTCGCCCGTGGACGAGCGCGGCAGCAGCTGCAGGAACACCTCGAGGTCCTCGAAGGTGGGCACGAGCTTCTCGATGCCCATCACGGTGATCAGCGTCTCCGGCAGGGTCAGGCACATGCGGCCGTTGCCCTCCGACTCGACGACGGAGAGCGTGCCCGTCTCGGCGACGCCGAAGTTCGCCCCGGAGATCGCCACCTTCGTGCTCAGGAACTTCTCGCGCAGGTGCCGGCGTGCGGCCTCGGCCAGGTCGGCCGGCTCGGAGGTGAGGCTCTCGTCCGTCTCCGGCATCTCCCGGAGGAAGATGTCCCGGATCTCCCGGCGGTTGCGGTGGATCGCCGGGACGAGGATGTGGCTGGGCCGGTCGTGGCCGAGCTGGACGATGAGCTCGGCCAGGTCCGTCTCGACGGCGGCCACACCGGCATGCTCGAGCGCGGCGTCCAGGCCGATCTCCTGGGTGGCCATGGACTTGACCTTGATCACCTCGTCCACGCCCTTGGCGGTGACGAGCTCCGTGATGATGCGGTTGGCCTCGGCCGCGTCCCGGGCCCAGTGCACGACGCCGCCGCGCGCGGTGACCTCGGACTCGAGCCGCTCCAGGAGCGCGGGCAGGTCCGCCATGACGGACTGCTTCAGCGCGGAGCCGGCGGCGCGCAGCTCCTGCCAGTCCGGCAGCTCCTCGACGACGCCGGCACGCTTGGCACGGATGGTGTGCGTGGCCCGGCGGATGTTGGCGCGCATCTGGCCGTTCCCCAGCTGCTCGCGGGCAGACTCGGGGAACGGGGTGTTCAGCAGGATCTCGCCCTCGCCGTGGACGGGGCGGACGGTGGGCATTCCCAGGCGCACGCGGGTGGGTGCGGTGCTCATCGGCGGGCCTCCTCAACACGGGCGGACGGTCCGCGGCGGGCGCCGGCGGACGCGGGGATGGACAGTTCGACGGGGCCGTCGACCTCGAGCGGGTTCTCCCGGGTGGCCGCGAGGATCTCGGCGAGGTGGACGGTGCGCAGCGGGCGGCCGTCCTGACCGCGCGCCTCTCGACGGTGCATGGCCCCGTCCAGGTGGAGCAGGCAGGAGGCGTCGCCGCCCGTGCAGAGGGAGGCGCCGGACGCGGTGACCTTCTCGATCTTCTCCTCCGCGATGGCGGCGGAGACGTCCGGGTTCTTCAGGGAGAAGGTGCCGCCGAAGCCGCAGCACTCCTCGGCGTCCGGCAGCGGGCGCAGGTCGATGTCCGCGACGGTGCGCAGCAGGTCCTCCTGGCGCGAGCCCAGGCGCAGCAGGCGCATGCCGTGGCAGGAGGGGTGGTAGGTCACGGTGTGCGGGAACCAGGAGCCGAGCTGGGCCCCGGCGTCCGTCACCCCGAGGACGTCCGTGAGCAGCTGGGACAGCTCGAGGGTGCGGGAGGCGACGACCTCGGCGTCGCGGGCCAGCCCCTCGTCCCCGCCGGAGCGGGCGACGTCCGGCTGCTGGTGGCCGAGCGAGGCCACGCAGGAGGCGGAGGGGGCGACGGCGAGGTCGTAGTCGGCCTTCATGAAGGTGCGGACGTGGTTGCGCACCACGGGCAGGGCGTCCTCCATGTATCCGCTGTTGACGTGCATCTGCGAGCAGCAGACCTGGCCGGGCGGGAAGACCACCTCATGGCCGAGCCGCTCGAGGATGCGGACGGTGGCGAGGGCCACCTTGGGGTACATCGCGTCCACGATGCATGTGGCGAACAGGGCGATTCTCATGCCGGTCTCCGTTCCGGACGGGGCGCCTGGGGCGCCGTGCGGTGCGGCAGCACACGGGTGCCGTAGTGGTCAGACCATATCATGCCAGCCGCTTGCGAGGTGACCGCCCTCACAGTACGCTCCTTGGTCTGACCACAGTGGTCCGACCATCACCGGCCCGACCGGATCCCGCCCCGTCCCCTCGCCCACCGGGAGACCCCCGTGCACACCTTCACCCCCACCCCCGATGCCGCCGGCAGCGTCGCGCTCTCCGCCGCGCTCGGCGTCCTGCCCCTGCTGACGTTCTTCGCCACCCTCCTCGGTCTGCGCCTCAAGGCCTGGCAGTCGGGGCTCGCCGCGCTCGTGGTGGCCCTGCTCGTGGCCGTGCTGGGCTTCCACATGCCGGCCCACCTGGCGGCGCTGGCCGCCGCCCAGGGAGCGACCTTCGGCCTGTTCCCGATCGTCTGGATCGTCGTGATGGCGCTGTGGTTCTACCAGGTCACCGTGCTCTCCGGGCGATTCGACGACATGCGCGCGATCTTCGACTCGCTCGGCGGCGGAGACATCCGCATCCAGGCCGTGCTCATCGCGTTCTGCTTCGGCGGCCTGCTCGAGGCCCTCGCCGGCTTCGGCGCCCCCGTGGCCATCACGGCCACCATGGTGCTCGGCCTGGGTGTGCCCCCGCTGCGGGCGGCCACCGCCGTGCTGCTGGCGAACACCGCGCCCGTGGCCTTCGGCGCCGTGGGCACCCCCATCACCACCGCCGGCACGCTCACCGGCATCCCCGCCTCGCACATCGGCGCGATCGTCGGCCACCAGGCCCCGTTCGTGGCCGTGTTCGTGCCGTTCCTGCTCGTGTTCATCATCGACGGGCTGCGCGGCGTGCGGCAGACGTGGCCGGCACTGATCGTGATCGGCGCGAGCTTCGCCGTCGCCATCTGGCTGGCCTCGACCCACTTCTCCTACGAGCTCACCGACGTCGTGGCCTCCCTGGTCTCCCTCGCCGCCGCCGTCCTGCTGCTGCGCTTCTGGCGGCCGCGCGGCGCCGAGGAGGCCCGCCAGCGCCTCGACGCCCCCGCCCGCGCGGCGGCGCAGGACCTCACCCCCGGCCGGATCTTCATGGCCGTGCTGCCCTACATCGTGGTCGTGGCCGTGTTCGCCCTGGCCAAGCTGGTCCCCTCGATCACCGCGGCCCTGAACTCCGTCACCGCGAAGATCCCGTGGCCCGGGCTCGACGGGCACCTCGTCGACGCCTCCGGCGCGCCCCTGGCGAGCACCGTGTACAAGTTCGAGTGGCTGGCCTCCCCCGGCACGCTGCTGCTGATCGCCGGCCTGATCATGGCCGTGGTCTACTCCCGGTTCGACCACGACGGCCGGTTCCCGCTCTCGGTGGGGAACGCGCTCGCCGAGATCGGCCGCTGCTTCGCCCGCATGCGCTGGTCCGCCCTGACGATCGTGATCGTGCTCTCCCTGGCCTACGTCATGAACTTCTCGGGCCAGACGGTCGCCATGGGCACGTGGGTGGCCGGCCTGGGCGCGGCCTTCGTGTTCCTGTCCCCGGTGCTCGGCTGGCTCGGCACCGCCGTGACCGGCTCGGACACCTCCGCGAACGCGCTGTTCTCCACCCTGCAGCAGACCGCCGCCACGAACATCGGCGCCGATCCGGCCCTGCTGGTGGCCGCCAACACCTCCGGCGGCGTCGTGGGCAAGATGATCTCCCCGCAGTCCCTGGCGATCGCCGCGACGGCGGTCGGCATGGAGGGCCGGGAGTCCGAGATCCTGCGCCGCGTGGTGGTGTGGTCGCTCGTGCTCCTGCTGGCGGTGTGCACGCTCGTGTACCTGCAGTCCAACGTGCTGGCGTGGATGCTGCCGGCGGCGGGCTGACCGCCTGCACCACCCGAGCGGGGCGGCGTCCATCGGTAGGATGGACGGTCGCCGCCCCGCCCCCTCGGAAGGTCCGTCCATGACCGCTGCCCCCGCCTACACCATCGTGCTCGACTGGCTCGAGGCCGAGCTGCGCTCCGGCGCCGTGGTCGTGGGGGACAAGCTGCCCGGCGAACGCACCCTGGCCGAACGCTTCGGCATCTCCCGGGCGTCCGTGCGGGAGGCCACCCGGATGCTCGAGGCCATGGGCCTGATCCGCGCCAGCGCCGGCTCCGGGCCGAACTCGGGCGCCGTCGTCGTCTCCGAGCCGTCCGCGGCGCTGGGCTGGGCGCTGCGCCTGCACATCGCCACCCGGTCCCTGCCGATGGCCGACGTCGTCGCCGCGCGCGTGCTCCTCGAGACCGATGCGGCGCAGGCGGCCGCCGCCACCTCCGGCGACCCCGAGAGCGTCGCCGTCCTGGCCGAGGTGGAAACCCTGCTGGACCGGATGGACGACCCCGCGCTGCCGGAAGAGGACTTCCACCTGCTCGACACCGAGTTCCATGTGCGGCTGGCCACCCTGGGCGGGAACGTCGTGACGGCGATGATGCTGGACTCCCTGCGCCAGGCGACCATCGGCTACGTGACCGAGACCGTGGCCGGGCTGTCCGACTGGCCCGCCGTGCGCACCGGCCTGCAGGCCGACCATCGGCGGATCCTCGCCGCCTCCGCCGCCGGGGACGGCCGGGCGGCCGCGCAGGAGCTGCGGGAGCACGTCCTCGGCTTCGCCGCCCTCGCCCAGACCGGCAGGGTGCCCGCCGCCGGGTGACCCGGGCGGACGGCTCGGGCGGTTCAGGCGGTGACGCCGTGCACCAGGGCGCCCACGCCCACGGCGGTCAGCGAGCCCAGCGCACAGCAGAACTCCACGAGCATGCCCACACCCATGGCCGTGAGCGCGCCGATCGAGCTGCTCAGGGCGGTCCGGGCGTCCCGGGTGCGGGCCCACTGGGAGGCGAACAGGCCGACGGCGAAGCCGAGGAACAGACCCACCACCGGGATCACGAAGAACCCGACGGCGGCGCCGGCCACCCCCCACAGGATCGGGCCACGGGTGACGCGTTCACGCCGCAGCCGCCGGCCGGTCAGCACCGCGGACGCGCTCAGCCCCGCCACGGCGAGACCGGCCGCGATGACGCCGAACGTCCAGGACGCGGGGGAACCCAGCAGCGCGGCCCAGCCGAGAGCCGTCACGAGGTTGAGCAGCGAGCCGGGCAGGACGGGGTACACGGTGCCCACCAGCCCCACCAGGAGCAGGAGCACGGCCACGAGGGAGATCAGCGCGGGAGTCACCGCACCAGTATGACGGGACGGGCCGGATGGGCTAGATTCGCCGCATGTTGGTCGCCGTGCCCACCGAAGTGAAGAACAACGAGTTCCGTGTCGCCCTGACGCAGGGCGGGGTCCAGGAGCTGGTGCGCGCGGGCCACCAGGTCCTCGTGCAGTCGGGGGCCGGCGTCGGCTCCGGCGCCTCGGACCAGGACTACCGCGACGCCGGCGCCGAGCTGGTCGACGACGTCGACGAGCTCTGGGAGCGCGCCGAGCTGGTCCTCAAGGTCAAGGAGCCGCAGCCGGAGGAGTACGGCCGCCTGCGCCGCGGCCAGGTCCTCTTCACCTACCTGCACCTGGCCGCCTCCCCCGCGTGCACGCGGGCGATCCTGGACGCCGGCACGACGGCGATCGCCTACGAGACGGTCACCCGCGGTCGCTCCCTGCCGCTGCTGGCCCCCATGAGCCAGGTGGCCGGCCGCCTGGCCCCCGCCGCGGGCGCCTACCACCTCCTCCAGCCGCAGGGCGGCTCGGGCGTGCTGATGGGCGGCGTGCCCGGCACCCGCCGCGCCCGGGTGGCCGTGATCGGCGGAGGTGTGGCCGGCGAGGCGGCGGCCGTGATCGCCGCGGGCATGGGCGCGGACGTGACCGTCCTGGACATCTCCCTCGAGCGGCTCGCGCAGCTGGACGCCGTCCACCAGGGCCGGATCCGCACGCTGGCCTCGTCCCACCTGAACATCGGCGAGACCGTGGCGGACGCGGACCTCGTGATCGGCTCCGTGCTGATCCCCGGCGCCGCGGCCCCGAAGCTGGTGACCGCCGAGATGGTGGAGTCCATGCGGCCCGGCTCCGTGCTGGTGGACATCGCGATCGACCAGGGCGGCTGCTTCGAGAACTCGCGGGCCACCACCCACCAGGATCCGACGTACCTCGTGGGGGACAAGATCTACTACTGCGTCTCCAACATGCCCGGCGCCGTGCCGCAGACCTCCACCTCGGCCCTGACCAACGCGACGCTGCCCTACATCAAGCGCATCGCCGACCTCGGATGGCGTGCGGCCCTGGCCGCGGACGAGGGCTTCGCCGGGGGCCTCAACGCGCACGACGGCGTGCTCACCCTGCCCTCCGTCGCCACGGCCGTGGCCGACGAGCTCGGCCTGGACCCCCGGAAGGACGTCCGCGTCACCTCCGAGGTGCTCGCGGAGGCCTGAGCCCCGCGCCCGTCGCGCGCGGGGCCGGCCGGCCCCTCAGAGCCCCGCGAGGAACGCCCGGTGGAAGGACCAGTCGCCGGTCACCTCGGGGTGGAAGGCCGTGGCGAGCAGGTGGCCCTGCCGCACGGCCACGGGCAGCCGGGCGTCGCCGTCGAGCCCCGGCTCCGCCGCGGGCACGGACAGGCGCGACGCCGGCACGCTCGCCAGGACCTCGACGCCCTCCCCCGCCTGGACGACGGCGGGGGCGCGGATGAACACGGCGTGCACCGGCTCCGCCGCGACCGCGGGGACGTCCAGGTCCTCCTCGAACGAGTCCACCTGCGCGCCGAAGGCGTTGCGCCGCACGGCCACGTCCAGCACGCCGAGCCCGCCCTGATCCGGCGCCGGGTTGCGGATCTCGCGGGCCAGCATGATCAGCCCCGCGCACGTGCCGTAGGCGGGCAGGCCGTCGCGGAGGGCGGCGATGAGCGGGTCCTTCAGCCCCATGATCCGGGCGAGGCGGTCCATCACGGAGGACTCGCCGCCGGGCAGCACGATGCCGTCCAGACCCTCGAGGTCCGCGGGGCGGCGCACCGGGCGCGTGCGCGCGCCGAGGGACTCGAGCACGTGCACGTGCTCCCGCACGTCGCCCTGGAGCGCGAACACGCCGACGGTCTTCTGTGGACTCACCATGGCCCCGACCCTAGGGCCTCCGGGCGCCCGGGACTTCGCGGCTCACCAGCCGCGCTCGGCCAGGCGGTGCGGGGCGGGCAGGTCGCCCACGTTGATGCCCACCATGGCCTCGCCCAGGCCGCGGGAGGCCTCGGCGACCGCCATCGGGTCGTCGAACTGGGCGGTGGCCTTGACGATGGCGCGGGCGCGCTCGGCCGGGTTGCCGGACTTGAAGATGCCGGAGCCCACGAACACGCCGTCGGCGCCCATCTGCATCATCAGGGCCGCGTCGGCCGGGGTGGCCACGCCGCCGGCGGTGAACATCACGACGGGCAGGGCGCCGGTCTCGGCGACCTCGCGCACCAGCTCGTACGGCGCCTGCAGCTCCTTCGCGGCCACGTACAGCTCATCCTGGGCCAGGCCCTGGAGCTGGGCGATCTCCTTGCGGATGGTGCGGATGTGCTTCACGGCCTCGGAGACGTCGCCGGTGCCGGCCTCGCCCTTGGACCGGATCATGGCCGCGCCCTCGGTGATGCGGCGCAGGGCCTCGCCGAGGTTGGTGGCGCCGCACACGAAGGGCACGTCGAAGTCCCACTTGTCGATGTGGTTCACGTAGTCCGCCGGGGAGAGCACCTCGGACTCGTCGATGAAGTCCACCTTGAGCGCCTGCAGCACCTGGGCCTCCACGAAGTGGCCGATGCGCGCCTTGGCCATCACGGGGATGGACACGGCCTCGACGATGCCGTCGATCAGGTCGGGGTCGGACATGCGGGCCACGCCGCCCTGGGCGCGGATGTCGGCCGGGACCCGCTCGAGCGCCATGACGGCCACGGCGCCGGCGTCCTCGGCGATGCGCGCCTGCTCCGCGTTGACGACGTCCATGATCACGCCGCCCTTCATCATGTCCGCCAGGCCGCGCTTGACGCGGGTCGTGCCGGTGCCGCGGGCGCCGTCGTCGGCGGCGGAGGCGGTGGAGGCGGAGAAGCTGCGGGCGCGCTCGTCGCTCATGGTGGTCCTTCCGAAGGGGGTGGCGTCCCGGCCGCGGGGCGGGGCGGAGTCTCGGTCAACTCTAGTCCCCCGGCGGCGAACCCCGGGCCGCGTCACGGACGACGACGTCACCCGGCCCCGTGCCGGCGCAGCGTGCGGCGTCGGCGCCAGACGACGAACGCGGCCACGGCCGCGAGGATCAGCACGAGGGCGAGGACGCCCCGGCCCTCTCCGAGCGCCGCGCCGATGACGGCCCACACCACGGCCATCCCGACGGTCCCGTACACCACGCCCCACAGGAACGTGCCGAGCGCGGCCGCCGGCAGGAACCGGCGCCAGGGCATGCGGGCGACGCCGGCGGAGCCGATCACCGCCGTCTGGATGCCCACCGTGAGGTAGCAGAACGGGATGGCCCACACCCCGTGGCGCTGGATGAAGCGCTGGGCGCGGACATAGACGGGCCCCTCCATCACGCGGGCGAACCAGCGGGTCCGCTCGACGCCGGAGGCCAGCCCCCGCCCGAGCGAGAACACGATCAGGGTGCGCAGGATCGCCAGCATCCAGAAGAACCCGATGGACCACAGCAGCGGCAGCCCGTCGATCCACGCCATCATGGGCGGAGCCACCCGTCGGTGCGGGGACTCATGCGCTCGCCCCGGCCGTGCTCACGCGTTCCAGAGCCCGTACGAGTCCGCGAGGTCCGCGATCTTCTGGGCGCGCAGCACGCGGGGCAGGTACGAGCCGTCGCCGACGGCGGCGCCCTGCGCGTGCTTCTCGAGCAGGTCGCGGGCCCATGCGAGCTCGTCCTCGGACGGGGACATCGCCCGGTTGACCCAGTCCACCTGATCCCGGTTCAGGACGAGGCGGCCGGTCATGCCCATCGAGGCGGTGACGGCGCTGGAGTCGATGACCGCGTCCTCACCGTCCGTGTTGCCGGGCGGTCCGTCGATCGCCCCGGGCAGACCGCCCACGCGGGAGGCGATCACCATGCGGGAGCGGGCGTAGGCCATGGCCAGCGGGTCCTCGCCGACGCCGACGTCCTTGCGGAAGTCGTTCACGCCGAAGGCGAGACGGAACGTGCCCGGCGCCTTGGCCACGGCCGTGGCGTTCTCGATGCCCAGGGCGGACTCCAGCAGGGCGATCACCGGGGTGCCGGCGCGCAGCCGCATGGCGGTGAACGTGACCTGCTCCGGCTCCTCGGTCTCGGCCAGCACGACGCCGCGCACGCCGTCGAGGCCCGCGAGCGCCTCGAGGTCCCGCTGCCAGTGGTCCGTGGAGGTCGCGGAGATGCGCACCCACGCCGTCATGCCGCCGGAGAGGGCGTCCACGACGTGCTGGCGGGCCGCGTCCTTCTGCTCCTCCGGCACGGCGGCCTCGAGGTCGAAGATGACGGAGTCGGCCTCGGAGGCCAGGGCGGGGGCGAACGCGTCGGGGGTGGCCGCGTTGACCAGCAGCCAGGAGCGGCTGAGCTTGGCGGGCAGGGCGGCGGCGCGACGGTTCCTCACGGGCATGGCCTCCAGCCTAGCCCGCCGCGGCCGTCCGCCCGCGGGCCCCTTCCCACCCGTGGGAGGCCTCACATCCGCTCGCGGCGGGCGAGGCGGACGGCCGTAGCATGGAGAGGCCGTCGGCCCGTCCGACGCCGCCGAGCCCCGACCGCCAGGAGTACCCGATGCGCCCGACCTCCCCTTCCCGCGCCCTGCGGCTCACGGGTGCCGTGGCCGCCGCGTGCCTGCTGGCCGGCTGCGCGGTCGACCCCGGCCTGGCCGAGGATTCGGCGTCCGACGACGGCGTGCCCCTGCCCGCGACGGAGGGGTACCGGCCGCTGACGGTCCACCTCGCCGTCGCCGAGGCGGAGGCGGTCCCGGGGACGAGCGGCCGGCCCTTCGGCTGCGGCGACCTGCTGGTGCCCGTGCAGACCGTGCCGACGGACACCGAGGACGAGGCGGACGCCGCCCTGGACTTCCTGTTCGCGGACGAGCGCGGCTGGCACGGCGACCCGTCGCTGTGGAACGCCGTGTTCGACGCGCGCGAGACCCTCACCCCGACCGGGCACCGCCGCGAGGGCGACGTGGAGATCTTCACCTTCACCGGCACCGTGACGCCGGAGGACGACTGCACGGCCGAGCGGATCCGCGCCCAGCTGCAGGCGACCGCCGCCGCCTTCACGTCAGCGGGACAGGTCCGGCTCGAGGTGGACGGCCGGGACCTCGACGACGTGCTGGGGCTCGAGCCGCTCCGCCTCGGCGAGTCCGTGGACGTCCCGCAGGGGGACCCCACGCCGAGTGGGGAGCCGAGCGACGGATCCGGTGAGCAGACGTGGGCGCCGGAGGGCGAGTCGTCGGAGGACACGTGGGCGCCGGCCGAGCCCTCGGACGACACCTGGGCTCCGGCCGAGCCCTCGGACGACACCTGGGCGCCGGCCGAGGAGTCGTCGTGGGGTCCCGCCGAGCCGACCCAGGGCACATGGTCCCCCGGCCAGGAGCCGAGCGCCCCCTGACCGGGCGACCCGCCGTCGTCGCCCGTCATCGGACGTTCGGGCACGGCCGCGCCGTGCTATAGGGTGCCGAGCGTGCGGAACCTCCGAGATCACCTGTCCCAGCGCGCCGTCGGCGTGAAGCAGTCCGCGGTCCGCGACGTCTTCGACATCGCGATGGACCCGAACCTCGTCTCGCTCGCGGGCGGGAACCCGTGGCTCGCCGACCTGCCCCTCGACGAGCTGGGCCGGATCGCCTCCGACCTGATGACCCGGTTCGGCACGGAGTCCCTGCAGTACGGCCCGGGCCAGGGCACCGAGGAGATGCGTGCCGCCGCGACCGCCGTCATGGCCGCCGACGGCATCCCGGACGCGGACCCCGACCTCGTGGTCATCACCCCCGGCTCGCAGGCCGCGATCGACACCGCCTGCCGGGCGTTCGCGAACCCGGGCGACGTCGTCGTGGTGGAGGACCCCACGTTCGTGGGCGCGTTGACCACCTTCACCACCTGGCAGCTCGAGGCCGTGGCCACGGGCACCGACGACCACGGCCTGGTGCCCGCGGCCCTCGACGAGACCCTGACCCGCCTGGCCGCCGAGGGCCGCCGCGTGGCCTTCCTCTACACGATCCCCTCGTTCGCGAACCCGTCGGGCGCCCTGCTGCCCCCGGGCCGCCGCGCCGAGGTGGGCGCGATCTGCGAGAAGCACGGCGTGCTCATCGTGGAGGACAACCCGTACGGGCAGATCGCGTTCGACGGCGAGCCCGTCGCCCCGATCGCCGCCGACCACCGGGACAACGTGGTCCACCTCGGCACGATGTCCAAGATCTTCTCCCCGGGCGTGCGCATCGGCTGGGCGCTCGTGCCGGCCGCGCTCAAGCGCGAGTTCTACCTGTGCGCGGAGTCCGCCTACATCCACGCGTCCACGTACTCGCAGATGCTCTCCACCGCCTTCGTCACGCAGCTGGACTGGCAGGGCCACGTCCGCCACGTGACCGGGCTGTACCGCGAGCGGGCCGGGGCGCTCGTGGACGCGGTGCGTGAGCACTGGGACCCGGGGGTCGAGTTCATCACCCCGCAGGGCGGCTTCTTCCTGTGGGCCACCCTGCCGGCCGGGGTGGACACCCTCGAGGTGATGCACCGCGGCATCGAGGCGGGCGCGGTGTTCGTGCCGGGGGCGGCCTTCACCCCCGTCGAGGGCACGCACTCCACCCTGCGCCTGGCGTACTCGTTCGTGGACGCCGAGAAGCTCGTGGAGGGCGTGCGGCGCCTGGCCCCGGCGGTGAACGAGTCGATCGCCCGGGCCCGCTGAGCCGCGGCGGGCGCCCACGACGACGTCGGCCCGGCGCGTCTGCCGGACGTGCGACCTCTTCCCCGGGCCCGCGAGATCGTATACGATCTCGACCATGACGCAGAGCACACCGGATCCCACGCCCACCGTCACCGAGCACGACTTCACCGTCCGGGAGAACCGGCCGGGCAAGGTGCTCGCCGTCCACCTGAACTACCCCTCCCGCATCGCCCAGCGGGGCCGGTCCCCGCAGGCCCCCGGCTACTTCCTCAAGGCCGGCACCTCCCTCGCCCGCAGCGGCGACACCATCGAGCGCCCCGCCGGCACCGAGCTGCTCGCCTACGAGGGCGAGATCGCGCTGATCATCGGCCGCACCGCCCGGCGCGTCAGCCCGGAGGAGGGCTGGTCGCACGTCTCCGGCATCACCGCCGCCAACGACTGGGGCCTCTACGACCTCCGCCACGCGGACAAGGGCTCCAACGTCAAGAACAAGTCCGGCGACGGCTACACCCCGCTCGGCCCCGCGGTGATCTCCGCCGCGGGCCTGGACCCGGCCGCCCTGCGCGTGCGCACCTGGGTCAACGGCGAGATCGTCCAGGACGACACCACCGAGGGCCTCGTCTTCCCGTTCGGCCAGCTCGTGGCCGACCTCTCGCAGCTCATGACGCTCGAGGAGGGCGACGTCATCCTCACCGGCACCCCCGCCGGATCCTCCGTGGCCCAGCCGGGCGACGTCGTCGAGGTGGAGGTGGACGCCCCCAGCGCCCCCGGCGCCCCGACCACCGGCCGCCTGGTGACGACGGTCGTCGACTCGGAGCACGCCCTGGCCCCGTTCGGCGCGCAGCCGCAGGTGGACGACGTGCAGCGCGAGGAGGCCTGGGGCTCCCGCCAGGCCGCCGGCCTGGCCCCGCAGGCCGCGGCACCGTCGTCGTCCGCGGTGGACGAGAACGGCCACTGGGTCGCGAGCGCCCCGCAGCCGGACCGCTCCCTGCTGACCCCCGAGCTGCGCGCCAAGATCGACGCCATCGCGGTGGCCACCCTCACCGCCCAGCTGCAGAAGCGCGGCGTCCAGAACGCGACCATCGACGGCCCGCGCCCGATCCACCGGGGTCGGCGCGTCCTCGGCTACGCCAAGACCCTGCGCTACATCCCCAAGCGCGAGGACCTGGCCAAGGAGTTCGGCGGCGGCTTCAACGCCCAGAAGCGGGCCATCGACTCGGTGCAGCCGGACGACGTGGTGGTCATGGAGGCCCGTGGCGAGCACGGCACCGGCACCCTCGGGGACGTCCTGGCCCTGCGCGCCCAGGTGAACGGCGCGAACGCCGTGATCACGGACGGCGGCATCCGCGACTCCGCCGCCGTGGCCGAGGTCGGCCTCCAGGTCTACGCCGGCGCCACGCACCCGGCCGTGCTGGGCCGCCGTCACATCCCCTGGGAGGTCGGCGGCACCATCGCCTGCGGCGGCACCACCGTGCAGCCCGGCGACATCATCGTCGGCGACGACGACGGTGTGGTGGTCATCCCGCCGTCCCTGCTCCAGGAGGTCGTGGACGACGCCTACGAGCAGGAGCTCCAGGACGCCTGGGCGTACGAGCAGGTCAAGGCCGGCTACCCGGTGGACGGGATGTTCCCCCCGAACGCCGAGTGGAAGGCCAAGTTCGCCGAGTACCGCAAGACCCTGCCGGACGCCCCGGCCCCGGAGGGCGACGCCTGAGCATGCGCCGCACGGACATCGGAACGGTCGGCCTCGCAGGCGCCCCCGTCTCCAAGGCGGACCGCGCCTACCAGGCGATCCTCGAGGGGATCCGGGACCAGCGCCACGAGCCGGGCGACCGGCTGGTGCTGTCCCAGATCGCCGCGGAGCTGGGCATGTCCGTGGTGCCCGTGCGGGAGGCGATCCGCCGCCTGCAGTCCGAGAAGCTGGTGGCCTACGAGCGCAACGTGGGCGCCACCGTGGTGGGCATCGACCCGGTCGAGTACCGCCACACCATGGAGACGCTGGCGCTGGTGGAGGGGTTCTCCACCGCCCAGTGCGCCCCGCACGTGACCGCCGAGGACCTCGCGGCGGCCCGCGAGGTGAACGCGACCATGCGCGCGATGACGGAGTCGGAGAAGGCCTGGGACCCGGTGGCGTTCACCGAGCTCAACCGCCGCTTCCACTCGATCCTGTTCGAGCATCACCAGAACGAGCACGTGCACGACCTGGTGCACCGCGGCTGGAACCGCCTGGCCGCGCTGCGCTCCTCCACGTTCGCGTACGTGCCCGGCCGGGCGGTGGCCTCCGTGGACGAGCACGAGCACCTGCTGCGCCTGATCGAGGACGGGGCGCGCTTCGAGGAGATCGAGGCCGCCGCCCGCGCCCACCGCCTGAACACCCTGCACGCCTACCTGGAGCACAGCGCCGAGCCGTCCGCGTGACCGCCGGCCGGACCGGCGCCGACGTCGTCGGCGCCAGACCCCGACCATCCGCCCCCGAAGCACTCAGCGAAAGAGACACCATGACGGAGAAGACCAGCATCGAGGCCCGCAAGCCCGAGGGCCTGCCCGACGTCCTGCGCCACTACATCGACGGCGAGTTCGTCGACTCGATCGACGGCGACACCTTCGAGGTGCTCGACCCGGTGACCAACGAGCCGTACCTGACGGCCGCCTCCGGCAAGGCCGCGGACATCGACCGCGCCGTCGCCGCCGCGAAGCGGGCCTTCGAGTCCGGCGAATGGTCCCAGGCCCTGCCGCGCCAGCGCTCCCGCGTGCTGCACCGGATCGCCGACATCATGGAGACCCGCGGCGACCAGCTGGCCGAGATGGAGTGCTTCGACACCGGCCTGCCGATCAAGCAGGCGAGGGGCCAGGCCGCCCGCGCCGCCGAGAACTTCCGCTTCTTCGCGGACCTGATCGTGGCCCAGCACGACGACACCTTCAAGGTGCCGGGCCGCCAGATCAACTACGTGAACCGCAAGCCGATCGGCGTCGCCGGCCTGATCACCCCGTGGAACACCCCGTTCATGCTGGAGTCCTGGAAGCTGGCCCCGGCCATCGCCACCGGCAACTCGGTGGTCCTGAAGCCGGCGGAGTTCACCCCGCTCTCGGCCTCCCTGTGGGGCGGGATCTTCGAGGAGGCCGGCCTGCCGAAGGGCGTGTTCAACATGGTGCACGGCTTCGGCGAGGAGGGCTACGCGGGCGACCCGCTCGTGAAGCACCCGGACGTGCCGCTGATCTCCTTCACCGGCGAGTCCCGCACCGGCCAGATCATCTTCGCCAACGCCGCCCCGCACCTGAAGGGCCTGTCCATGGAGCTCGGCGGCAAGTCCCCGGCCGTGGTGTTCGAGGACGCGGACCTGGACGCGGCGATCGACGCGACCATCTTCGGCGTGTTCTCCCTGAACGGCGAGCGCTGCACCGCCGGCTCCCGCATCCTGGTCCAGCGTTCCGTCTACGACGAGTTCGTGGAGCGCTACGCCGCCCAGGCCTCCCGTGTGAAGGTCGGCCTGCCGGACGACGAGACCACCGAGGTCGGCGCCATCGTGCACCCGGAGCACTTCGAGAAGGTCATGTCCTACGTGGAGATCGGCAAGACCGAGGCCCGCCTGGTGGCCGGCGGCGGCCGCCCGGAGGGCTTCCCCGAGGGCAACTTCGTGCAGCCCACCGTGTTCGCGGACGTGGCCCCGGACGCCCGGATCTTCCAGGAGGAGATCTTCGGCCCGGTGGTGGCCATCACCCCGTTCGACACGGAGGAGGAGGCCCTGCAGCTGGCCAACAACACCAAGTACGGCCTGGCCGCCTACATCTGGACCAACGACCTCAAGCGCGCCCACAACGTCGCGCAGAACGTGGAGGCCGGCATGGTGTGGCTGAACTCCAACAACGTGCGGGACCTGCGCACCCCGTTCGGCGGGGTGAAGGCCTCCGGCCTGGGCCACGAGGGCGGCTACCGCTCGATCGACTTCTACACCGATCAGCAGGCCGTGCACATCAACCTCGGCGAGGTCCACAACCCGGTGTTCGGCAAGCAGGAGCAGGCCGCGGCGAAGATCGACGGCTGACCCCGCGCCCACCGGCGACCACGACGGCGCCCGCACCGTCCCCGCGACGGTGCGGAGATCGGAAGAGCGTCGTGTAGGGAAAGA
>ERZ501013.56-NODE-56-length-20556-cov-4.073313_pt1 | contig 20556 bp, 20 predicted proteins | sample MGYA00248834_ERZ501013 | MGnify/ENA primary metagenome ERZ501013 (study PRJEB25958, sample SAMN03398545) | human skin metagenome | study: EMG produced TPA metagenomics assembly of the Human Skin Microbiome Metagenome (human skin metagenome) data set.
CTCCTCCCTGCTGTTCTCGGCCTCATCCTCGTCATCCCGCCTTCGACGCGGTATCGGGGTTCTAGGGACGGCCACAACGGCGGTCTCCCTTGCACGGGATGTCTACCAGATCTGGAAGAATACTGGTCCAGCCTCCAGGAAGCCTCGGTCTCTTGTGGTGTACGAGGGGTCTGCCGCCTATGGCTACATCTCTTCCATCATCTACAATGATGATGATGATGATGATGATGATGAGGGGTCGTCATCTGAGCGCTCGGAGGAGTCTATTGCCTTGACAGTCTCTGAATACTATGATGAGGACGGAAACATTGCCCTTGGTGTGTCGGATGATAAGTCGTTCTCCGGCAAGGCAGAAATTCTCGGGTTCTCTGTTAAGGTCTCGTTTGTTCCATCAGGAATGCCAGCCTCCAGATTTATGCGTAATGACGATGTTGACGATGACTATGGTGAGGCTCTCGGGGCCGCGCCTAGCCGGTCAGGTGTCCAGAAGAATCAGTTTGTTCTCACATTCAAGGATTCAGTAGATCGCTCGAACTTCCTTGATGCCCTAGAAAATGAGGTCAAGGAACTGGAGATGTCTTCTCCAACCCTCTTCCGCGCAACTTCTGGCGGGTATACTCGACGTGTCAGCAACGTTCTTCCGCGCGATATCGACTCCGTATTTCTCAAGTCGGGTCAGATGGAGCGTCTTGTTGGGGGAATCGAACTATTCCAGAAGAGTGAAGACCTCTACTCAAAGATCGGTATCCCTTACCATACCGGAATCCTGCTGTCCGGCCCTCCTGGGACCGGAAAGACTTCGACTCTTGTGGCTCTTGCAAACCACTTCCACATGGATGTCATCTTCGTCAATCTCTCTACTATCGGCAATGACGACGGTCTTGCTCAGTGTGTTAGCGAGGCATCTCCAGACACTCTCATCATTCTTGAGGATGTCGATACCGTATACGCAACCAAAACTCGTGAGGACGGCAAGGACAGCCCCAAGCCCCCTAACTCAGTTACCCTAGGAGGCCTACTGAACGTGCTGGATGGTCAGATGTCTCCTCACGGCTGTGTCTTCGGACTTACTACCAACCATCTCGATAAGATCGATCCTGCCCTCTACCGGGATGGCCGAATTGAGTACCGGGAAGAACTCGGATACATGGATGACCACCAGTTCAAGAAGTTCTACAAGTACGTCTTTGACAAGGATCCAGTAGATTTCCCCGAGGTTCGACCAGAGTACAAGATCACGCCAGCGACCATCGCTGGAGTACTTCGTCGTGACATCTCCGATTTCCCCGTAGCGTCTGAAAAGATCCGATCCCTTATCCTAGAAAAGGAGACCTCCTCGAATGAATCTTGATGTCCCTATGTGCGGATTCGACTCCGAGACCACAGGAGTCGATGTATATGATGTTGAGAACACCAAGATTGTGTCTTTCGCAATGATCCTACAGGAATCTGAGGACTCCGAGCCTAAGATCCGTGAATGGCTTATGAACCCCGGAATCGAGATTCCAACTGGGGCGTCCGATGTCCACGGAATTACTACTGAATATGCAGTAGAGCATGGCCGCGATTACGTAACCTGCCTACAGGAGATTGCAAACGCATTTACTTATGCCATCCTTAACGGTATCGTTCTCACAGCCTACAATGGATCCTTTGATATCACCTTGCTACGGAATCAGTTTGAACATCACGGCATCTGGTTCGATCCGGAACTGTGGGGTAAGTTCTACATGGTGGACCCGCTGGTGATGGATAAGTCTCTTAACCGATTCCGTAAGGGCAAGCGCACGCTTAGCGTCGTGGCGTCCCTCAACGGATACTCTCTGGAGGATGCCCACGAGGCTACCGCTGACGTGCTAGCAACTATCCACGTGGCCCGGAAGATCCTACCGGCCTATGTGGCAAAGATAGAGCAGTCGGGTCTAGAGGTCAAAGACTTCGGCACAATCATGGCCGTACAGTGCCTAGACTACAAGAGTTCGGCCCAGAGCCTTGAGCAGTATTTCAGGAAAAAGGAAAATGACCCGACAATCGTCATTAATAAGTCGTGGCCTTTTCAGGACAAGGAGTGAGATGTTTGATTCAGACGATACCCAAGAGACACTACTGGCACTTACCTACGTTGGTGCCGTGATTTACAAGTCAGGACTGGCTGTTGGCCTCACTGAGGCTGAGTCCATGACTCTGACGGCCATTCTCGTTCCGATAGCACTGGATTCACCAGGCTCGTTTACTGGGCTTTGACCTATGCTATAATTGAGGGTAGACTACTCTAGCCCTCAGGAGGACAGTATGCCCCTTGTCCGATTTTATGAGACGGTGCCTGCCAAGTCTGGGACCATCCCGGCAAAGGGCACCATCTCCTTCGTCCCAACCTCGCCGTACTTCAAGACTACATCAGAACACGTCCTACCAGAGCCGTTTTCTGTTGATCTAGTCTCGGGTGCGGCAGAGGTGTATCTAGACCCTACCTTGGGTTGGGCCTGGAAAGTCATTTTCTATTTAGCAGGATATGCTCGTGGGACTGTCCAGGAATACTACGTCAGTGTGCCAGACAGTGACGGTCCCCTTAATTGGGCAGACCTGGAGCACGTCGATAAGCGATCACTTAAGGCAGTGAACCCCGATCCTATATGGAAAGTAGAGATTAACCGGCTCCACTCTAAGATCAAGGAACTCCAGGACTCACCGACAACAGACCCAGATAACCCTGATGGTCCAGTCGATGGAGTCGATTTAGAATTTATCGAGGTTGAGCCAGGTATATACACTCTGGGGAGCAGTCTAAATGGCTCTTCGTAACGTTACGTGGACGGTTAACTCTACTGGTGATGAGCCTATGTCTGGTTCAGTGTATGTACGGTCAACTGCCCCTCACCAGAGCATCGTCAAGACGGTTTCTATGGTTGGTGGTAGAATGACTACTATTCTTTCCGACAACACTAGGTACCTATTTTCAATAGATTTATACGACACTAGCGGTAATGCCCATGACTCCAATGGGACAGCATTCATTGTTAACGTCCCCTCTGGAACGGGCACATACGCGGTGGTGCCGACCGATGTGTATAGGGTAATTGATGGAAGACTTAACTACTACCCTAGTGCGTATGGAATGACCAACAGACAGGAGTTCTTCTATGGCTAATAGAACAGTAACTTGGTCTCCGAGACACTTTGATGGATCCATATTCACAGGATCTGTTGACATATCTCAGGGGCCTGTAATGCTTGGTAGCGATAATACCACGTACGTCAGAGACATGAAGACCTATAAACTGGTGAACGGCAACCTGTCGGTATCCCTCATGCCTACAGATTTGCCTGAGCACGCTGGGGTTGACTGGGCATACATCTTTAAGCCGGTGCTGTTCGACTCATCTGGATCTATGGTCGATGGTGCTGTTCCTTTTGCCGTAAAAGTTCCTTCTGGTACTACTTCACTGAGCATAGATAATCAAGTTCCTAATGATGTGATAGACTCTACCAATATAAAGTACGTCAAGGGGGATCAAGGACCTGGCGGCAGACTAGTCGCCGGGTCGCTTAAGGTTGGTCCTACCGGATCCCTATCCCTTACGGACACCACATTAGGGCAGAGACTGGATGTCACCGTCCCCTCTGCGGCAAGCGCTACCCGAGTGTCTACCGGAATTGTAAAATTAACCATTTGACCATAGGAGAACCATAATGCTTCATCTAGTAACTGACCTTCACGACCTCATTTCTGTTGAAACCCTACTAACAAAGAACGTAGACAAGGACGGACTCAACGGGTATGCCTGGCGCGAGGCTCGTGGCTACATCTGGAACCTTGACGTCGTCACCGAACTTAACAAGTACCTCGGCAGACTCAAGGTTGTACTGCTCTCCGGTGACGGTAAGGGCCTTGCAGACGCCTCAGATCTACTCGTAGCCAGGAGCGAGGTTCTGGACTCATCTGCAAAGGACTTCAACCTCGTCAAGGCTGTTCAGGAGTACGTCTCTGCTGACAACTTCCCTGACGGTGACTCTGTGGTCATTGCTGTTGACCCAGCCCACTACAGAATCGACAAGACCGCTCTCAAGTCTCTCAAGGGCGTCACCGTCATTGAGATTAACCCTGATACCGGCATTGTTCCTAATCAGATCCAAGAGATTGCTAAACTCGTCTGATTTTAGGCATAAAGAAGCCCCGCACCTGAAAAGATGCGGGGCTTCTTTCAGTCTGCGGTCAGGATGTCAACCGATCCGATGTCCAGACCCCTATCCTTCGTGATGTTGAAGGTCAGCAGACCTGGATCAGAAGACTCACCTGACTTATTTCGGTACCAGTCAGATCCATTATCCAGGGTTGGTGCCTGTAGCCACCACTTGCTCTTGCCGTACCTGTTGACTCCGGACGGCATCATTCGGAAGTGGTGAAAATGTCCTGTAACAAGAATGTCAGACTTAGCAATAGGCTGATTTCCGTGGACCTGATTGGCCCACCACTTAGTAACTCCCTCTGGGGTATTAGCCTGATCCCCGTGTGCAAGGCCTAGGCCGTACCCATTAACTTCTAGATTCAGGGAATTATCCCATTCCTCGGGGAAGTAGAAAGTGATCCGGTCTCGGTAGTTGTCCGACATCTCGAACTGCTTCTTTACCTGCTTAAGGATGAAGAGACCGAAATCATCTCCTGGCTTGCCGAGATAGTCCTTGCCTTTCCGCCACGCCGCATGATTTGACGGAACTCCCATCACGCTAACCTTGGGTGAGTTATCGGCCAGCGTTCTGATCATATCAAACTCAATTGTTGCGGCAAGATCAATCTGGTCCATGAGGGATAAATCGTTGGTGTGACTCTGAGCGGCCACATTCTCGAACCCCTCAATAATGTCACCACCATCCATGAACACGCTGTGTTCGGGGTGCATACGGGCGACCTTGTTGCCTACCTGCTCCCGGATCGCATCGACTCGCTCCACCAGTTCCTTGGTGCCACCGAGTGAGCCGTTCTTTCCGATCTGAGGATCAGAGAACGGGAATACAGGGACATCCGTAGTCTTCGGAGGGTCAATCAACTCCACCTCCCACTCGGAGAGACCGTCATGCTTGTAGGTCTTCGGACTATTCTTAGCCTCAGCCCACAGCGTTGGGAGATGAATGCCGTTGTCGCTACGTCGTCGGACCTTGATCCGGTACGAGTACAGAGTGACAGTGACAAACTCACTCTTCTCTCGGTCAAATGCGGCACTGTTCCAGGAACTGACCCCGGCATCTCCTACAGGCTCAAAGGCATCGGGATCCACGCCTGCTCGGCGCATCATATCCTCAAGATTAGAAATGAGCCCAGTATCGATAGGCTTTGCGTATCCGCGAGTCTCTACTACTCCGGTACCATCATCATTAATGACGAACTTCTCTTTTGCCTTAGGATCCTCCTGGATCTTTGAGATATCAGCCTTCATATGGTTCTTGATGTGTCGGCGGACTGAGGCCTCACTACACGAGACTCCGTACTCTTCTGTGATGTGATCGGCAATTTCCTGCCTGGTTGCCTTATGGGAAAGTAGGTCTGCTACGTCTCGCTGGGCGTCCTTCGGCAGGCCACAGATCCGGCACTGAGTTGTTGTACTAGTCATCTACGTCCAATCGTGTTCGGCGGTAGTTCCGCCTCCGTCCGACCATCCTACCACATCTGGGGGCTGTGCGTGCAACGTTGGTATGTTAAAATGGATGTACATCACATAGATATTAGGAGATGACCATGACCACCGTAAAAGACTTGATCGACAAGTTGTCGGACCTGCCTCAGGACGCCCCTGTGCTGATCACAATGGACGAAGGCGACAATGATCCGGCCTACCCCATTGACGACGCCTCAGAGGCTGTAGCGCTCCGCGAGGAGGTAGATGCTGAGGAGGCCTACATCGCGTTTGCCGAGGACTTTGGGGGCCATCTTCCTGAGGAGTACCAGGAGATTGTTGTTCTGTGGGCCAAGTGATATACTTCTACACATGACTACAACAAAACTAAAGCCAGAGGTGATTGTCGCAGATGGGGTAAGCATTCCTTACACCCTCAAAGCGAGGGACAGAGCAGACTGCTGTTCAGTGGAGCCACTATTCCGGGTCAAGATCCGGGGGGACCTCCCCGAACTACTCTTCTGCGGCCATCACTTCACAAAGAATGAGTCCGAACTAAACAGCATAGCCGTATCTATCGTTAACGAGTCGGCCAAAATCGCAACCAATCGTCTTATTGGTTCAGAAAACTAAGGACAGTTATGACCACCATGTGCGTATTAGACACCTCTGTACTTCTAGCAGAAGGGAGGAGAGCGCTCTACGCATTTGATGATGCTACTGTTGTTGTGCCGCTAGTCGTAGTACGAGAACTAGAGTCTAAGCGATCTCACCCCGAGTTAGGATATACTGCCAGATCCGTGCTTAAGGAACTCAGAGAACTCTCCAGAGATGGGGACATCAAGGAGGGTGTAAAGAGAGGCGGATCCACCGTTCGGGTGGAACTTAATCACGTCACTCATGACGGTCTAGGACTCATTCTTGATAAGGTGAGTAGCCTTAACGATACTAAGATTGTATCTGTCGCCAAGCACCTTACTGATGACGGCCACGACACCACACTCTACACCAAGGACATCCCTCTAGCCTTGCTGGCCACTCTAGTAGATGTTAAGGCCGATGATCTTCCCTTCGTAGGAAACAAGGAAATCCACAAGCCCATTCAGACACATTACGTAACCGATGAAGATATTGATCTGCTGTACTCAGAGGGTAGCGCGCGGCTGGACATCGACTCTCCTATCAACACAGGAGTAATTCTACAGGGTGCTAATGCTAGCGCAATCGCCATCACCAGACCAGAATTCAAGTTCGAGGCTGTCCGAGACGCTGAAGTGTTCGGGGTGAGGGGTCGGTCTGCTCCACAGACTGTAGCACTGTCCCAACTCACCGACGAGTCCATCAAGGCTGTCTCCCTGGGAGGACCGGCAGGCACCGGAAAGACCATGTTGGCTCTGGCGGCAGGCTTACACGCTGTCACCGATAAGGAGTCTCCCATTGAGAAGGTTGTCGTGTTCAGGAACATGTACGCTGTAGGTGACCAGGAACTAGGATACCTTCCCGGTACCGAGGCTGAGAAGATGGACCCCTGGACTGCGGCTGTGTGGGACGCGGCAAACTCGATTCCTGGTCTGGCAAAGACCAAGGTTCAGGACCTGAAGAACAAGAAGACCATTGAGGTCCTTCCTCTCACCCACATCCGGGGACGAACTTTCCACAACACATTCATCATTGTCGATGAGGCTCAGAACCTGACACGAGACACCATCAAGACAGTTCTCACCCGAGCAGGAACTAATACCCGAGTCATTCTTACCCATGACATCTCACAGCGTGACAATATCCGCGTGGGACGGTTCGAGGGTATCTACGAAGTCATCTCAAGAATGCAGGGGAACAAGTTGTTCGCGCACACGACCCTTACCAAGTCAGAGCGCAGTTCCCTGGCTGAGGCCGCGTCTGACCTACTGGACGACTGACACCGCCTCCTAGAAGCCGCTTCTGGCATTATACCGCGATATGCGGTATAATGTTAGGAGCGGTTTTTCGTATTAGGAGAGAAATGACACACATCGTACTTACAGGTAATGCCGGTTCTGGTAAGGACACGGCAGGCATTTTCCTGTCCACAGAACTCGGCATCCAGCGGATTGCATTTGCCGACGAGGTACGAGACATGATGTGGGAACTGAATATCCCGCTGTACGACACAGTAATGGGTCAGATCACATACCGTACAGCCGTCAACACCTTCGGATATGACAAGGCTAAGCGGGCCTTCCCAGACATCCGTCGAACCCTAGACGCTCTGGCTACCAAGATCATTCGCAACCGGGTTGACAAGGACTACTTTGCCAATATCACCGTTAATAAGGCCCTCAGCATGGGGGATTCCATTATCACAGACGCCCGGTTCGACAATGAGAAGCGGATCGCAAAGGAGATTCTTGATGCCCTTGTGATCAAGATCGATAGGCCAGGGACCAAGAAACTTGACCTTGAGTCTGAGAACATTACAGACAACTACGTAGATGTTGTAGTGGTCAATGATGGCAGTGTTGAAGATCTTTATGCAAAACTCGAAGAGGTCATTGGAAATGAACTCTAAAGGATTCTACGCACTTAGGTCTATGCCCTCCCAGGAGAGGGTAGAGGCCTATCTTGAGACGGCTCGTCAGTATTTGGTAGACGATCCTCCCGTCTCTGCGTACATATCCTACACTCCACCGCATGATATCCCTCTTCACGAGAGGGACCAGCACTTAGCCTACAAGAGAGATAATCCAGAGGTTTGTTATGTCGTCTTCTTTTAGTTTTCCACGCGCCCCAGGTGAAGAGAATAAGTCTATGGCAGAGATTTTTGCCACTCTCCCTCAGGACGTTCAAGATACAGTACTTAAGAGCCTCACAGAGGATCAGATTGAAGCGTTGAGGTATGATGCGGACTTCTGGCTGAGACCTAAGCAGATGATTGACGGGGATGATTGGTATATCACCGCCTTAACAGCAGGACGCGGGTTTGGTAAATTGGCCGATATTAATCACGTCTTACCAACCCCAATAGGGTGGAAAAAACTACACGAAATTTCCGATGGAGACACTATTTTTGATGAACGTGGCCTTCCTTGTACAGTAGTGAAGTCGCATGAAATTCAACTACCAGAGAAAGCATATGAACTTACTTTCTCTGATGGGCATAAAATTCGTGTTGGTGGGGAACATCTGTGGACTACCTGGACGCATTCTGACCGTAAGTCGTATAATAGAAGAAATGACTATGTAAATAAAGACAATTCAGTTGGTTTACCAGAAAACTGGCCTACATGGAGAAAATATTTACCAAACGGAACCAACACTGGTGTAGGACCCAAGGTCCGTAGTACTCAAGAGATTGTAGACTCTTTCCGATACGGAAAGCGAGGAGACCTTAACCACTCAATCCCGGTCACCTTGCCACTTCAGTACGATGAAAAGGTTCTACCTTTAGATCCCTATGTTTACGGTGCATGGCTTGGAGATGGATCAGTCATCACAGGATCACTCAAGTCACATGTAGATGAGACAGACTGGTTGATTTCTATGTTTGAACTAAGGGGCTATCCTCTAAGTTCTAAGCGAAGAGACACCAGGACAACTAGTGAAGGAGCTACTGTAGAGAAAAACTGCTACAGCGTGTCATTTCGAGGGCTAGCCCGCGACCTCAGAGTTGCTGGTGTTCTTAATAATAAGAATATCATTGACGACTATAGATTCGGTTCTATCCAGCAACGTAAAGATATTCTTGCCGGTCTTCTTGATACAGACGGGCATATTAACCCTAGCAATAGTTATATTGAATTTTGCTCAAAAAGAAAAGATCATGCCGAATTTGTATCCGAACTGGCCACATCTCTGGGACAAAAGCCTAGTACTTATGTAGGTGATGCAACTTTTAATGGTAAATCCTACGGACCTAAGTATCGTGTTTGTTGGAGGCCAACTGAGAATTTCTTCTATATGCCGAGGAAAGCGGAGAAGTTCCGTCCCCTAAAAGGTCAAGCATCTAGAACAATGCACAGAATGATTGTTGATTTCAAAGAGATTGATCCTATCCCGATGCGTTGTCTTACGGTAGATTCTCCCAATAACCTATTCCTAATCGGAGAAGGGATGATACCAACCCACAACACTAGGACCGGATCTGAGTGGATTAGGAAGAAGGCCCGAGAGAATCCTGGCTGTCGTATCGCTCTGGCAGGTCGTACCGTCGCTGACGTACGTAACGTCCTTGTTATGGGAGACTCCGGCATCCTCGCTGTATCGCCCCCAGACGAGAGGCCTGAGTACAAACAGCACCACGCCTCCCTCGTATGGCCTAACGGCTCTACAGCCCTTCTCCTGTCCTCTGAGTCCCCTGACCAGGCTCGTGGTCCTCAGTTCCACTACGCTCTGGGCGACGAATTCGCGGCCTGGCGGCATATGAAGGACGCTTCTGGAGCCACCCTGTATGATAACCTCCTTGCCGCAACACGTCTTGGGGACAATCCACAATTGGTTCTTGCTACTACACCCAAGAGAACTCCAGTAATGAAAGACCTGTATGAAAGGGCCAAAGACCCCTCCCAAAAAATCAGGATGATTACCGGAGCAACAACAGAAAACACAGCCCTCTCAAGCACCTATATCGACAACCTTAAGCGTCAGTACGGGGATTCAGACTTGGCCAGACAGGAGATTGAGGGCGTCATGCTTGACGATGCTGACGGCATTGTCTTCTCCGACGAACTCATTAAGAAGTCTAAGGCATATGGCCCTAGACCATCCGGCCTGCACTACATCATCGCTGTTGACCCATCTGTGGCCGCTGATCCTAAGACCGCTGACGAGTGCGGCATCATGGTCCTAGGCTGTACCAGGGAGTCCGACCCATTCCAGAGGAAGGTCTATCTCGTAGAGGACGGGTCTATCCGGGCCGCTCCTGACGTGTGGGCTGACAGGGTTGTGGAGTTGGCTAAGAAGTACCGCATCCGAGATATCGTTGCTGAGGCAAATCAAGGCGGCGCTCTCATTACGTCGATCATCAATACCAGAGCCCCTCACCTTAGTGTCCACCTAGTACATGCTACAAAGGGCAAGATCAAGCGAGTTGAGCCAGTGGTTGTTGCAATGCAACAGGGTCGGATCAAACTTGCTGGAGACTTCCCGGATCTTGAGGATCAGTTGCTCTTCTACGATCCCGACTCATCCGGATACTCTCCAGACCGTATGGACGCATTTGCCTGGGGCGTCACTGCTCTTGTCATTTCGCCGCCTAAGACTCTCATGTTCTCTACAGTCCGGGCGTTCTCGCCACGGCTCTCTACCCCTCCAGCATCTAGAACCATTGACTCAATGAAGTCTTCACATACACGAAGATCGCTACCTTCCAGGTAACTAAGAGGCCCCCTCGCAATGAGGGGGCCTTCTTGTTAGTTGACTCGGAGTTCGGTGTAAACCGACTTCTTGAAGTACATGTCCACAACCTCCGGACCAAGTTCCTCGATCATGAGTTTCTTGTCGGCAGTCTCACGAGACTTCTCGGTGATAGTCACCATGTTTCGGCCATTCTCGGGGTCGATGATGTTCTTGGCGTTCTTCTCCTCAGCGAACTCCTTGATCAGGGCCTTGCAAGCATCCATCTCGGCGTTCAGGGCGTCACGCTGTGCCTTAAGTCGGTGGTACTTGTTGTAGGTCTCCATGATCGCATCGGTCGGGATGACCTTCTGCTCAAGTTCAGCGGCCTGGATTTCCTCGGTGGTAAGCATTGTGTTCCTCTCGATGTTCAGCGGCTTCCTGCCCCTGATGAGACCAGCCTACACACACCTCAGGATCCGTGTCAACCCAGTAGGTGAAGAACTTCTTGGATGAGGTCTTCCTCTGTCTCTGCGTCTGAGAGGGTGCAGAAGACCATCTCCTCGCCCTCCTGGCGGTAGACAGGGACATCCCCCATATCCATGAAGAACTCGCCCGGCTCTCCCCACACGTTGCGTAGGTAGAGCCGTGTGCCGAACCCGCAAACTGTCAGGCAGACACCATCATCGTCTTGGAACTCGTAGTCGATCCCCTCTTCCCAGAGAAGTTCTACAAACCTCTGAGCGTCTAATGTCCGGATCATGCGTACTCCTTATTAGATACCTGGTCATTCGCAGTCTGGTTAACCCTACGAAGACCTACAATGTATTTGTCACCAGCGTGCTTCTCAATCTTGTACCACTGGGCAATATCGTTCTCGAAGAATGTCTTACTCAGTCTGGAGTGCTCATTATTCATGGCGTTCCAGATCTGGAAGTCGCTCCAGGCATCAGACAACTTCATGTGGTGGTAAACCTCTTCACCAACCTCACGTACAAGGGTGCCCTGGTCAATCTCAGAACTGATCCATCTAGTGGCGGCAGATCCCTCCGAGACCACTCGATCAGATGCCTCCTTAATTGCGGCAGGAGGCTCCAACTGTTCTCCGGCTTTGTGGAATTTCATCATCCCCTGGACAATCCACATGAGGATGTTGCTACGCTCTTCCTCTTCCTGTAGGTCATCTGTGAGATTCACATTCCTTTGCTTCTCTAGTGGGTTATTTGGATTAGGGTTCGGCACGAAGTTATACGGGAAACTCACGATCTGTACTCGATCAACAATTGCCCTATCTCGTGTATTAATCTTGAGGTAGTCGTTTGACGCGATGAATAGAACTCCCTGGGGTGCCCATCCGTGTGACTTCTCTCGAAGGTTTCGAGTCTCTACCCAGACATCACCAGTGAACCGCTTTAGGAAGTCATCATCGACTTCCTTTCCGGTGTCAGGCTCAGACACTCCAATCATCCGGCGACCACGGAAACGAGACTGCTCCCAGTTCTGAGGCTGTCGGGTAATAGCGATTGAGTTAGGCATGGCGCAGTATCCAGCACCTGCCTTTCCCATGTTGAATAGGCTCTCTAGGAACAGAGACTTACCCGATGAGGGTGGACCCTTGAGGTTGATGATTGTGCGGAGTTTGTTCCTTCCAAGGAACGCGGCACCAGTGACCATCTGCAAATACTCAATCACCTCACGATTACCTCCCTCTGTGGAGGTGTTCAAGAAGTGCATGAATTTTGAATCCTCTAGGCGGCTATAGGCGTTTGGATCCCAACTGGCATCAAAGTACTTAGATACAGGACGATCAGGTGAGTGCTTGAGGATCTTCGGCCACCCTTCCTCTGTGAACTCCTTAGTGGAGAACACGCAGTTTCGTGTCACAAAGTAGTCCTCATCGTTGTCGAAGTAGTCAGAGTCTCTGTGGAATGTTGTCTCCAGAGCACTTACTAGGCTCGCCGCTCCACGGTTGTTCCCGATGTTGTCTCGATACTTCTCGTACTCCTTGACCTTCTTTCGCTTCTCATTAATCGCGGCCAACTTCTTCTTGTCCTCAATGTCCTGAGATCCTACATACCTACGGGCCTCTCGGTCATAGTACGATGTTACCTCCTTCAAGGCAGTAACGACGCTGTCAAAGAACCGATAAACAAGGTGCTTTGGAATGTAGTCACCGTCTGTTGGCACATGGATTCTTCCGTCCCACACATACCATGTCCTCGTTGCCGCTACGTATGACAGCCGCTTCCCCACCTTGTACTTGATGGCGCGTCCAGCAATGATATCTGTCCGTGGAACACGCTCCAGCACTACGTCTGGATCAAAACCCGGATCCTCAAAGAACTTGTAGTCCAAGAACTCCTTAGGCCATGATGCAAAATCTACTTCATCGCCCCACATTGCCTCAAGAATATCGGGATCTTTAGTCTCTTCCTCCATAGTCACCTCCATCCTTTCCGAGGTTTCATCCCCGATCCTTGCCCATATGGGCGGCTAGCATCTTAATCTCATCATCATTGAAGTTCAGTCTCAAGGCAACCCTGTATTTGGTCAGGGGAACTCCAGCCTCTTTAAGGTCTGAGAGGTTGGTCTCAGGAGATGAACTCAGAAGGCTCATTACATGAGACTTCTCTCCATCCGGAGATACATAGTCTACCACGGCTGACCGCTCATCTCTACCTGGGCGAGCGAATACCCTAGAACCGTCATCCTGAGTCTTAAGGTATGTCCATCCGTGAGGCTTTAGAATCTCATCCCAGTCACTTCTATCATTGTACAGGCTCTCAATGACAGACATCTTAAGAAATACCTGCTCTATGGCCAGGTCGATACCATAAGACTCTAGTCTATCAGATAGCGCCTTGGTCCTTTCCTTAATCATCTGCTCTGAGTTTCTGCGATAGGCCGGGGCAAAGTAGTCGGGGTAGGCGACATCTCCGCCCTGATTTTCTACTGACCTCACGTCCACCATTGAGAACCACTCACTAGACTTGCGCTTTGCCGCCATTTCTAGTTGGTACTCTCGGATGCTGTCCCCAATAACGTCCTGGAGTTGATCAGACGTGTATACGTTCTCAGGGTTGAGTGTGTGGATCCTCACAATATCTGACTTTGACGTTCCGTCCTTAGGCCAGTAAATGCCTGACGGGAGACGGGAGATTCGGGTAGAGTCAGTCAACTTATCGATCTTGACCTCGTCTCCAAGCCTCTTCTGTAGGTAAGCCCACCAGCCCTTTCGCACGTCATTGTCGATGATGACCAGAGACTGATCCTCTCGGACGACCTTCCAGTAGGCATGTACTCCACCACTCTCGCCGTTGTCGATGACGATGGTCGGCTTAAGGGGTAGCGTGTCTAGGAACTTGTGGATGTCCGCCTTAGAGGAGAATGCGCCTCGCTTAACGTCAAGATCGACAAATAGTCCAATGATCCGTTGGATGTCATCCTTAGTGCCACGGGACCGAAGTGTGATCTTGTTCTCTTCCTTGACAGGATTGATGCCTACATACATAGACATGCGAACACCAGTCTCCTTGATAAAGGACATCTGGGTAAGTTCTTCGGCAGTAATCTCAGACAGATCCCTTGCCGTAGTCTGCATGGAAAGAACCTTGCGGGACCCGTCAAGTGGGATGCCGACAAGGACAACCCGGTCATTGGGGTCGAACCAAGCCTTCACAAACTTATGCAGATGGGAAACGTCTGTTGTGATTGTACCAAGATGATCAGATAGTCTCATTGTTTACCTTAATCAGATGCTTAGTGATGTCAGTTGGGTCATGGGTGACCCTGGATCCTAGGGACTTGACGCCGAGTCTAGCCGTCTTGTATACGTTCTCCTTCACGTCGTAGGCCCTCTGATCAATCAAGGATACTACACCGATACACTTGTCGGATCGGATAAGACGGCCTGCCGCCTGCTGGAAGACTGTCAAGGATTCTCGCTCGTACCACTTCGGGAACCCTACCTTTCTCCAGTAGTCCATCTTCATTCTAGTCTCTGTAGAGAATCTGGGCAGAGGCCACCGGCAGATGATCACCTGGGACAGTGACTCTCCGGGGATGTCGATGCCGGTGAACATAGACTTGAGCCCTAGAAGAACTGAGTTTGTGTCCCTCTTAAAATCCTCAACCAACTTAGCCTTATCAGCGTCCGGCTCCTGGACGTACATCGGGTACGGTAGTAATCCCTGGACCTTGTATGCGTTGAGCGCGTCACGGGCCATCTCAATCTCACGACGTGAGGTGAACAGCACCAGAGCGCGTCCGTCAGAGGCGTTGATGAGGTTGACCAACTCTGCCGCACTGAACTTGGCTCCGGGCTCGCAGGGGGCGTTTGCTTGCGTTACGTAGACCAACTGCTGGGAGTCCATGTTGAAGGGAGACTTGACATCAACCTCCTTGGCATCCGTCACACCCAAAGACCGCTTGAAGTACTTGAATGTGCCGTCAGTAAGATCGGACATGGTTGCAGAAAGCAAAATGGAGGACTTAGATTGTCCGAACATTCTGGCCGCACCAGAAACGTCTACAGGGAAGCACCGAATAGTCATGGAAATGGTGTTATCCTTACGGCGACGCCATCCATCCGCGACCACGCCGTAGACGGTACCCATATGGCTCACAATGCCGTCCTTGGTGTCCATAGCCTTACGCATAATCTCACAGATGTTTGCAAGGAACTTAGCGGCAGAGGCAGACTTCTTCATCTCAGACTTTGCGGATTTTGTCAGACCGTACCCCTGGCTATCATCCATCATGCTTGCGTATGTGGCCATGATCTTCTTCATGGTAGTTACCATCGCGTCAAGGACTGGCGGACCCATCTCCTCGTACTTGAGCATAAGATCCCTGACCTTCTGCGGAGGGCGAGTGAGGTAGTGGAGGGCAAACTTAGTCTCTGATCCCTGCCAGTCCTGGGAGCCCTTGTACTCATTGAGGGCGTAGAAGAAGTGCATTGCCGTATCAAAAAACTTTGCATACTGCTCAAGAAGTTCATTGATGCCCTGAGAATCAAGGGACTTCATGTGCTTTACACCGGCAGAAATCTTGGAGATATTGTCCTTCACGTCCCACTCAGTCGTGGATTCTGTCCACTGAGAGGAAAGAACCTCCTCAAGTTTGTGGGCCTCGTCCACGACCAGGATATCGATGGGACCAAGAATTCCATCCTCGCTGCCCATCATCTTGGAGCGGTGATCTGCGCCGAGAAGCGCGTGATTTACTACCACAATGTCTGACCCCTCGGCAATCTCACGGGCACGAACAACCAGGCAAAGATTGCCATCCTCGCAGGACTTGTCGTTGGAGCAGTCATCGGAGTTGCCCACCATCTCTGACCAGGTGCTCTTCGGAATCTGGTACCCCAGGATGTTGCAAATCTCGTTGTACTCGCCAGTCCTGATCCGGTCAAGATTGGAGTTGACCGATGTGTATACTGCGGCAACCTCAGGATTGCCGATGGCGCGTTCCTTGAATCGATTCATGCAGAGGTAGTTTGATCGTCCAAGTAGTTTAGCGAACTTGAATCCGCCATAGACATTCTGTAGGAACGGAAGATCCTTATCACAAAGTTGTGACTGTAGAGTGATGGTCTCGGTGGAGATAACTGATCGGGGAGTGGGCTTTCCCTCTGCCCTCATCTCATGGATCTTATTGATGGTCGGGATCGACGTTGCCAGAGACTTACCAGTTCCGGTGCTAGCCTGGGCCACTAGCGTTCCGCCAGACTCAATAATTCGGATGATTTCGTTGCCGAGTTCCTCCTGGCCTGGCCGTAGAGAATAGCCCGTAGGGGCAAAGATTTCAGCCCATGTCTTCATAGGTAAGCATCCTTTCGTTGGATACCAACCATACACCTGATCACCGGGTCAGGTCAACTGAGGCCCGAGTCTCCCACGTGATGTCGCAGTCGTTGCATCTCACTACGGTGCCCATCCTAGTAGGCTCGATGGCCGTGTAGTCGTCCATACGGCACCTAGGGCACAGTGTGTAGTCCTTACGGCCAGGATCGGTCCTGCCGTTCTCATCTAGCCCCAGCGCGTCTCTGAGGTGCTCCTGGGTAGCGCCGCCCCATACTCCCCAATAGGTCTTGCTATCGAGGGCAGTCTGTAGGCATAGGTCCCTCACGGGACATGAATAGCAGAACTCCTGAGCCATGATTGACTGCTCTAGTGGGTCATCGCTGAAGAATCTGTCAGCATCGATGGGGTTAAGTCCGACGCATTCGCCTTCATCCTGCCAATTCAATCTTCTCACCGCCCTCTGTGAGATTGTAGATGTGCTGGACTGCCAACTGCTTTATTGATAGACGACCATTATCTAGTGACCTGTATACCTGTTTGGTAACCTCACGAACATCCTCCTTTGTCTCGATTGGATGATCTGTGTCAATCTTGATTGACCCCTGTTCATACTTCTGGCCTTCCGGACCAAAGTAGTCAGGAGTGTTTTCCTTTACGTAATGTACTTCATACTTAGGCATGAGAAATCCCTCTCGATCTGTAACAAATGTACTACCATTGTCACAGATCAAGAGGGATTTGTCAATATGTGGAATCAGTTGCGACCAAACGCACGGCTCAGGTGCCCGATCAGGCGTGCTACGATGCCCTTGCCACGGTCACTGCGTTCAGGCTGGTCGTGGTAGTCGCTTACCGACTCAGCGAATGCCTGAACAGTTTCGTCGCCCTCGAATCCGGCGACAGCCTCCGGCTCCTCCTCGTGTACTGGAGTGTAGGTGGGGCCGACGTAGAGGGCAGTATCCAACTCTCCGGGCAGACCCTCAGCGATCATGCGGTACCGGCATACACGGTACTTGTCGAAGTACTGGTCCGGAACGGAGATGATGTCTTTTGGATCAACCAGAACCAAAGTCATTGACACATCGCGGACACCATCAGGATTGAAGCCGCTGGCATACTGGTAGTTCCCTACGTGTAGACCTACAGAGCACATCACATTACCTGCGGGATCAACCTCGTCACGGGGCATTTCAACGGTGGCACCAACATACATGGGGATGTAGTTGTCCCACGAGTATCCATCGGTGATTCCTCCTCCGTGGTGGTGAGGACGGTACACCTGATCTACCCCCTCAGGAAGCACATCGGTGAGGTGGACTGGGGTATCCCCGTTTGGAGCGGTGCCAACGCCAAAGGTGTTCTCGTAGTCGTCCTTATCCACCTTGACTAGGCTCTTATACCCGACTACGTATCCATCCTTGGTGAGTACGATGTCGTTATTGACTGCCCACTTGAGGAAGTCCCCAGTGGCGATCCCAGCAGGGTTCGTCTCAGCACGGTCAAGGAAATTGACCACGGCTTCAATGTGATCCTCTGCGTCGTGATCAAGGCTGGAGAGTAGCGACTTTAGCCCTCTATTTACCTCAGGCGGAATGGGTGACCCGTTGAGAGTGAATCCCTCGCTGTAGACTGAGGTATGGATCTCATCCTCAGCATCCTTCCAGGCCTCTACGACATCAAGACCCTCATCCTCACGGAGCACTGAAAGGACGTACTCCTCTGTGGCGGTATCGAGTTCATTGGACTCATACATGTCCATGATAGCGTCGAACTTGGGGTGGGAGTCTGCCACCACAAACGGAAGATCCTCGAATGAGAAATCTAGAGAGAATGACTGACTGCCGGTTGAACTGTAGTTGTACCTGTACTTCACTTCTTTAGTCCCTTCTTGTACGCATCGTAATCTGCGTTGATGTACCGCTCGTTCCCTCTAACGCCGGAATTTCCGCGATTCGCTGTCATGAACTCTAGCCGAGTCTCTAGACCATCGTACCCCTTCATCTCTAGCGTGTCAATCCACTCGAAGACCCTGGCCGGTCGGGCATGTGGGAGCGAGGAAGACTGCATGACCGTCTCGTACATGTCGGATCCATTCTTGGTTGCGTCGAACAGTCCCAGACTACTACCAACCACTGAGGCCGTCCTCACCACTGTCATTCGATCAGCATCCTTTTCCAGGTTCTCGATGATCTTACGAATAAGAGGATCCTTAATAGAACTTGTGTCATAGCCAGAAATAGAATGTCCCAATCCGATAGCATTAGCAATGCTATTCCTAATAGCAGAGTGGACATCGGACTTAGTAATCTTCAAGCACTTTCCAATGATCCTCTTGGCCGTCGCCTGAGTAAACTTCTTAGCCTCAGGGAACTCAGTCTTGAAGTCCTTATTGGCTCGGACCCCAAACTCAGTCAGGTCTACGATATTGAGATTCTCCCCCGAAATAGTGACGAAGTTGAGTAGGTTGACCCGAGCGGAATAGTCGGCGTTGTCTAGGGAAGTATCATCCAAATACATCGTCTCCATGTCCTTAGACATCTCAATGATGCTACGCAAAGTACGGGATTCTCGATTAATGCCGTAACTTTTGTCATCGTTTGGAGAATATACCGCGTACTTTGTATTCAGCCTCCGCTCCTGGCCAGCGAGTCGTGTGGTCGCCTTCTTTACTTGGTGCTTCTTTCGGTACTCTCGATTGGCTTTGAGGATGTCCTGATGGTCGTACTCAGTCACCTCCCGGCCACACAGCGCTACCTCAACAAACTTGTCCATATCGAGGACTTCACTGTAAGCCCCACGGCTCAGATCCTTCTTGACAGTCTTGAACTCTGACCTGTCGATCACAACTACTGACGGGTAGGTGAGGGAGTTATTGTTGATGTACTCCCTAAGTGCGGCCTTAGCCGACGAAATGGACTTTGAGCCCCGAATGACTGTGATATCGGTGCCGGGGTTGGAGTCCTTAGCGTAGTACCCAATATTGATGTAATCTAGATCTACATAGGGCAGGTTGATGTACTCATTGCTAGAGTTCTTCCGTAGAACATTGAAGCCGCTATCCGGGTAGATGACGTTGATGCTCAGCGGGATATCATTCCACTCCGGAGCACCTGTAACAAATAGTGAGGCATTTTCGCGGTAGATCTTCAAGGCCTCGTGCAGGTTCTCTGCACTAGAGGCTGAATCAATGATTCCTCGAATAGCCTTCTCGTAGAAAGACTCAAGAACATTGACAATGAACTTTCGAGTCTTCTCCGTGAACTGCACGCCCTCACGGTTGGGAGACAGATCAACGGAGTCAATATCTGCCTCAATGACGGTGACATTGTCCGACATCAATTTAGCCGCATCTCGCAGTTCCTGGGAAAGGTTGGTCGTCAGCGCGGCCTCAGGGATTAGGTAGTAGACCCCTCCCATGACAACATACACCCCGTCTTCGATCGGGCGTGGGTACACTCCAGAGAACATGTGGATGCTGGTCCCAGAGCCGTCGATGTCCTCATGGGTGGCCAGAAGGTTGCACACCTTGTTCCTGGTGTAAGTCCAGTCTGAATCGTCGTTAACTGTGTCCTTGTACGAAAGGTACGTGTTGAGGTTCGTAACAGTGATGTTCTCTGTGCCCATGAAGAACAGGAACTTACGAAGTTTCTCACTGAATCGGTACACACTGGCAACAGGAATAGAGATTGCTGTCCCATTCGGCTTGCCGGGAACCTCAGTCACGGACTCAACAAGAATCTGAGGCATGGCGGATCCGGTCTTGGTGACCGTCATCTTGATCCGAGTGCCGTCCTTAGTGGTCGTCACAGAGAACTGATCCGCAATTGCTAGGC
>ERZ501013.59-NODE-59-length-19323-cov-16.563629_pt1 | contig 19323 bp, 16 predicted proteins | sample MGYA00248834_ERZ501013 | MGnify/ENA primary metagenome ERZ501013 (study PRJEB25958, sample SAMN03398545) | human skin metagenome | study: EMG produced TPA metagenomics assembly of the Human Skin Microbiome Metagenome (human skin metagenome) data set.
AGATGGACGTCCAGCCCGCGCCGGCCGTCGCCGACGCCCTGGCGGGGCTGGCCGCGACCGGCCACGGCGGTGCGCTTCGCGCTCGAGGAGCTGGCGACCCGCGTGCCCGGGAACTCGGTGGAGGTGCGCGTGCCGCCCTTCGGCGTCGCCCAGTGCCTCCCCGGGCCCCGGCACACCCGCGGCACCCCGCCCAACGTCGTGGAGATGGACGCCGTGACATGGCTGTCCCTGGCGACAGGTCTGACGTCCTGGGCGGACGCGACGGCGGCCGGCGGCGTGCGCGCCTCGGGCGTGCGGGCCGACCTCGGCGCGCACCTGCCGCTCGTGCGGCCGTGAGCGAGGGGTGTCCGGCAGTCCTCTCGGCGGCACCGACCGTTCGAACGTCGGCACCGTTCCTCGTCGCGGGATGCAGCTCTGCCGATCCCGCCCCGGACACCGCGGCGAAGGCACAGCTCGCCCGTGCCTGCGGGCAGGTCGTGCTCCCGCTGGAGGAGTATCAGGCCGCGGTCGACGAGCTCAACGTCACGCAACGCGCCGGCCAGAGCGTGCTCCGGGAGTGCCGCCACCGCCGCGGGCACGCGCGACTGGCCCCAGCGGCCGACTCGATAGACTGGCGCGCATGACCTCCGCCCCCGAGCCGACCCCCGATCAGCGCGCCTACACCGTCCGTCGCGCCCCGCGGCTGACCGCGGTGCTCGCGGTGGCGCTCGCGCTCGGCCTGCTGATCGCACTCGTGATTACCACCGCGGTCCACGCCTCCCCCACCCCGCCCGCGGACCCGTACTCCGGCATCCCGCTCTCCTTCTCGGAGACGTTCGGCTTCGCATCGCTGCTGAGCATGCTCGGCACGAGCGTGCTCGGGCTGCTCGTGTGGCTGCTGCTGGACCGCCGCTCCCGGTCGACCGCGCGCACCGTGGTCCTCGAGCGCACCGACGACCCGGCCGTGGCGGACGTCCGCCTGGACCGTGTGGACGCGGGTGCCCCGCCCGCCCGCACCACCCCCACCGAAAGGACCCCCGAGCAGTGATCGCACCGCGCACCCGACGAGGCGACGGCCGCCTGACCGCCGCCCTCGACCCCCAGGACCAGGGGCCGCAGGACGAATGCGGCGTGTTCGGCGTGTGGGCGCCGGGCGAGGAGGTCGCGAAGCTGGCCTACTACGGCCTGTACGCCCTCCAGCACCGCGGCCAGGAGTCCGCGGGCATCGCCGTCTCGGACGGCGGGCGCATCGCCGTCTACAAGGACATCGGCCTGGTCTCCCAGGTGTTCGACGAGGCCACGCTCACCGCGCTGAGCGGCCACATCGCCGTCGGCCACTGCCGCTACTCCACCACCGGCGTGAACAAGTGGGCCAACGCCCAGCCCACCCTGGGCGCCACCGCCGACGACGGCACGGTCGCCCTGGCGCACAACGGCAACCTCGTGAACTCCGCCGAGCTGCTGCGCATGGTGCACGCCGCGGACGGCCGCCACACCCACGGTGAGATGAAGCAGGGCAACACCACGGACACCGCCCTGGTCACGGCCCTGCTGCACGGCGCCCCCGGGGACCGCCTCGAGGAGACCGCCCTCGAGCTGCTGCCGAAGATCCGCGGCGCCTACTGCTTCGTGTTCATGGACGAGCACACCCTCTACGCCGCCCGCGACCCGCAGGGCGTGCGCCCGCTCGTGCTCGGCCGCCTCGAGCGGGGCTGGGTGGTGGCCTCCGAGCAGTCGGCCCTCGCCACCGTCGGCGCCTCGTTCATCCGGGAGGTCGAGCCCGGCGAGATGATCGCGATCGACGAGGAGGGCATCCGCTCCACCCGCTTCGCCGAGTCCAAGCCGGCCGGCTGCGTGTTCGAGTACGTGTACCTCGCCCGGCCGGACGCCACGATCGCCGGGCGCTCCGTGTACGAGTCCCGCGTGGAGATGGGCCGCCGCCTCGCGCTCGAGCAGCCGGTCGACGCCGACGTCGTGATCCCCGTGCCCGAGTCCGGCACGCCCGCCGCCGTGGGCTACGCGGACGCCTCGGGCCTGCCGTTCCGCCAGGGGTTCGTGAAGAACGCGTACGTGGGCCGCACCTTCATCCAGCCGTCCCAGACGCTGCGCCAGCTCGGCATCCGCCTCAAGCTCAACGTCCAGTCCACCGTGGTGGCCGGCAAGCGCGTCGTGGTGGTGGACGACTCGATCGTGCGGGGCAACACCCAGCGCGCCGTCGTGCGGATGCTCAAGGAGGCCGGCGCCGCCGAGGTGCACGTGAAGATCTCCTCCCCGCCCGTGAAGTGGCCCTGCTTCTACGGCATCGACTTCGCCACCCGCGCCGAGCTCATCGCCAACGGCGCCGCGGTGGACCAGATCGCCGCGTCCATCGGCGCCGACTCGCTGGCCTACATCAGCGAGGAGGGCATGATCGAGGCCACCGGGCAGCCGCGCGAGCGCCTGTGCACCGCCTGCTTCACCGGCGACTACCCGATCCCGCTGGCCGACGAGGGCGAGCGCGGCAAGGGCCTGCTGGAGCCGGTCGCCGTGTCGCCCGCGTCCACCGTGGTGCTGGACGAGGACGGCGAGACCACCACCGTGACCGCCACGGGCTGCGAGCCCGGCCCGGACGCCGACGACGAGAAGCTGCTCACCGAGACGGACAGGACCCCGCTGTGACCCCGAACCAGACCCCCTCCTCCGCCGCCCCGATCACCTACGCCTCGGCCGGCGTCGACGTGGAGGCCGGCGACCGCGCCGTCGAGCTGATGAAGGACGCCGTGAAGGCCACCCACACCCCCGAGGTCATGGGCGGCATCGGCGGCTTCGCCGGCATGTGGGACGCCTCCGCGCTGCTGCAGTACCGCAAGCCGCTGCTGACCACGTCCACGGACGGCGTCGGCACCAAGGTGGCGATCGCGCAGGCGATGGACAAGCACGACACCATCGGCCAGGACCTCGTGGGCATGGTCGTGGACGACATCGTGGTGGTCGGCGCCCAGCCCCTGTTCATGACCGACTACATCGCGTGCGGCAAGGTCGTGCCCGAGCGCATCGCGGACATCGTGCGCGGCGTGGCCGAGGGCTGCCGCCTGGCCGACACCGCGCTCGTGGGCGGCGAGACCGCCGAGCACCCGGGCCTGCTGGCCGTGGACGAGTACGACGTGGCGGGCGCGGCCACCGGCGTGGTCGAGGCGGACATGGTCCTGGGCGCGGAGCGGGTGCAGTCCGGCGACGTCGTGATCGGCATGGCCTCCTCCGGCATCCACTCGAACGGCTACTCGCTCGTGCGCCGCGTGGTGAACGCCGCGGGCTGGTCCCTGGACCGCGAGGTCACCGAGCTCGGCTGCACCCTCGGCGAGGAGCTGCTCGTGCCGACCCGCATCTACTCCCGCGCCTGCCTCGACCTGGTGCAGCGCCTCAACGGCCACGAGGGCGGCTCGGACCTGCCGGTGCGCGCGTTCAGCCACGTGACCGGCGGCGGCCTGGCCGCGAACCTGGCGCGCGTGCTCCCGCAGGGCCTCATGGCGACCGTCGAGCGCGACACCTGGTCCCTGCCGCCCGTGTTCCGCCTGGTGGGCGAGCTCGGCCGCGTTCCGCAGTCCGACCTCGAGCGCACCCTCAACCTCGGCGTGGGCATGGTGGCCGTGGTGGACCCGGAGGTGGCCGCGACGTCGATCTCCGTGCTCGTGGACGCCGGCATCGACGCGTGGGAGATGGGCACCATCGGCGCCCTCACCGACGACGCGGCGGCCGCGGGCCTGGACTTCGTGCAGGGCGCCAAGGGCGTCGACGGCGGCGCCGTGCTGATGCGCGGCCAGTACGCCGCCTGACCCCACGGGGCGTTTTCGTTCGGGAAACGGCGGCCTCCGGGGTGTTTTCGTTCGGGAAACGGCGGTTCACGACGCGAACACCCGCCCGCCGAGCCGGGCCCGGTGCGTCTGCACCTCGGCGACGACGCGCCGGAAGTCGTCCCGTGCGTCGTCCACCGTGGCCCAGATCTGCGTCCAGCCCGCGCGCGCCCACCCCTCGTCCCGCCACGCGTCCACGGTGAGCTGTGCCGGGTCGAGGTGGTGGCCGCCGTCGTAGTGGACCACCAAGCGCCACTGCCGCCACCCCAGATCCGCGTCCGGTGACCGGGCCCGGCCCGGGTGCAGCACCAGCTGGAGCTCCGGCTCGGGCAGGCCGGCGTGGAGCAGGGCCAGTCGCAGGGCTGTCTCCTGCGGGGAATCCGCGCCCACCCGCACCAGCTCGAGTGCGGCACGGGCGGTGCGCACTCCCTTGAACCGTCCGGCACGCAGGAGCGCGGACCGCAGGGCCGCCGTCGTGGTCCGTGGTGAGCGACGCCCCTCCGGCGACCACGGCCGATGGATGAGGGCGTCCCCGGCCGCCACGACGGGCTCGAGCATGCCTGGACGAAGCAGCGCGGCCAGATCCGCCCAGGATCGCTCCAGGCTCGTCAGGCGGATCCCGTGGAGGGCCGTGACGTCCGCGGCCGGGACGAGGCGGGCATGCGAGGTGATCTCCGGTCGGACGCTCGCCCCGCGCGGGTGCGGCCGGGACACGTGCACCGTGCCGTCCTCCGCCAGGAACGGCGGCAGCGGCACGCGGTGCAGGAGCAGCGCCGTGAGGTGGGAGGCCACTCCCCCGCTCGCCTCCACGATCGCGGCCGTCTCCTCCGGCGCGAAGGGAGCGGGGGCCTCGACGTAGCCGAGATCCGCCCACGAGCCGAGGTGGTCAGACCGGAGCCGATGGACCCCATGCGTCACGCGCCGCACGTCACCGCCGCGGACCAGTCGCTCCGAGACCCCGGCCGCGCGCAGGTCGCCACGGGTGAACGGCCGGCCGGTCTCGACGATGTCCGGCAGGGGCAGGGAAGACGTGGCCATGCCCGTGACGATGGCTCAACCCGGCCTATCCCGCCCGCTCAGGAGCACCCACCGTGGACGACGACGCCGGCGGCGCCACCTGTGCAGGAGTCGTGCGTGGCCCCGGGCCACCCGGTGTCCACACCCCCGGCGCCCGCCGTTTCCCGCACGAAAACGCCCCGGCGTCCGCCGTTTCCCGAACGAAAACGTGGGTGGGGGTCAGAGGCGGGCGTCGAGCCAGGCCAGCGCGTCGGCGACCGGGGCGCGCCAGCGCCAGCGGGCCTTGGCGTCGGCGCGGGTGGGGCCGAGGTTGATCAGCCCCGTCTCATGCCCGGCCCGCTCGGCCCGCAGCACGAACCGGTAGCCGCTCATCACGGCCAGCGAGGTGCCGACGGCGAGCACCGTGCCGCCGTCGTCGGCCATCGCCTCCGCGGCCGCGCGCCGCGCCGCGGGCACGGACTCGCCGAAGTACACGACGTCCGGCTTGAGCTTCACGGAGCCGCAGACCCGGCAGCCGACCATCGTGAACTCCTCCACCCAGTGCTGGTCGAGGGAGACGTCCCCGTCGGGGTTCACGGCGTCCGGGTCGATCGCCACGCGCTCGAGGTAGCCCGGATTGGCGGCCTCGAGCCGCAGGTCCAGGTCACGGCGGGACTCGGTGGCCCCGCAGTTCAGGCAGGCCACGCGCGCCAGGTCCCCGTGGAGCTCGATCAGCCGGTCCTCCGGCATCCCCGCCGCGCGTCCGGCCTCGGCGTGCAGCCCGTCCACGTTCTGGGTCAGGACGCCGGCGATCCGCCCCTCGGCCGCCCAGCGCGCGAGGATGCGGTGCGCCTCGTTCGGCCGGGCCTGGTCCATGCGGCGCCAGCCCACGAACGAGCGCGCCCAGTAGCGGTGGCGGGCGGCCGGGTCGTCCCGGAACTCCTGGTACGTCATCGGCCGGTGGCGGTGCAGGGACCCGTTCGGCCCCCGGTAGTCCGGGATGCCGGAGTCCGTGGACACGCCGGCCCCGGTGATCACGAGCGGGCGGGACTCCTCCATCAGACGCAGCAGACCCCGAGACGCCGTCTCGGGGTCCTGCAGCGGTGCTGTCTCATCCACCACCCTGGCGATCGACCGCAGGGCGGCCTGATGCCCGTCCAGGGCCGGATGCCGTGCGGGCGTCATCGCGCCCGCGCGTCGTCGTCCTCGTCCTCCGCGTAGAGGTCCGCGTACGGATCCTCGTACTCGGGCTCCTGGTCCTGCTCCGGGCCGCGCGTGCGTCCGCCCGTGAGCTCTCGCTCCAGTGCCGAGAGGTCTGTTCCGGGAGAGAAGTACTTCATCTCCCGTGCCTGCTTCGTGGCCTTCGCCTTCTGACGGCCGCGCCCCATGAGCGTGACCCCCTTCGCATCTCTCGCCGCCTCGGATCTGTGGCGCACAGGGGCCCGCCGAGGTCTTCACTGGTCAATATGGTTCGTGCGGACAAGGATACATGACCCGCCGGACGGCCTGTGGACGACGACGACCGGCCCGGTCCGGCGGGGCGTGCAGTGGCGCCGGGTGCGGCGCGGGCGGCCGCGGCACGGGCGGCATCCGGCTGGACGGGCGTGACACACACCCTGTACGGACGCTGGACGACCGGCTAGGTTGCGTACGTCACACCCACTCCTACGATGAGGATGCCCATGCGCCGCACCCCCACCCTGCTGGCCGCCGCCACCCTGGCCGCCACGCTGACCGCCGCCCCCGTCTCACTCGCCGCCCCGGCCGCCCCGGCGAAGGCCAGCGCCGCCACCACGCAGACCGCCGACCGGGGCCTGGGCCCCGGCCAGAACCGTGCCGGCGGCAACCCGAACTCACCGGAGAAGCTGGTCCGATCCATCTCCTCGGACCACCTCCGCCAGGACATCGAGGCGTTCGCGGCCATCGCGGACGAGCACGGCAACCGCGCCGCGGGCACGCCGGGCTTCCAGGCCTCGCTCGACTACGCCGTGGGCGAGCTCGAGGAGGCCGGCTACGACGTCGAGCTCCAGGAGTTCGAGATCACCTACACCGAGACCCTGCGGGACCGGCTTCAGCAAACCGGACCCGTCCAGCGCGACCTCGAGCACACCGTCTTCACGTCCTCGCCGTCAGCGCAGGTCACCGACGCCCCGCTCGCCGCCCCCGCCGGCGCCGCCACCGGCTGCGCCGACGCGGACTGGGCCGACGCGGACCTGACCGGCAGCGTCGCCCTGGTCTCCCGGGGCGACTGCACCTTCGCCCAGAAGTCCCAGGTCGCGGCCGCCTCCGGCGCCGAGGCCGTCATCATCTACAACAACGCCGAGGGCGCGCTGAACGGCACCCTGGGCGCCGCGCCGGGCGACGTCGTCGGGACCGTGGGCGTGACCCGCGAGCTGGGCGCCGATCTGCTGGCCCAGACCCGCGCCGGCGGCGCCACCGTCACCCTGGACCTCGAGCAGCTTGTGGAGCAGCGGCCCACCTGGAACGTGCTGGCGGAGACGCGCACGGGCAGCGACGACGACGTCGTGATGCTCGGCGCCCACCTGGACGGCGTGCCGGAGGGCCCGGGCATCCACGACAACGCCTCGGGCGTCGCGGCGACCCTCGAGGTCGCGCGCCAGGCCGCCAAGGCCAACAAGGCCGAGAGCAAGGTCCGCTTCGCCCTGTGGGGTGCCGAGGAGATCGGCCTGCTGGGCTCGCACCACTACGTGGACACCCTGACCGCCGCGGAGCGCGAGGACATCATCCTCTACACCAACCTGGACATGGTGGCCCCGCTGGACCACCAGAACACGCTCGGCGTGCTCACGGCCGACTGGTCGATCGGTGCTGAGTCCCTGCTCGGCGCGCAGCTCGACCGCGACGGCCACGCGCACCAGCCCGAGGGCAGCAACGGCCGCTCGGACTACGCGCCGTTCGTGGACGCGGGCATCGCCTCGACGGGCCTGCTCTCGATCCGCGACGACAACTACCACACGCCCCAGGACGACATCGACAACGTCTCCATCACCACGCTGACCCACACGGCCCGCGCGGTGGCGAACCTGATCGGCACCCTCCAGCAGGACGCCGACGCCCTCGGCACTCGCTGACCCGAGCGGCTCCGTCCGTCTCACAGATGCCGTCGGGGGCGGTTTCGGGTGGTATCCAGGCCGGATGCCACCCGAAACCGCCCCCGACGCGCCAGAGGGAGGAGGAACACGGTCCGTCGGTCCCGGCGTCAGCCCTTCCGGGTCACGGTGAGGCCGTTCTCGCCCTCGACACGGTCCACGACCACGGTGTCCCCGTCCGCGATCTCCCCGGCGAGGATGCCGCGGGCCAGGCGGTCGCCGATCTCGCGCTGCACCAGGCGGCGCAGGGGCCGGGCGCCGTAGGCCGGGTCGAACCCGGTCTCGGCGAGCCACGCCTTGGCGGCGTCGGACACCTCGAGGGTGAGGCGGCGGTCCGTCAGGCGCGCCTGCAGGGACTCGACCTGCAGGTCCACGATCCGCGTCAGCTCGGCCACGGTGAGCGCGTCGAACTGCACGATCTCGTCCAGGCGGTTGAGGAACTCGGGCTTGAACGCCCCGCGCACCACGGACATCACGGACTCGCGCTTGGCGGCCTCGTCCAGGGTCGGGTCCACGAGGAACTGCGAGCCCAGGTTCGAGGTGAGGATCAGGATCACGTTGCGGAAGTCCACGGTGCGGCCCTGGCCGTCGGTGAGGCGGCCGTCGTCGAGCACCTGGAGCAGGATGTCGAAGACCTCGGGATGGGCCTTCTCCACCTCGTCCAGCAGCACCACCGAGTACGGGCGACGCCGCACGGCCTCCGTGAGCTGGCCGCCCTCGTCGTAGCCGACGTAGCCCGGAGGGGCGCCGACCAGGCGGGAGACGGAGTGCTTCTCCGCGTACTCGGACATGTCGATCCGCACCATGGCGCGCTCGTCGTCGAAGAGGAACTCCGCGAGCGCCTTGGCGAGCTCGGTCTTGCCCACGCCCGTGGGGCCCAGGAACAGGAACGAGCCCGTGGGCCGGTTCGGGTCCGCGATGCCGGCCCGCGAGCGGCGCACCGCGTCCGCGACGGCGACGACGGCGTCCCGCTGCCCGATCAGCCGCTCGCCGAGGTGCTCCTCCATGGTGAGCAGCTTCTCGGACTCGGCGGTGAGCATGCGCCCGGCGGGGATGCCGGTCCAGGCGGAGACCACCTCGGCGATGTCGTCCGCCGTGACCTCCTCGGAGACCATCGGCTCGGTGGCCGAGCGGTCGGCCTCGCGGGCGGCGCGGTCCGCCTCCTCGAGCTGCTTCTCCAGCGCGGGGATCTCGCCGTACAGCAGGCGGGAGGCCTCGGCGAGGTCGCCGTCGCGTTGGGCCTTCTCGGCGAGCGAACGCAGCTCGTCCACCTTGGCGCGCAGGTCGCCGGCCTGGTTGAGGGTGGCCTTCTCCGCGTCCCAGCGGGCGGTGAGGGCGGTGAGCTCCTCCTCGCGGTCCGCCTTCTCCGCGCGCAGGGCGTCGAGCCGCTCGATGGACGCGGGGTCCGTCTCGCCTTCGAGGGCGAGCTCCTCCATGGTCAGGCGGTCCACCTGGCGGCGCAGGACGTCGATCTCCTCCGGGGCGGAGTCGATCTCCATGCGCAGGCGTGAGGCGGCCTCGTCCACGAGGTCGATGGCCTTGTCCGGCAGCTGGCGGCCGGTGATGTACCGGTGGGACAGCGTGGCCGCGGCCACGAGCGCGGAGTCGGCGATGGCCACCTTGTGGTGGGCCTCGTAGCGCTCCTTGAGCCCGCGCAGGATGGCGATCGTGTCGTCCACGCTGGGCTCGCCCACGAAGACCTGCTGGAAGCGGCGCTCCAGGGCGGGGTCCTTCTCGATGTTCTCGCGGTACTCGTCCAAGGTGGTCGCGCCGATCAGGCGCAGCTCGCCGCGGGCCAGCATGGGCTTGAGCATGTTGCCGGCGTCCATGGCGCCCTCGGACGCGCCCGCGCCCACGACGGTGTGGATCTCGTCGATGAACGTGACGACCTGCCCCTCGGCGGCCTTGATCTCCTCGAGGACGGCCTTCAGGCGCTCCTCGAACTCGCCGCGGTACTTGGCGCCGGCGACCATGGCGCCCAGGTCCAGGCTGATCAGCGTCTTGCCGCGCAGGGACTCGGGGACGTCCCCGGCCACCATCCGCTGGGCCAGGCCCTCGACGACGGCGGTCTTGCCGACGCCGGGCTCGCCGATGAGCACGGGGTTGTTCTTGGTGCGGCGCGAGAGCACCTGCACCACACGGCGGATCTCGGCGTCGCGGCCGATCACCGGGTCGAGCTTGCCGGAGCGGGCGATCTCGGTGAGGTCCGTGCCGTACTTCTCCAGGGACTGGAAGGTGGTCTCCGGGTCCTGGGTGGTGACGCGGGAGTCGCCGCGCACCAGGGTCAGGGCGGCGGCGAGCGCCTCGAGGCTCGCCCCGTTCGAGCGCAGTGCCTCACCGGCCTCGCCGGAGTCCGCTGCCACGCCGAGCAGCAGGTGCTCGGTGGAGACGAACTCGTCCGAGCGCTGCTCGGCCTGGGTGCGCGCGTTCTGCACGACCTGCAGGGCGGCGCGCGAGAACTGGGGCTGGGCCACCGTGCTGCCCTGGGTGGAGGGCAGGCGTCGGATGGCCGAGGAGGCCGCCGTGGAGACGGCGTCGGGGTCGGCCCCGGCGGCCTTCAGGACGGCCACGGCGACGGACTCCCGCTGGTCCATCAGGGCCTTCAGCAGGTGGGCCGGCTCGACCTGGGGGTTGCCGGCGGTGGAGGCGTTCATGGCCGCAGCCGAGAGCGCCTCCTGGCTCTTGGTGGTGAACTTGGCATCCATGGACTATTGGCTCCTTCTCTCCCGTGTCCCGGGGTGTCGGACAACCGTCGACCGCGGGCCGTTCCCGCCGCAGACGAAGTTGAGTCTATATAGCTCAACCCTCCACGCACCAGGGCTATTCCCCCTCGCGCCGGTACGTTGGTGCCATGGCCGGCTCCACAGCGGCGCCCCGGCGCCTCCGCACGTACACCCGACCGCGGGTGTCCCTGCTGTACGTCCTGCGCCGCACCCTGCACCGGCTCTTCGAGCTGCAGGTCTGGGATGTGGCCGCCGCCATGACCTTCTTCGGGGCGCTGTCCCTGCTGCCCACCGTCATCGCCCTGCTCTCCGTGGTCTCGCTGCTGGGCGTCGAGGAGGAGACCGTGGACGCCGCGGCCCACCTGGCCGCCGAGATCTGGCCGTCGCTGACGCCCGACGTCGTCCGCGAATGGATCCTGACCCTCGGCTCGGCCGGGCCCGGCACCGGCGCCGTCGTCCTCGGGGCCGTCGGCACCGTGGTGTCCGCTTCGGGCGCCGTCGGCGCGTTCCACCGGGCCATGCACCGCATCCACGACACCCGCGAGGGCCGGCCCTTCCTCCACTTCCGCCTCGTGGTCTTCGTCGAGACGCTCGCCCTCATGCTCGGCGCCGTGCTGATCACGATCCTGGTGGTCGTCGGCGGTGACCTCTCCCTGCGCCTCGGCCAGGCCGTCGGCCTGCCGGAGGAGACGGTCCAGACGTGGAACGTGGTGAAGTGGCCGGTCATCCTCGTGGTGATCGCCCTGATCGTGACCCTCGCCTACCGCCTGGGGCCCAACGTCCGGCAGCCCCGCTACCGCCCGCTCTCGCTCGGCGCCGTGGCCGTGGTGGTCCTGCTCTTCGGCGCCACCGTGGCCCTGGGCTGGATCACGGACCGGTTCGGCCAGTTCGCCGTGGTCGGGCGGATCAACTCCGCGATCGGCGTGCTCGCCCTCGCGTGGGTGGCGTGCATCGTGCTGTTGGCCGGGGCCGCCTTCGACGCGGAGGTGCTGCGTGCCCGCCAGCTGGCCGTCGGCATCGACGCCTCCGTCGAGATCCAGCTGGCGACGCGGCACACCGCGGTGCTCGAGGACTCCGAACGGTACGAGGCCCGCAACCGCCGCCTGGCCCGGCTCGTGGCCGACGCCGTGCGCGCCGGCGAGGACCTCACGATCGAGGCCACACCCCTGCTCTCCGAGGAGGGGCGCCTCCTCGCGGTCGAGTCGGGGCGGCGGGACCCGGAGGACGTCAGCTCGGGCAGCCCGTTCCACGCGGACCCGGTGTCCGACGACGGCGCCCGCCTCGAGCCGACGCCCCGGCCCGACGACTGACGGATCAGCGCTCCCGGGCCTCGAACGCCTCGACCTGGGCACGCAGCGTCTCGGCCGCGATCTCCTCGTCGAGGCCCACCATGCCGAGGTACACGAGCTCGTCCCCGTCCGTGACGCCGCCGACGGTCATGGTGAACAGGGCCGTGTCCATGCCCGAGTTCCCCAGGGAGATGTGGACCGCGTCCGGCACGCCGGGCACCGTCGTGAAGGCCGCCTCGACGCCGTTCGGGTCGCCGAACGTGCCGCACGTGTCGGCCAGCTCGCCGAAGGGCTCCAGCAGATCGGTGCCGTCCTCGGTGACCGCGACCATGCCGAACGCCCCGGCCTGGGAACCGGCCAGGCCGGTGACGGCGGCCGGGTCCACCTCGTACTGGGCCAGCGCACCGCCGAGCCCGGGCGCCTGCTGCGTGTTGATCTGCTCGATGAGGTCCGCGCAGGCGCCCGTGGGGGTGACGCCCGTCAGGCTCAGGCTGGTGCTGATCGGCTCGCCGCCGCCGGCCTGGGTCTCCATGCCCGTGAACACGCCGCCGGGCGCGGTCTCCGGGGTGAGCAGGACGTCCTCGAGCGCCTCCACGCGCTCCTCCTGCTCGTCCGTGAGGTCCGAGCCGGCCCCCGTCGGGGCGGACTCGGACGCGTCGGCCGAGGAGGACGAGGCCTCGCCGCCTCCCCCGCCGCAGCCGACGAGCGCGAGGGCGCCCACGGCGAGCAGGGACAGGGCGACGGCGGGGCGAGCGGGGGCGGCGGGGCGGAGCATGAGAGACCTCTCAGACCGGGTGACGACGATGTGACCAGCCTGACAATCCCCACAGCGCAGGGCCAGCTTTCGCCTGCGGAGGCGGGTCGCGGCAGGGCCACCGGTCGATCGGCTCGCTCCGCGGCGACGAGCCGTCTCCCGGCGCCCGCGACGGGCCCGACGCACTACGATGACCACCAATCACGGCGGAACACGTCACTCTGCCGGCTCCCTCCGACCCGCCCCCTCCCGACGGCGACACAGAAGGCCCTCCATGACCCGCATCCACTCCCGCCTCCTCGGCGCCGTGGGGCTCACCGCGTCGGCGGCGCTGCTCACCGGCTGCGCCGTCCTCGGCGGCGACGCCGGATCCGCCGGCATCGTGTCCGACGACGACCTGAGCACCTCGTACGGCCTCGTCCAGCCCGGCGTCCTGACGGTCTGCTCCGACATCCCCTACCCGCCCTTCGAGTTCGAGGAGAACGGTGAGCTGACCGGCTACGACATCCAGCTGGTCGAGGCGGTGGCGGAGGAGCTGGGTCTCGGGGTGAACGTGATCGACTCCTCCTTCGAGGCCATCGAGTCGGGTGCCTCGCTCACCGGCTGCGACGTGAACGCCTCGTCGATCTCCATCACCGAGGCCCGCCAGCGCGTCATGGCCTTCACCCTCCCCTACCTCGACGACGACCTCGTCCTGGTCGCGAAGAAGGGCTCCGGCATCACCGACGTCGACTCCGCGAAGGGCCGCCGGATCGGCGTGCAGGCCGCGACCACCGGCGACGAGTACGCCCAGCAGAACGGCCTGAGCCCCGTGCAGTTCGAGGACGGCGGCATGCAGATCCAGGCCCTCCAGGCCGGCACCGTGGACGCCGCCCTGGGCAACCAGTCCGTGCTGCTCTACTCGCTCAAGGACGACGATCGCTTCGAGGTGGTCGAGTCGCTGCCCACGGGCGAGCAGCTCGGCATGGCGGTCGGCCCGCAGAAGGCGCAGCTCGGCTCCGCCGTGAACCGCGCGCTGCAGGAGCTGCGCAACGACGGCACCGTGGCCGAGCTCCAGGAGCGCTGGTTCGGTCAGGCACAGGAGGACTACCGATGAGCACGCAGGCCCCCGTCTCGCCCGCACCGGCCATGAAGCCCGGCCGTGCGCGCCGCCGTCGCCGGCTGTCCCTGATCATCCAGGCGGCCGTCTTCGTCCTCGCCCTCGTCGTCCTGGCCGTCCTCATCGACTGGGGCGCGCTCGCCGAGAACGTCCTGAACTTCCCCGCCGTGGCCCCGATGTTCCCCAACGTGATCCTCGTGGGGCTGGGCAACACGCTGTTCTACACGGTCACCTCGTTCGTCGTCGGCCTGCTGGGCGGCATCGTGCTCGCGCTCATGCGCCTGAGCTCGTTCGGCCCGTACCGGTGGCTGGCCACCGCCTACGTCGAGTTCTTCCGCGGCGTCCCCGCGCTGCTGGTGTTCCTCGCCTTCGGCTACGGGGTGCCCTTCGCGTTCGGGGTGTCCTGGCCGATCCCCGTCGTCGTGATGGTGGCCCTGGGCATGGTCTCGGCCGCGTACATCGCCGAGACCCTGCGTGCCGGCCTGCAGGCCGTGCCCCGCGGCCAGATGGAGGCGGCCCGGTCCCTCGGCATGCCGACGTGGCGGGCCATGGTCACCATCGTGATCCCCCAGGCGTTCCGCATCGTGCTGCCGCCGCTCACCAATGAGGTCATCCTCCTGACCAAGGACTCCTCGCTGGTCTACGTGCTCGGCCTGGCCGCGCACGAGTACGAGCTCACCAAGTTCGGCCGCGACGGCATCTCCGCCCTCGACGCCGGCATGACGCCGATCCTCGTGGCCGGCCTGTTCTACCTCGTGATCACCGTGCCGCTGTCCCTGCTGGCCCGCCGGTTCGAGGCCCGTTCGACCAAGAAGGGGCACTGAGATGGCCCAGCAGAACCCCATCACCGGATCCTTCGGCGCGGTGGCCGCCGCGGACGCCGCCGGCGTGCACGTGGCCGGCCTCAACAAGTCCTTCGGCGCCAACCACGTGCTGCGCGGCATCGACCTCGACGTCGCCCCCGGCGAGGTCGTGTGCCTGATCGGCCCGTCCGGCTCGGGCAAGTCCACCCTCCTGCGCTGCGTGAACCTGCTGGAGAAGCCCGACTCGGGCGTCGTCACGGTCGGTGAGTTCACGGTCACGGACGAGGACGTGGACCTGGACGTGCTGCGCCGCCACGTGGGCATGGTGTTCCAGCAGTTCAACCTGTTCCCGCACCTGTCCGTGCTGGAGAACTGCACCGTGGCCCAGCTCAAGGTGCTCAAGCGGGGCAAGGCCGAGGCGGTGGACGTCGCCCGTCGGCAGCTGGCCCGCGTGGGCCTGGCCGAGCTCGAGGACCGCTACCCGGACCAGCTCTCCGGCGGTCAGCAGCAGCGCGTGGCGATCGCCCGTGCGCTGGCCATGGACCCGCAGCTGATGCTCTTCGACGAGCCCACCTCGGCCCTCGACCCCGAGACCGTCGGCGACGTCCTGGCGATCATGCGTCAGCTGGCCCGCGACGGCATGACCATGCTCGTGGTCACCCACGAGATGGGCTTCGCCCGCGAGGTGGCCGACCGGGTCGTGTTCATGGACGGCGGCGTCGTGGTGGAGGCCGGCCCGGCCGCCGCGGTGATCTCCGACCCCCAGCAGCCGCGCACCCAGGACTTCCTGCGCCGCGTGCTGCACCCCACCGAGATCGATCTCTGAGCCTGCCCGCCCGCCGTGCCCCGGTGGGTGGGCACATGCGTGAGGGGCCCCGCCTGGACCATGGTCCGGGCGGGGCCCCTCAGGCATGCGGCGGGGGCGTCAGGCCTTCTTGCGCAGCTTCTTCAGCTCGTCACGGGCCTCGCGCAGCGCGGCGACCTGCTCCTCACGGGCGGCGTGGATCGCGGCGACCTTCTCGTCCTGGGCGTCGCGGATGGCCTGCACCTTGGCGTCGCGGGCGCCCTCGATGCGGGCGGCGCGCTTCTTGGCGGCCTTGCGGCGCTTGCCGGGGCGGTTGGCCACGGAGTCGGCGGCGATGGCCAGGCCGGAGCCGACCAGGAAGATGTCCTTGGCGACGGCGGTGCCCTCCTGGGACGGACGCACGCCGTCCGCCTCGGTCATCTCCGGGGTGTTCAGGTACATGGAGAACAGGCCGCCGGAGAACGCGGTCAGGGCGGAGCCGGCGAGCCAGCCCGGGACGAACGGGGCCAGCAGGGCCGAGCCCACGCCGATCTCGGTGGTCACGAGGAACTTCTTGAACTGCTCCGGCGACAGGTTGGCCAGCGCGGGCAGGCCGCGGGCGCCCATGTCGCGCAGGCCCTGGGCCTGCTCCGCGGAGATGCCGCGCTTGTTCAGGCCGGAGTTCAGGATGAACGCGCCGGAGGCCAGGCGCAGCGGAATCTGGACGATGCTCATGGAGTCTTCCTTCCAGTAGGGCCCGCGGCACGCACGTGGAGTGGGGTGTGGCGCGAACGGTCGGTGAGCGGTCAGCACCTCTGACACTACCAACGGCAGCCCGCTCCCGCCCGCCCGGAGGCGCGACTGTGCGCGCAGAGCGGACGACGTCGGCGCCTCCACCACGTCGCGGAGGCGGTCGATGATGGACAATGGGGCGCATGCTCCCCCTCGTCGCACCCCTGACCGTGGCCGCCGCCGCGCCCACCGACTACGGCTGGCTCGGCAACATCGTCGTGGACATCATGGAGGCGGTCGGCCCGATCGGCGTCGGCCTGGCCGTCTTCGCGGAGAACATCTTCCCGCCCATCCCGTCCGAGGTGATCCTGCCCCTGGCCGGCTTCACCGCGGCCGGCGGCGCCTTCAGCCCGCATGCCGCGCTGGTCTGGGCGACGGTCGGCTCGATCGTCGGAGCGCTGGCCCTCTACGGCATCGGCGCGTGGCTCGGCCGCCACCGCATGTACCGCATCGCGGACCGCATGCCGCTGGTGGACATGGAGGACGTGGCCAAGACCGAGCGCTGGTTCATCCGCTACGGCTACTGGACCGTGTTCCTGGGCCGCATGGTCCCCGTGTTCCGCTCCCTGATCTCCATCCCCGCGGGCATCGAGCGGATGAACCTCGCGAAGTTCACCCTGTTCACGGCGCTGGGCTCCCTGATCTGGAACGCGATCTTCGTCTACGGCGGCTACGCGCTCGGGGAGCGGTTCCACGTCATCTCCGAGTACGCGGACGTCTTCTCCAACATCGTCCTGGTCCTGATCCTGGCCTTCCTCGCGACCTGGGTGGTCCTGCGCCTGCGCCGCGACGCCCGCCGCCGGAACGACCCGGACTGGCGCCCGCCGACCGCGGATGAGATGGCCGCCCGCGTCGAGGCCATCCTGGAGTCCTCCGACCACCGGAAGTGAATCGCATGCGTCCCGTCCTGCCTTCCCCCCGCCGTGGCCGCGCGACCCTCGGCCTGGCCGCCGTCGCCCTGGTGGCGCTGAGCGCCTGTGCTCGCACCGAGCCGCAGCCCGAGCCTGCGCCCGCCACGACGGCGGCCTCCGCCCTGCCGTCCATGGACATGGCCCCGTTCACGGTCGAGGTCCCCTCGCACGACCTCGAGCGGGTGCCGGAGGCGAGCGTCGCCGTGCTCGAGGGCGAGGACCCGGACCACCACGGGGCGTGGCTGCAGGTGCCCGGGGCGCCGGCCTGGACGGAGGCCATGGCCGAGGCCGTGCGCGCCCAGATCGACCAGTACCGCCGGGACACCGACCCGAGCGCGGACCCGCGCCTGGAGATCCAGCCGCAGCTCGCCGTCGTGGCCGAGGACATCGCCGCGGCCCGCCTGCTCGCCACGGAGCGGCGCGGCACGGACTCCGTGTCCACCTCGCACGTGATCTGGTACTCGGCCCGCGAGGACCGCGTGCTCGAGACCGCCGATCTCTTCACCCCCGACGGCTGGGACGCGTTCCGCGCCGAGGTGCGCCAGCGCATGGCCAACGACCCGGACGTGATCGGCTCGCGCCTGGACTCGGCGGTCGACGCGCCGGAGCAGGTGGAGAACCGTCGCGTCTGGGACGCGGTGGTCTTCCTCCCGGACGGCAGCCTGATGCTCGAGGCGGACCAGGCGTCCATGGCGCCGGCCGCCGCGGGTGTGCTGACGGTGCGGATCCCCCGGGACACGGCAGCCCCCTGGCTGTCCGACCTGGGCCACGTCGCCGCGGACGCCGCCTCCGCCCCCGCCGACCTGCGTCTGCCGGACCGCTCCACCCCGACCCCCGAGGAGCAGCAGCCGGAGCCCGCCCCCGAGCCGGAGCCCGAGACGTCCTCGTGGACGGAGGAGGCCACCGGCGCACCCGTGCCGCCCCCGTCCGCGCCCGCCGACACGGCGGCCCCGACGCCCAGCGCGACCACCCCGGTGCCGAGCAGCACGGCCCCGTCCTCCTCGGCCCCCGCGCCCACCCGCTCGGCCACGCCGTCCTCCCCGTCGTCTCCCCCCACCTCGTCCTCGCCGTCGGGCACGGGATCCGGCAGTCCGACGCCGAGCACCCCCGACCCGACGCCGACCTCCGCGACGCCGACCCCGACGTCCCCGACCCCGACGTCCCCGAGCCCGTCCGGTCCGTCCACGAGCGCGTCCGGTCCGTCCACGAGCGCGCCGGCCACGGACCCCGCGCCGGACCCGACCGAGTCCGCGCCCGAGCCGACCGCCACGACGGCCTCGGCGCCCGCGTCGCCCACGTCGGGAGACCGCTCCAGCGGCACCCCCTGACCCCGGCGCCGGGCGCCGTCGTCGACCGCGGTCTGCGCCGTCGACGCGTGGCCGTGGCAGGATCGGGGCGATGACTGAGCACCTCCCCCGCCCCCGCCCGGACGCACCCGGCCCCGACGCCGTCCCGCCGCCCGCCGAGCGCGTCCACGCGCACGACCACAATCGGGACAAGGACCCCGCCCTCGTCCGACGGGAGCCGGTCTCCTTCGTCCGACGTGGTGCGCGCCTGAACGCGGGGCGGCAGGCCGTGTGGGACCGCCAGGCGGAGCGGGTCCTCGTGGACGTGCCCCGCGGCCGCGGCGCCACCTCGGTGGACGCCCAGGCCCGACTGGACTGGGCGGGGGTGTTCGGCCGCGAGGCCCCCCTGCTGGTCGACATCGGCTCGGGGCTGGGCGAGTCCACGGCGCAGGCCGCCGCCGACCGGCCGGACTGGAACGTGCTCGCCGTCGAGGTCTACGTGCCCGGCCTGGCCGCGCTCATGACGCGCGTGGAGCAGCAGGGCCTGGAGAACGTCCGCGCCGTGGAGGCCAACGCCCCCGAGCTGCTGGACGCCCTGCTCACGCCCGGCTCCGTCTCCGAGGTGTGGGTGTTCTTCCCGGACCCGTGGCACAAGAAGCGGCACCACAAGCGCCGCCTGGTCTCCCCCGCCTTCGCGGACCGCGTGGCGCGGGTGCTCGCCCCCGGCGGGGTGCTGCGGCTGGCGACGGACTGGTCGGGCTACGCCGTGCAGATGCGCGAGGTGCTCGAGGCGCACCCGGAGTTCGAGAACCTCTTCCCCGGGCGCGCCGCGGGCGAGGACTCCCCGCTCACGCGGGTGCGCCGCGAGGGCAGGGAGACCGAGGTGGGTGCCCAGCCGCTGCCCGCGGGCTGGGAGCGCGCGGCCGAGGAGGAGCGGCCGCTGCGGGCCGGCCTGGGTGAGGCGCGG
>ERZ501013.62-NODE-62-length-18695-cov-8.020333_pt1 | contig 18695 bp, 19 predicted proteins | sample MGYA00248834_ERZ501013 | MGnify/ENA primary metagenome ERZ501013 (study PRJEB25958, sample SAMN03398545) | human skin metagenome | study: EMG produced TPA metagenomics assembly of the Human Skin Microbiome Metagenome (human skin metagenome) data set.
CGGCCCCGGCGGACGACGGGCAGGCGATCGGGCCCACGGGCCGCCACGGGGAGGCCGCCGCCCCGGCGCCGCGGATCGTGGTGCCGGTGGATCCGCGCGACCCCGTCGCCCGCCGGGAGCGGGAGTCCCTCGAGGTGGTGCTGCAGCATCCGACCCTGCTCTCCGCGGAGCAGTGGACCGCGCTGTACGCCGCCCGCTTCACGGTCCCGCAGTACGCCGCCGTCCACCAGGGCGTGAAGATGGCCGGGTCGGCGGGGGCGACGCCGCAGCGCTGGGTGGACGCCGTGCGGGACGCCGTGCCCCAGGAGGTGGCCGGCGTCGTCTCCGAGCTGGCCGTCCGCGACCTGCCCGCCCGCACTCCCGAGGATGTGGACCGGTACTGCCGGGACATCATGAACCGCCTGTTCGCCCTGCAGATCGTGCACCGCAAGGAGGAGCTGCTCGGGCGCCTGCAGCGGCTCGGCCCCGAGGGCGACCCCGCCGAGTTCACCCGCCTCAACAGCGAGCTCATGGAACTGGAGGCGCGCCGCCGGGCCCTCCGCGCCGACGACTGACCCCCACCCGTTTTCGTTCGGGAAACGGCGGCTCCAGGCGCGTTTTCGTTCGGGAAACGGCGGCCCGTCGGCCGCGCGGCGTCAGCGCTCGTCGACCGTGAGCACCTCGCCGGACGTGGCGTCGATCTCGACCTCGGGGCCGTCGGAGCCGTCCTCGCGATCGAACCCGACCTCCCACTGGAGGGTGCCGTTGTCGTCGTCCAGGTCCATCTCGTCCAGGGTCACCCCGTCACGGCCCTCCCGGGCGGTGTCGAGTGCCTGCTGGGCGGTGACCTCGGCGTCCTTCGCCTTCTGGACGTCCTCGAGATCCGACTCGCGGTCGGTCTCGGTGATGTCGCCGTCGGCGGTGACGTCCAGCTCCTTCACCTCCTCGCCCACCACGACGTCGACCTCCCAGGTCGTGTCGTCATCGTTGGCGTCCACCTCGACGATGATGCCGTCGCCGTGCTTCTCCAGGACCGCGTCGATCACCGCGTAGGCGGGGTCGTCGGCCTGGCCGGTGCCCGAGCCGCTGCTGGCCGCGGCGGCCGTCGACGACGCCGACGTCGACGAGGCCGACGACGACGCCGAGGCCGACGTGGTCGAGGCGTCGTCCGTGGCGGGGGTGCTCGCCACTGCCGAGGAGGCGTCGACCTCCGGCGAGACGGAGCCGTCGTCGCCGTTGTCGGCCGTGGTGCCGCAAGCCGCGAGGGCGAGCGCGGCCAGCACGCCCGTGCCGGTCAGGGCGGTCTTACGCGTGAGGGTCGTGATGGTCATGGACACGTCTCTCCTTCGGGTCCGTTCCTGATGATTCTGGGGATGTCCTCGCACGGTAGGCCTGCCGGAGCCGTGCCTGGCAAGGGCCGCCGGTCCCCGGGGGCGGGCAGGGCGACGACGGCGCCCCGCGGCCGGGTGGCACGCGGGCGGGGGCTCTGGTAGAGTTCCATCCGTTGTCCGAACGGCTCCGGCGGTTCGCGGCACATTCCCCCGTAGCTCAACGGCAGAGCATTCGACTGTTAATCGAAGGGTTGTTGGTTCGAATCCAACCGGGGGAGCCGAGCAGAGGCCCCTGCACCGACCATGTCGGTGTGGGGGCTTCTTCGTGCCTGGAGGATGACCGGGCCGAGCAGTTCCGCGAGCGTGATGTCGAAGACCTCCGCGATGGTGGCCAGCTCCTCCAACGTAAAGGCCACCCGCGCGCGAAGCCGGTGTGAGATGCCGCTCTGTGAGACGCCGAGCGCTGCTGCTAGGTCTGCCTGGCGTTTGCCGGAGCGGGCGAGCCAAGCGCGCACCTCTGCGGCGACCATCGAATTGAAATCTGAGCCGCTCTCATCGTTCGAGTTCGTCATGGGCAAGACCCTATGGCGCAGGCGAACGGCACACAAGGCTAGAGAAATAAATTTGCGATGAACGCAAGCCGAGGGCTGTGCAGATATGCGCACAGCGCATACAGTGTGGGCCATGAGCAATCACACCCGTTGCGTCAGGTCGAACCTGGCAGCCGAAATCAGTAGACGAGACCTAACCCAGGCCCGCGCAGCGGCACTGGCCGGTCTCACCCCGGACGGTCTTTCCAAGCGGATGTCCGGGCAGGTCGAATTCCGCCTAGGCGAGCTGCTGGAGCTCGCCCGTGTCCTGGGCGTGCCGTTCGCGACGTTGGTAGCCGGCATCGATGCTGCAGATGAACAGCTGGCCGAGGCATGAACGGCTATTCACTTCAGCTGGCCTACACCCCAGAGGCAGCGCGCGAAGTCACAGACCAGATCAAGACCGGCCTGGAGTCCGTGTACCACCTGATCCGGTCCGCGTATCGGGGGCGGGCTTGGGAGGTTCTGGGGTACCGGAGCTGGGACGAGTACGTGACTCGGGAGTTCGGCAACTTGCATCTTCGGCCGCCGCTGGAAAAGCGACAGGACATCGTGCTGTCCCTCCGTGAGGTGGGGATGAGTACTCGGGCGATCGCGTCCGCGACACAGATCAGTGAGGCCACGGTGCGGCGGGAGCTTAAGCACGCAGGTGCGTCAAAAGACGCACCTGGACGTGCACCGGCCTCCGTCGTCGGGGTCGACGGGAAGACCTACGAGGCCACGAGGCCCGCTCGCATTGCAAACCTCGAGCCCTCCACGGGGGTCCGAGGTGGTCAAAGTGACGTTGACGCGGTCTTGGACATGCCGGCCGAGGACTTCGGGATCGAGCCGCTGGACTTGGTCCGGCACGACGAGGAACAGAAGGGCCGCGCGCGTCGTGTGCTGACTGCGTTCAACGGATCGGGTGCGGCCGCGGTGCCAGCGCTGATCAAGGCGGCTACCCCGGTGGCCTCGCTGGTGTCGCCCGCGACGGGTAAGGCGCTGGTCGAGGACGAGGACTTGCACGGGGTCGTGTGGGACTCGGTGCGGTGCGTGCGGACGCTGGCGCACGTGATCCGTTCTGTGGGGCATGTCGAGGGCGAGTCCCAGGCGGAGATCCGGTCGACGCTGCGGGATGCGGTGGACGACCTGGATGAGGTGCTGAAGAAGATCGAGGAGGGCACGCGATGAGCGCGCAGCAGATGTGGGAGGCCCGAACGTCTGGGCCGAAAAGGGCGGAAGCCCCGGCCAGCGTGCAGGCTGTCGGGGCTTCCGAAAACGCTCAATCCGAGACGGTGCACATTCCAAAGAACACGCTGGTCGAGCACTCGAAGGATAGCACCGGGGCGGGGCCCACGGGCAGTGGGATTCGGTCGCTTCCGCGCCGGGTGAACCCGAACGATGGTCGGTTCATCCGGGCCGTGGTGGCCGGGACCGCTGTGGCCGGGCTGGTGGCGTTCTCCATCTCGTTCGCGGCGCTGTACGAGGTCGCGGCGTGGCTGGGGCTGCCGCCGTTCATGCATTGGGCAGTGCCGGTCTTCATCGACCTGGCGATCCTGGTCTACGCGGGCTCCGTACTGGTGCACGAGTCCCGAGGGGAGTCCGCGCGGGCGTCGTGGTGGGCGCTGGGGGCGTTCACGGGCCTGTCGATGATCGCCAACGGGGCGCATGCGTGGAGTGCTGAGAACGCGAGCGTGTGGCAGTCCGTGGTTGGAGTCCTCATCGCGGTGATGGTTCCGGTGGCGGTGTTCGTGGCCACGGATCAGCTGGCGCGGGTCGCGGTGGAGAACCCGGACTCGCGGCGGGCCGAGCGCGCATCGCAGGTGTCGGAGGAGGCAGAGCAGCTGAAGGCTCAGGCGAAGCTGGATCGTCAGCGCGCGGAGCTGGAGGCCGAACTCGCGGCGAGCCGCCGGCAGATCGAGGCCCAGCGGCGCGAGGCCGAGCGGGAGGCCGAGGTGGCCGAGGCTCGGCACCGGCAGGAGCTGGAGCGGATGGAGCGTCAGGCCGAACTCGAGACCGAGCGCGAGGCCCGTGAGGTTCAGCGGGCCGTGGTCGAGGAATCGCAGGTCGCCCAGGGGGTCGAGATCGTCGAGACCGTGGCGTCGTCAGAGCCGGTCGTCGCAGAGACGAAGACGGTGGAGAAGGCATCGGGTGCGGACATCACCGCATGGATCGTGGCCCGTGCGCAGGAGGGCCAGGTGCCCTCGGCAGCGGAGGTCGCAGAGAAGTTCGGGTGCTCAGAGCGCACCGGGCGTCGCCGCTTGGCTGATGCCCGTGAGGCGTACGCCGAGGCGTTCGGGACCGGGGAGGAGCAGGCATGACCATCGAGGCAATCATCTGGGCGCGGCGGGTCACGGAGACCGGTGTGCTGAAGACGGGGCAGGCGTTCGTGCTGATGCTCCTGGGTGACCATGCGGACGAGTCGTGGTCGTGCTTCCCGAGCCAGGAGCTGCTGGCCCGTGGGACGGCACAGTCGGTGCGGTCGGTCCAGCGCCAGATCGACCAGCTCGAACAGCTGGGGCTGATCTCGGTCAAGGCTGTCTACGGCGGTTCGGGACGCGAGGGGCGGACCGGATCGCGGTACCAGCTGCATCCCGAAGCCCTGGAAGGGATCGTGGGCGGGGGTGCAGATACCCGCATGAGTTCGCGCCCTGACAATTTGTCGCCCAACTCCGAGACCCGCATGAGTTCGCGCCCTGACAACTTGTCGCCCAACTCCGAGACCCGCATGGATTCGCGCCCTGACAATTTGTCGCCCAACTCCGAGTTGGGCGACAACCTGACGGAGTTGGGCGACAATCGCGACTTTGCCGACTATAAGGATCGCGCGCGGACTAACCCTCAAGAACCCTCATCTGTCCGTCCGTCAGTCCGTCAGTCCGGTGCAGTGCGCGCGGAGACGACGACGGACGACGGACGACGGACCGATCAGGCCATCGACGGTGGGGAAGCCGCGGGGCTGGTCCATCGGGGCGTGGTCCTGGCGGACCTGGTTCAGCGGGTACCGGCGGCTGCGGACCTCGGAGACGGACAACTGCGGTCCATCGTGGACGTGATCTTGGCGCGGGCCTCGGGGCCGGTGCGCAAGCCTACGGCCTTCGTGGCGCGGTCCTTGGCCTCGGAGTTCGAGGAGTTGGTCGCGGTGACCCGGCCCCGGCCGGTCGCCATGGCTCAGACTCCGACTGCCTCGGGGCAGGTGCGTGAGCTGCGGACCGGTGAGCCGTGCCAGGACCCGGACGTGCACGTCCCGGCGTACGGGCAGGCCGTGCTTGCGGACTGCCCGCACTGCCGGCTGGAGCGTCGGGCGATGCCACGGGCGTTGGTGGAGGCGGTGGAGTGATGGCCGGGCAGGCGGACCGGGTGGCTCCGGCGGGGATGGTGCTGGTGACCGGTGACGAGCTGGCGGAAGCGGTGGCCTCGGTGCGAGGCACGGTGGTGGCCGTGCTCGGACCCTCGGGCAACGGCGACGTCGTGGAGGACGTGCTCCAGAGCACGTGGGAGTCCGCGTGGCACTCCCGGGAGCGGTTCGATCCGGACCGGGGTTCCCTGCGGACCTGGGTCGGCACCATCGCCCGGAACCGAGCGGTGGATCATCTGCGGGCGGTCGGCCGGTCGCGGGCGGGCCAGGAGGCGCTGGAGGCTTCCGCGGTGGCGCGGGAGAAGACCGCGGTGTCGACGGTCATGGAGGACCCGGCCGAGGCTGTGGTTGAAGCGCTGGCTGCACACCGGGAAGTCGCGGAGGTGATGCGGGTGGTCGAGTCGGTCATGGAGTCCTCGGAGATGACGGCCCGTGCCCTGGCCGTGGTGCTGGCGTTCGGGGATGACGTCGTGGCGGCATCGGAGGCGATGGGCGTCTCGGTGACCGCACTGCGTCAGGCCCGGCGTGAGCTGGTGCGCTGTGCCCGGGTGGTCCGGGCGGCGCAGGAGGTGGCCCGTTCGGGGCAGGCGGTGACGATGCGTGTGCTGATCAGCTGCCTTCCCGACGACGGGGACGCGGGGGACTGGGCGCGGCAGGTCGCGTTGGCATGCGCGCAGGCGGGGGGCCGGATGGAAGCGGTCACGGTCGAGGACGTCATGCAGGCCACCGGGTTCAGCCACTCCACGAGTCGGCAGTACCTGGCCGAGACACGGCACCTGCTGAGGGTGGCGACAACGGTGATCCGAAACGAGAGGGCAGAGAAGTGAGCGAGCAGACGGAGTTCGAGCAGAGCCATGACGTGCCGGAGGGTCAGGAGCCGCGCGTGGTCTACGTAGAGCGGGACCGGGGGCTGTTCGCGTCCGTGCGGCGGCTGCGCCAACGCACGGCAGAGGCCGGGCGGCGGTGGGTGGCGGAGTCCGTGGACGCGCCGCTGCCGACGTCGTGGCAGGAGCGGGTACCGGACGCGTGGGACTCGGCGCGGGGTCGGTGGGTGATCGCGGCCGTGGCGCTGGCGGTGCTCGTGGTGTGGGTGCTGGTGGTGGTGCAGGCGATGGCGCGCTGACAGACCTTCGCGGTGGCGACCGCGAACCCAGGACGAGACACGGCAACGAAGCAAGACGGGGCAGACGAGCGACGAGGAGTCGGACATGTTGAACGGAATCAACCCGGACGGGCTGTCGGGGTGGTCACAGATCAGTGGATGGGTGGTTGGGACGGCGCTGGTCGTGCTGATCCTGGCGGTGGGGGCTGGCGTGGTGCTGGCGGTGTGGGGCAGGGCCTTGTTCTCGCCTGGCGGGATGCGGAAGGGGTGGACGATGGTCGGGTTGGCGGCGGTGGGGGCGACGGTGCTGGGCGCTGGCACGGCCGGCGCGAGCTGGGGGGCTGGGCTGGGTACGAGCGAGCTGATGCCCGCCGGGGCCAGGCCACAGTCGGTCGCGATCGAGAAGAACGCCCCGAAGCAGACCTGCAACCGGCAGGCGGTGCGGGACTTCGACAAGGAGGAGCCGTCCCCGGATCGGGCAGAGCGTGAGCGTGTGATCAGTACGTTGCTCGGTGGACAGCCCGCCCTGGACGGGTACGAGTGGGGCAAGGAGCCTACCGGCACGGAATCCTCGTACACGGTCGTCACATCGGTGAAGTGGTACGCCACGGGCGAGGTGAACGGGTCGGGTGAGCCGGACTGCTCGGCGCAGAACGAGGCCACGGCCGAGTGCTCGCCGGTCGAGGTGCACGTGGCGCGTCAGTCGCTGACCAACGGTGCTCAGACCGGGCGGACCCTGACGCTGACGCGGGGTCAGAACTGCTCTTGATCTGATCTGGGAGTTGCCCCCACCTGCTGCGGATGCAGTGGGTGGGGGCTTTCTCGTGTGCGGGACAGGTGACATGCGTGGCGGTGCGGCGCGTCGTACATCTGGCAGCGGGCGGGAGGTGCCCGCGCGGGCCGGAAGACATCCGGGCCGTCGTCACATCACATCCCTACGGGAGGACCTCTGATGAGCAATCTGATTCACGCGGCCACCACGGTGGCTGCCGGTGTCCCGGACATCGCACCGAGCTTCAACGGGCCGTGGATGCCCACCATCCAGAACGTCACGGGCCTGGCGTTGGGCACCTTCCTGGTCCTCCTGATCGTCGCCGTCGGCATCGGCGTGCTGGTCTGGATCTTCGGCAAGCTCGCCTCGAGCGGCCGCACGCAGGACGTGGGTATCGGCTTCGTGGTCTGGGGCATCGTGGCTGCGGCTTTGATCGCCGGTGCCGCGGGCCTGATCGGTTGGGGCGCGGGCCTGCCGCTGTTCTGAGGTCCTGAGCGCACTCACGGAGGGAGAGAACGATGTGGGAGAAGGACTTCGAGGAATTCGTGCGAGGTTCGATCCTGGGGCTGGCGAAGGCCGCTGCCGGGCTGATCGAGCAGGCTTTCTCCGTGGGTGCGCTGACCCCGGAGTGGTGGGTCACGGTCGTCGGCGGTCAGGTCACCACCACGGTGGCCGGCGGCGAGAGCACGGTGATCAACCACCCGGGAATGCTGAACATCATCGTGCTGGCGATGATCCCGCTGCTGATGATCTTCGTGGCCGTGCAGGTCGGGCTCTCGGCGGTGCGCGGGTCCACGGCCGGCATGCTGCGCGCGTTCCTGGCGGCGGTGTTCAGCATCCCGGCGACCTACGTGGTGGTCGGGCTGGTGTGGATGGCGATGGGGGCGACCCAGCAGCTGACCTTGTGGATCTTGCGGGTCGGTTCCGGTGGCACCGATGGCGAGGACGAGACGGTGGCCGGCGTGCTGGGACTGTTCGGTCTGACCTACGACGCCGCCAACGACAAGATCTTGCTGGACGAGAACTTCGCGCAGTGGGAGATGGCCAGCGAGAACTCGGAAAACGGGATGATCGTGGTCGCGGTGATCATCGCGCTGGTGATCTTCTTCGCCTGCTTCGTGCTGATGGCGATGATGATCTTCCGTCTGGTGCTGATTCTGATCTTGGCCTCGTTCGCGGCCCCGGCGATCTTCTCGCTGGCCCTGGAGCCGGCCAAGGCGCTGGCGGGGCGGTGGCTGTCGATGATGCTGGGGCTGATCATGGCCGGGCCGATCGCAGCCGCCGTCGTGCGGCTGGGCATGGCGATGGCGGCATTGTCCACGGATTGGGTGCAGACCGTGGCTGGCATGGTGCTGGTGTTCGTGGCTGCGGCCATGCCGATCTTCATGCTTGCGGTCACCGCGTGGCTGGGCGGCGGTGCCGGGCAGGCTGAGCAGGCGGGCGTGATGGCCGCGAGCCGGGCCGGGCGTGGAGCAATGAATTCGATGCGGGGCGTTTCGGCGCGGGCTGGCCGGATGCGCCAGCGTGCCGGGGCGATGGTGATGCGAGGAGGCCGCTGATGGCAACGATGATTCAGGAGTCGATGGACTCGGAGTACGACGACGTCCGGTTCCCCCAGGAACGGACTCAGGGACTGATCCTGGGGCTGACCCTGGAGCAGGTGATCGTGGTTCTGGCCGGCGTGCTGATCGGCATGGCGTTCATCCTGCGTGGCGGGCCGGCCATGTTCGTGGGTATCGGGCTGATGGCCGTGATCGGCGCGTTCGGCGCGACCCGGTTCCGTGGCCGGTCCCTGCCTGGCTGGGTGTGGGTGGCGGCGCAGTACCTGCGGCGGGGGGCCACGGAGCAGCTGGAGTACCGCCAGGGGATGGCCCCGGCACACGTGCTGGAGCTGGTGGACGGCGAGCCGCAGGCCCCGGTGAGCGAGGCAGGGCCGCAGGCCCAGCGCGACGCGAAGGGGCGGATCAAGCCGGGTGAGCCGGCACGGTTCCGGCTGCCGGGTGTGGCCGGAGAGCTGATGGTCTACGCGATGCCCAACGGGGCCGGGTTCGTCTGGGACCCGCGCGCCCGGGAAGCGGTGGTCTGCGCGAAGGTCATGACGACGCGGGGCTTTGACCTGGAGTCCTTCGACGCTCAGGAGGAACGGTCCCTGTCGTGGGGATCGTCGCTGGCGGCGCTGTCGCGTCTGCCGGGTGTGGTGCGGATTCAGGCTTCGGATCAGACGACGCTCATCTCCGGTGCGGCCGTGGAGGACTTCTACGAGTCCAAGCAGGAGGGCGCGGGCCGGTCAGGGGCAAGCATCGACCCGTTCCTGGACCAGGCGTTCCGTGAGCTGATGAAGGAGGCCCAGTCGATGCCGGTGCACGAGCAGTGGCTGACGCTGGTGGTCTCCCCGTCGAAGATCACCTCGCAGGTCAAGGCGCTCGGCGGGGGCACCCCGGCGCTCATGGAGCACATGCTCAAGCTGATGACGACGGTGGAGAGCACGCTGCCGCGCTCGGGGACCCAGGTGACCGCCTGGCACTCCCCGCGCACGCTGGCCGGCCTCTCGCGGTCGGCGTTCGACCCGGACGCCTCGGTGATGATCTCGACCATGAGGGCGGACGGGCAGACGGCGGGCACCGCGCCCTCGAGCGCGGGACCGATGGCTGTGGAGGTCCATGCGGGCCACATGGTCACGGACGGGAACTACCACCGCACCTACAAGGTCTCCGAGCTGCCGCAGAACCTGGCCCGGCTGGGGTTCCTGGACGAGCTGGTGTTCGCCGGGGACTTCCGGCACACGGTCTCGGTGTTCCTGGCACCGGTGGAGCGTGGGGCTGCGGTGCGGTCCGTGCAGCGGCGCAAGACGGACTGGCACACGAACTCGCGGCTGATGAGCAAGCTCGGTCGCATCGGTTCGTTGGAACATGACCAGTCCCTGGAGGACGTCGAGCGCGAGGAGGCCGAGCTGCGGCGTCGGCACACGGGCGTGGAGGTCGTCGTGCTGGTCACGGTGACCGGGGCCTCGCGGTCCGAGCTGGAGTCCGCGGCGGCGGAGGTCGTGGCCTCCGGGATCACGGCCGGGTGCGAGCTGCGCCCGGTGTGGATGGAGCAGGACGCGGCGTTCGTGGCCGGTGCCCTGCCGTTCGGAAGGATGAAGCTCTGATGCGTGAAGAACCGAAGGTCGATCTGTTCCAGATCATCGAACCGGGCAAGGACGAAGCCCGAGAGGCCAAGCGTGCGGCCCGGGAGCTGGAGCGAGGCCAGCGGGCGCTGCGGAAGGCGATGGCCGCGCAGGCTAAGGAGGTGCGGTTCCCTCAGCCGCAGTGGGGCAAGGCCGGACCGCGCGGGGCACGGCAGCTGCGGGGGATGCGCACGCTGGCCCCTCGGCCGGTCCGCACGACGACGCACACGGCCTCGACGGCGTACCCGTTCGTGGCCGGCCCCGGTCTGGGTGCGCGCGGGCTGATGATCGGCAAGGACATGCACGGCGGCGGCGCGTTCTGCTTCGACCCGTGGGCGCTCTATGAGGCCGGGATCATCTCGGGCATGTCGATGATGCTGTTCGGCCAGGTCGGCACCGGGAAGTCGTCGCTGGCCAAGTCGCTGGCGGTGCGGCAGGTGCTGGCCGGGCGCAAGCTCTCGGTGGCCTCGGACAAGAAGGGCGAGTGGACCCGTGTGGTCAAGGGCCTGGGCGGGTCGGTGATCCAGGTCGGCCCTGGCCTGGACACGCGCCTGAACCCGCTGGACCCGGGCACCCGGCCTTCGACGGACGTGCAGGGCGAGCCGATGACGGACCGGGCGTGGGCCTCGATGGTGCGGACCCGGCGCATGTCCATCTTGGTGGCCCTGGTGAAGATCCTCACCGACCGGGACATGACCTCGCCTGAGCATCACGTGCTCTCGGCGGGCCTGGACGCGGCCGTGGCGGTCGCGGACGCCGAGGGCCGGCCGCCGATCATCCCGGACGTGATCCGGGCGCTGGACGCGGCCCGCACGGACCCGGACGCGATGAAGGCGGAGGCCGCGTCGGTGACGATGATGACGTTGGGCCGCGTGTCCTCCGGCGACCTGGCCGGCATGTTCGACGGGGAGACCACGGTCGTCCTGGATGGGCAGGCGTGCGCGACGAGCATCGACACGTCCGCGTTGCTGGGTGCCTCCCCGGAGGCGGTGCGCGTGGTCAACGCGTGCGCGGGCGCGTGGACCGAAGCGATGGTCACCACGCGCGACGGCGGGCAGCGGATCGTGGTCTACGAGGAGGGCTGGGACAACATCAGCTCCGAGGCCGACCTGCGGCGCATGGTCGAGCAGTGGAAGCTCAGCCGCGCGTACGGCATCTTCAACGTGCTCGTGCTGCACAAGATCGCTGACCTGGACATGGCTGGTGATCAGAGCTCGAAGATGGCCGCGATGGCCCGGTCCCTGCTGGCCGACGCGGACGTGAAGGTGATCTACCGGCAGGACCGGTCCGCGCTGAAGATCACGACGTCGGAGATGGAACTGTCCGACCGGGAGCGGTCCCTGGTGCGGTCCCTGCCCAAGGGCACGGGCCTGTGGCGGCTGGGGGATTCCTCGTTCGAGGTGCAGAACGTGCTCACGCGGGCCGAGCTGCCGCTGTTCGACACGGACGAGCGCATGGACAAGGCGAAGGAGGCGGTGGCCTGATGCGACGTGAACGTGGCAACAACTCGGTCCTGGAAGGGGACAGCCCGGCCGAGACGGCACTGATCTGGCTCATCGGTCCGGCCGTGCTGCTCTACGGGGCGTACCTGCTGGCCGGGTTCCTGGCCGGGCGTATCCACTGTGGGGCACCGACGAAGCCGGACTCGCTGTTCGCGCCGCTGGGCTTCCTCGTGGGCGAGCACGACCCGGCCGCGTTCGGGGCCACCGTCCAGGGGTGCACGGCGACCACTGGCGGGGTCATCGGCTGGCTGATCGGTCTGGGGGTGCTGGCCCTCGTGCTGATCGGTGTGGCGGTGACGGCGTGGAGCCGGTACCAGCAGTCGGACAAGAAGTTCATCAAGGAGCTGCGCGAGCGCGAGGGCCTGGCCCGGTCTGCGGAGATCACCAAGACGGTGGGCCGCAAGTCGGTGCTGTCCCGGGTGAAGAAGGTCCGGCCCTCGATCAAGAAGCCGGCCATCACGGACGGGGCCATGCGTCTGGGCAAGGCCGAGGGCGTGGACGTGTTCGCGTCCTACGAGGAGTCGGTGGTGCTGATCGGCCCGCCGCGCTCGGGCAAGGGCGTGCACCTGCTGATCGGTGCGATTCTCGACGCACCCGGCCCGGTCATCACGACCAGCTCTCGTGCGGACAACCTGGGGGCCACGGCCGAGCTGCGCAAGAAGAAGGGGCCGGTGGCCCTGTTCGACCCGCAGGGGCTGACCGGTCAGCCCTCCACGCTGAAGTGGTCCCCGATCACGGGCTGTGATGAGCCGCGTGTGGCGAATCAGCGGGCGGCGTCGCTGATCGGTGCCTCCGGCCTGGGGTCCTCCAGCTCGAACGCGGAGTGGCAGGCCCCGGCGATCACGATCATGGAGTGCCTGCTGCACGCCGCGGCGCTGGGTGAGCGCACCGTGGATGATCTGATGCGGTGGGGCAACAACCCGGCCGAGGCCAAGGAGGCCGTGAAGATCCTCACCGAGCATCCCAAGGCCGCGCTGAACTGGAACCTGGTGCTCAAGGGCATCATCGAGGGCGACCCGAAGCTGCTCCAGTCCAAGTGGTTCGGGGTGGAGGGTGCGGTCAAGGGGCTGTCGGTGCCCGAGGTCCGCGACGTGCTGCGGCCCAACCGGTTCGAGGAGACCCTGGACATCGACAAGTTCCTCACCGAGTGCGGGACGCTCTACATCGTGGGCACCAAGACCGGCGGCTCGTCGGCGGGGCCGTTCCTGATCGCGATGATGGACGCCATCACCGAGCGTGCCCGCGAGCTGGCGGCGAAGTCGCCCGGGAACCGGCTGGACCCGCCGCTGTCGCTGGTGCTCGATGAGATTGCGAACATCTCCGGTGCCTGGCCGGGGCTGACCCAGCTCATGGCTGACGGCGGCGGCGTGGGCATCTCCCCGTTCGCGGTGTTCCAGTCGATGGCTCAGGCCCGCAACGAGTGGGGCGAGCAGCAGGCCCAGGCGCTGTTCGACGCGGCCACGGTGAAGGTCCAGCTCGGGGGTGCCTCGAACGTGTCCGACCTGGAGCAGTTCGCCAAGCTGGCCGGCCAACGCAAGATCATGCGGACCTCGAAGTCTCGCGGCAAGGACCACACCTCGGTCTCCGAGCAGATCCACGACACCGAGGTGGTCTCGGTCGCGGAGCTGCGTCGGCTGCCGTTCGGGTGGGGGGTCCTGCTGAATCGCAACGGGCGTCCGATCCTGATGCAGATGACCCGCTGGTGGGACCGCAAGGACGGCAAGCAGATCAAGGAGGCCGCGGGGCGGTACTCGAAGGCGCTGCTGGCTGAGCTGGAGTCCAAGGACCCGGCCCCGTCCACACCGACCGACGCGGACCGGGCCGAGGACTCCGTGGCGGCGTTGGACCCGGTGCCGGAGACGGCCCCGGCGATCCCGGTGCGGTGAGGGCATGGGCAGGTTCGGGCTGCACCGCACCGGCTCGGCCGAGTACAAGCGGTACCTGCGGTCCCAGGCATGGGGGTACAGGCGGGTGCGGTGGTTCGCAGACTGCCGGCAGGCCGGCCAAGAGCCGGCCTGCCAGGTCTGCGGGATCACGCTGACCCAGGCCGGGACCCTGGACCTACACCACGTCTCGTACAAGGGCGTGGGCCAGGACGAGGCGGGCCGGTGGCAGGCCCGTGAAGCGCACAACGACCTGATGCCGTTGTGCCGGGATCATCACCAGCGGCTGCATCAGATCATGGACGGCAAGAAGGAGTTCTTTGGATGGGACCGCAGGCGGGCCACGGTCGTGATCGTGGCCAGGATGATCCGGCAGAGGCAGGCATGAGCACGGACGGGGGTGCACGGTGCCATGTGTGCCAGCGGCCCGTCTCCACGAGGTGGCACTGTACCGATGGACGACATCTGGACCGCGCCGAGTGTCGTGCCACCGGCGGAATCGGGGTGTGGTTGTGCGGTACATGCGAGGACGCCGCGCATCGCTACATGTGCTCGACCGGGGCAGACGGGCGCGAGGCCGTTGAGGAGCTGTTCGCCCGGCTCGAGAGGCTGTTGGGCGGGCCAGCACGCCGGTACACGAGAGAAGGACGGAACTGATGACATCGCCCTGGGTTGAAGACGACGAGCCCACGGACTGGGAGGGGCCGGCGGCCGCCGATGACGACGGACAGACGGGGACTCCGCTGCCCTACGTCGACCCGGAGGTCGCCGCGGAACTCGCGGGCGAGGGTCCGCCGGTGTGGATGGGCACGCGGTGGCGGGAGATCGAGGCCGAGCACCAGTGGGAGGCGTGGAACACGTTGCGCCGCTGGGTGGACTGGTTCGTGGCCGAGTACCGGCTGGTGACCTCGGTAGTGCCACCCTGCTGGTACAAGCACTCGGACCTGACCGCCGAGCTGTATGCGGCGATGTGCATGGAGTACAAGGTCTGGGAGGAACAGGCGCCAGGTTTGGGTCCGATGATGATGTGGCACCCCCATGTGGAAATGCTCACCGGCCGGCTGCGGCGCATGGTAGACGAGACCGGGTGCGCGAAGAGCGGCGTCCACAAGGAGCCCGAGGGGTACGGGGATCGGCCGGCGTTCACGCTGGGCTACGACGAGGATGACTTCACGGCCTGGGCAAGAACCACACAAGAAGTAACTACCCTGGAGCGACCCGTGATGGGGGTGCAGTACGTACGAGCTCGGCTCCTCAATAGTGGCGGTCAACAAGTCGCCATTTCAAACCCGGTGGGCCTCGCGCAGATGCACGGGGGAACGGATGTGGGTGCTGCGGTTGAGGTCTCCTCCTCAACCCCGAGCTCTCCTTCAGTGCGCCTATATGTATCCGAGAGGGAACCGGAATTGACAGTCGAATGGCAAACTTCTAAAGACGGGACGATCTGGGGGAGAGGTGATACTGAACGACTTTGAGTGGCCAGTAGGAGTGAAGTATATTTGACATACTGCTGGTTAAATGCATATTCACAAAAAAGGCGGGGGCGAGCTCAACAGTATTCGCTTAGCGATATAAGAATTGCGACCTCCAGTCGTTACCGCCTGGGCGTCGGGTTCCAATCCTCTGGTATGTCACGGAGGCGGTCAAGGCGATCGTGCAAGGGCGAGTCAGTGGTCTTAGTAACACGTGATGTTTCTCTTTCCCTGTCCCAGTTTTCTCCCCGAAGGTCGGCACGCATGCATTCGACAAGAAGGTGCCTGTGGCGAACGGTTGATTGGATATTTTCGGCCACCTTCTTGCGTGGGAACAGGTCAACTCTTAAAACTGACAGCGCGGTGGCTGCTGTCGAGGCGAATGCGAGGTCCCCCACACGGATCACGTCAACGGAGCCGACGAGTCTAACGTCGGACCAGTTTCCTTGAACTTCCTTGAATAGCTCACTAAAGTCCCCGGGAATAGTGGGCAGCGCCTCGTTCTCCTGCTCGCCGCGAAATATTGCCTGGATTGATTCAATGTACGCGTCCAGTGAGCGCATGAACGCAAAGTAGGCATCCTGTCGGGCATTGTATATGCGCGTGGATTTTTCGAGGCTCACTTGCTCATTGAATTGATCACTGCGCTGCTTTATGTCCGCCTTCGACTGGGCGCGGGTGAAGATTGCAGCAATTATCTGTGTCGCGATCGCACCGCCCGCACCAATCGCAGCTGATGCAATAGCGATCCCAGCAGGGTCCATGATCCAATCCTTATCTATGCTCTACGGGTAGAAAAAAGGGGCGCAACGGCCGCAGTTCCGATTAGTGTCCAAACTTAAACCCCGCATTAGGCCCATACCATGGATGCTCGATTTGTGCTCGGTCGACGGGTATGTGTGGGCAACGGGCGCGTGCTCCCTCCCTGGCCAGCGCTGGTCGTGTCGATGGCTTCGGCGCCCAAGTTTGACAGAGGTATCCCTCGGCCTCAAGGCCCAATCGGGAGCGGAGGGGTTGGGTGTAGAGACTCGGTATGGATGTGTGGCTGGCCTTCTGGGGCTGGGAGATGAGCCGAGGTTGACGACAATTACGAGCACGGTCCGAAACTATAAATTGCTTTCTGTGCTATCAAGCCCCGATGGAATCTCTGCCCGAGCCACGAAGTGTCCCGGGTGGGCGTAGACGGTCGTTTGCGCCCTTAGTCCGAACACGGAGAGTGGCTGGACAGATGCGTCACGGGAGTTTTCGCCGAGGGGCCTCTCGGCGTGCGTCTGATGCGACACTGGCCGCATGAATATCGCTTGGACCAGACGGCCTAGGACGCGAGTCGTCTGCATGGGCGTGGTGCTGGCGGTACTGCTGACCGGGTGTGGAGCCTCCCACGGGGATGGATCGCCACCCACGTCGTCGTCCGCTCCACCAGGGACGCCGACCCCTGGTGGAGGATCGTCAAGTGGAGATCAAGACACCCTGGCGTACGCAGATCGGGCCCTCGACGTCCTTGATACCGGGCTGTACGCCTCCGGCGAGCGGTGGGAGCAGGCCCGAGCCCAGGTGCAGGAGACCGCCAGGACGGCGCGCTCACCTCGAGACCTCGACAGTGTCCTGCGCTATGCCACGGGGGTGGCTGGAGGGAAGCATTCGAGCTTCACTCCCGGCCCGGACCCAGCCGAGAGGGGTGAAAGGTCGACCTCCAGCGCTTCCGAGTCACCCCGCATGAATGTCACGTTGCCGACCGTCACTACGACGGACGGCATCAGTACCCTCAGCCTGCCAGCACTGCCTGTGGCCAGTGACGATCCCCAGGCGTCCGAGTACGCGATGGTCCTGGCGGATGGAATCGACGCCGCAGCGCCAGCGACCTGGGGGTGGGTGGTGGACGTGCAGGGCAACCTGGGTGGGAACATGTGGCCGATGCTCTCGGGGGTCTCCGCGTTGTTGCCGGAAGGGCCGGCGATGTTCTTTCGAGATCGGGCTGGCGAGGACACGGCAGTGACCGTGCAGGAGGACGGGGCAGGCACAGAGGGCATGACGTTCGTCAGCGTGGGGCCCCGGACACAACGCGATGGCGCTCCGATTGCGGTGCTTCAAGACCGGTCCACGTCGTCCTCGGGGGAGGCGGTGCTGGCCGCCTTCCGAGGGTTGCCCAATGCAAGGTCGTTCGGGCAGTCATCGTCAGGGTATGGGTCCGGGAATGCGACGCACGTGCTGTCCGATGGCAGTCGTATCACCTTGACGGTCGCGGAGTTTGTGGACCGTGGAGGCGAGGTTCTGGGCGATCGCCCGGTGGACCCGGACGTGCCGATCCGTAGGGATGGGGGCGGCGGCACGGACGCGGCTCAGGCGGCGGCGAGGATCTGGCTGCAGGAACGCGGCTGCCCCTGAGCGCCCTGGCCCGCTCGCATCCCACGGCGCGCGGTCCAGCCGTCACGCAGGGGATTGTGCGTGCGCTGGCAGGTCGCTCCAATGGCAAGCGTAGTAGCGCGAATCGGCTCCGCCGTGAACGACCGAATCTGCCTAATCGACGGGCTGGAATCCAAGTTTCTGGTAGATCCCCATGGCCGCCTCGGAGGTGCCCTCGCCGAAGCGCAGACTCAGGGCGGGGTCGCCGGCGGCGGAGCAGACGTCGACGGCGTGCTGCACCAGGGCGCGCCCGACCCCCTTCCCGCGCGCGGCGGGATCGGTGAAGAGGTCAATGATGAACGGCCCCGCGAGGTCCGCGTCCCAGATCGAGTGGGTGACCACCATGATCGCCCCGGCCTGGCGGCCGTCCACCCACGCCGAGGCGCTCGCGTCGGCGCGCAGCTCCCCGTAGTCGCCGCGGAAGGTCGCCTCCATCTCCTCCCGCGCTTCGGCCAGGTCGGAGGCGGCGACGCCCGGTGGGTAGGCGGCGAGGTAGCACCGGGCCAGGTCATCGGCCGTCCCCGCGTCCAGTCCTCGGAGCTCGAGGCTTCCAGGGGCGTGGTCAGCGGAGTGGGTCGGCGGCAGGTGAAGGGTCAGCAGGTCAGTAGACACAGGGGTTCCTCTCGTGATGGTTGGCTACTCACAGTGATGCCGTCACAGAGTGAACATGGTCAGAACGATAACAGCGCACACCTGCGCTCGGAATGAGTCGAGCCGGTCGGAACATGAGTGACCTATGCATGTCCAAGCAATGCACGCGCTGGCAGTTCGTTTCGCTGGCGGGGATTGGGGCAGCCACAAACAACCGATATTGCCGGATCGTCCTGATGTAGTTGGTCATGACGTTGTTGACGCGGGCCGGGGTGCGTGAGGCCGGGGGCTGGTCTGCGCAGGCGGTGTGGGGCCGATGGTAGTTGTAGTGGTTCACCCAGATGCTGATCGCCCGAGCACGTTCGTGCTCGCTGGTGTACGGGCGGGCGTAGAGGCATTCCTCGGCCAGGAGGCGCTGGTAGCGCTCGACTTTGCCGTTGTGGCGGGGCGTGTAGGGGCGGATCCGCTGGTGCCGGCCAATGAAGGCCCGTGTGGTGCGGGTGAAGGCCTTGGCGGTGTAGTTGGGCCCGTTGTCGGTGATCAGGCGGCTGATCCGGGTGATGCCGT
>ERZ501013.64-NODE-64-length-17950-cov-8.908075_pt1 | contig 17950 bp, 13 predicted proteins | sample MGYA00248834_ERZ501013 | MGnify/ENA primary metagenome ERZ501013 (study PRJEB25958, sample SAMN03398545) | human skin metagenome | study: EMG produced TPA metagenomics assembly of the Human Skin Microbiome Metagenome (human skin metagenome) data set.
CCTACACCCACCGCCACAAGGTGGACTGCATCTACATCGACCCGCCCTACAACACCGGCGCCAAGGACTGGAAGTACAACAACGACTACGTCGAGTCCGACGACGACTACCGCCACTCCAAGTGGCTGTCGTTCATGGAGCGCCGCCTCCAGGTCGCCCGCGAACTCCTCAACCCCGAGGACTCGGTCCTGATCGTCACCATCGACGAGAAGGAGTACCTCCGACTTGGAATGCTCCTCGAGCAGACATTTCCCGAGGCGCGGATTCAGATGATCTCTACACTCATCAACCCGGCTGGGACGGCTCGTGCAGACTCGTTCAACAGGACCAATGAGTTCATCTACTTCGTGCGTCTAGGTAAAGCAGAGATTTGCCCGGAGGAGGTCGAGGGCAGTACCTCCGAGGAGATGGATTGGCGAACTTTTCGTCGGCAGGGCGCGAGCAACCTCCGTCACACGCGCCCCAATCAGTTCTACCCGATTTATGTGAATGAGAAGACTCATAAGATCGAGGAGATCGGTGAACCGATTGGACCAGAAGTAGATCGACGTCGTCAGCCGTCCCGTGAGGGGTGCGCTACTGTTTGGCCGATCAGGCCCGACGGAACGGAGATGATGTGGTCCCTCATCCCCAGTGCCGCGAGGGAGAAACTCGCCAAAGGTTTTATCCGTGTGAAGCCGTCACCGAATGAGCCGCAGCCCTTCATTATTAGGTACATCACCGGAGGCCGGGAAAAAGAGATCGACAGTGGCCTCGCGGAGGTTACCGGCTATCGCGAGGACGGGTCCGCACTAGTGTCTTACCAGAGGACAAAACGCAAGCCTCCCACAACCCAGTGGGCACGTCCATCGCATGAGGCGTATCGGTCTGGGACGAATATTATCCGTGCGCTCATGCCGGATCGCAGATTCCCCTTTCCGAAGTCTCTGTATGCGGTGGAAGACGCACTGCGCTTCTTCATCAAAACTAAGCCCGACGCCGTCATTCTCGACTTTTTCTCGGGTTCCGGCACTACAGCCCACGCGGTCATGCGCCTGAACAAGCAGGACGTCGGGCGCCGCCAGTGCATCTCAGTGACGAACAATGAGGTCTCCGCTGAGGAGCAGAAGGGTCTGCGGGCCAAGGGACTCCGGCCGGGTGACCCAGAGTGGGAGCAGTGGGGCATCTGCGACTACATCACCAAGCCCCGCATCACCGCGGCCATCACGGGCGAGACCCCGGCCGGGGACCCGATCAAGGGCGACTACAAATTCACGGACGAGTTCCCCATGGCCGACGGGTTCGCGGAGAACGCGGCGTTCTTCACCCTGACCTACGAGGCTCCCCTCGAGGTGCGCCATCACCGTGCGTTCGAGCGCATCGCACCCCTGCTGTGGATGCGGGCTGGGTCCCGTGGCCGCATCATCATGAACCTCGGAGCCCGGGGCTGGGACGTCGCGGAGGCCTACGGCGTGCTGGAGTCGATCGACCAGGCCGCTCACTTCCTCGAGGCACTCGAGTCCCGTGACACGGTGGAGACGGCCTACATCGTCACGGACTCCGCGGCCGCCTACCAGAACGTGGCCCGCGCACTCCCCGAGCGCGTCACCCCGGTGCGCCTCTACGAGTCCTACCTCCACAACTTCCAGATCAACCGGAGGGACTGAGAGCATGCGCTACACCCTGAAGGACTACCAGGTGGACGCCGTCGCCGACGTCCTGCGCCACCTGCACCGCGCCCGGGACAACTACCAGCGCTACGAGGCGCTCTCCCAGTTCGCCCTCGCGGCCACCACCGGTGCGGGCAAGACCGTGATGGCGGCCGCCGTCATCGAGGCCCTCTTCTTCGGATCCGATGAGTTCGACTTCGAGCCGGACCCCGGGGCGACCGTGCTCTGGTTCTCCGACGACCCGTCCCTCAACGAGCAGTCCCGCATCCGCATCAACGCCGCCTCCAGCGAACTCGGCAGCCGGCTCCGCACGGTGGAGGCCTCCTTTAGCGAGGAGAGCTTCGCGCCCGGGATGGTCTACTTCCTCAACGCCCAGAAGCTGCGCGAGGGCGGCCGCCTGGTGCGCGGGGCCACAGCCCCGGCGAACAGCCGCACACCGGTGCTGGCGGCCCCGGACATGGCTCAGCGCACCCTCTACGACGTCATCGCCGCCACGGTCGCCCGGGAGGGGCGCACCCTCTACTTCATCCTGGACGAGGCCCACCGCGGCATGAAGCCCCAGCGGGACCGCCAGACCATCGTCCAGCGCCTGATCAACGGCACGGCGGGGGCCCCGCCCATGCCGATCGTGTTCGGCATCTCCGCCACCGTGGAGCGGTTCACACAGGCCATGGCCCAGGCCCAGGGCCGCGACGCGCTCTCCCCCGTGCAGGTCGACCCGGTCCGGGTGCAGGCCTCCGGGCTGCTCAAGGACGACATCGTGCTCGTCATCCCAGCTGAGGCCGGCGTGTTCGACACCACCCTGCTACGCGAAGCAGTGCGCCGTACCAAGGCCTCCACCGAGGCTTGGGCTGCGTATGCAGTCGAACAGAGCGAGGCCGACCCCGTGGTCCCGCTGCTGGTGGTGCAGGTGGCGGACAAGCCCTCGGACGACCACCTCAGCCAGATCCTGGACGTCATCCACGACGAGTGGCCCGAGCTGCGCCCGCAGGACATCGCCCACGTCTTCGGCACCCACGCGGACCGCCACCTGCCCGGCCAGGTGGTCAACTACATCGCCCCGCAGCGCGTCCAGGACGCCACGCACATCCGCGTGCTGCTCGCCATGGAGGCGATCTCCACCGGCTGGGACTGCCCCCGCGCCGAGGTGCTCATGTCCTTCCGCACCTACCAGGACGCCACCTATGTCCACCAGCTTCTCGGCCGCATGATGCGCACGCCGCTCGCCCGCCGGATCCCCGGCAACGAGGTGCTGAACTCCGTCGACTGCCTGCTGCCCCACTTCGACCGCGACACGGCCACCACGATCGCCGAGAAGCTCATGCGCGGTCAGAGTGACCTCGACGACCCCACCCCTGGCCCGAGCCCCGACCCCCTCCGTCGCGTGCTCTTCGACCCCGTCCGGCTGGAACCGAACGAGGCCCTCTCCCCGGAAGTGTGGGCGGCCTTCGACGCACTCCCCTCCGTCACCATCCCAGGCTCGCGCCTCAAGCCGATCAAGCGACTCGACCGCCTGGCCGCACGGCTGACCCTCGACGGGGTCAAGGACGACGCCTTCGAGGCCGCCACCGAGCGGATGTGCGCCGTCCTCGACGGGCGTGCCGTGGAGTTCAAGAAGGCGGTGGCGGACTCCCGCGAAGACGTCCTCCGCATGTCTGCCGAGGTGCTGCGCGGCCGGGCCGGCACCGACGCGCCGGTGGCGAGCTCATCCCTCACCCTGGACGCGGACGCCCGCGCCATCGAACACGCCTACTCCGAAGCCTCCCGCGCGCTGTCCGACTGGCTCGCCGGCGCCTACGTCGATCACATCGCGCCCCCGGGAGACGAGACGACCACACTCGCCGACGCCCACCTGGTGGTGGCGGCGCTCGGCCGCACGTCCGACGTCGTCCAGGCCGCGGAGGATGCAGCAGATGCGCTCGTCCGGCAGTGGCTCGACGAGACACGCGTGGCCCGCCGAGGGCTCAGCGACGAGCAACAGGCCGAGTACGACACCATCGAGGGCGCCTCCCGCACACCGGAGGAGATCACGGTCTCCCGCCCGAAGGTGGCACAGGCGGACCGCCGGTGGCGGGGCGCGGACCGCGCCGAACACGAGTTTCCGACGCGGACCGGTCATCTCATGTCCGCTCCGGACGGCACCTTCCCCGTGAACCTCAACGACTGGGAGACTCGCGTCCTGGACCAGGAGGCACGCGAGGAGAGCTTCCGCGGGTGGTACCGCAACCCTTCCCGGGCCACCCGGGAGTCGCTCGCCGTCGCCTACCGGGACGGGACCGGTCAGTGGCAGGCCCTGCGTCCGGACTTCGTGTTCTTCCACGAGACCGCGGGCGGGCAGATCGTCGCGGACATCGTGGACCCCCACGGCCACCACCTGTCCGACGCCCTGCCGAAGCTGCGCGGTCTGGCCGACTTTGCGGAACAGCACAGCAGCGACGTCCGCCGAATCGAGTCCATTGCGGAGACCGACGGCGAGCTCCGGGTCCTGGACCTGACCAAACCCGCCGTCCGCGATGCCGTGCGAGGAGCCCAGGACGCCAAGGCCCTCTACGAGGCGGCCCCGCGGTACTGAATCGGCCGACGTCGTACCGTGCCACCCTTGGAGGACCCATGACCGACCCTCACGACGAGACCCTGGCCCAGCTGCGCGAGTTCGTCGCCGAACGTGACTGGGCCCGGTTCCACACCCCGGCCAGCCTCGCCAAGTCCATCAGCATCGAGGCCGCAGAGCTGCTCGAGCACTTCCAGTGGACGGAGGACGGCGCGGACATGGCTGAGGTGCAGGACGAGCTGGCGGACGTGCTGACCTACGCGTTCATGTTCGCGGACCACATGGGCTGGGACGTGGATGAGGTCATCCAGGCCAAGCTGGTGAAGACGCGGGTCAAGCACCCGGTGCCGACAGGCGGGGACGAGGAGGCGACGTCGTCATGACCGACCACAACCCCGGGTACACGTTGGAACGCCTGCCGTTCAGGGGCGCCCTTCCCCCCGAGCAGGAGAAGAACGCGCGCATGCGGGACTGGCCCGCTGTGTACGTGATCGACAATGAGAAGCAGGTCTACGTCGGCGAGACGACGAACGTCGTCGCCCGACGAGGACAGCACCACATGGACCCGCGCAAGGCCCGCCTGACGACGATGCGCGTGGTGCTCCATGACGAGTTCAACAAGTCCGCCGCCCTGGACCTGGAGCGCTACCTCATCCAGATGCTCAGCGGCGACGGCGCCCGCGAGGTCCTGAACCGCAACGCCGGCATGACGGAGTCGGACTACTACGACCGCACGCGCTACCAGGAGATGTTCGCTGACATCTTCGAGCGGCTGCGGGCGGAGAAGGTGTTCAGCCGCTCCCGCGAGCAGATCCTCAACAGCACCCTGTTCAAGCTCTCTCCCTTCAAGGTGCTCACGCCGGAGCAGGAGGCATCGCTGCGGCACATCATCCAGCTGCTCGTCGCCGATGACGACGTCGATCGCGGCCCGCTCGTCATTCAGGGCGGCCCCGGCACCGGCAAGACGGTGGTGGGCGTGTTCCTGGCGAAACTGCTCGTGGACCTCGCGAACCTCACGGAGGAAGACGTCGAGGTGGACCTCAGCTCCGACCACGACTTCTTCGACCTGTTCACCCACGCCAACCGGAACGCCCTGCTGCGCGGCACCGAGGGCCGTGGTCTGCGCATCGGGATCGTCGTCCCGCAGCAGTCCCTCCGCCAGTCCCTCAAGCGTGTCTTCCGCCGGACGCCTGGGCTGCACCCGTCCATGGTGCTGTCCGTGTGGAACGTCGGAGACGCGGAGGAGCGCTACGACATCCTGATCGTTGACGAGGCCCACCGCCTCGGTCTGCGCTCGGCGCAGTCCAACGGCGCCCTCAACAACAAGTACACGGCCATCAACCAGCGCCTCTTCGGCGACGACGACGTCTCCCACACCCAGCTCGACTGGATCACCCAGCAGGCCAGGGACGTCGTCCTGCTCGTGGACCCGCGCCAGACGGTGCGTCCGGCCGACCTCGACGCCGCGACGATGGACGCCCTCCTCGCGCGGGCGCACGCCGAACACCGTCACCACGCGCTGGTGTCACAGCTCCGCGTCAAGGCGTCCGACTCGTACGTCGACTTCTTCGGCAAGCTCCTCCGAGGCGAGCACCCTCCGGCCCCGGACCTGGGCGAGTACGACCTGCGCATGTTCACGGACTTCGGCGCGATGCGCGAGGCGATCCGCGCGCGCGACACCGAGTTCACGCTCGCCCGTCTTGCCGCCGGGTTCGCTTGGAAGTGGCAGAGCAAGGGCTTCCGCAAGGACCCTTCGAAGCCGGACTGGGACATCGAGCTCGACGGGGTACGGATGCCGTGGAACGTCGCCGACACCGACTGGGTCGACTCCCCCGGCTCACTCGACGAGATCGGCTCCATCCACACCCTCCAGGGATACGACCTCAACTACGCCGGCGTCGTCATCGGACCTGACCTGCAGTGGGACGACACGGCCCAACGGGTGGTCTTCTCCCGTGCCGACTATGCGGACACGGGCGGCAAGAAGAACAACGGCTACCTCAGCCGCACCTACTCGGACGAGGACCTGCGCGAGTACGTCATCAACATCTACAACGTGCTCCTGACGCGCGGCGTCCGCGGGACCTACCTGTACGTGGTGAACGAGGGCCTCCGGGAGCAGTTCGCCCGCTGGTTCCCGGGCATCGACGAACCCTGCGTGACGTCAGCGCCTTTCGGCGTCCCTCCGGGTGGCCGTCCGGGCGAGGTCCTGGGCGCCGTCGATGTCGGCCACTCGGCGGAGACCGAGTTCATCCTCTCCACGGACGACCTCGAGCAGGCCCGTCGTCGTGCTGAGGAGCTCCGCCGTTCCCGACAGCGGGCCCGGGAGTGACAGTCCCTACCCCCGGGGGAAATCTTCTGCGCATCTGACCCTTCTGACCCAGCCACGGCCGCCTAGAAGGGTCAGATCCGCAGAAGATTCCGGCTCCGGTTCGGACCCGATGAAGGCCGCTCAGACCGTATGAGAGCGGGTGTTGGAGAAGACCCAGCCCGTGGCCCAGGCGGCCGGGGATCTGGACTGGGTGAAGCCAGCGACGTTCCCCGGGGAGATGGCGGGCCTTCCGGCAGCCAGACCCACGCACCGAGGCCCCGGTCTGCATCGCACTGAACGATGCATCCCGAGGCCCCGGTCGACGGTTGCGGCCCGTGAGAGATCAGCTCTCGGCGGCCTGGCCCTCCTGCACGCGGAGCATGGCCCCGAAGGTGGCATCCGGCTCACCGCGGAAGAAGTCCCGGCCGTAGACCACGAGGCAGAGGATGACGCCCGTCGCCAGGCCCCATGCGGCACCGTTGGACGCCAGCACCGCCGCGGTGACTCCCGCAATTCCCAGATCCTTGACGCTGCGGGCCTCCATGATGCCGACCCTCACGGACACGAATCCCTGGATGAGCAGGGTCAGGGCCAGAGCCACCCCGAGCACCGGCTGCACCAGCGTCACGATCGGCAGCAGCAGGAGCCCGGTGTTCGTGCCCCACCGGAACGACCCCGCCCCGCCGAAGATCGACTTCATGGCCTTGCGGCCTTCCTTGTAGCGCTCCACGATCACGACGTGCATGGCAGACCAGAGCGGACCGCACATGGCCACGTCCGGACCGATCATGGACATGAGGGTGTTGCGGCCGCCGAAGATCAGGTGGGCACGGTCCGGGTTGTACACGACCGCCTCATCCGTGCGGATCTGGTCGGCCTCCTTGAGGATCGCCCGGGCCTGGAGGACGTCGCCGAACACGACGATGTAGGTCGCGAGGACGGTGGGCAGCGCGGTGAGGAACATCGAGGCCGGCGGGAGGCCGATGCCGAAGATCGTGTACCCGGCGAAGAGGCCCGCGAAGTCCGGGGTGTTGAACCCCCACTCGATGGTCGGCCACGGCGCTTCGCCGGCCAGGGGCGCGATGACCACGGCCAGCAGGATCACCGGGAGGATGCCCAGGTTGCCGATCGTGCGCCACATCGGGTTCTTGGTCCGCATCGCGGCGAACCGGCTGGAGAAGAGCAGGAGGAAGGCGATCCCCACCGCGATCGTGATGGTGACCGGGAAGGTCTCGAAACGCCCTCCGGCGACGAAGAGTGACTGGACGGCGGCGATTCCCGCACCCACCAGGACGCCCGCCTTGATGGCGGAGGGGATCAGCGAGACCACCTTGGAGGCGAGTCCCGTCGCACCCAACGTGATCGAGAAGACGCCCAGCATGAACTGGAACGCGATGAGTGCATGCACGCGCTCCTCCCCCTCAGGGAACGCTGAGCAGTAGGCCATGACCAGCGGGATCGCCGGGGTGATCCACCCGGGAACCACCGGATCGCCGAGGAGGTGATGGGTGAGGTACAGGAGGCCGTTGAACACCACGACGGCGAGGGCCACCTCGAACGGCATGCCGAGCAGTTCGACCATCAGAGGGATGGCCGCCAGGTCCACGGCGCACATCAAGAGGCCCTGGACGTAGTCCGGCCACTCGAAGCGGTAGTGCACGAACGGCAGGCGGATCTGGAAGGGCCCTGCCTTCCAGTGCGGGGAGACTTCCCCGATGCCCTCATCGTCCAGCGAGTGATGCGCAGTAGTCGTCATGTCCGTGGCCTTCAGTATTCGATGATCTGACGGACCGCACGGCCATCGGCCAGCTGGTCCATCGCTTCGTTGATGTCGTCGAGCCGCATGGTCGCGGAGACGAGCTTCTCCACGGGCAGCCGACCTTCACGCCACATCTGCTCGTATCGCGGGATGTCGCGAGCGGGCACGGAGGTGCCCAGGTACGAGCCGATGATCGTGCGGGCCTCACCCGTGATGGTGAGCGGTGAGATCTCCGCCGTCTGCTCCGGCGAGGGAAGCCCTGCCGTGACGGTCCGGCCGCCCGGCGCCGTCGCGTTGAACGCCGTTGTGAAGGCCGCCGGATGGCCGGCGCACTCGACGGCGTGGGTGGTCTTGATGCCGCGCTCCGCCATCTCTTCGGGTGAGTAGGCGGCATGCGCGCCATAGCTGAGGGCGAGCTCCCGCTTCTCCTCGGACATGTCCACCGCGATGATCTCCTGCACACCGCTCGCCACCGCCGTCAGAAGGCAGGCGACCCCCACGCCGCCGAGGCCGACGATCGCGATGGAGTCCCCCTCCTCCGGGGCCGCGGCGTTGAGCAGGGCGCCGCCGCCGGTCAGCACGGCACATCCCAGGACCGCAGCGACGGCGGCCGGCACGTCAGAGCCGACGGGCACCACGGACTTCCGATTCACGACCGCGTGGGTCGCGAATCCGGAGACGCCCAGGTGGTGGAACACCTCGTCGCCGTCGCGGTGGAGTCGGATCCCGCCGCCCAGGAGGACGCCGGCGTTGTTCGCCTCCGTGCCGGGGATGCAGGGCAGGCGACCGTCGGTCTTGCACGCATCGCATTCGCCGCATCGAGGCAGGAACGTCATGACGACCCGCTGGCCGACCTCCACGTCGTCGACACCCTCACCGAGCTCCTCGACGATCCCGGCGGCCTCGTGGCCGAGCAGCATGGGGACGGGCCGCACGCGATGACCGTTCACCACGGACAGATCCGAATGGCACACGCCCGAAGCCTCCATGCGGACGAGGATCTCGCCTGCGCCCGGGGGATCGAGCTCCAGGTCCGAGATGGTGAGGGGACGGGACGAGGCGTACGGCCTCTGCCGGCCGATCTCCTCGAGAACAGCTCCACGGATCTGCATGTGAGCGCCTTCCACGACGGGGATGTGTGATGTAGGCCTCAGGGCCTCGTCCCATCCCACCAGCGCTCCTTGTTCAGCGCTACAGACATCCAGTCCATCTCTCACCGAATAAAGTGGGCAGAGTGACCACTGACACCCTCGACCACCGCCTCCTCCGAGCCCTGCTCGACACGGCTGCCGACCTCGCGGAACTGGCCGACACCGAATCCGTCCTGGCGTCCATCGTTCGGCGCACTCGGGCCCTCGTCGGAACGGACATGGCGTATCTCAGCCTCAATGACCACGCAGCAGGTGAGACGTACATCCGCCGGGCTGAGGGCGTCGTGACCCACGCGTACCGGACGATCCGCATGCCCATCGGCACGGGAGTGCTCGGGAAGGTGGCGGAGGGTCTGGCACCCTTCCAGAGCCTCGACTACTCCAACGACCCGACGATCACCCACATCCCCCAGGTGGACCACGCGGTGCAGGCCGAGGGCGTCCACGCGATCATGGGCTCACCCCTCGTCGTCGACGGCCGACCGCTCGGCGCCCTGATGGTCGCCGAACGTCGCGCCCGGAGGTTCACCCACTCCGAGGTGACCATCGTCGAGTCACTCGCCAAACATGCCGCCATCGCGATCCAGAACGCACATCGCTACACGGAGGCACTCAACGCCGCGGGGCGCGCGGACGCAGACCGGGATCACGAACGCGAGTCCCTGCGTGAGCTCACTCGCCTGGATGAGCTCTCCTCGCGCCAATGCCAGTCCCTGCTGGAAGAGCCCAATGAGACGGCCGTGCTCAATCGGGCCGCCGAGCACTTGGGGGTGGAGGTGGAACTCCTCTCCCCCGAACGTCCGACGTCGCCGCTGCGGCCCGCCCCCGCCCTCCCCTCGCGTCACACCGCGGGCGTGGCCCACGAGGTCGTGGCGCCGGACGGCTGCACCTGGACGCTCGTTCCCGCAGATCGGGACGCGAGCGACTGGCTCGCCGTCCGCCGCGCCCTCGACCCTGCCGAGGAGAAGGCCCTGTGCAGGACCGCGCAGCACCTCCTGCTCGCACGACGGCTCCGCAGCGCGCGGCGCGCCACCGAGCTCGAGGCGGGCGCCGGTCTGCTGGCCGAACTCGTCGACGATTCCGCCGGTGGAAGCGTGCGACGGCGTCGGGCGCTCGCCGAGCTCGGCCTGCGCGAGGATTCACAGGTCAGCTTGGTCGTCATCGATCTCGCCGCCGTACCCGAACCCCAGTTCGCCGAGCGAGTGCTCTCACCCGTGGCGGGAGTGCGCCTCAGCGCCCCGCGGGGAGGCACATGGTGCGTGGTCGGCGACCGCCCGGATGTGCCCGCCCGCGTGGAGGCGGCAGTTCGGCATGCGACGGAGGCCGTCTGGCAGATGGCCTTCCTTGGGCCGGGCGAGCACTTCCGCGATCTGCCGGGAGCGTTCCACACGCTCGAGAACGCCCTCGCCGTCAGCCGGGTGGCCGGAGGGCTCCACGCCGTGGACGCGTCGACCGTGGGCGCCGTGGGCATGGTCCTCGCCGGGGCCGGCGAGGCGAGCAAGGACGTGACGGCCCGCCCGCTGGCGCCGTTGCGCGACCTGCCGCCCCAGCGTGCCTCGGCACTCCGGGAGACCGCACTGGTCTACCTGGACGCCGGAATGAACGTGGCCGAGACGTCCCGCCGGCTCTTCCTCCACCGCAACACGGTCCTTCAACGACTGGAGCAGCTCGGCGCCGTCCTGGGTTCCGACTGGCACACGCCCCCGCGGTCGCTCGACCTCCATCTCGCCCTGCTCTCGGCAGCACGCGACGACGGCGGCGCCCCGGGCGCGCCACCCGCGCGAAGCCAACCCCGTCGTCGTGCTGAGGAGCTCCGCCGATCCCGGGAGCGGACCCGGGAGTGACAGCCCCGACCCTCGGGAATCTTCTGCGCATCTGACCCTTCTGACCCGGCCACGGCCGCCGAGAAGGGTCAGATCCGCAGAAGATCCCTGACACACGCCCCCACCGCTCCACACGCGACAAATACACAACACTCGCCTTGCGTATCTCACTGAGGTGTGCCTTACTGGTTTTCGGACCCCGCCGGAAGGACCCCCATGGCCCACGCCTCCACGCACCCCGCCCATCCGCTGCCGCCCGTGGCGCCCCGTCGCCTGCTGCTGGCCCAGCGGCTGCTCCGCGGCGAGGGCTCCGTCGAGGTCACGGCCTTCCGCGCCGGCGAGACGCTCACGACGGCCGTCCACGGCGTGAGCGCGGACGGCCGCCTCGTGGTCGCCCACGTCCCCAACCTCCTCGGGTCGCTCGGCGCGTTCCACACGCTCGCGCCGCTCGACGTGCGCGTGGACGTCCTGCGCGACGCCCTGGACCTCACGCTCCCCACCCGCCTGGCGTCCGTGCATCTGCTCGGCACCCTGCGCTGGTGCCGGGACTCGGCCGAGGTCGCGGAGCTGGGGCTGCGCGGTCGCGTCGCGGACCTCGTGGCCGACGTCGGCCCGCGGGTGCGCGTGGGCGTCGTCGAGACCCAGCGGATCCTGCTGCACGACGTCGACGGCGTCGCCGTGTTCTGCCGCCACACCCTGCCGCTCACGTCGCGCGGGCTCGTCGACCAGGCCGAGCTCGCAGACCTGGCGGATGACGTGCTGGGCACCGCCCCCGAGGTGCTCGCGGACCTGGCCGACGCCGTCGCCCTGGGCCTGCTGCCGGGCGAGAGCACCCCGTTGCAGGTCGACACCGAACTCCTGCCCGAGTCCCCCGCCCACGCCCTCGACGCGGACGAAGCCGGGGTGACCCTGCTCCGCGTCCGCGACGGCGAGAGCACCGCGGTGCACGTGGCCCTGCCCGGTGCAGGCCGGCTCGACCACAGCCCCCGGCACGCCTGGCGGCGACTGCTGGACGCGATCCCGGCGCGGGTCGCCCACCCCTGAGGGGCGGCGTCAGTCGATCGTGTAGGTGGCGCAGGTGGCCACGTCCGTGACCTCGATGCCCTCGGCGGTGCAGGCGAGGTCGGCGTTGTAGGTGCACTCGAGGCGGTGGCACGCACCGACGGTCGAGGCGCCCTCGGTCACCGGGCGGCGGACGTCCAGCTGGACGAAGGTGCCGCAGCCGGGCGTGCGGTCGGAGCCGGCGACGGTGATGGCCAGGGCGTTGCAGGACGTCTCGGCATTGAAGGCGCAGGCACTGGCGGCGCAGGTGCGGACGGCGGTGGTCATGGCGTGATCCTCCCGGTTCGGGCCCGCCCCGGGCCGGGGCGGTGCTGATGGAATCGAGATTACTCCGGTCCACGAATAGCACAAGAGGGGTGAGCCTTAGTCGATAGACGATTAGCGCAAATTCATTTTGCGCATTGTCGTGTGTCGTATGGACCGACGTCGCGCCCACCGGCCGCCCCACCCCGCCGTCACCGCCCGGTCACGTCCGCGTCACCCGCCCCTGCCACCCTGCACGGGTGACCTCGCACACTGACCCCTCGCACCCGGCCGCCCACCCCGTCTCCCGCCGCACCCTCCTCGGCGGGGCGGGCCTCGTCGTCGCCTCCGCGGCACTGCTGTCCACGCCGGCCGGCACCGCCCACGCAGCCACCGGCCCCACGCCGTTCACGCTCGGCGTCGCCTCAGGCGACCCGTGGCCCGACGGCGTGGTCCTGTGGACCCGCCTGGCCGTGGACCCCCTCGCGCTCGACGGCCTCGGCGGCATGCCGGACCAGTCGTTCCGGGTGGAGTACCAGGTGGCCACGGACGAGGGCTTCCGCAAGGTCGTCCGGTCGGGCGCCGTCACCACGGACCGCGCGCAGGGCTACGCGGTGCACGTGACGCTCACCGGTCTGCGCCCCGGCACCGAGTACTTCTACCGGTTCCGCGCCCTGGGCCACCTCTCGCGCGTCGGCCGCACGGTCACCGCGCCCGCCCGCGGCTCGAACCCGAGCCGCCTCACCATGACGGTCGCCTCGTGCGCCAACTGGGAGCACGGCTACTTCACCGCCTACGGCCACATGGCCGCCGAGCGTCCCGACCTCATGGTCCACCTGGGGGACTACTACTACGAGATCATGCCGTACGGGTACCCGGTCTCCTCGGGCGTCCCGCGCGCCCACAGGAACGGGGAGTCCCGCACCCTCGCCCAGTACCGGGCCCGCATGGCGCAGTACAAGACGGACCCGCACCTGCAGGACGCGCACGCCGCCGCCCCGTGGCTCGTGATCTTCGACGACCACGAGCTCGAGAACAACTGGGCGGACGAGACCCCGGAGGTCTGGGACCCGAACTTCCTCGCGCGCCGCGCCGCCGCGTTCCAGGCGTACTACGAGAACATGCCGCTCCGTGCGTCGTCCGTGCCCCGCGGCGTCGACATGCAGCTCTACCGCCGCATCCACTGGGGCGACCTCGCCACGTTCCACCTCCTGGACACGCGCCAGTACCGCTCGGACCAGGCCAACCTGGACCTGGTGAAGGTCGTCGACGCCGACGCACGGGACTCGCGGCGCACCATCACGGGCGCGGCCCAGGAGGCGTGGCTGCGCGAGGGCTTCGAGACCTCGGTCGCCCGCTGGGACCTCATCACGCAGCAGGTGCCGTTCGTGCAGTACGACCGCACCTCCGGCCCGCTCCTGTGGGGCGACATGGACACGTGGGACGGCTACGTCGCCTCGCGCGACCGCGTGGTCAGCGCGTGGACCGCGGCGGGCGTCCGCAACCCGGTGGTGCTCACCGGCGACATCCACGAGGCCTTCGCCTCGGACATCAAGCAGGACTTCAACGACCTCTCCTCGGAGTCCGTGGGCGTCGAGCTCATCACCACGTCGATCACCTCGGGCGGCGACGGCTCGGACGCCGCCGCGGAGGCGCTCGCGTGGAACCCGCACATCAAGTTCAACAACGACCTGCGCGGCTACCTCCGCGTGGACCTCTCCGCCCAGCTGCTCGAGGCCCGCTTCCGCGTGGTCGACTACGTGAGCGAGCTGGGCTCGTCGGTGCGCACGCGCGCGGTCTTCGGCGTCGGCGACGGCGAGCATCGGCTCCACCGGATCGCCTGAGGCGAGGGGCCGTCGTCGGGCCCGCCTCCTGAGCAGACCCGGCAGCCCCACCACCCTGGCCGAGTCCGCCCCGCGCTCCTAGCGTGGGGCCATGAGCACCCATCGCCTGTCCTCCACCGCCCTCGGGTTCGCCGCCGGACTGGGCACCGCGGCCGCTGTCACCGCAGCCCGCAAGATCGCCCTCATGGCCGCCGTCGGGAAGGGCCACCCGCTCAAGCACCGCCTCCTGGACGCGGCATCCGGCCTGGTCCAGCCGAAGTACCCCATGGGCGCGATGAGCACCTACCTCAACGGACTGCACTTCTACGCCGACGACCTCGGCCGGCAGGTCGAAGCCAGCCACTTCTGCATCCACCTGCGCCACGACCTGCACCAGTGCGTGATCTTCGACCGCAACGCGCCGGACGCACGGCTGATCGGCATCGAGTACATCATCAGCGAGGAGCGGTTCCGCAGCCTCCCCGACGAGGAGCGGCGCCTGTGGCACAGCCACCACTACGAGGTGAGCTCCGGCGCCCTCACCGCCCCCGGGGTGCCCGAGCTGGCCGAGCACAGTTACTTCGAAGACCTCATCCACACCTACGGGAAGACGTTCCACACCTGGCAGTACGACCGGGACGACTTCCCGTACGGCATCCCCCAGCTGATGATGGGCCTCACCGGCGACGGCCAGGTGGACGAGGCCCTCCTGCGCGCCCGCGACGAGCGCGTGGGCGTGGACACCGCGGCCAAGCGACGCAACCGCGCGGACATCCCGGTCCCGGACGTGGTGCCGGGCGCGAACAGCTGGGAGCGCGGGCGGGTCGTGCAGACCACGCTCGAGGAGCGCCCGGTGCGGGGCCGCGACGACTGAGGGCGGCGTCGTCGGCAGGGCGCCGTTTCCCGAACGACAGCGGTGCGACACGCCGCCGTTTCCCGAACGAAAACGCTCGGCGGGCCGGCGCCGTCATCTGGATCGGGCGGGCGCGCCCCGCGAGGGACAGCACGTCCGCCGCACGTGTCGCGACAGCGAGAACGCTGGGCTCAGACCTTGCCCTTGAGCAGTCGGTGCCAGTAGATCCGGGGCTGGCCGAAGCGGTCGAAGGCCGCCGTGCTCTTCCGCGGCTTCGTCAGGTCCACGCCGGGGATCGACCGGTCCTCGGAGCCGTCGCGGACGTGCTCGTCCAGGACCAGCTCGTCCCGGCTGACCATCACGGGGATCACGGTGTAGCCGTCGTACTTCTGGAGCGGCTTCCCCGCGTCCGCGGCCTGGATGTTCTGGGCCAGGATCTTGACCTGCCGGCGCAGGGCACCGCCGGAGGGCCGTGTGCCCAGGGCGGCGGCGTCGCCCAGCGCCCACACGTGCGGGTGCACGGGATGCCGCAGGGTCGCGGGATCCGCGGCCGCCAGGCCGGCCTCGCCGTCGTCCGCCAGGCCTGCCTCGGCGATGAACTCCGGGGCCCGCACCACGGGCGTGATGTACGCGGCCGCGACGTCGGTGATCCGCTCACCGGTGTTGAGCACCACCTCGCGGGCCTCGTGGTCCACGGCGTTCACCTCTGCGCCGGCGTGCACATGGATGCCGTACCTCGCCACGGCCTCGGCCAGAGCGGGGTCGATGGTCTGCCGGTCCAGGATCCGGCCGTACGGGGTCACCAGGCGGACGTCCACGTCCGGCAGGATCCCCGTGCGCTCCCACGCCGCGCAGGCCAGGAACAGCGCCTTGAGCACGGTGCCGCCGCACGAGGAGGGCTCAGCCGGCACATTCGCCACCACACGGTCCCCCGCGGCCACACGCGACAGCAGCGCCCGGGCGGCGTCCACGTGCTCGGGCACGTGCGCACTCGCCGCCCATCCGGCGGCGTAGGCCTCACGCAGCCCGTCGATCGCACCCCACCACGGGGTCAGCCCCGGGCAGAGCACGAGGTGGCGGAAGCCCACGGTCAGCCCGGTGCTCGTCACCGCGGTCCGTTCCTCGGCGTCCACGGCCACGACGTGGTCCGGGATCCATTCGACCCCGTCCGGGATGACGGCCCGCATCGGCCGTTCGAACCGGGCCATGTCCGCCTGCCCGCCCGCCGCGTAGTTCAGCATCGGCCGGTAGCGGTGCAGCTGTTGGCCGTCGGCGATGGCGACCCGACCCTGCCGCTTCCGCCGCAGTGCGGCGGCCAAGGACACGCCGGCGTTGCCGCCGCCGACGATCAGGATGTCGTACTGCTCGGTCACGTGGTCCTCCGTGGGGTGACGGGGTCAAGGAAACGGTACGGCCGCCCCCGCAGACGTGCTCCGCGGCAGACGGGACGTGCCGCCCATCCTCCACTGGTGGCCGGGGCCGGCGCTAGCCCGTAAGGCCCAGCAGCCGCAGCTGGTCGGCGTACTTGCGCATCCCGACCTCCACGGCCTGCGGGTTCTGCGCGTACCAGTCCAGGTGGGTCTGTCGCAGCTGCTCGGCCGGGACGGTCTGTCCGGCCACGGTCCAGTCCTCGGTCGGCTCGGCGTCGAGGTCGAGGGCCTCCACCACGACCGCCTCGAGGGGCGCGCGCACCCCGCCGAGGAGCACGCGGGAGGCGGGCACGGGCTGGACGGCGACGTCGCCCGGCAGGCGCTCGGCCACGCGCTCGGCCACGCGGGTCAGCAGCGTGTTGGTCGGGTGGTTCACGGTGTAGAAGCCGACGCCCCGCTCCGCCGCCACCAGATCCGCCATGGACAGCGTCCCCTTCGCCTCCTCCCGCGCCCGCAGCGCCTGCACGGACGCGGCCGCGGCCTCGCGGATCGCCGCCGGCGCCACCTCCCGACGACGGCCCGTCGCCGCCTCGGCCAGCACGCGCAGGTCGTGGTACGGCACGACGGGCGGGTCCTCCCCCGGCCGCTCGGCCGCCCCGGGCGCGAACTTCCAGTTGCGGAGGGTGACCTGCCAGGGGAAGCGCGAGACGTCGTACACCACGGGGATCCGCACCACGGCGGCGTCCTTCGGCAGCCGGGCCACGAGCTGGTCCGTGCCGATGGGCATGCCCCGGTAGTCGTGCGGGATCGGCTGGGTGACGAGCGCCTTCACGCGCGGCAGCAGCCGCTCCAGGTGCGCGACCTCGTCCGGCTGGGCCTCGAAGGCGGGCGGCACGCGGACGCTCACCAGGTCCGCCCCGTGCAGCGGTGTGCCGGGCTCCCCGCCGAGCAGCCGCCGGTACGACTCGCCCTGGCAGTTGCCCCACACCAGCAGCAGGTCACCCTCGGGCAGGTCCTCGAGCCCGTAGAAGTGGCCGTAGTGCCGGCGTCGTCCCTCGTCCTCGTGCACGCCTGCGTCCTCTCTCCTCAGCCGTCCTCGCGCCGGATCCAGTCGACGCCCGTCTTCCCGAACCACCAGGCCAGGAACGCGGAGAGCGCCGCGAAGTCCAGTTCGTCCAGCTCGCTCATCGGTCCTCCCGTGTTCCGTCCTGTCCGCGATTGTGCCAGCCCCGCCCCGCGGGCACCGGCCCGCTCAGCCCCAGCCGCCCCACCACGCCTCGAGGTCCGGCACGGCGGCCACGGGCGCCCAGCCCAGCCGGGAGGCGGGCAGATCGGAAGAGCGTCGTGTAGGGAAA
>ERZ501013.79-NODE-79-length-15992-cov-13.863400_pt1 | contig 15992 bp, 10 predicted proteins | sample MGYA00248834_ERZ501013 | MGnify/ENA primary metagenome ERZ501013 (study PRJEB25958, sample SAMN03398545) | human skin metagenome | study: EMG produced TPA metagenomics assembly of the Human Skin Microbiome Metagenome (human skin metagenome) data set.
GTCTCCCCGCGCCTAGTCCGACTGCGCGATGAGGTTGACGGCAATGTCTACGACGTCCTCTTTGTCACCTTGGAGCGTGGCGGCCGCGACGTCTCCGGCTACCTCGTCGGCCGGCTGGAGGGCACCACCTTTACCGTGGTCTCCGGCTTCCGCCGCGTAGACTTCGGCCACGATTTCTCCCGCCCACGCAGTACCAACACCACCACCGGCACGCTCACCCCCGAGCAGCGCTATGAGCGCGCCGTTATCGTTGGCCTCCTCAACGGCAACGGCCGCGGCGATGACGCCACCAAGCACGCCTCGTGGGAAGCCGAAGGCTGGGCCAATGCCCTTTCCTTACCCCGCCGAGTCACCCTCGAGGGCGGCGTCCTCTACCAAGCCCCCGCCCGGGGCTTGCCCGATGCCGTCAAGCTTTCCGATTACGCCCGCTCGTGGACCGGCGTCATGGAGGTGCCTTCCGGTTCCTGCGTCACCGTCACGCTTCTCGACGGCGCCGGTGACCCCGCCGCCACCATCCGCCACTCCGGCGATGACATCAGTCTCGATCGCTCAATGAACAAGGCTTTCAATCATTGCTTTGCCGATTCTGAGCCCGCCACCGCCACGCTTGCCGAGGGTGACTCCGACACCCTCACCATTATCCAAGACGGCTCCACCGTCGAGGTATTCGTCGATGGCGGTCTCATCGCCATGGCCTCTCGCGTCTATTTCGAGGGAGGTTGCTCCGGCCTGCGTGTCGAAACTTCCGGCGATGCCGTCATCGAGCAGGACTGGCAGCGCTCCGGCTCCAAGCTCTAAACATCACCTGACGCCCCGCTCGGTTCTCCACCCCGCCCTTCGCGCTCACCGGCACAGCCGCCCACTGCGGTTGCGCTGCTCCCGGTGAGCGGCAAGGGCGGGGTTGTGCGTTTCCGGGCCCGCGGCACCCGCGGCACCCGCGCCGCCCGCGGTACGGGGCGATGTCACGCCGCGCGCCCTTCGCGCTCACGGGGAGACGCTGGGGCGTCGGAAAGCGTGTGCTGGTGAGCGGCAAGGGCGAGGAACCACCCCTCGCACTCACCGGAACAACGAAAAGAACCGCCCCACGCGCTGCTGGTGAGCGCGAAGGGCGGGGATGAGGCAGAAGGGCCGGGGCTAAACTGCACGGAGGCGGTCCAGTCGAGCGCGGGCGGTAACCGTAAGTGTCGGAGGAAGAGCGGCCATGCGCTCGGCGAGTTCTCCGGCGCTAATGTGACGCGCGGACGGGCTCATCCCAACCTGCGCGGCAACGGAGGCCTTATCGAGCTCAATGGGGAACGAAATATCAACCGGATCGGCCGCCTGCTCCAAGTATCCCTCGGCCTGCTCGTACATGCGCTCCACCTTGCCGTCTTCCACGCCGAGGATGCCCAAAGGCTCCCGCAGCTCGTCCAAGTGGCCGGCATCAGGGGTCAAGACGATGACCTGGCCGCCTGGGGCGAGCACGCGCTGGAATTCGGCCGGATTGCGTGGGGCGAAGACGACGGAAATAGCGTCGACGGACTCATCACGAATGGGCAGGCGCTCCCATACATCGGCCACGACGGCACCGACGCGCGGGTGGCACTTAGCCAAGTGCTTGGCCGCATGCGGGGAAATATCGAGGCCGACGCCGCGCGCGCCGTCGTCGTGCGGGCCCGGCACCGGCTCGCGGGTCCCGAACTCGGTGAGCGCCCGCGGGTCCAGCCAGTCGACGCCGTGGTCCTCCGACTCCCCCGGCTCCGTGATCTCCAGCCGCCCTCCCGTCAGCAGGGCGGCCCGCAGGGACGCGGCGTGCACCTCATCCACAGCCGGTCCCGGCCCCAGGTGCACCTGGGTGGAGCCTCCGTAGAAGCTCGCCACGCCGTTCGCCCACAGCCACTGGTGCAGGTTGGTGTTGTCGCTGTAGCCGAGGAACGGCTTGGGGTCCGCGCGCACTGCGTCCGCGTCCAGGTGGCCGATCACGGTGATCTGGTCCTCCCCGCCCACCGTGGCGATCACCGCACGGATCTGGGGGTCCGCGAACGCCGCGTTCAGGTCCCGCGCCCGGTCCTCGGCGCTCGCCCCGAGCTGCCGGGTGGTGGGGTACTCGACCGGCACCAGTCCGGTCACCTCGGCCAGGCGGCGCATCGCCTGCTCGTGCACCGCGGGCGCGAAGCCGGGAGCCGCGAACGACGGCGAGACGACGGCGATCCTGTCGCCCGGCTGGGCCTTGGGCGGGTGGACGAGCGGCTGAGTCATACCGGGAGCGTAGCGAGAGGCCACCTGTCCGTCGTTCCTCTCACTCAGACCAGACGACCCGCGCCCAGACCGCCCGGCGCCCCTCACCCCTGACGCAGCTCGCGGCGCAGGATCTTGCCCGTGGCGTTCTTCGGCAGCCCGTCCAGGACGGTCACCTCCCGCGGCTGCTTGTAGCGGGCCAGCCGCTCGGCCGCGAACGCCTGGAGCTCCTCCCCCGTGACGGCGCTGCCCGGGGCCAGCGAGACGAAGGCGGCGATCTCCTCGCCCAGCCGCTCGTCCGGCACACCCACCACGGCGGCCTCGACCACGTCCGGGTGCTCGTAGAGGACCTCCTCCACCTCGCGGGGGTACACGTTCATGCCGCCGCGGATGATCACGTCCTTGAGCCGGTCCACGATCATCACGTACCCGGCCTCGTCCCGGCGGGCGATGTCCCCGGTGCGGAACCAGCCGTCCTCGTCGAACGCCGCCTCCGTGTCCTCCGGGCGGCCCCAGTAGCCGGCCATGATGCCCTCGCCCCGGATGCGCAGCTCACCGGAGGCCTCGAGGTCCTCCTCGGGCACCTCGGCGCCGTCCATCGCGACGATCCGGAACTCGAAGCCGTCCACCGGCCGGCCCACGGTGCCCGGACGGGTCGGCGCGTCCACGGGGTTGAAGAAGCACGCGCCCGCGTTCTCGGACAGTCCGTAGCCCTCCAACACGGGCACGCCGAACAGCTTCTCCGCCGCGCGCAGCGTCTCCACCGGCAGGCTCGCACCGCCGGAGAGGGGCATGCGCAGCCTCGAGAAGTCCGCCGGCTCGGCCCCGGCCTCACGACGGGTCCGGGCCACGGAGAGGAACGCCCCGTGCATGGTGGGCACGCCGGGCAGGAACGTGATGCCGTGGTCCTGCAGCTGGTCGTAGGCGGCCGCCGGCTCGAACCGCGGCATCAGGGACAGGGTGGACCCGGCGAACACCGCGCCGTTGAGCACCACCGAGAGCCCGAACACGTGGAACATCGGCAGCGCCGCGAACACGACGTCGTCCGGGCCGAGCCGGCCCAGGCCGGTCGCCGTCGCCATGGCGTTGGAACGCAGGTTCGTGTGCGTCAGCCGGGCACCCTTGGGCCGCCCCGTGGTGCCCGAGGTGTAGAGCAGGACGGCGTCGTCGTCGGGGTCCCGCGGGGTGATCTCCGTGACCGGGGCGATGCCCTCGGCGGCGCACTCCCGCCCGACCGCTTCGAGGTCCAGGGTGACCACCTCGACGTCGACGTTCCCGGCCACCTCGTCCACGGCCGGCAGCCCGGGCATGGCCCAGAGCATGCGCGCCCCGGAGTCCTCGAGGAAGTACTCCAGCTCACGGGCGGTGAACAGCGGGTTGAGCGGCACCATCACCGCGCCCAGACGCATGAGCGCCTCGTAGACCGCCACGAAGGCCGGGACGTTGGGCAGCAGCACGGCCACCCGGTCCCCCGGGCCCACCCCGCGGTGGCGCAGCCAGCCGGCCGTCGCGGCCGTGACCTGGTCCAGTTCGCGGTAGGTCATGCGGGCCTCGCCGATCCGCAGGGCCACGGCATCCGGCTGCCGGGCCACGGTGGCCGAGAGCAGCTCGGCCACATGACCCCGGCGCTCGGTGGGCCGGCCGTGGGTGGTCGCGGAGGTGTCGGGGGTCTCGGAGGTGGTCACGGTGGCTCCTGATCTGGTGGGGCGGTCGTCGGAGGGGGTTCAGAGGAAGGCGGAGTGACCGGTGAGGCCGCGGCCCACGATCAGCGAGTTCACCTCGTAGGTGCCCTCGTACGTGAAGATCGCCTCGACGTCGCAGAAGAACCGGCCGAGCCCGACGTCGGCGAGGATGCCGTTGCCGCCCATCATCTGCCGGCCCAGCGCGGCCGACTCGCGGCACATCTGGGAGGTCTTCAGCTTCACCAGGGAGGCCTGCGTCATGGACACCTCGCCGGCGGCCTCCAGCTGCACCGCCCGGTGCGCCATGCCCAGGGTGGCCGCCAGGTTGGCCGCGATCTGCACGAGCAGGGACTGCACCAGCTGATGCCCGGCGATCGGCCGGCCGAACTGAGTGCGCTCCAGCGCGTAGCGGCGGGCGGCGTCGAGGATGCCCTGCTGCGCGCCCACGGCCTGCCAGCCCAGGCCGTTGCGGGAGCCCAGCAGGATCACGTTGGTGTCCGCGAAGGTGTTGGCCTTCTCCAGCTTGTTCTCCGCCGGGATGCGCACGTCCGTGAAGGTGATGTCCGCGTTCTGGACGATCTTCACCGCGGTCTTGTGCTCGATCTTGGTGGCCTCGTAGCCGGGGGTGTCGGTCTCCACGATGAAGCCCTTGACCTGGTCGTCCTCCTCGTCCCGGGCCCACACGATCGCGATGCGGGACATGGTGCCGTTGCCGATCCACCGCTTGGCCCCGTTGATCACCCACTCGTCCCCCTCTCGGCGGGCCGTGGTGGCCATGCCGCCGGCGACGTCGGAGCCGTGCTCCGGCTCGGTCAGCGCGAAGCAGCCGGTGTACTCCATCGCGTACAGGCCCGGCAGCCACGTCTGCTTCTGCTCCTCCGAGCCCAGGGCCTCCAGGGTGGCCCCGACGAGGTCGTTGTGCAGGGCGAAGTACACGCTGAGGGAGATGTCCGCGCGGGCCAGCTCGGCCATCAGGTGCCCGCGGAACAGCGGGTCCTCGGTCATGCCGCTGATGTGGTTGTAGCCCAGCTCCCCGACGCGGCGGGCGATCTCGTGCGGGAACTCGTCCCGGCTCCAGGCCTCCGCCACGTGCGGGGTGACGATCTCGGCCAGGGCGGCGCGGATCTCCGTGAGCTTCTCCTGCTGCTCGGGCGTCAGGAGGCGGTGGTACTCGAGGACGTCGACGTCGATCAGCGAGCGGGTGCGGGAATCCGTGGTGGTCATGAGGGGCTCCTTGAGGTCGTTCGTGGGTGGTGCTGAGTCGTGGGGGTCAGGCGGTGGGGCTGGCCAGGGCGGTGAGCGGGATGCCCCGCTCCTCCCCCCAGGCCTGCCAGTGGGCGGCGTCGTGCCGGGAGAGGGCCTCGGTGAGCTGCGCGCGGACGTCCCCGTCCGCGTCCAGCCCGAGGCCCTCGACAAGCGCGGCCGCGAAGTGCGGCTCGAGCGCGCCGACGGCCACATGGCCCTCGGCCGCCGGATACACCCCGTAGTGGGGCAGGGCCCCGCCCAGGGGGCTGCGCGGGCCCGTCATGCGGTGCCGGTTGGGCAGGGCCAGGGCGTGCGCCGCATCGGCGAGCGCCACCGTGGCATGCCCGCCGTCCCCGTCCGCGCCGCGGGCCCACAGCAGGGCCAGCGCGGCGGAGACGGCCCGCTCGGCACCGTGCAGATCCGCCGCGAGGATCCGCGGTGGAGCCCCCGGCGCCAGCAGGCCCGCCGCGGCCTGGTAGTTGATGTCATGGCCTGGCACGTCCGTGCGGTCCCCGTCGTATCCGGTGATGTCCACCTGGCAGATCCGCCGGTGGCGGGCGCGGACGGCGTCGGCGTCCAGGCCCAGCCGGCGCAGCGCCCCGGAGCGGTGGGAGGTGAGGAACACGTCCGCCTCGGCCAGGATCTGCTCCATCTCGGCGGCCCCGGCCTCGGACTTCATGTCCACGGTGCGCACCGACTGCCCGCGGTGCAGCTCCTCGTAGAGGGCCGGCACCAGGGTGGCCACGGGGTCCCCGCTGGGCGGGAGCACCGTGACGACGTCGGCGCCCAGCTCCTGCAGGCGGGCCGCGGCGACGGGCCCGGGCAGGTTCAGCGCGATGGTCACCACGCGCACCCCGGCCAGCGGTGCGGCGCTCATCGGCCCGGCCCCTCGCCTCGCTCGGCCAGCTGCCGGAGGGTGTCGCCGGGACGGAACCGCTCGCCGTAGCGGTCGGCCAGCTCGTCGGCGCGGGCCACGAACGCGGCCGGTCCGCCCTCGCGGTGCGTCATGAACGTCACGGGCCCACCGGTGTGCGGCGGGAAGCCGATGCCGAACACGCCGCCGAGGTTCGCCGAGGGGGCGTCGGTGAGGACGCCGTCGTCGAAGCAGCGGGCCGTCTCGATGGCCATGCGGTACAGCAGGCGGTCCTGCAGGTCCTGCTCGGGCACGTCCGCCCCGGTGGCGAAGTGCTCGGCCAGGCCCGGCCACAGGTGCTTGGGGCCCTGCTCCGGGTACTCGTAGAAGCCGGCGCCCTGAGCGCGGCCCGGGCGGCCGAACTCGTCCACCATGCGCTCCACCACGCGCTCGCCCGGACGCACCGGACGCTCACCGCCGGCCTCGGCGACGGCCTTCTCCTCCTCGCGGCGGATGTGCTGGATCAGGGTCAGGGAGACCTCGTCCATCATGGCCAGCGGGGAGGCCGGGAAGCCGGCGTGGCGGGCCGCCCGCTCGATCCGCTGCGCGTCCACGCCCTCCTCCACGAGGGCCGCGGCCTCGAGCACGAGCGTGCCGTAGACGCGGGAGGTGTAGAAGCCGCGCCCGTCGTTGACCAGGATGGGCAGCTTGCGGATCTGCTGCACCAGGTCGTAGGCGCGCTCCACCGTGCGCTGGGAGGTCTGCTCACCACGGATGATCTCCACGAGCTTCATCCGGTCCACCGGGGAGAAGAAGTGCAGGCCGATGAAGTCCTGGGGCCGCTCCCGCGGGCCCTGCAGCAGGGTGATCGGCAGCGTGGAGGTGTTGCTGCACAGCAGGGTGTCCGGGCCGACCACCTTCTCCACCTCGGCGAACACCGAGTCCTTGAGCTCGACGTCCTCGAACACGGCCTCGATCACCGCGTCCACGTGCGCGAGGTCCTGATAGTCCTCGGTGGGCTGCACGCGGGCCAGGACGGCGTCGGCGTCCTCGCGGCTCATGCGCCCCTTCGCCACGCGCCCCTCGAGGAGGGCGCCCACCCGCTCACGGCCGCGCTCGGCGGCCTCCAGGCTGACGTCCTTGAGCATCACGTCCACGCCGTTGAGCGCGAGCGCGTGGGCGATGCCCACGCCCATCATCCCGGCGCCCAGCACCGCCGCCGTGGTGATCGTGCTGCGCTCGCGGGAGGGACCGCCCAGGGCCGCGCCGGAGCGCAGCGCCTGCATGTCCGAGTGGAACGCCTGGATCATGGCGGAGGAGGTGTGGCCCGTCACGAGGGACACGAAGTACCGGGTCTCGATGCGCGAGGCGGTGTCGAAGTCCACCTGCGAGCCCTCCACCGCGGCGCTGAGGATCGCCTTCGGGGCGGGCAGGTCCGCGCCGTGGAGCTGCCGGCGCAGGGTGGCGGCGAACGCGGGCAGACGGGAGGCGAAGGAGGCCTGGGCGGGGGTGCCGCCGGGGATCCTGAAGCCCTTGACGTCCCAGGGCTTCACGGCGGCGTCGGCGTCGTCGCGGTGCTCCAGGATCCAGCGCTTGGCGGCGGGCACCAGGTCCGCGGGGTCGGTCACGACCTCGTCGATGATCCCCTTCTCCATCGCGGCCCGGGCGTCGCGGGCGGTGCCCTGCAGCAGCCACTCCATCAGGGCGCGCTCCACGCCCACCATGCGCACCAGGCGGGTGATGCCGCCGCCTCCGGGCAGCAGGCCCAGGGTGACCTCCGGGAGGCCGACCTTCAGCCCCGGGTCGTCCACGGCGATGCGCCGGTGGCAGGCCAGCGCGATCTCCAGGCCGCCGCCGAGCGCCGTGCCGTTGATCGCGGCGACCACGGGGCGGCCGAGGGTCTCGAGGCGGCGCAGCTGGCCCTTGACCCGCTGCGTCAGCGCGAACACGGACTCCACGTCCTCGGGGCCGGCCTGGGCCAAGGAGTCCAGGTCGCCGCCGGCGAAGAAGGTCTTCTTCGCGCTGGTCAGGACGACGCCGGTCACCGTGTCCCGCTCCGCCTCCAGGCGGTCCACGACGGCGTCCATCGCGTCCTGGTACCGCTCGTTCATCGTGTTGACCCGCGCCTGCGGGTCGTCCATGGTCAGCGTGACGACGCCGTCGGCGTCCTGGTCCCAGGTGATCATGTGCTCACTCATGCCGGTGCTCTTCCTGCCGTGCTGGTCGGTCGGGTGGGTGGGGCGCTCAGACGCGCTCGACGATCGTGGCGACGCCCATGCCGGCGCCGATGCAGAGCGTGGCGATGCCGGTCCGCAGGTCGCGCCGCTCGAGTTCGTCCACGAGGGTGCCGAGGATCATGGCGCCGGTGGCCCCCAGGGGGTGGCCCATGGCGATCGCGCCGCCGTTGACGTTGGTCTGCTCCTCGGTCCAGCCCATCTCCTTCATCAGCAGCAGCGGCACGGCCGCGAACGCCTCGTTGATCTCCACGAGGTCGATGTCCGCGGCGGTCATGCCGGCCACCTCGAGGGCCTTGCGGCACGCCGGGGTGGGGCCGGTGAGCATGATGGTGGGCTCGGAGCCGACGACGGCGGCGGAGACGATCCGGGCCCGCGGGCTCATCCCGGCCCGCCGGCCGGCCTCCTCGGAGCCGATCAGCGTCAGCGCGGCGCCGTCGACGATGCCCGAGGAGTTGCCGGGGTGGTGCAGGTGCTCGATCTCCGCCAGCGAGCTGTACTTCTCCAGCGCCACGGCGTCGAAGCCCGCCTCCCGGCCCAGCGCCTCGAAGGAGGGCTTGAGCGTGGCCAGGGTCTCCACGGTCGAGTCGGGGCGGATGGTCTCGTCCCGGTCCAGCACGGTCATCCCGTTCATGTCCGTCACCGGGACCACGGAGCGGGCGAACCGGCCCTCCTGCCACGCCGCCGCAGCACGGCGGTGGCTCTGCGCGGCGAAGCGGTCCAGCTCTGCGCGGCTGAATCCCTCACGGGTGGCGATCAGGTCCGCGGAGACGCCCTGCGGGATGAAGTCGGTGGCCAGGGAGGTGGCCGGGTCCATGGCCCACGCGCCGCCGTCGGAGCCCATGGGCACGCGGGACATGGACTCCACGCCGCCGGCCACGAGCAGGGACTCCCAGCCGGAGCGGATGCGGGCGGCGGCCTGGTTCACGGCCTCGAGCCCGGAGGCGCAGAACCGGTTCAGCTGCACGCCGGCCACGGTCTGCGGCAGGCCCGCCTTGAGGGCGGCCACGCGGGGCAGGACCGCGCCCTGGTCGCCCACCGGGCTGACGCAGCCGAGGATCATGTCCTCGATGTCGGCGGGGTCGAGCCCCTCATGGCGGTCGCGCAGCGCGTGGGTCAGGCCGACGACGAGGTCGATCGGCTTGACCTCGTGGAGGGAGCCGGAGGGCTTGCCGGCACCGCGCGGCGTGCGGAGGGCGTCGTAGAGGAAGGCGTCCTGGGTCACGGGGTCTCCTGGGGTCGGGGTGGGTCTGGGGAGGTGGCGGGCCGGTCAGCGGCCGGAGGTGAGGGCGTCGGCGTAGTCGGCGCGCAGCTTGCGCTTGTTGACCTTCCCGACGCCGGTCCGGTCGATCTCCGTCACGAAGCGGACCTCGTCGGGCAGCTGCCAGGTGGCGAAGCGCTCGGCGAGTGCGGCGAGGACGGCGTCCTGGTCGACGTCGGAGTCCTCGTCCCGCACCACGAGGGCCAGGGGGCGCTCCTCCCACTGGGGGTGGGGGACGCCGATCACGGCGGCGTCGCGGACCCCGGGGACGGTCATGATGTGGTTCTCCAGGTCGATCGAGGAGATCCACTCGCCACCGGACTTGACCACGTCCTTCAGGCGGTCGGTGACCTTGAGGTAGCCCTCCGGGGAGAGGTAGCCCAGGTCCCCGGAGCGCCAGTAGCCCTCGTCGTCGAAGCCGGCCTCGGTGGCCTCGGCGTTGTCGGCGTAGGAGGTGGTCACCCAGGGCCCGCGCAGGCGGATCTCGCCCACGTTCTCCTCGCCGGGCGGCAGCAGCTCGCCCAGGGGGTCGGTGATCTTCACGTCCACCCCGACGACGACGAGGCCCTGGAACCGCTTGAGGTTCCACCGCTCGTCCTCGGAGAGGGTGTCCATGAGGCTCGGCTTCATGCGGTTGAGGGAGACGATGGGCGAGGTCTCCGTGGCGCCGTAGGCGTGGATGACCTCCGCGCCGGTGAGCTCGTCGAAGCCGCGCATCATGGCCACGGGGGGCTCGGTCGCGCCGCACAGCAGGCGCACGCCGTCCATCCGTGGGGGCGTCTCGAGGGTGCGGAGGTGGTGGAGCATCGGCATGAGGATCGCGGGGGCTGCCGGGGCCACGGTGACGCCGTGGTCCACGAGGGTGGAGGTCAGCCACGGGGTGTCCGTGAGGTTGAACCGGCCCGGCAGCACCAGGCGCGCGCCCACGGCGACGGCGGCGAACGGCAGGCCCCAGCACTGCGCGTGGAACATGGGGGTCAGCAGCAGGGCGGTGTCCGCCATGGTCATGCCCAGGGTGGACACCACGGCGTGCGCGTGCAGCCAGGTGGCCCGGTGCGAGTAGAAGACGCCCTTGGGACGGCCGGTGGTGCCCGTGGTGTAGCAGGCGCCGGAGGCGGAGCGCTCACTCACGTTCGGCAGGCCCGCTGTCTCGAGCGGCTCGTGCCCGTCGAGGAGGGCCTCGTAGGAGAGGACGTCGCCGCGACCGGCCCAGTCGGCGGGGAGCTCGCCGTCGCCGGCCACGATCCAGCGGATGCCCCCGGGCAGGTGCGGTTCGAGCGCGGCGGCGAGCTCCAGGAGGGTCTCGTCCACGACGATCGTCCCCACCTGCGCGTGGGTGATCACGTAGGCCAGGTCCGTGGGCGCCAGGCGCAGGTTGAGCTGCACCATGGTCGCGCCCAGCAGCGGGACGGAGAAGTAGGACTCGAGGTGGCGGACGTCGTTCCACAGCAGCAGGCCGACCCGGTCCCCCGGCCCGACGCCCTCGGCGCGCAGGGCCGCGGCCATGCGGCGCACCCGCTCCCACACGGCCGCGTAGGTGGTGGTCTGCCACGGGGAGCCGCCGCCGCGGGTGTGGATGATCTGCTGATCCCCGAAGGTCCGGGCGGCGTCCCGCAGGAGGCGAGTGGTGGTGAGCTGCTCGTCGTCGCCCATGGTGGACGGGGTGCCGAGGACGGTGTCGGTGGTCTGCATGGGTCCCCCTGGGAGGTGTGGTGGTCGCGGAGGCGGGCGGCAGTCGTCTGTGACATGCCTCACTGAGCTGATGTTGCACACTCAAGCACGATGTTGCACTAGCGTGCAAGAAGGGTGCGGGGGGCGTTTCGATCCCTGCCGTAGGGTTCAGCGAGCCCCCGCATCCTCGTCTCCCGACCACGGGCCATCCCATCCGCCGACCCAGCCCCGAGGACCCGATGAACACCCCCCTGCCCTTCGATCAGGACGATCTCTCCTCCCCCGCGCGCCTGCGCCTGGCGGCCCTCGAGCTGTATGCCGAGCGGGGGGTCGAGATGGCCAGCGTCCGCGAGATAGCGCAACGGGCCGGCGTCGCCCCCGGGCTGGTGCGGCACCACTTCGGCAGCAAGGCGGGGCTGACCCGCGCCGTCGACGACGACGTGCTGCGCCTGATCGCCGCGACCCTCGACGAGGTCCCGCTCGTGGGCACCCCACAGGAGGTGTCCGCGGCCCGCGACGCGGCGTTCGCGGACCTGCTGGCCGACCACCCGGTGGTGGGGGCCTACGTGCGCCGCTCGCTGCTGGAGGCCGGCGGGGAGACCGAGTCCCTGCTGGAGCGCCTCGTGGACCTGACCACGGAACAGACCGAGCGCCTGCGCCGGTCCGGCTTCGCCCCGCGGCGCAGCATGCCGACGTCCGTGTTCGGCACCGTCATCCGGCAGATGGGGCACCTGATGGTCGACCCGTCGGCGGACCGCATCTGGCGCCGGATCGCCGAGACCCAGGAGGACGCCGCCGAGCAGGCGAGCCCGCGGGTGCGGCTCGTGGTGGATCCGCCGCGGTGAGCAGGATCGCCGCCCACCGCGGCGGCGTCCGCGTACGCCTGCGCCGCCCAGTCCTCGCTGACCCCGACGAGCTCCTCCGGGTCCTCCTGGGTGGCCACGACGCCGGCCCGCCCCTTCCGGGAACGCCTGCGGTCGGTATGGGCGCACTGTGCAGGCTCAGAGCGACCGCACGCGTTCCAGGTCCGCCGGCTCACCCACTCCCGAGGGCCAGCTCACCCGCCCCGGACGCGCCGTTTCCCGAACGACAACGCGGGTGGGGCGTAGCCTGGCCGCCATGACCACCGTGTTCTACGACGACCAGGGCCGCCCCGAGCCGCCCTTCGCCGCGGGCGAGGCCGCCACCCTGCTGGGCTTCCTCGACTTCCTGCGCGCCACGATCGAGTGGAAGACGGCGGACCTGGACACGGCCGCGCTGCACCGCCGGCTGCCGGGGCACCCGTCCGCGATGACGCTCGGCGGCCTGCTCAAGCACCTCGCGTTCGTCGAGTTCTGGTGGTTCGAGGCCGTCGCCCTCGGCGAGCCCACCTCGGCGCCCTGGGTGGGCGCGGACTTCGACGCGGACCCCGACTGGGACTGGCACAGCGCGGCGCAGGACTCCGCGGCGGACCTGCGCGCCCTCTGGCAGGGCCAGGTGGAGCGGTCCCGGCAGATCGTGGTGGACCTGCTCGCGGCGGACGGCGACGACGGCGCCGCGGCCCTGGCCCGCGCCCACCGGATCCGGGAGGGGCGGGACCCGGTCTCGCTGCGGTGGATCCTCACCCACATGATCGAGGAGTACGGCCGCCACGCCGGCCACGCCGACCTGCTGCGCGAGGGGATCGACGGCCAGACCGGCGAGTGAGCCCGCCCCACCCGCAGTCCCGCCTGCGGTCGCACCCGGGTTCATCCCCTCGTCGGATGCCCGGCCCCGCGCCGGCTGGGTAGATTCTGTGCCATGGCCTCCCCCTCCCCTGCGTCCGCGCACCCGTCCGCCCCCGAGAGCGGGACGGGCCTGGGGTTCACCGGCGCGGCGGGGATCACCGGGCTCACCGCCGCCGAGGTCGCCGAGCGGGAGGCCGCGGGCCTGGTCAACGTCCAGTCGCGGGACACGTCCCGCTCGCTGGGGCAGATCCTGCGCGTGCACGTGTTCACGCTGTTCAACCTGGCGATCGCGCTGTGCGCCGTCGTCGTGATCCTGATGGGCCGCTGGCTGGACCTGCTGTTCTCGCTGGCGGCCGTGGCCAACGTGGTGATCGGCGTGGTCCAGGAGTACTCGGCCAAGCGGAAGCTGGACCGGATCGCGCTGCTGCACCAGGACGACGTCGTCGTCATCCGGGACGGGGCGCGCGTGCCCCTGCCGATGGCGCGGATCGTGCGGGACGACGTCGTGGTGCTGCGCCGCGGCGACCAGGTGCCCGTGGACGGCGAGGTCCTCGTCTCGGACGGCCTGGACATGGACGAGGCGCTGCTCACCGGGGAGAACGACCCCGTGCCCAAGACCCCCGGGGACGCCGTGCTCTCGGGCTCGGCCGTCGTGGCCGGCGCGGGCCTGGTGCGCGCGACGGCGGTGGGCTCGGCCTCGCACGCGGCCCGGCTCAGCGCCGAGGCCCGCCGCTACTCCGCCATCCGCTCGGAGCTGCGCGGCGCCCTGGAGAAGGTGGCCCGCTGGCTGACGATCGCCCTGGTGCCGATCATCGCGGTGATCGTGCACGGCCAGATGACGGCGGTCGGCGGCTGGTCCCTCGCCCTCTCCCAGCCGCGCGAGGCCGCCCTGGAGCCCGCGCTGATCGCGTCCGTGGCGGCGGTGACCAGCATGATCCCGCAGGGCCTGGCGCTCATGACGACCATCGCGTTCGCCGTGTCCGCGCTCAAGCTGGCCCAGCAGGAGGTCCTCATCCAGGAGCAGCCCGCCGTGGAGGTCCTGGCCCGCGTGGACACCGTCTGCCTGGACAAGACCGGCACCCTCACCGAGGGCGGCGTCCGGTTCGACCGGCTCACCGCGCCCGCCTCGGCGGACGCGTCCCCGGACGCCCACGACGACGGCGCCCCGGCCGAGGTCGGCGACGGGGCTCGGGCCGTGCTCGCCTGGTTCGGCGCGGACCCGGACGTGAACCCCACCGCGGCGGCCCTGCGCGAGCCCTTCACGGCCGTCCCGGCGGTGGACCCCGCGGCCCAGGTGGCGTTCTCCTCCGCACGCCGGTGGTCGGCGGTCGCGTTCGGCCCCGAGGCTGGGGCCGCGGCCGGCACGTGGCTGCTCGGCGCACCCGAGGCCCTCGTGGACGAGCGGCTCCTCGGCCACGACGCCGCCGAGGCCCTCCGCGCCCAGGTCCACGCCGACGCGGACGCCGGCCGCCGCGTGCTGCTGCTGGCCCGCACGGACGAGCCCCTGATCGGGGATGCGCTGCCCGCCGGAGGCGTCCCGGTCGCCGTCGTGACGTTCCGCGAGAACGTGCGCCCGGACGCCGCCGAGACCCTCGACTACTTCCACGCGCAGGGCGTGCGGACCGTGGTGATCTCCGGGGACAGCCCGCGCACCGTGGCCGCCGTGGCCCGCGAGGTGGGCCTCGAGGTGGCGGGCCAGGCCTACGACGGGCGCACCCTGCCGGACGAGCCCGGGGAGCTCGCCGACGTGATGGCCGAGCACGACGTGTTCGGCCGCGTCAGCCCGGACCAGAAGAAGGCGATGGTGCAGGCGCTGCAGTCGCGCGGGCACGTGGTGGCCATGACCGGCGACGGCGTGAACGACGCCCTGGCCCTGAAGACCGCGGACCTGGGCATCGCCATGGGCAACGCGGCCCCGGCCACCAAGGCGGTGTCCCGGATGGTGCTGCTGGACGGGCGCTTCGACCGCCTGCCGCGCGTGCTCGGCGAGGGCCGCCAGGTGATCGCGAACATGGAGCGGCTCGCCCACATCTACCTGACGAAGACGACGTACGCGCTGCTGTTCGGCGTGGTGTTCTCCCTGTTCGCGTGGCAGTTCCCGCTGCTGCCGCGGCAGGCCTCCACCGTGGACTTCATCATGATCGGCGCGCCCACGTTCTTCCTCGCCCTGCTGCCGAACCCGCGCCGCTACGTGCCCGGGTTCCTGGGGCGGGCGCTGCGGTTCGCGATCCCCTCCGGCGCGGTGATCCTGCTGTCCATGGTGGCGTTGCAGACGTACGTGCGCCTCACCGCCGGCGACGTCGACCTGGCCCGCCAGCAGGCCGCGTTCATGATCACCCTGACCCTGCTGGGCCTGTGGGTGCTCAGCGTGATGTCCCGGCCGCTGAGCGCGCGCGTGGTGGTCCTCATCCTGGCGATGTACGCGGTGCTGGCCGCCGTCGTGCTGGTGCCGGCCTCCCGCTGGTACCACCAGATGGAGGTCCCGCCCACGGACGTGCTCGTGGCCGCGCTGGTGATCGCCGCACTCGGCTGCGGACTGATCGAAATCATCCACCAGGTGCACCGCCGCCACGTGGCGCGGGTGCTGGCCGCCGCGGGGGCCTGAGACCCCTCAGCGGCGGGCGCGACGCACGGCGGCCCGGTAGTCGCGCCACTCCCACACCAGCACGACGACGGCGACCAGCAGGTACGCGACGTCCCACGCGCTGAGCCGCTCCCCGGCCACCACGCCCGGGAGACGGGTGGCCAGGATGAGCACCACGAGCGCGGTGACCGCCCAGGCCCGCCGGCGGGGCGCGGCGACCCGGTCCTTCTGGAAGCCCGCGGCGTACGACTCCGGGGAGCCGAGCTCCTCGGCCAGCGGGCGCCCGGCCGCGGCCCCGCGTGCCCGCGCGTCACGGACGATCTCGGCCACCCGCGCGTCGGGCAGGTCCTTGCGCAGCCGCAGGAGGCCCGCCTCGGGGCGCACGTCATAGGGGACGGCATCCCATTTCGGCCCGCCCACCGCGCCGAGCAGCACCGCATCCGCGGCCAGCGCGCGCTCCATCGTGGCATCGCTCACCGCCGCGCCATGGGCATCATAGGCGCAGCCGCCCACGAGATCCTCCTCGACGGCGAAGGCGA
>ERZ501013.83-NODE-83-length-15775-cov-5.184097_pt1 | contig 15775 bp, 21 predicted proteins | sample MGYA00248834_ERZ501013 | MGnify/ENA primary metagenome ERZ501013 (study PRJEB25958, sample SAMN03398545) | human skin metagenome | study: EMG produced TPA metagenomics assembly of the Human Skin Microbiome Metagenome (human skin metagenome) data set.
TGGAGTTCAGACGTGTGCTCTTCCGATCTGTCCGCCCGCGCCGCGAACGCCGCCGAGCTCGCCGAGTTCGACGCCGAAGCCCGCCGCATCCTCGACGCCCTCGACGTCCCGTGCGTGTGCTCGCAGGTGCTCACCCACGAGTGGGACGAGCGCACCCAGACCCGCCGGCAACGGTGGACGGTGCCCGTCCACTTCCCGTCGTGCGTCAAGCACTGGCCGGCCACCACCGGGGCGCCACCGCCACCGGGCACCATCGCCCACCTGCAGCGCCAGGGCGGCCCGATGCTCACGCCCGCCGCCCGCGTCGACGCCGAAAGGGAGCGCAGCCGCGCCGAGCGCCGGCGGTTGCTGTGGATGGGCGACGGGGACTACACGATCGCCCGCACCGCCGCACGGGCGCCCATCCTCCCCGCGCGCGGGCCGCTGCCGTGGGAGGACGGCGAGGACTACAAGATCGCCAGGTGGCTCGCCGCCACCTCCACCACCACCCGCGGCGTCCCCGAGGACTGCACATGCGTGCCCGACCACGCGCGCGCGGCCCTGTCGAACACGCACGTCCTCCACCGCCTCGACTGCGCCACCAACCGCGGGCCCCATGCCGCAGAATGGCGCCCGGTGAGGGACAATGGGTGAGACCCGCACCGCCAGCACACCGAACGGAGAGACCCGTGCCTGACCTGACCCCCGAGCACCCCGCCGTCGAAGCGGCTATGAAGAGCACCGCACTCGACACCCTGCTCATTGACCTGCGCCCGCGCCTAGACCGGCGCAAGCGCGTCGCGCATCTGCTCGCCCGGTTCATCACCGCCGCCCTCCCGCGCCTGACCGCCGACGACCTCCGCGACACCGATGCCGCAGAAGAAATCCGCACCGAGGGATGGCAGCAAGGATGGGCCGCCGGACGTGACCTGGACGGCGACGAGGACGCGATCCCGTACCTCCGCAACACCCCCGCCGGACGCGCGCTCATGGCCGAAGGGTGGAAGGAAGCAACTGTCTGGGTCCGGTACAGGGACGGGACATGGCCGCAGGACATGGAAGACGCCAACCCCTACCGGGAGGACAACGCATGAGCACCGCCACCGCCGGCCGCGCCCGCGAGTACCAGGTCCGCGACCACCTCGAAACCCTCGGATGGGAACGCGTCATGCGAGCCGCCGCCTCCAAAGGCACAGCAGACCTCCTCATGGGCCACGAAACGCACGGTGCCGCACTCATCCAAGTCGGCACCCGCTCCAAACACCTCGGCCCAGACGACCGGGCCAGGTTCCTCCGCGCCGCACACATCACCGGGACACTCCCCATCGAAGCCATCGTGCATCGTGGAAGCATCACCTACCGGCTCGTGTGCGACACAACCCCCCGCCACTGGCCCATCATCGACATGACCAACCCCACCAGTGACTGAACAACCATCAAGGAGAGAACAATGACTGACCCCCGCGAAACCCTGAACCGCATCCGAAAGCAGGCCGACAACGCCACCGAAGGGCCGTGGGACTACCAGCGCGGCCACGACACTCCATCCGGGTGGTTTGACGCCTACGTATTCGGCGCGGACGGAGAATCCGTGGTCAGCGAGGCGTTCGACGGGAACGCCGAGTTCATCGCCGCCTCCCGCACCACCGTGCCCGCGCTCCTCGACGCGCTGGAGAAGGTGCTGGAGCTGCACCAGCCCGTCACCGACGGCATGGGCTTCACCGAGGACGGGTACGGCGGCATCAGCCCAGCCTGTAGCTCGTGCGGCACCAGCGACGAGTACGCCGTCCCCTACCCCTGCCCGACCGTCACCGCCATCACCACCGCACTGGAGGCCATCAAGTGACCAACCCCGTCGAACACTGAACAACCACCAAGGAGAGAAACCATGAGTTCAACCGAAATCTACGGGCACCACATCAACCTGCCCGAACCCAACCCCGGCGGCATGGTCACCGACGTCATCGTGCTAGCCCGGATCGTGCACATGGACGGCGCACAAACCCGCGACATGCTCGCCATGTCCGCCACCACCCAAACCACAGGCATCGTGCAGCTCGGAATGATCTCCGTCGCTGGGGCCTCATGCTCCGAATGGGACGAAGAAGACTGAACCACCACAAGGAGAGACAAACATGAAGTATGCAATCGACTGGACCATGCTAGGCGGCGCAGAAGTCGAAGCGGACAGCCCCGAGGAAGCCCAGAGGATCGTGGCAAACGAGCTCATGCGCTGGAATGGGCAAGGACTCTGCGCCGACATCACCTGCACAGGAGCAAATACGGTGGAGACGGAAACGCTCGGTCCCGCTGAAGACTGGCGCTAACCAACCACCACCACCCAGCGGCCCCCAGCACAAAGCCGGGGGCCGCTGGAACACAAGGAGACCCGATGACCTGCACTGTGCCCCGCTGTGACACGCCCACCGCAGACGGCATCTACGTCTGCGATCCGCATGAAGGGTCGTTGTTCACGCTTCTCGGCCAAATCCCCGACACCCTCGCAGACGCACAAGACACCATCGCCAGGCTCGAACGCAAAGGACAAACCACCGGCGGGTCATCAAACGGCCACAGCGACGGCATCAGCATCGAAGCCCTCGACCACGTCATCGCCCTAAAGAAGCTCCTCGAATCCTGGGCGCAGATGCTCCTCGAACAGACACGGGAAAGCACAAGCGACGACCCAGCCCGCTACCTCCGCGCCAACCTCCGCGAGATCACCCAACACGACTGGGCCGGCGACATGCTCACCGAACTCACCGAAGCCCACCGCACAGTGCAGAACCTCGTGGACACCCGCCGCGAAGTCATCATCCTCCGACGATGCGGCACCCTCCTCGAAGACGGGACGCACTGCCAAACCCAACTCCGCCTACGCGACAAAGACGACCAATGGGTGAAGTGCCACAACTGCGGGTCATGGTTCGCCGTCGAAGCCGTCCGCCGAGAGATGGCACGCAAGGCAAAAGGCGAACCAATGCGGGCAGCCGAAGTCCGCCGCTACCTCTACCACGTCGCAGGGCAACACATCCAGAAGAAGGACATGGAGAACTGGGTGCAGAACGGGCGACTCGGGTACGTCCTAGAAAGAGTCGAAACCAGTGCCCGCCCACGACGCGCCTACTTCCCCGGCGACGTCCTCCACCTGCACATGGAAATGCGAATGAGAAGACACAACGGAAGGGTTGCGCACAATGACGTTTGATGTGATACCCTAAATCCCAGGGCACCGCTGTGCCCAACAAACGCCACCGCGCGGCCCAGCCACAAGGCCGGCAGCCGCCCGGTGCACCCACGTCTAGCCCAATAGGTAGAGGCACCGCTTTCAAAAGGCGGACAGTCCAGGTTCGAAGCCTGGGACGTGGACTCCACCAGACCACCACGAGGGGCGCTCCTCTCCTTGCGCCAAACCCGTGGTGTGCCCCGCCGTCGAGCCGCCCACAAGCGAGCTCCGGCGGGGCTGTACAACTTCAAGAAGCGGGGCAGGGCAAAAAATAACCCCCCACCCCCGCCAAAATAACCCCCCGTGCCCCACGCAAGAGCCCCTGCAACACGCCGGGGCTACCTGCGTTGCACGACCCGGCACACGAAAGCTACCCCGCATGGAGGTGCAACCACGTGGCCTGGGACAGCAACCACAAGCGCATGAAAGAACTCCCCCGTGACTGGCCCGCCCGACGCAAGGCAGTGATCCAACGGGACCGAGGGCTGTGCGTGCTGTGTGGCAGCAAGGGCACTGACGTGGACCACATAGTGCGTGGCATGGACCACTCACTAGCCAACCTTAGGCTGCTCTGTCGTTCGTGCCACATGAAGCGAACAGGTTCAGATGGTGGAAGAGCAAAGCGTTCACCAAAACGCAAATGGAAGCGCGAAGAACCACATCCCGGACGCCGAGCCTAAAGGCAATAGGGGGGGGGGAGGATCCGGTCCCCCCACCTGCGAAGGCCGCTCCGCGTTTAGGCTCTGACATTCTGTACGGGTTTTCAAGTCGTTCTGGAGGTGCATGATGGGGACTCGTGGTCCGGTGCCCAAGCGCACCGAGTCTAGGCAGCGCCGTAACGTGTCCGACGTGGATGTGAAGCGCGCGGATGGCGCTGAGGACGTGTCACAGCCCGCCGCTGACCCTGATTGGCACCCTATTGCGACGCGCCTGTGGGAGTCGCTGGGCCAGTCGGGGCAGTCGCGTTTCTATGAGCCGTCTGATTGGGCGGTGGCTTACTCGCTCATGGATGATCTTTCCTATTACAAGGCGTCGTCTAAGCGGTCTGGGCAGATGCTTGCCACGATCATGTCGGCTATGTCTTCTCTCCTTGTGACTGAGGGTGATAGGCGGCGTGTGCAGATTGAGTTGGCGCGTCCGAATGCCGACGATTCTGAGGAGAACACGAAGGTTGCGGTGATGGACAAGTGGAGGCAGAAGCTCGGGTAGCGCCGCCGCGTGAGCGCACGGTCACTATGCCGGTGGGCGTGCCTGCGCTCACCCTGGGGTATGAGGTTTTGGCGTGGGTTGAGCAGAACATCATCCAGCCGAACGGTCCCCGGGCTGGCCGCCCTTTCGAGCCGACTATCGGGCAGGCCCGTTTCATCTTGTGGATGTACGCCGTCGATGAGGATGGGCGTTGGCTTCATAACCGGATGGTGCGCCGGCTGGCGAAGGGGTCTGGTAAGTCCCCGTTCGCTGCCGTGCTGGCCCTCGCGGAACTTCTTGGCCCTGTCCGGGTGTCCCACTTTGACCCGGACGTGCCGGGTGGTGTTGTGGGGATGCCGGTGTCTATGCCTCTTGTGCAGATCGCTGCTACGTCTGAGAAGCAGACGCAGAACACCATGCGCATGATTCGGGCGATGGCTAACAAGCGGACCGCGTTGGCGAAGAAGTACGGGCTGGACGCGGGTAAGACGTACATTGAGACGCCTAACGGCGGGAAGCTGGAGCAGATCACCTCCTCTGAGGGGTCTGCTGAGGGTGCCGAGGTCAGCTTCGTGATCGGTGATGAGACGGAGCACTGGACGCCCGGTATGGGTGGCCCTGGCCTGATGGAGACCTTGACGCAGAACGCCGTGAAGACGGGTTCTCGTGTGCTGGAGACCTCGAATGCGTGGATTCCTGGGGCGCGTTCTGTTGCGGAGTCCACTTTTGAGGCGTGGTGTGAGCAGCAGGAGGGCGGCGGACGGGCGACGCAGGGCATCTTGTATGACGCTGTGATTGCCCCCGCTAATACGGCGCTGCACGACGAGCCCGCCGAGGGCGAGATCAGTCTCACTGAGGGCCTGAGGATCGTCTACGGCGACTGCCCGTGGGTGGATATTGAGCCTATCAAGCAGCAGATTTGGGCGACTAACTATCCGGTTAGCCGTTCTCGCCGGTTCTTCTTGAATCAGCCCAACGCCGCCGAGGACGCGTGGATCACTCTTCAGGAGTGGTCGGTTCTCGCGGAGCCTGATCGGGCGTTGCAGGACGGCGAGGAGATCGTGCTGTTCTTCGACGGCTCGAAGTCTAATGACCATACGGCCTTGGTCGGGTGCTGCATGTCTGACGGCCACATTTTCACGGCCGGCGTGTGGGCACCTCGGAAGGAGACGGGGGTTATCGACTTCAACGCTGTTGACAATGCGGTGGCTCGCGTGTTTGAGCGGTTCACGGTGCTGGCGTTCTGGGCGGATGTGCGCGAGTGGGAGTCCTATGTCAAGACTTCCTGGCCCGAGAAGTACGGCGATGACTTGCTGGTGAAGGCCGTCCCGCACGGCAAGGAGCCCGCTGCAATCGCCTGGGATATGCGCTCGCACGCGTACCAGTTCGCGGAGGCGGCGGAGATGTGCCATGCGGAGATCCAGGATGGCATGTTCACGCATGACGGGAACTGGGATACGTCGCGGCATATCGGTAACGCGCGTGTCCTGGAGACGCGTGGACGGTTCTCGATCAAGAAGGAATCGCCTAAGTCTCCGAACAAGATTGACGCGGCGGTCTGTGTGATCGGCGCTCGCATGGTTTACCGGGCAGTCAAGGCTTCTAGTGAGTATGAGAAGCGCAGTAGGCGCGCTGGATGGGTGGTGTACACGTGAGTTTTGACACCCTTGCGGCTTCTGTGCCGGTTGCTGATTCTCGTTTTGAGTCGTATTACGAGGGTGAGGTCACCCTTGATGCGTTGGGCATTTCGTTGCCTCCTGCTGCGCGCGTCCTGGAGATGGCGGCACCGTTTCCGAAGTTGGCTGTTGATGTGTTGGCGGAGGTGTTGACTCCGGAGGGTTATCTTCTGGGGGATGATCGGGATACTCCGGCGCTTCTGCGTCGTTGGTGGCAGGTCAATGACATGGATACGACGGTGCGTTTGGCGATCACTGAGGCGCTGGTGCAGGGTTCGGCGTATTTTGTGATTGGTGAGGGTACGTCTGATGCGCCGAGGATTACGGCTCATCCGCGTCGTGGGATGTCGGTGCGGCGGGATCATATGGGGCGTGTGGTTGAGGCTGTGCGTCAGTATGGGCCGCATGATGAGCGTCATGCGGCGCATTATCAGGCTGGGCGGACGGATTATTACCGTCGTGATGGTGGCCGTTGGGTGTTGGTGGATACGATCCGTCATGGTCTGTCTGCGCCGCCTGTGGTGCCGATGGTGAACATGCTTCGTCTGGGGGATGTTGATGGTCGTTCGGAGATCGCTGAGGTTGCGAAGCTTTCGGATGCTGCGTCGCGGTCTTTGACGAATCTTCAGGTGGCGCAGGAGCTTCTGGCGATGCCGACCCGCTACCTGTTTGGTGAGGGCCTGGAGACTCTGCGCGACCAGAGTGGTAACCCGGTGGACAAGATCGCCGCGTATTTTGGACGGTTCCTTACGGGGCCGTCTGATGCGAAGGCGGGTCAGATTCCTGGCGCGGACCTGTCGCAGATCATCAACAGCTATAAGCTGTATGCGCAGTCCGTTTCGGCGATCACTGGTATTCCCCCGTCGATGCTGGGCATTTCGACTGATAACCCGTCGTCGGCTGAGGCGATGAAGGTGGCGAAGGAGCGCCTGATTTCGCGTGCTGAGGTGAAGCAGCAGTTGTTTGGGGATGCGTTGGAGGAGGTTGCGCGCCTGTCTTTGGAGTACATGGGCCGTGAGGTTGATGTGGCGACTCTGGAGGTTCAGTGGCGTGATCCTGCGACGCCGTCTGCGTCGTCTAAGGCTGCGAACATGTTGCAGGCTCATGCTCAGGGTGTTATTGGCGCGGAGACGGCGCGTGAGGCCCTGTCGTTGACGCCGGAGCAGAAGGCTCGTGAGGCTGCGTCTGGTGATTTGATGGTGCAGATGCGTTCGCAGATGGGCGGCTGACGTGCTGGGTGGTTACCGGCTTTCTGTGGATGCGATTTTGGGTCGGATGTTGGCTGAGTTGCTGCGGCTGCTGTTGGTGGGGTATGACCCGGCCGACCGGGAAGGGTCTATTGCCCGCCTGGAGCCGGCGGTGGCCGAGCTGGTGCGCGCCGCTCGCGCGCAGGTCTACGACGAGGCGGTTTCGTTGCTGTCTGCTCTGGCGGATGATGCGGGCGTTGATGACCCGTATATCCCGTCGCGTGGCGGGTATGCGGACCAGTCGGCGCAGACGGTGCTCCGTGAGGAGTTGCGTGGTTCCCCTGCGGACGCTGCGGATCGGGTTGGCCGGCGGCTGGCCCAACATGTGGAGGACGCGGGCCGTCAGACGATGGTGCGTGCCGTCGAGGATGGGCGGAAGCCGGATGATCCTGCGGACCGTGAGCACATGTCCCGCGACGCGTTGCCGGAGATACCCCCTGAGAAGCGGGAGTCGAGGCGGGCGAAGTCGTGGGCGCGTGTGCTGACGGGCGCGGAGAACTGTGCGTTCTGTGTGATGTTGGCGTCGCGTGGGCCGGTGTACTCGTCAGCGGCTAATGCCGGGCGGATGACGGCCAACGAGAAGTTCGACGAGACCGGCCTACGCGGGTACGTCAACTCCTACCACGACAACTGCGACTGCCTTGTTGTCCCGGTCTATGACTTCGCGTCGTGGCCGGGCAGGGAGGACTACCTTGCCCTGGAGCGCCTGTATAAGCAGGCGACGAGCAACCCGATTTGGAACGGGGAGCGCGTGGGCGAGGATGTGCCGCGTAAGGATTGGCCGGGGTCGGCCAAAAACGACTTGCTTGCTGCTGTGGAACGTGAATTGCGGTACATGCAGAAGCAGGGCATCCCGCTTCCTGTGTCTGATGTTCGGACCGGGGAGCCCGTCAAGGCTGCTGCCTGACGCTTCATTCTACCGCCCCCAGCGGGCGGTTTCATGGCCCGCACGGGCCTGTCTTACATCTACCCGCACGGGAGGCTGCCATGTCTGAAAACGCATCTGAGAGCACCGGGGTCCAGGCCCCGCAGGAGAACGCCCCGGCCGAGTCGCAGGCGCAGGACGCCATCGACTGGAAGGCTGAGGCCCGCAAGTGGGAGGCGCGCGCTAAGTCGAACCTCTCCGACCTCGAACAGACCCGCTCTGCGCTCGCCACTACCGAGACTGCTGCACAGCAGGCCCAGCGTATTGCCGAGGAGCGCGAGGCTGAACTTCACAAGGTCACGGCCCTCCGCGCTAAGGAGGCCCTGCTTGTTGACGCAGGTCTCCCGCGTGATCTCGCGCCCAATGTCGTTGGTGACGACGAGGAAGCATGGCAGGCAAGCGTGGAGCGGTTTGCGTCGCTTCGCACGCCCAGCACGTCCGACCGCCGGCCCGACCCGGCCCAGGCGGCTTCTGTCGAGACTGACCCGCGTGCTGCGCTCGCGGAGCAGATCTTCGGCTCCTGACCAAACATCTCTGAAAGGACGGCCGTCATGGCTGTGGGCACTAACGCCACTACTCTCTCTTCCCTTGACACTCAGGGGATTCTCCCTAAGCCTCTCGTGGGCGAGATCATCAAGAAGGTTTCCGAGGATTCTGTGATCCAGCGTGTGGCTGGCACTACCCCGGTGACTATCACCGGTAACACGGTTGCCACTCAGACCGGTGACATTGTTGCCGGCATCGTCGGTGAGGGCGAGGCTAAGCCCGTTGTCTCCGGTGGTGTGAAGCTGAAGGAGTTCAAGCCGATCAAGGCCGCTGCGATCATGTACTGGTCGAAGGAGGCCCGGATCGCGAACCCGTCCGGTTACCTGGACACGTTCGTTGAGTCCCTGTCGGGTGCGGTCACTAAGGCCGTTGACATGGCTGTGATTCATGGTAAGAACGCGCTGACGAACACCACGATTTCGGGTGTCGAGTATCTTGCGCAGACCTCTAACGAGGTGGCGCTGGGCACTGCGGCCACGAACGCTGGTGGCCTGACCGCTGACTTCCTGGCCGGCTATGACGCGGTGGTCAACGCGGGCCACGACTTTGACGCATTCATCGCTGATCCGCGCCTGCGCTCGCAGCTCATCGGTGCTGTGGACGCGCAGGGCCGCCCGGTGTATTCGACGCAGGTTGACCTGCGCTCGCAGATGGGCAACTTCCTGGGCCTGCCCGTGTCCTACGGTAAGACTGTGGGCGGCAAGGTGGGCGCGGTCCCGGAGCAGAATGTGCGGGCCATCGGCGGTAACTTCTCCGACAACGTCCGGCTTGGTTTCGTTGAGCAGATCAACTTCAAGCGCACCGATACTGCTTCCATTAACGATGGTGGCACTGTCGTGAACCTGTGGCAGCAGAACCTTGAGGCCGTGCTCGTTGAGGCGATCTTCGGTTGGGTTATCACCGATGTGGACGCGTTCACGAAGTACACGGTTGCCCCGGCTGTTGGGGGCTGATGCTGGTGCGGATCAAGAACAGTAAGACTGGGACGGTGATGTCCGTCCCTGACCCGTCTGTGATGGGTCCGGGCTGGGAGGTGGTGACCGATGGCTCTGGCGACTCAGCAGGACGTCGAGGTGTCGATGCTCCGGCCTCTGTCCGAGACGGAGATGCGGTATCTGAGCGACCTGCTCGAACGCGCCGAAAGGCTGCTTCTCGCTCGGATTCCTGATCTGCTGGAGCGGGTGGCTGCGGGTCGCCCGTCGTTGCAGTTGGTCGCGGATATCGAGTCCGAGATGGTGGCCCGTGTTCTGCGTGCCCCGGATAACGGGATCATGCGGCAGGAGACCGAGGGCAACTACTCGTATTCTCTGAATCTTCAGGTGGCTTCTGGGTTGCTTGATGTGTTGGGGAAGGAGTGGGAGGCCCTCGGCCTGGGGTCGTGGGGTTCTCTGGCCCCGGAGTCTGACGGGTATGCCCGTCAGCGTTGGGGTGGTGAGGTGCCGTATCCGTGGCGGTTTCAGTATGCGTGGCCGGCGCGTGATGAGGTCAGTGAGTCGTGGGGTGGGTGGGTCAGGTGAGTTTGCGCACTCCGCGTCATCGTGTGACGGTCATCCCGGCGGTTGAGGTGCGGGATGTTTACGGTGCCACGTTTGTTGATGGTGAGCCCATCACGGGTGTGGGGGTTGATATTCAGCCTGCCGCCGACGACAACCGGGCGGACTCGTCCGATCAGGCGTTCACGCAGGTGCGCCTGATCGGGCGGGGCGGCTGGCCTGGTGGCTTGTACTCCAAGATTCTGGTTGAGGAGGGCCCTTATCAGGGTCGGATGTTCGATCAGCAGATGGAGGTGCGTGAGTACGGGATGAGCCGTGCGACGGCGCATTTCGATGCACGTTTCCGGGTGCGTGGGGCGGAGGCCAAGTGAGCGTTCATCTGAAGGGTGAGAGGTTCGTCCGTGGCGTGGCTGCGGGCGTGGCCGTTGATCTGCCCGAGTTCGCTGCCGAGGTGGCTGCGGTGGAGTCTGCTGTGAAGGCGGAGGCTGCCCGGTTCGATGACACGGGCGCGTTCCGTCGTTCTGTGGACACGGGGCGTGACCGTTACCGGGGCGTTGAGGACCATATCGTCTATTCGGATGACCCTGCCGCTTACTCGATTGAGTTCGGGCATTCCACGAAGTCTGGGTCGCATGTGCCGGGGAACTTCGTGTTCACGAATGTGGCGCGAAGGCTTGGCCGATGATTGACGCCCTCGCCCTCGCTATCGCCTATGTTCGGGCGTCGGCCCCTGACGACCTGGGGGTTGAGCCTGGCCTGTCCGTCAACATCATTGAGAAACTGCCGGTCGCGGTGGTGTCTACGTCTGCGCCGTCGTCTGTGTCGAATGGCCCGTTGGAGGCGTCGTCCGCGTTCACTGTGGCCGTTTCCGTGTATGCGGGTTCGCGTGTCGAGGCGGCACGGATGGCCGGCGACCTGTTTGATGGGTGCCTGCGCTCCTGGCGGTCCCGTCTGGTGACGGAGTTCGGCTGGTTTTCGCGGATCACACACGATTCTAGGCATCCTGCGCATGTGCGGTCGGACCTGGAGGCGGACGGGACGTATCGGGTGGATTTCGCCTTGGATGTCATCGCCCGCAACTAACTTTCCCTCTTCTTCCGCCCCGTAGTTGTTGCGGGGCTTCTTCATGCCACGAGAAAGGCACCAAGTCATGGCAACTACTTCCGATGTGAAGCTCCAGATCGCGGGCATCGGCCACGTTTATCGTGCCCCTGTGGGGACGGCACCGTTCTCCCTTGACGGCTACCAGTTCAACGGCGGTGCCGCTCAGGGCGACTGGTCGTGGATTGGTGACACGTCCTCGGAGAACATGATCGAGTTCGAGGTTGATGGTGGTGACATCACTCAGAAGCGGACGTGGGATCGTGTGAACGTTCGCGCTATCCGTGAGCCGGAGTCCATTTCTGCGACGGTCAACAAGGTCAACGCTTCGGCTAAGGACATTCAGTTCGGTTTCCCGGGTGGCACGTATGACGCGGATGCGGGTTCGTACACGGTGAAGTCGGGTGCCGGTTCGGATGAGGGTGCCCTGTTCGTGGTTGTCGAGGACGGCGACCAGGTTGCGGGCATGCACCTGCCGAGCACGGACACGAAGGGGTCTTTCCCGACGTTCTCCATTGAGGAGTTCACGGAGTTCCCGCTGTCTGTTGCGGTGCTGTCTGACCCGGAGTCGGGTGACCTGTGGACGTGGTTTGAGCCGCGCCCGCGTTCCGGTATTTCGACTCCCTGATTTTTTGTTGTCCCCGCCGTCATGCTCGGGCGTGACGTGGCGGCGGGGGCTTCAAGCCCATTCGCGTCCAGAGTAGGAGGCCCGTTGTGGCTGCTAACCGTAAGTCCCCGCAGGATCGTCAGCCGCCCACCGCTGAGGTGGTTGCGGAGGCGCAGGAACGTTTTGATGAGGTGGAGGGCCATGAGCTGCTTCGCCCGCTGTCGAAGGTGAAGGGGTCGGACCAGACCCGTCTGATGGCCCGCCTTCAGCGGATGGGCCTGCTTGATGAGGCCAAGGGTGACGGCGGCGAGATCGGTTTCGATGACCTTGATCTTGATGAGGTTGCGGACCTGATCGACTACATTTCGGAGCGTTTCGCCCTGGATTCCGCCGAGTTTGACGAGTTCACCTGCGGTGAGGGCGGGTTCGTGCGTGCGCTGACCCTGGTCATGGCGTATGTGGGCGAGATGGGAAAAGGCGCGGCCTGATCGACCTGTTGCGGGAGCACCCGCAGGTCGAATCTGACCTGTGGGCGCTCTACCGCATCGACGTTCGGGAGCGGCTGGAGCCGGGCCGGATGGACCTTGTCCTGTTGCTCATTGAGCGTCTGCGCTATGAGCCGCGTTCCCTCTTCCGGGCATCCCTCCTGGGCGGGGATGACTGGTTCGGTTGGGGTTTGCCGGAGTCGCTCATGGCGTCGTTGGTGGACGGTCAGGGTTTCCAGACGCAGGCGACCGCCGTGAATAAGAAAGCCCGGTTCAAGGCCATTGTGGACCGCCCGGAGGTGGCGAAGAGGTCGCGTGTCGTTTCGACGCGGGATGATGTTGGGGCCGCTTTGCGTGGTCTTCTGAGTTGAGGGTGGTGCGCGCGTGGCGGGTGGCGAGGTTGGGCGTCTAAAGATTCGGGTGCTGCCGGACACGTCGAGGTTCCGGCAGGACTTGAAGAAGGCTCTGGAGCGTGTCGAGCGGACCGCGCGTGTCGAGGTCGGCCTGGTTCTGGAGCGTGGGGCTACGGCGCGCCTGCGGAAGCAGATCGAGGGCATTCGCGCTGACGTGACGGCGAACATTGACGTGGCCCGGCAGGCGTTGGAGCGTGCCCGTGGCCAGGTGGAATCCATTGAGGCGGACATTGACGCTTCGGTGGACGCCGGCGAGCTGCGCCGTAATGTGCGTGAGGCGGCGGAGAGTGTCCGCGAGGACGTGCGCGTCGGGGTGAATCTCCAGCGTGGCACGTTCGCCGCGCAGGTGGCCGCGATGACTCGGCCCCGCGAGCTGCCCATTGTCGCCCGCCTGCATGTGGGCAGGTCTATGGCCGCGTTCGGTGCCATGTCGGGGCTGAATTCGATGCGACGGTTCACGGACGAGTTCATGGACACGATCCGTAACCTTGACCAGACCATGCCCCGGCTGGCCCGTTCGGCCACCACCCTAGGCACGGTGCTCGCGGGCGTCCTGGCCGGCACGTCGAACCTTCTGGGCATCAGCTCGGGGCTTGTCGGTATCGTCCCGATTCTCCTTCCCCTGCCTGCCGTGCTTGCTGCGACGGCGGGTGCTTTCACCATTGTTGCGCTCGCTATGGCCGACGCTGGCTCCTATATTGGCGACCTGGGGGCACAGTGGTCGGCCCTGCGGTCTGACATGTCGGCGGCGTTTTGGTCCACTGCTGAGGACGGTGTACGCCGGTTCACGGCCGCTTTCGTCCCGCTCGCCCAGCAGATGCTCCCTGAAGCCGCCCGCCAGATCGGCTCGTTTGCGCAGTCCATTGCTGCGGCGTTCGAGATGCCTCGTGGTGCCGCGAACCTTGAACAGTTCTTCGGGAACTTCTCGACCATGATGGGGAACATGCGGGAGGGCGTGCAGAGCATGACCTCTGCGCTCCTTGAACTGGTTGGGGCTGGGTCTGCGTACCTGCCGCTCCTGGGTGCAGCGTTCTCTGACGTAATGGGCCGCTTCAATGAGTGGCTTGTGGCGTCTGTGGACTCGGGCCGTTTCTTCGAGTGGGTGGACTCGGCCATCGTGAACTTCCAGGCGCTGATGGGCGTCATTGGGGGTCTCTCGGGCATTCTGAATGCGCTTTCTACGGCGGCTTTGGCTGCTGGCGCGGCGACTCTCACTGATTTCGCGGCTGCCCTTGACCTGGTGCATCAGGCTCTTGACGGGCCGGTGTGGCAGGGCGCGTTGACGACGGTGTTTGAGGGCGCGCATCAGGCGATGGCGAATCTTGCCCCTGCCGCGTCCGCGATGGGGGATGCTTTCATTGCTCTTGCCCCGACTGTGGCGCAGCTGCTGGGCCTCATTGGGGAGATTGCGAATGTCGCACTTGTGGCGTTGGCGGGGGCTCTCCAGAATCCCGTGTTCGTGGACGGCTTGACCTCGTTCTTTGAGGGTGCCAAGGCGGGCATGGAGGGGTTCGCTCCGGCCGTCGAGCTGATCGCGGAGAAGATCGGTTCGATCTTGGAGCTGGCGGGCGTGTTCGCTGAGAACTTCGGGCCATTGCTGGCGGACGCGTTTGAACAGTTCGCCCCTGTGATTGATGCGGTCACGTCGGCTATGGGAGAACTGATCCCGGTCTTGACCGATCAACTCGGGTCGGCTATCGCGTTCATTGCACCGTTCATTGTGAGTGTTGTGACGGCTATCTCTGATTGGGTGCAGGCTAACCCGGAGTTGGCTTCAACCCTGCTGATCGCGGGCGCTGCGATTGGTGGCATCATTGCGGTTCTTGCACCCGTGGTCTCGGCGATTGTTGGCGTGGTCGGTGCCGTGATGACCCTCGTTGCCGCGTTCGGTGCCGCCCCGATAGTGATTGGCGCCGCCGTTCTTGCGGTGGTTGCTATCCTCGTCGGCCTGGTTGCGGCGGTCGCGGCGAACTGGGAAGCGATCTCAACATGGTGGACCGAGGGCTGGGCGTCAATGGCGCAGCAGACGCAGGACGGTATGGCCGCCGTCGCCCAGTGGTGGAACGATGGTTGGGCATCGATCACTCAGGGGTTCGCCGAGTTCTGGTCCGGGATGCTAGCGAACGCCGCCGCCAAGGGGGCCGAACTGGTTGCGTTCCTCGCCACCATCCCGGGCGAGATTGGCGGCATCTTCGCGTCGGCGGGCACATGGCTGGTCGATGCGGGCCGGAACGTGGTTCAGGGCCTCCTGGACGGTGCCGGCCAGCTGCTCCCCCGGGTCGGGCAGTTCTTCCTGGATAAGTTGCCGGGCTGGATTGTTGGCCCGTTCAAGTCGGCGTTGGGTATCCATTCTCCGTCGCGTGTTTTCGCCAGGTTTGGTGAGAACATCGGCCAGGGTGCGATCAACGGTATCGCGGCTATGGCCCCGGCGATCCGGCGTGCTACGGGCGGGCTTGCGTCTGCGGCGGTTGCCGGTTTTGGCGCCTCGTCTTTGGTGGACCGTATGGGGTTGGAGGCTGAGGCGCGGCGTGTGCAGTCCGCTGTGGACCGGGTCGCCCCGTCGCGGCGTGCCATGTCCCTTCAGATGGACTCCCAGGTCGCCGTGGAAGAGGAACGCCGCTACCACGCTGAGATGCTGGGCGAAGTGTTCGCTTCCAAGCTGGAGGGTATGTCCGTTGACCTGGACGGGCGCACGGCCATTGGCGCGCTCAAACAGCACCGGGCCTGGTAGCCCGTGGACCGGAAGGGGTTCGGATGATTGAGGGCGGTTTGCTGGGTCCGGTGGGCGGGCTGGAGCAGTTGTATTTCACGACGGCTGAGCCCGTGCAGAAGGCGACTAGGTTCTCGCGGCGCATGGCGTTGAGCGGGTCGGGGCGGGCGCAGGTGTTG
>ERZ501013.84-NODE-84-length-15709-cov-11.255334_pt1 | contig 15709 bp, 14 predicted proteins | sample MGYA00248834_ERZ501013 | MGnify/ENA primary metagenome ERZ501013 (study PRJEB25958, sample SAMN03398545) | human skin metagenome | study: EMG produced TPA metagenomics assembly of the Human Skin Microbiome Metagenome (human skin metagenome) data set.
GTCCGATCTCTCCGCCGGCGGCTGCGGCGGCCGACGCTCCCCCGCGGGCCGGGGCGCGGCGGGCTGGGGCCTTGGGGTCGTTGCGCAGCTCGGTCTTGGCCGCCTCCCATCCCTTCTTGGCCGGGCCCGCGGCGCGGGCGAAGACGCTTTCCGGGGCACCGGCCTGACCGGCCCACTCCTTGATCTCGTTGACGGGCTTGCGCTGCCTCTTCAGCTCGGCCAGCTCGTCAGCCTTGCCCTCGGCCTTGGCCCACCGGGCGATCTGCTGTCCGATCGCCCGGTTCTCCCGTCGACGCTTCAGCGCGGCCTCCCGTGCCGTTGCGTTCGGGGGGCATCGACGTCCGTGGGGACACCCCGCCTCGCCCTGAGCCCTGCACATGCCAACCTCCTGGTCCGATCCATCCGCCCTGCACGGGCGCCTTCACTGACCACAAGGCCGGGCTCTCCGCGACATGTCCCTAGCTGCTGACGAGTCCGTCAGGTCAGTCGTCCAGGCCGCGGGCCCGGCGTCTGGCGGACCGATAGGCGGCGATCATGACGATGGCCACGAGCACGGCGCCGGCCCCCAGGACCAGGGGGAGGCTGACGCCGACGCCGGTGTCTGCGAGCTCGAAGGCGGCCTGGTCTGCGGGGACGAGCAGGCCGATCTCCAGCAGGCTCTGGCGCACGGAGTTCATGGCGCTGGCGGCCCAGGCGGTGAAGGCGCCGGTGCCCAGGAAGAACATGCCGGCCAGGGTGATCCAGATGATGTCGGTGCCGTCGCTGGTGCCGTTGGTGTTCGCGCTCATCTCAGTTCTCCTCGTGTTCGATGTGGCGGGTGGGCAGCATCTCGGTGGCGGCCACGGAGATGCCGCCGGCCTCCCCGGTGTCGCGCTCGATGTACTCCAGGTAGATCCCGGCCTCGTCCTCCTGGGGGTCCTCGGCGAGCACCGCCCAGGTCTCGGCGTCGGGGTCGATCTGGATCAGGTCGCCGGCCTGCAACTCCTCGGCCGGGGACTCGACGGGCTCGCCGTAGCCCTCGAAGAGGTCCTGTTCGTCGTCGGGGACGTAGGGCACGTGCTTGCGCTCGGCGATCACGGGGCGGCTGGGGTCGGCCAGCACAGCCGGAGAGGGTCGCCCGGTCGGGCGTTCCTCGACCGCGGCAGTGGCGGGAGCAGTGTTCAGGGACTGCAAGGCCGCGAGCGCGCCGGCCGGGACGGCCGCGCTGGCGGCGGGCGCGGTGGCCGGCTGCACCTGGGGCTGGTCGGGGGCCTCGTAGACGCGGGCGTCCATGTAGTCGGCGTAGCTGGTGGGGTTCTCGTTGCCGTCCAGGTCCACCGTGACCGGATCGAGGATCTCCACCAGCATCTTCTTGTGCACGACTTCGCGGGGGCGCACCGCGGCGACGCGCTGGGGGTCGTAGTCGTCGGATCCCGGGTCGGGGTTGGGGGCGTAGATGGTCTGGATCATGACGGGCACGCCGGCGGAGTTCAGGGCCATGCCGCGGCCCTTGATGTGCCGGGGGATGGTGGTGCCGACCACGTAGGAGTCCCACATCATCTTGGCGCCGTCGGGGCTGAGGCGGGACATGGCCACGCGCATGCCGAGGTTGTCGCGGAACTCACCGGAGATGAAGCGGGTGTCCGCGCGCTGGAGGCCGATGAGCATGTGGATCTTCGCCGAGCGGCCCAGGCGGCCGATGTTGCCCAGGCGCTTGAGCACCGCGGACTTGGAGGATCCGCCCTTGGGCTTGACCTCGGCCCACCAGTCGTCGGCGGCCTCGAGCAGCGTGGTGGCCTCGTCGACGATCAGGGCCACGGGCTCGAAGTCGGCGGAGGTCGCCTTGCCGGCCTCGATCAGCGCGTAGCGCTCGTTCATCAGGTCGTGGGCGTCCTCGATCAGCTTCACCTGGTGCTCGATGCGCGAGGCCAGCCGTTCCACGTTCGGCCAGTCCCGCAGGCCGATGAACTCGATCCGCTTGCCGTCGATCACCCAGACCTTCCAGCCGGCCTGGGTCAGGCGCTGGACGACGTTCTGCTCCACGACGGTCTTGCCCGAGCCGGTGGTGCCGACCACCACCATGTGGGGCTGCTTGCGGGGGTGCCAGGAGAGCTGCTCGCCGTCCTCGTCCACACCCAGGGGGATCTGGAAATCTCGGTAGTCGGCGTGGGTGCGCACCAGCGGGGAATGCTCCGGCGGGGGCAGGACCAGGGAGGGCATCGGCTCGCGGGCGGAGAACACGACGGTGTCCTCGACCAGGTTCCACTCCGGGACCCAGTCTCCGGGCACGCGGGTGGCCAGGACCCGCTCCACGCGCAGCCGCTTGGAGGCCATGGCCATGTTGCTGCCCTGCTCGTGGGCGACCTCGATGCGGGTCGCGTCGCCGTCGTCGTTGAGCTCGACCTTCACGCGGGCGGACTCGCCCAGCAGGTCCCGCACCACCCGGGATGCGCGGTCCACGGTCGGGTCGGTCTTCTCCACCTGCTCGGCCCCCACGGCACCGAGCACCACGCGTCGCTTGCGCGGCAGGTGGGCCTCCACCTTGTACTTGGCCCCGAGGCTGACCGAGGCGACCTCGGCCAGGGACTTCAGCCACTCCGGGTCCGGCACCACCCTCGCGTGGTAGGTCAGCTGCACCTGCTGGGGCAGGCCGATGAACCCCCCACGCCAGCGGGAGAGCTTCACCGCGGCCCGGGACGGCCGCGGGCGGATCATCATCACCGGGCAGATCTGCTCGGTGAAGTGGTCGGCGATCTCCGCCCGCTGCCGCGCCCGCTCGGCCACCACCAGGGATGCCGTCGAGACGCCGGCACCACCGCCGGCCACCGCGTAGGCCAGGGCCGGGTCCGTGGCGGCGAACATGCCGGCGGCCAGCGCGCCGGCGGCGACCAGTCCCGATCCGATCCCGAAGAACTTCGCCGGCTGCGGCTGAGGGGCCAGCACCCTGAGCCCCTCGTCGACCTCCTGATGCGCGCCGGCCTGCGCCGTGCCCACACCCATCTGCGGCTCCATGTCCACGCTCATCTGCGGCCTCACCCTCTGGCCCCGAGGACGGGGCCGACGACTCTCGTTCACTGCCCATAAGGCCCGCCCGCGCCGCCGATGTCCCTCCCCCCGCCTCGCCGACGCACCCCACCCTCTGCGCCTCCCGGTACCCCCTGCTGTAAAAACTCAATCATGCGGAAGGCAGATCACCCCGGTACCCCCTTCCATGGACTTGACACGTCGGGTAGCCTCCTCAGCGAGACGGAGTCGAGAGGAGGAGGCTAACCCGAGCGAATCAGCCCATTCCAGAGGGCAATATCTCGCTTTTCTTTCTTCCCCGTCCTTCAGGATTTCCCGATGGGTGGAGGCGCTCGACTCCCGCTCTTCCCGCGGGCTTCCCGCTGTCGAGATGCAGCGAAGATTTCACAAACGCGCGGATATGATTCATACGCGATTGAGCTCTCCAAGACTTGACACATATGGATAGACCGGATTATTGGGCACCGCCGCGTAACGCGCCACGCTCACGACTGGGTTCGCCCTTCCTTCGACGGCCGGAGGGGACTCAGGATGGGCCCATGGCCACATGGGAACCCGACGACGCAGGCGTCCTCCCCCTGCCCAGCGGACGACTGGTCCGCGGACGCCGATGGTCCGCACCCGTACAGCAAGAGCCCGACTGGGGGGGTCTACGCCCTGTGGCGCCGACCCCACCCCTCCCGGCCTCACGTCCGGGTGCCGTGGCCGGACTTCGGTCTGCCCCTCGACTCCCGCCAGGCCCGGGCCGCGATCGACCAGGCCTTGCAGCTCAGCACCCATCACCGGGTCGAAATCGCCTATGGCGGCGGCCGAGACCGCACCGACACGATTCTGGCCACCCTGGCCTGCCACGAGGGTCTCGAACCAGAGGCCGCCATCCGGTGGGTCCGGGAGCACTACGACGCCCATGCGGTAGAGACCCCGTGGCAACGCCGATGGGTCAGAGCATCACGTAAGGGCGGGGAGGCCCGCTGAGCTGCCTGCTCCTTCCCCTCGCCCGCACGGCCCCTCTCAAGGATCTGGATAATCGCCCGACAGAAGTTCTGGAAATCTCCGACGAGCTTGGCATCGCCGCCGTCCCGCCCGCCCATGGGGCCAGCCCCCTACGCTGACCCCATGTGGACCCGCATTCACGCCCGTCTGGGGCTGACCGATCCAGAGCTCAAACCTGAGCACATCGAGGCCGCAGTACGCGAGAGTCTCAAGGAGGAAGAGGAACTGGACTGGAAGGTCCAGCTCCCCCTACCTGACGACCTCAAGGGTCCTGATCTGGAAGCCAAAGCCCGCGAGCTGGCGAAGGATGTCGCCGCCATGGCCAACGGAGACGGCGGCGTGATCGTGTACGGAGTGCAAGAGAAACGCTCCAACACGCCGATGGCGATCGTAAGCGTCGGGGAAGTCTCCGAAGTACAGGAGCTGCAGATCCGGCGCGCCATCCTGGCCCGCACCTACCCACCTGTCTCTGGCGTGCAGTTCGAACACGTGATCTGGGACGACGGGCGCCGGGTCCTGGCATTGCACGTGCCAGCCAGCCCGGAGGCACCGCACTTGATCCGCCCTCCCAAAGACAAGTCGGATCAGGGATGGTTCCAAGCCCCGTGGCGCAACGGCTCCCACACGGCGAACATGACCGAACGCCAGATCGAGGAGGCCTACCGACGGCGGGAGCAACGGCGACGCGAGCAACGCGCGAGCGTGAGCGAGCGATTTCACGACTTCGTGGTGGCCGTCGGCGCCGACCCTGAACTGGGCTCGAACGCACGCACTGTCAACGGCACGACTATCATGGGGCCGCCTCCCATCTGGATGACCGCCGTGGCCGTCCCGCTCCAACCGCGCGTCGACCCCCGTCGACTGAGCGCTATCGGGGCAACCCGGTTCCTGGACGCCGTGAAGGCCCGTCGGCCAGAGCAATCGTTCGAGGGTCTCAGCGCATTGAGGACATCCGCCTTCTCCGAGCTGCGGCGGGGGTTGGGCCTGTACCACCACACCTACCTCCCCCGCCCCGACTACCCCCAAGGCGCCCGCCTGGAAATCCACGGGGACGGCGGCTTAGGTCTGGGCGTGACTCGAGACGGCAGATTCGGCAGGGATGACCTCACCCCGGAATTCGTGGCAGCCGAGGACGCCGAAACCCTCGCCTGGGACTTGACGGCCATGCTGGTGCGAACCGTCGAGGCCGGCAACGTGAGCGGCGACTTCCTTGTGAAGTTCGGCCCCTCCCGGCCACCAGAGGGGATCCGACGGCGCAGCTGGATGGGAAGCATGTACGCATCCATCAGCGACGACGACCGTCTTCGCGGGCTCAAGGCCGTATCGGGGACCGCAGTGGCCACACACGGCCGCCGGGAGCTTGTGCGCAGTGTGTGGGAACTGCTGGAGGACTTCTTGTCCCAGCGGGGTGCTCTGCCCAGCATCACGGCGGATCAGTTCGCCACGGCACTCGCCCTGGAGGATGACTAAGCCGCCAGCAGCTCCCTGGCCAATCCCTGGGCGATCTCGAGGCTCCGGCCATCCGGGTCGACGCCGCGCTGCGCGATTGCCCCCTCGAGCAGCAGGAACACATGCTCGGCCAGACGCTGAGCAGCCTCCTTGCCGCGCTCGGCCGCGATCAGGCGCTGGACTTTCTCCCGTACGGCCTGCTTGTGTTCCCGGATGACGGTCAGGCCAGGGTGGTCCCCCCGCAGTTCAGCGGCCGCGTTGAGGAACGCGCACCCGTGCAGGGCACCATCGGCGTCATCGCGGTAGGAGTCGAACACCGCCAGCACCCGCGGCTCCGGCGCCACGGCCAGGCGCTCCTGCAGGCGCACCCACCACCGCTCGTGACGCTGACGCAGGTAGGCCTCCACGAGGGCCTCCTTGGACCCGAACCGGTTGTAGAGGGTGCGCTTGGTCATGCCCGCCTCCGCGGCGATCGCCTCCACCCCCACCGCGTGGATCCCCTGGGCGTAGAACAGCCGTTCCGCCGCGTCCAGGATGCGACGGGCCCCCGGCGTGAGCGCCGGCGTCTGAACCTGAGCCATGGGACCTCCTCGTTGACTTCACCGACCAGTGTACGTAGTCTCCTGCAGAATTCACCGATCGGTGAATTCTCTTTGTCGGGCGGCCACGCCCAGATAGGACCGCCGCGATGTCCCGCACCGAGACCACCCCCGTCGGACGGGCCGACAACGGCGCCCGCCCCCTCACCCCTCGGGCCACAGTGGCGCTCACGGCGGCCGGCGCGAGCCTCATCGCCGCCTGCTATGGGCTTGCCCGCTTCGCCTACGGCTTGTTCTTGCCCGCCTTCCGCGAGGCGTTCGCGCTGGACGCGGCCACCGCCGGGCTGATCGCCTCGGCCAGCTACACGGCCTACTGCGTGGGCATCCTGGCCGCTACGGCCCTGACGCCGCGGGTTGGGGCACGCCCGGTGGCGGTGACCGCGGGGGCGTTGGCCACGGCCGGGTGCGCGATGATCGCCGCGACCCCTTCAGCGTTGGTCCTCGGGGTCGGGGTGGCGGTGGCCGGCTCCAGCACGGGCGTGGCCTCCCCGCCCCTGGCCCGCGCGGTCTCCGAGCACGTGACGGCGGCCCGGCAGGACCGGGTCCAGACGGTGGTGAACGCCGGCACCGGGGTAGGGGTGATGGTCTCCGGCCCCGTCGCCCTGCTGACCCAGGAGCAGTGGCGCACCGGATGGTGGATCTTCACCGCCCTGGCCGCGCTGGTCACCCTCTGGATCTGGAGGACCGTGCCCGCCGGCCGGCAGGGGGCCGCCCGCGCAAAGGCAGAGTCTGCGCAGGCCGACGGGCGGCCCCCACTGTTTCCGCCGGGCGCGTGGGCCCTGGTCACCGCCTCCGCGGTCATGGGAGCTTCCAGCGCGGCGGGGTGGACGTTCGGTCAGGACTTCCTGCAGACCGCCGGCGGTCACGGGCCCGGTCTGGCTACGGCGGCGTGGATCGTGCTGGGTGCGTGCGGGTTGGCCGGGGCGGCCGCCGGGGATCTCGTGGGACGGATGTCCCTGCCCACCGCCTGGACCGGACTGATGGCCGTCTTCGCTGCGGCGACCGCGGCGTGGGCGCTGTGGCCGCAGGACCCGGTGGTTGCCGTCGCCGCCTCAGGCGCATTCGGAGCGATTTACATCGCCCTGACCGGGGTGCTGCTGCTCTGGGGCACGCGCCTCTATCCCGGCCGCGCCTCCACCGGGGTGGGTCTGGCGTTCTTGGCCATCGCCGCCGGCCAGGCCGCGGCCTCCCCCGCTCTGGGCGCCCTGGCGGGGGCCGCGGACATGCGCCTGGCGTTTCTGATCGCCGCCGGAGCCGGGGTGGCCGGCGCGATGCTGCGTCCATCACGGGCTCACACACGCACGTGAGGGTCATTCCCCCGCGGGAAGGTGCCTGCAGGACGCGATCCAGCACGGGGCGGTCTGAGTGATGGCGACCTGGCGAGCGACGACCAGGAAGGACGCCGCGGCCAAGGCCACGACCATGGTCCGCGCGTCGGCGGGAGGGCAGGTCACTCCAGACGACGCAGCGCCGCCTCGATGAGGGCACGCCCGTTGCCCTCTGTAAGTGCGCCCAGGAACACGGCCTGCGCAGCACCGTCGGACAACAGAACGAGCTCCCAGGCCACTGAACCCGGGTCGGCCACCTGGGGGCACTGAGCGGCAAGACAGGCCGCCACTGCGTCGACGAGGCCCTTCTTCGCCTCGGCGAGGAGGTCGGCGATCCAGGGGTCGGACACCGCCGCAGCCACATAGGAGTAGTAGACGGCCATCCCGGTCCGAGACGACGCCGCCGGGCCGAAGGCGTGCATCAGCAGGGACTTCAGCGTGGTCGGATCGTCGCGGGGCCCCAGTGCTTCGGAGTGGTGATCAGCCGCACCACGCAGCATCAGCTCCGCACTGGCACGGACGAGCTCCGTCTTCGCCGTGAAGTAGTACTGGACCCGCCCGGGCGAGACACCGGCCGCCTCCGCCACGGACCGTACGCTGACAGCGGCGATTCCCCTGGTGGCGATCACCTGCCAGACGCCGGCCAAGATCTCTTCTCTTTTGCCCTGATCCATGTTGACCATCCTATCGATACGAACGTATCCTTACCGTCATGCAATACAAACGTATCGTTCAGCGGGTGGGTCGTGTGATGAAGGTGGTGGCCGTCGCGGTCATCCTGGGCCTCGCCGCCAGCAAGGTGGTGGATCTCTTCACCGCCGACCCACAAGTCGGGCACTGGCGCACTCAGGAGGCGCGGTCCGCCTATGAGAGGGCCTACCGCGACGTCCTCGCCGGTCTGCCGGCACCAGACGTCACACGCGAGGTGAAGACGGACTACGGCATTGTCCATGCCCTCGTGTGGAACGGCCCCGACGACGCCGGAGCACCAGTCCTCCTCATGCCCGGCCGGTCCAGCGGTGCACCGATGTGGGCCGAAAATCTGCCGTCGTGGATCGGACAGCGCACTGTCATCGCACTCGATCCGATCGGGGATGCCGGCCTGAGCGCACAATCGATGCCCCTGGGAGAGCCCGCAGATCAGGGCGCATGGGTGTCCCAAGCCATCGACGGGTTAGGCATGAACACGGTCCACGTGGTCGGTCACAGCTTCGGTGGCGCCACCGCGACCGAGCTGGCCCTGGCCCACCCAGAACAGGTCGCTTCCCTCACCCTGCTCGAGCCGATCATGGCCGCCAGCGGAATGCCGGCCTCGATCTACTTCTGGTCGACCATCGCAGCACTCCCCACCCCGCAGTCCTGGCAGGACCGCGCGCTGGCGGAGATCGGGGGCACCACAACAGACGACGTCGCCGAACGCTCTCCGATGTCCGTGATGATCAGCGAGGCAACGCAGGGGTATACGGCTGCGCTGCCCATGCCGCGCACCTTGACGGACGATCAGTGGCGTTCCTTGACGATGCCGGTGAGGCTCGACATCGGCGGCGAATCAGCACTCGCCGGCGGTCCGGGTGCCGCGGAACGCGTCACCAGGCTCGTTTCACAAGCCGAGGTCACCGTGTGGCCTGGGGGCACGCACTCGCTGCCCATGGACGAGGCAGACGCGCTAGGACGGGAGCTTCTCGACTTCTGGGACGCCAGCGAGGGGCGGTGAGCCGGTCGGGACTGCTGCACGGATAGGTGACAGGGTGGGTCAGGCTGCCTGAGCGGCCGGTGCGGTCATGATGGTCTCGTATTCAACGGGAGTCAATCGGCCCAGGGCTGTCTGCCTGCGCCGGCGGTGGTAGGTCCGCTCAATCCAGGTGACGATCGCGATCCGCAGCTCCTGGCGAGTGGCCCAGGTGCGACGGTCCAGGACGTTCTTCTGCAGCAGCGCGAAGAAGCTCTCCATGGCCGCGTTGTCACCGGCGGCACCGACCTTGCCCATCGAACCGACCATGTCGTGGTGGTGCAGGGCGCGGACGAATTTCCTGGACCGAAATTGCGATCCGCGGTCTGTGTGCAGGATACAGCCGGCCACCTCGGTGCGTCTGGCCACGGCATTGTTTAGCGCATTCACGGCCAGGCGCGACTTCATCCGGTCGCTGATCGAGTAGCCCACGATCCGGTTGGAGTACACGTCCTTGACCGCGCACAGGTAGAGCTTGCCTTGACCGGTGCGGTGTTCGGTGATGTCGGCCAACCAGAGTTCGTTCGGGGCGTCGGCGGTGAAATCGCGTTTCACCAGATCGTCGTGGACCGGTGGGCCCGGCTTCTTGCCGTTCTTGCCGCGCTTCTTGCCGAACGCGCTCCACCAGCCGTTGGCCGAGCACACCCGCCACATCGTCCGGTCACACGCGGCGTGGCCGGCGTCTCGGGCCTCATCGGCCAGGTACCGGTAGCCGAACTCGGGGTCGTCGCGATGGGCGTCGAACAACGCGTTGGCCAGGTACGCCTCGGCCAGTTCGGCGTCGGTGACCGGGGTGGCGAGCCAGCGGTAGTAGGGCTGGCGGGCGAGCTTGAGGACCCGGCACGTCACCGTGACGGGGATCCCGTCGGCGGCCAGCTCACGGACGAGCGGGTATTTCATTTTCCCGGCAGGTTCGCCTGGGACAGATAGGCCGCCGCCCGGCGCAGAACCTCGTTCTCCTGCTCCAGCAGCCGGATGCGCTTCTTGGCCTCCCGGAGCTCGGCGTGCTCGGCGGCGCTCGTTCCGGGTGTGGAGCCCTCTTCCACGTCCGCCCGGCGCATCCAGTTGCGCAGGCAGGACTCGGCAATGCCGAAGTCCGCGGCGATCTGCTTGATGGTCTGGCCAGGTTCACGATCGCGGACGACGCGCACGACGTCGTCGCGGAACTCCTGGGGATAGGGCTTGGGCACGGTGTTCATCCTTCCAGCAACGCCTCACAGCGTCACAGATCAGATGTCACCTATCCGTGCAGCAGTCCCTTGCCATCGTGCGACTACGCGCCGTGAGGGCCAGGGGACGCACGCGGGCCTCCTGAGTGGGCGCGTCGATTGAAGCGTCGGAACAGCAGGGGGCGCCCCCTGCCGCGTGGTGGGGCCGAGCCATCGCCCGACCCCGCCGCGAGGCACGAGTCACGCCGCGTGGGGCTCGTCGGAACGCAGTTGCCCGGCCAGTGCCAGGACGCCGGCCAAGGCCAGCGGGACCATCCCCGCGGCCACGAACAGTGCTCCTGGGGCGACGGCGGCGGAGACCGCCCCCACGAGCCCGACGGACAGCGGCATGAACGCGATCGAAACGAAGAAGTCCAGGCTCGCCACCCGTCCGAGCATGTCCAAGGGCACGTGCGCCTGGAGGACGGTCCCCCAGATCACCATGCCCACTCCGATGCCGGCCCCGTAGAGCATCAGACCGGCCCCGATGATCCAGGGGTTCAGCGTCCAAGCAGGCAGGGCCAGCGGGACACAGGCCAGAGCCCAGACTCCCACCATTACGGGCAGGAACCGCCGCGGCGCCTCCATGCCGCCAGCAAGCAGCGAGCCGACCAGCCCGCCGACGCCCAGCGCCGCCAGCACCGCCCCGTAGACCGCGGCACCGTTCTCGTGGCCGTCGCGCAGCAGCACCGGCAGCAGCACCTCGAGGACGCCGGTCGTCACCAGGCCCATGACGGCGGCGAACAGGACGCTGCTCCTCACCCAGCGCGTCCGGAGGACGTACGTGAATCCCTCGGCCAGGTCCCGGAACGGGTGCTGAGGCGCCGCATTCGTATCTGGAGGGCCCACCGCAGGCAGGCGGGCGGCCAGCACCGCGCCGGCCGCGAGCGAAAGGGCAATGAGCAGCCCGCCCGCAGGAGGTGTCGTCGCACCGATGACCGCCCCGGTCAGGGCTGGTGCCAGGGCCTGACCGACGACGGGCCGCGTCGCCCCCTCGAGGCCGTTCACGGCCATCAGCTGCTCTTCCTCGACGAGCAGCGGCACCAACGCCGTGTAGGCCGGGAAGAAGAACGCCGTCGATGCCCCGACGATCAGTGCTGACAATCCCAGGAGCCAGTACTGAACGGCCCCCATCGTGGCGAGGCCGGAGACGACACCGGCCGCCACCGCATTGACGACCAGGACGGCCACCAGGATCCCCTTCTTCGACAGGCGATCGGCGACGACGCCGGCCGGCAGTGAGGCAGCCAGCAGGCCGACACCGCTCCACATGACGACGCCGGCCAGCGTCGGCGGATCAGCTCCGAGCTCCAGCACTTGCATGGCCAGGTACAGGTTCCAGGCACCCTGGCCGAAGATGGCCAGCACCATCGCCAGGAACAGCGGCCGATACCGGGGAGAGGACAGAGGTGCCAGTGCGGTGATCGAGGTCAACGGCTCACCCCCTCGGTGCTCAGCTCGAGACGCGGCCAGTCGGTCAGGTCTCGGAGCATCTGGCGGTCGTGAGTGGCCACCACCACGGCCGCCCGGGTCTCCCGGATGGCGTCCGTGAGCTCGTCCACCAGCGCGGCGGAGAGGTGGTTGGTCGGCTCGTCGAGCATCAACAGGTCCGGCTGTTCAGCCAGGCACAGCGCCAGGTGGAGCCTTCGCTGCTGCCCCTGAGACATCCGCCCAACGGGCGTGTCCAGGCTCCGCGGTTCTAGCAGGCCCAATGACCCGAGTGACGGCACACCGTTGTTCCTCGCCATCAGACCGTTGCGGTGCAGGTGCGCCTCGAACGCCTGCCGCGCCGTGTGTCGCGGGTTCCATGCGGGCACTTCCTGGGCGAGCAGCGCGATCTTCGCGCCCGTGTGCCGCAGGATGCGGCCGGCAGTGGGCTCGAGGATGCCGGCGAGGACCTGGAGCAACGTGGACTTGCCGGCGCCGTTCGGGCCGGTGAGCAGCAGGCGATCCCCGCCGTGGAGCTCGACGGAGGCCGGCCCGTGGAGGCGGCCGGCCAGGCCGACCCCCTCCGCACTGAGCAGTGGCCGGCCTGCCCTGGTCGTCGAGGCCGGCCACGTCAGGGACCGGGGCGGGTCCGGCACGGTGATCTCGTGCGCCGCCAGATCCCGCATCCTGCGGTTGAAGGTTTGGACCACGCCGCCGGCGCGAGTGGCCCGCTGGTGCTTGCCCGTCCCCTTGTCCGGACGCCACCGGTCCTGGAGACGTCCGCGGGCGGCCTCGGCCGCGCTGGTGAGGGCGGCGTGTTCGGCCAGCTGCTGCTCATGCTCCTGTTCCCAGGCGGCCCGCTCGGCACGCCGCCCCTTCTCCCAGGCCTCATAGCCTCCGGTGTACTGCCGGGGGCGACCGTCACGAGTGGGATCCAGGTCGAGGAAGACGTCGGCGACGTCCTTCATCAGTGCGCGGTCATGGGTGACCACGGCGAACCCCCCAGCGTGCTCCCTCAGTGCCCGTGTCAGGTACTCCAGGGCCCCGGCGTCGAGATGGTTGGTGGGCTCGTCCAGCAAGAGCAGGTCCACCGCAGAGCCCAGGACGACGGCCAGCCGGACGCGGTACCGCTGTCCGACGGACAGTGCCCGCAGCGGACAAGCCCGATCCGTGCAGGCGGACAGGCCGTGCAACGCGAGGTCGATGCGCCGCTCGGCGTCCCAGGCGTCGAGGGCGGTGGCCGTCTCCAGCGCTCGGGCGTAGGCGTCATCGGCTCCAGGCCTGCCCTCTGCCATGGCGAGGGTGGCCTCCTCGAGGCGGTCCAGGACACGGAGGGACTCGCCGATGGAGTCGTGGACGAGGTCACCGACCGTGCGGTCGTCGTCCACGTCGAGGTCCTGTTCGACGAGGGCGACCGTCCCTGCGCGGGTCACGGTGCCGGAGTCCGGCATCAGGGTGCCGGCGAGCACATGCAGCAGCGTGGTCTTGCCGCGGCCGTTCTCACCGACGACGGCCAGCCGGGATCCGGCGGAGACCGTGACGTCCACGTCGTTCAGCACGGTTCGATCGCCCAGGGTGAGGGTGATGCTCTCGGCTCGGATGTGGGCGGCGCTGCCTGCAGGCAGGGCAGGGGTGTTCAGAGGGGTCAGGGTCATCGTGGTCTCTCAGCTCGTCATGGAGCCGGGCAGCACGAGAAAGCCGCCCGGCAGGGTGCCAGGACGGCGAGCGGGTTTCGTCAGGAGTGGTCCGCCGCCGTCAGCGGGCGGAGCGGAGCTTCATCGACGCGATGCCTCTGTACATGGACTCGACGATATCAAACGCGGCAGAGGAGTCCCGGATCGCCACAGACCTGTATGTCGAGCTATCGAGCGTCCCGGGGAGGCAGAGACTGGAAAACTGACGAGCGAGACAGTCATGGTTTGGCCTCTGCGGCCCCGTCAGAGGTCTGCGGCTCGATAGAAGGCCCTCGCAAGCCTCTTGAAGCCTCAGCCTTGCCCATATGCGACCGTTTCACGAAAAGTTCTAGGACTGTCCACGTGCCACCGTCTGCCACGTCCGCCACACCGATTGGTGCTTTTTCTGATGACTTTCACTATCACTCGCGCAATTGAGACCTTGTCAGATCCGAATGTGCAGATCGAACACGCATTGCGGCAATGTCTGGTAGTGGCAAAGCGAATCCAGTCCGACCCTATGGTGGAATGGGTGAAGGGCGAGCTTCAGGGGTACGGGTCACCAGACGTTAAACCTCCGAACTATCGCTCAACTCTCTTCGCTCCATACAGGCTCACATTCCATGGTCCGATGGGCGCCTCGTTGCGTCAGTCACTCAGTCGTTCGGACATCCCAGAGTCATTACGAGTACCCGCAGAAGCAGACTTCCTACGCCAGCCCGTGGCGGAGGTCAGCGCCCTGACCCGAGACCGGGAGAACTCACCGGAGCTTAGCCTTCCTCTCATTTGGGTCGATGAGTTCCGTCGCCTCGGCAATGAAGGCAAAGCGCCCAGAGTTGAGATGATGGAGCTCGCATCGGCCTGCAGAGTCCTGCCCCGGACGCATCTGGAGGGCATCGTCGATCGTGTGCGCACCTCTGCCCTAGAGCTGCTGTTGGAGCTCGAAGCCATTGATCCATCAGTGGGCGATGTCGGCAAGGATGCGGAGGGCACACGGGGAGAAGCACGCAGCGTCTCTCTTCAAATCATCACCCAAAACATCTATGGCGACCGGGCATCGGTGGTCTCACAAGGGCAGGTTGACGGCGCCGCCTCAGTTGCAATTGACGCTCGCGTGACTCCTGGAGATCGTGAGGGACTTTTGGATGCTGCCGCCAAGCTTCTCGAGCCCGATCAGGTTGCAGATCTTCGACAAGCTCTCGATGAGGACGGCAATACGGTCGGTGAGTCCACACGCTCGTTTCTGACAAAATTGCGCGACGGGGCCGCCGAAGCTTCCGGCCAAGCTGCCGTGAGTGGCCTCACTGCACTACTGACCCAGTTCTTGGGCGGCACGTTTCCCTGGTGAGAGGAGCACGGCCCCCACTGATCGCCTACTAGGACACCCTGCCGCCGGACGTGGCAGATGGCGATCCAGTAGCAACTCTTAGACATGCAGAGTGTTCGGAGTGGGCGTGGATGCGCTCGTGCGACCCGCAGGAAGTACCGCGGCTCCAGTCTGGAGGCGCCTTCTACGCACCCAGGCGAATTCGCACGGCCCCGTCCTGGATGCCCTTCTTCACTCATCTCCAGCTCGGCCTACTTTGCAGAGACGAACGTGTGGCGCGTGTTTGTGAACTCTTGGCCGCGCGTCGTGTGAAATCTTCGCTGCATCTCTACAAGGGGTACAGGCTCCGATCAACGTCTCCAGTCAGTACATCTAGCGGCCCAACGAAGAACCCCCGGTCACAGACCGGGGGTGGCGTGGCTACCAGGTATCAGCGCCGCCACACCCGGGACGGGACTGATGCGCGTGTAGGTGACATACGATCTGTGGTGTTCCCACACCGCAGGGAAGGATGTGCACCATGCCCGCCCCCTACCCCCAAGAGTTCCGCGATGACGTCGTCCGCGTCGCCCAGAACCGTGAGCCCGGCACCCACTTGAAGCAGATCGCGAAGGACTTCGGGATCAGCTTCTCCTGTCTGACGAACTGGATGCGCCAGGCCGAGATCGAAGCTGGGAACAAGCCCGGCCCCACCAAGGCCGAGGCCGAAGAACTCCGCGCAGCCCGCCGCAGGATCCGGCTCCTCGAGCAGGAGAACGAAGTCCTACGCCGCGCCGCGGCCTACCTCTCCCAGGCGAACCTGCCGAAAAAATGATGTACCCGCTCGTGTCCGAGCTCGCCGCCGACCAGATCCCGGTCGCGGTGTCCTTGCGGGTCCTCAAGCTCGCCCGCCAGCCCTACTATCGCTGGCTTCAGAACCCTGTCACCACCGCGGAGGTGGAGGCCGCTCACCGGGCCAACGCCCTCCACGAC